>Ga0268298_10000818_pt1 | contig 38845 bp, 43 predicted proteins | sample WWTPWeurt_MetaG_FD_194462 | JGI IMG/M metagenome (GOLD analysis project Ga0268298, IMG submission 194462) | Activated sludge microbial communities from WWTP in Nijmegen, Gelderland, Netherland - WWTP Weurt | ecosystem: Engineered > WWTP > Aerobic digester > Activated sludge | place...
AGGATTGTCGAGTAAGCCAAATTCTTTTTTCATTTCTTCTGCTTTTGCAAAAGGAATGCTTAAAGATTTTGAAATTGATTCTGTTATGTCTGCCCCACCACGATTGATAGTATGAAAACTTTTTACTGAACCGAATTCTACTATTGAAAGTTTTGTTTTGTATGCACCGAAATCTATCATGAGTACTGGAGAGAGTTCGTGTTCAAAATTTGCACGAACAGCGGAGAAAATTTCTAATTCAAAAAAATCAGCAGCAAAATCACATTGTTTTACTATTGTCTGATATTTTGAAATAGTTTCATTTTGAATAGCGACTACGAGAACTTCTATTTTTTCTGCGTCTTGAGCTGGAAGATCTGGATTATTTGATTCTTCAAATGAAGCTTGTTTTCTTGGTAAGATAAAATAATCTAGTGAAACTTCGTCTATAGGCACAGGAATATATTTTCTTGCTTCTGTTGGGATGATATCCTTTAGATCACTTTCTCTTACTGTAGCAGGAAGCTCTATGAGGAATATCAAACTTGATTGTGAAGGAATAGATAATGCGGATGAAGTAGTTGTTACACCTGATTGTTTCAAAACTTCTTTCAAGGCCAAGATTGTCTTTTCTATTTCTAGATTTGTAACTCTACCTATTTCCATATCAGCATATGGACCAAGAGCAATAGAACCGTACGTCTCAAGTACAGCTTTACCACCTTTCTTTTTTATTTGTACTATTTTAATAGCTGAAGTACCTATGTCTATACCGACAGCACTATCTGATGAAGAACCAGAAGACGCGAAAATACTTTTGCCCATATCTACTATTTTTTGAAAAGGATTGTCCATGAAAATTTAAAATTATGATAAAATACTTTATAAGTATATCATATATGACTTTTTTAGACACTATCTTGGATTTTATATTTCCTGTGAATTGTGTTTCTTGTGGTAAAAAAGGACAAGATTTTTGTTTATCTTGTTTATATGAATCTAGAACTGCTGAAAGAGAGACAAATCATTGGATTTATCCTGTTTTCGACTATAGGCATCCGCCTATCAAAAAAGCTATCTGGCTTTTAAAATATAAAGGTAAGAAAAGGCTCGCGGAAATTTTCGGCGAAGTTTTGTATGGAAAAATAATGGAGGAATTATCGGAACTATCAATGTTCGAAAATTTCCGCGAGCCGATCCTCATCCCTATTCCCCTTTCTTCTAAACGTCAACGAGAAAGAGGTTTCAATCAAGCAGAACTCATGTGTAAGAAAATCAAAACTTTAGATAAAGAAAATATTTTTACTTTAGAAACAAAAATCTTAATCAAACCTAAAGACACAAAACATCAAGCACAAATAGAAAATAGAAATGAAAGATTAAAAAATCTCATTGGTTCATTTGATATAAATTTTCCTGAAAAAATACAAGGAAGAAATATTATTCTAATAGATGATGTGACGACCACAGGTGCAACATTTGCTGAAGCAAAGAAAATCCTAAAATCCCATGGTGCTAAAAAAATTATCGGTTTTGCTGTGGCGCATTAAGATTTTTTATTTTTGACGAACTCTTTAAATGCTTCTGTGTCGTTTTTTGACCCAAGTACGAAAACTTGGCTCATATCAAGTACGACATATTGAGTATTATATTGTGTGAATCTTGATAAGAAATCTTTTTCTATCAGACCATCAGCATTATTATCTTTGATAATCTGCAACTCTTTGTCTGAAATTTTATCAAGACCAAATTTCCATCTTCCCCATATTTTTTTATTTAATGGGTTTTTAATATCTAAAAGAATGGAATGAATAGTACTTCTCTGTTGGTAATCTTTACTCCCACTCTTTATGTAAGCTTTTGCTCGACTTCTACTGCCAGTAAAATACAATCCGTGTTTACCACCTAATTCTCCAGTAAAAGAATCTTTTCCTCTATCCTGATCAATCAATGTACCACCATGGTATACAATACTATCAACTATACTCTCAGGGAAAATACTATCTAAATATTCTGAATATTGTTCTTTTGTTCCTATTATTGAAATTTCTGGATGTTGCTCAAACACAAAATCAACACCTTCCTTTATTTGAGGTTTTTCAATCTTACTTTCTTCTTGTTGCACTTTTTCAATTTTTGGAATATTTTTAGGAAATCCTTCCATATAATTTATAATTTCTTAGCGGAGCCGGACGGATTCGAACCGTCGAGGGGTTTTGAAGCCCCTGCCTCTTTAGCAAAGAGGTACGTTAGACCACTCTGACACGGCTCCTATATTATACTAAACTTACAAACCAATAACACATAACACTTCTACAGTTTTGACTTTATCATGTTTGGCTCTATTTTTCCATAAAAGATAAAATGCTACAATGTAACTATGTTATTTAGACGTAAAACAAAAACTGGAGATAGTGTTGAAGAAGTAGAAAAATTAAAAAAATTACTGAATGCAAAATCAGAAATGGTTTCTATTGGTGCACACCAAGTGCGCACTTCCCTTTCTGCTATCAAATGGATTATAAAAATGTTCCTCGATGGTGATTTAGGTAAGCTTACAGCAGAACAAGAAAATCTTTTGCGAAAAGCATATGACGGAAATGATAAAGCGATAAATCTCGTAAGTGAAATCTTGCTCGTGAATAAATCTGAGGAAGTTGTAGAAAAAAAATACACATTTAGTAAATCAAATATCATAGAGATGATAGAAGGTGTTATTTTCGATTTCTCTGGAGAATCTTTGTGGAGAGGTATAGAAATAATATTATTAAAACCTAAAGACAAAGTTCCTGAAATAGAAATAGATAAAGAAAAAATATTGGTCGTCTTACAAAACCTCATAGAAAATGCAATCAAGTACAGTAAATATCACGGGAAAATATTCGTCTCAGTGAAAACAGAAAAAGAAAATATAGAAATCTCAATCAAAGACGCAGGTATAGGTATAAGTGAAGATTCAAAAACAAAAATATTTGAAAAATTCTATCGTACAGAAAATGCACAAAAAAAAGAAGCTATGGGTTCTGGTATCGGCCTTTACACAACGAAAGATATAGTAGAAAAACATGGAGGAAAAATCTGGTTCGAATCAAAAGAGAACGAAGGTACGACATTTTTCGTGTCTTTACCAATATCAAAATAACTTACTTGCGAGGCTTTTAGTATGTAGTACAATATACGTATGTCCAAAAAAATACTTATAATCGAAGATGATTTATTCTTACAAGGCCTAGAAGTTACAAAGCTTAAAAAAGATGGTTACGAAATAGAAACTGCTGTAAACAGCGTAGAAGCTTTTAAAATATTAGAAAAAATGAAACCAGATATGATATTGCTCGATCTTCTCTTGCCAGAAGTGGATGGTTTTATGATTCTAGAAAAAATACGTGAAAATAAAGATATGGTTACAATACCTGTAATCGTATTCTCAAATCTCTCTGAAGATAAAGATATAAAACGTGCGCAGAAACTCGGTATCAGTGAATTCATGATCAAATCCAACTTTACGCTCGATGAGCTAACAAAGAAAATCAAAGAACTCATTGGTGCTTAAAACAATGCAATTGCATGACAAACTCGAAGAGACTTTTCGCCTCGACATAAATCAGAAAAAAGCTCTAAAAAAATTAGGGCTTATATCTCTACACGATTTACTTTTTTACTTCCCTACTCGGTATTCTGATATGAGTCAAATAAAACAAATCAAAGATTTGGAAGTAGGAGAAAATGCCACAGTCTATGGGAAAATTTCAAAGTTAAAAACAAAAAAAGGTTTCAAATCTAAAATCCCTATGGGTGAAGCAGAAATAGAAGACCTTTCTGGAAAGATAAAAATTATTTGGTTTCATCAAGCTTACTTGGCAAAAATGATACACGAAGGAGATAATGTGAAACTCACTGGTCGTGTAACAGAAAATAAAAACGGAAGATATCTTACAAATCCAGAATTTGAAAAAGCACCGAACTTACCAATAGATTCACACGACACACTTTTCGCAAAAGAAGGACAAAGAATAGATGAAGGTTTGTCGTATCCAATATATCGTGAAACAAGTGGAATAACTTCAAAATGGTTTTATCATACTATTGAAAAAATATTTCACGCTGGAGTACTTAAAGAATTGGAAGATTATATACCAGAAGAAATAATTGAAAAATATCATTTACCGAGTTTGCGCACTGCCCTAGTATGGATACATACACCAAAAAATGAAAAAGATTCTACTTCTGCTCGCAAGCGTTTTGCTTTTGAAGAAGTTTTCTTTATTCAATTACAAAGACAAAAAGATAAACTTGAATACAAAAGGAATAAATCATTTCAAATAACAACAGACAAAAAACTTGTAGATGAATTCTTGAAACGCTTCCCTTTCTCTCCGACAAAAGGACAATTAGATGCAATAGAAACTATTTCAAAAGATATATCAAAAACAGAACCAATGTCTCGCCTCCTCGAAGGTGATGTAGGGTCTGGTAAAACTGCAGTGGCTGCCACAGCTGCATATAGTGCAGTTACACAAAGACCAAATGGTCAGAATTTTGGCAATCTTCAAGTTGCTTATATGGCTCCGACAGAAATATTAGCAACTCAACATTTTGAAAGTTTCATAAAATATTTTAAACATTTACCAATAAACATTGGGCTCATCACTGGTTCTGGTTGTAGAAAATTTCCATCAAAAGTAAATCCTGATGGATGGACCACTATCTCACGCGCACAACTTTTGAAATGGACTGCAAATGGTGAAATGCCGATACTCATAGGTACACACGCACTTATTCAAAAATCAGTAAAATTTAAAAATCTATCACTCGTCGTAATAGATGAGCAACACCGCTTCGGTACTATGCAAAGAAGAAATTTGGTGAGGAAGGATGCAAATGGAAATATAAGTGCACCACATTTACTTTCAATGACCGCGACACCCATCCCCCGTACTCTTGCACTCACGATTTATGGTGACCTTGATTTAACATTGCTTGATGAAATGCCAGCAGGAAGAAAACAAGTAATCACTGACATTATTACTCCCGACAAAAGAGATGAAACATATGAAAAAATAAAAATTGAAATGGCAAAAGGAAGACAGCTATATGTCATCTGTCCTCGCATTGATGAACCAGATCCGGAAAAAGAAACTGCGCTCAATATGAAGTCTGCTGTTGCTGAAGCAAAACGTTTAAAGAAAGAAGTTTTTAAAGATCGTGAAATTGGAGTACTTCACAGTAAAATGACTAAGCAAAAAAAAGAAGAAACTATGGCGGAGTTCAGCGATGGAAAAATTGATATTTTAGTAGCTACATCTGTGATAGAAGTCGGTGTGAATGTTCCTAATGCAACAATAATTATCATCGAGGGTGCAGAAAGATTCGGCCTTGCTCAACTTCACCAACTTCGTGGACGCGTCATCCGTAGTAATGACCAAGCATATTGTTATGTATTTGCTGATGCAAAAACTGAAAAAACAATGCAAAGATTGAAAGCATTAAAAACTGCAAAAAATGGTTTTGAATTATCAGAACTCGATTTAACTCTTCGTGGTGCAGGTGAACTTTCAGGTGCGAAACAATGGGGCATCACCGACCTCGGAATGGAAGCAATAAAAAATATAAAAATGGTAGAAGCCGCTCGCACCGAAGCAACTAATTTAATCTCCTCTGACCAAGATTTACACAATTATCCCCTCCTCAAAAAAATACTTTCAATAAAAAATTTAGAACTTCATTTTGAATAAAAAAGAGCAATTATGTTCATTACATAATTGCTCTTTTAAAATTATTTAGATTTACCTTCACACTCTTCGTCTTTCTTTTTTAATTCAAGAATTTTTAATTCTTTATGAATTGTTGTATTAGAAAGTTTTTCCGTTAAATCAACTTCAAGTTGAGTAAAAACACTATTAGTGCGCCATACAACAAGAAACATAATAAATCCATAAAATAGTGATAGTGGTAAAGCTGCTATAGTGGCTTTCGTCCAAGTAATGTTTAAAACATTTTTAAACATAAAATCTGAAAACAAAAAGAACAGAGGCATAGATAAAAATCCAAATTTAAGCCCTTTAACTAAAGATTTATTTTTCATTTTTAAAAGAATTATGATTGCTAAAAGCAATCTGGTTTAACAATATATTTTTCGATTCAGATATATAATACTATCTTTTTAATTAAAAGTCAATTACTTCTCAATATTAACTTTAAAGTTCAAAGTATCAACTTTTACTTCTTCCCCACTATTAGCTTCAAACTTTATTTCATTTACCAAGATAGTTTTTTTGAAATCATCTTCGAATTTTTCAATTAGATTTTTTCCAGCTTCGTCAGTTTCAATAGAGAGTGAAATTACTTCTGAAGGAGTTAGACCTGCTTTTTTACGCATATCTTGAATAGCACGTACAAGTTCACGATAGTTCCCTTCTTCTTTAAGTTCTGGGGTTATTTCAATATTAAGAATTGTTTCTATTTCAATATTTTCATCAAAAATAACTTCTTTAATATTTACTTCATCTTTTATAAGTTCAACATATTCTTCACCGAGTTTCATTCCTTTTATTTTCAATTCAGATAATGGTTGGCGTACAGGAATACTTGCTTTCTGACGATCTTTCAAACCAAGAGAAACATTATTTCTAACACTTTGCATTTCTTCAACAATCTTATTATTTATTTCACTATATGTAGGCCACTCACAAAGATGTACAGACTCTGGTTCATTTTCATTTTTCAATTTTTGATAAATATCTTCTGAAGCGAAAGGTGCAAATGGAGCCATAATCTTTGTAAGATTTTTTAATACGAAATACAATGTTTGTTTTGCATTTTTATCTCCTTCCTTTATGCGTTCTCGTGAGCGACGCAAATACCAAGTAGAAAGATCATCGATAAAATCCCTTATAGCTCTAACTGGTTCGAGAGTTTTATAATTATCAAGATTCTCTGTAACATTTTTCAAAAGTTCACTAAAACGAGCGAGAATCCAAACATCTAAAATATTTTCTGATTCTATTTTTTTAAAATTTTCTAAATCTTTTTCTCTATAAAGTTCATAAAAAGCTACAACATTATAAAGAAGTCCAAAGAATTGTCTGTGTAATTCCATAACAGTACGTTCATCGAAATTTTTTGATTCTCCTGGTTGATTCACAGAATACATCCAAAGACGAATAGTATCTGCTCCATATTTTTCAAACATAAGCCAAGGGTCAACAACATTACCACGAGACTTAGACATTTTTTGTCCATTCGCATCAAGAATATGTCCTAAACAAACAACATTTTTGTAAGCATTATTTGCTTCATCTGAAAGCAAATTTGCAACTGCATGCAAAGTATAAAACCATCCACGTGTCTGGTCTATGGCTTCTGAAATGTAGTCTGCTTTTGCAGGTGCAAAATTTATTTCTCCACCAAGTACATGGTTTTGCGCATATGGCATTGCTCCAGAATCAAACCAAACATCCATAACTTCTGAAGTGCGAGTTAGTATTTCTCCATTATCTTCCAATCTTACTTGGTCAATATATGGTTTATGGAAATCGAGTTCAAAATTTTGATTGTGTGGTAATGGTGTAAAATCCAATTCTTTTATTTCTGCGTTTTGGAAATAATGAAAATCTTTCAAATCAGAAACCATAGAGAGAGTTTCTTCTACATTTTTCGCTTGTACTCCAGCGAACAAAAGCCATGCTGGTCCACCATGAGTTACAAATAAAATATTTTTGTCTTTATATTTTTCTTCTACTTCGTACAAAAATACAGTAACACGATTCTTCACATCTTGATATGATTCATCTTCTGCTATATGAGAATTAAAATTCTCAGGAGTTTTTATATGAGATTTATGATATTCATCCCAATTTTTTCCATCAAAAGATTCGATACCCATTTCACGAAGTCTTTCATCCACTATTACTTTCTCTTTATCTAAACCTATCTTTTCTCGAACAATTTCTGCAGTTTCAAGTGTACGAATAAAATCTGAAGTAAAAATCAAATCAATATTTTTATCTTTCATACTTTCTGCAGATTTTTCTGCTTGTGCAATACCGTCAGCATCTAAATGCCACTTCCCTGTAGGAATTGAACATATGATACTTTTTTTATTTGCCTCAGTTTCACCATGACGCATTACAAAATATTTATTTCCAGATTTCTTTGTATTTTTTTTCAAATCTTCTAAAGAAGAAATAACTTTATAGCTTCCATCTTCTTTCTGCCAAATAGGAAGTGGTGTTCCCCAATAACGATCACGAGAAATAGCCCAGTCTTTTATACCATCTAGCCATTCACCGAACCTTCCCTCTTTTATATGTTTTGGTTCCCAATTTATTTTTTCATTTCCATCGAGCAACTGCTGACGAAGTGCACTCATACGGAAATACCAAGAAGTACGTGCGTAATAAATAAGTGGTGTATCACAACGCCAACAATGTGGATAGCTGTGCATATGATTTTCTTTTTTAAACAAAAGTCCACGACTTGTAAGATTGTCTATAATATCAACAGCAAGTGTAGGTTTGCCATTCTCATCTGTTTCTTTAACATATCTTCCTTCTAAAAATTCTGTTCCTGAAACAAATTTCCCTTCTTCGTTTACTGTATGATATTTCGGTAAATTAACTTTTGTACCAAGATCGAAATCATCTGCTCCATACATAACAGCCGTGTGAACTATTCCTGTACCATCTGTAGTTGTCACAAAATCAGCTCCATAAACTTTGAAAGCATTTTTTAAATTCTCAACTTGTGTTGGGACTTCTTTCTCAATATTATTTTTCAAATATGGAAATAGCGGTTCGTATTCTAGACCGATTAAATCTTTACCTTTTATTTTTTCTAAAATTTCATATTCATCAGAGATAATTGATAATCTACTTTCCGCTAAAATTAAAATTTCTTCTTTTGTTTTTATTTTTATATATTCAATATCTTCTCCCACAGCTAAAGCAACATTGCCCGGTAACGTCCAAGGTGTTGTTGTCCAAGCAAGTAAATATGTATTCTCTTGTCCAACAACTTTAAACTTCACATAAACAGAAAGATCCTTCACATCTTTATATGCTCCAGGTTGAGAAAGTTCATGACTTGAAAGAGCAGTACCACAACGTGTACACCAAGGAAGAACTTTAAAATCTTTATATAGATGGCCGCGATCATTTGCTTTCGCAACGACACCCCACAAAGCTTCAATATAATTATTTCGGTAAGTCACATATGGATTTTCTTGATCTACCCAATATCCCATACGATATGTAAATTTTTCCCATAATTCCAAAAACTGCCAAACACTTTCTTTACATTGATCATTAAATTTTGCTACTCCGTATTCTTCAATAGCTTTTTTAGAATTAAGGCCGAGAGATTTTTCTACTTGTAATTCCACAGGCAGACCATGAGTATCCCAACCAGCTTTTCTTGGCACATGAAAACCTTGCATTGTCTTATAACGAGGAATCACATCTTTGAAAGATCTTGCTTCTAAGTGATGTATTCCAGGTTTACCATTTGAAGTCGGAGGACCTTCGTAAAATATATATTCACCTTTTGAATTTTCAGGTTTATTTAAACTCTTCAAAAAGATATCATTCTTTTTCCAAAATTCTAAAACTGCTTCTTCACGAAGTGCTGTCTCTGATTTAATTGTTTCTTTTTTTTCTTCCATAATATTATTAAAGAAATCAAGATATGTATTTTAGGGGGTTGCTCATTCGACGGAATGAGCACTTCAGAAATTTTAAAGCTTTAAAATTTCGTACCCTAAAATATATTTCTGATTTCTATTGTTAAAAATAAAAAAACTCGTCCCCGTACAACAATTTAAAATTGCTATACAAGGACGAGTTTCTCGTGGTACCACCTTGCTTACTTCTCATTTAATGGGTTCTACTCCCCGAAGGTTTCTTCCCAAAGCTCAGGGGTGATTTCCCTTCAACGCTTGTATATAAATACTACTATATATTTATAAAAAAGAAAACCCCGCATTGCAGGGTTTTACTTGTCATTACTTTTCTATTTTTTTAAGTAGCTTATCGATTTCTTCAGCAAGTTCATTGCTCTTTTTTCTTTCCAAATTTTTAGAAAAAAAATATTGTTTAGCACCATCTTTTGTTTTTTGAACAAAAGCATAAAATGATAATTCAGATTTTTTAAAAGTCTTAAATATTATTTCACTTACCGGAAAAAGAGGAAGGACTACTTTATTTCTTCCAACAAAACAAACTGCATTATGTTCCGGTTCTACTTGTTCTAAAGATGGATGTTTTGAAATAATCTCATTTGCAAAATCACTTGCAGGAAAAATAAAATACTGTTCGACAAATTTTTTTGTTCTCATTTTTATATAGTTTTAAAAGTTAATATTCTAAAATATTTATAGCAGAAAAAACCAACTTTGTCAAAAGTTGGTTTTTGTAAAAAAGAGAATTTCTATTTACTAATCACAACAACGTTCGTATACCCTGTTTTATTATTAGCATAATTTTCATCAACCATTTTATATTCTTTTCCATCTTTATCTTCAAAAACACCATAAGAATATACACCCGTATCTTCAAGCATAAGAGTTTTGATAAGTTGCTCGCCATTTTCACTCTTGAGATTTAAAGCCATATCAAGAAAATCATTGAGTGTTATTTTCTCACTACAATTCAAAACAAATTTCTTTCCATCTTTTGTTTCACAAATTGCCCTATATTCAAATTTATCTTGGCTACTTGAAGTCATTTTTTTCTCTCCATTCCAAACAGCAGGTATCTGCTGAAAAAGAGAGCCCTGTTCTTGTTCAGCTTTTTGTATGAGGTTTTGTGCAGCATTTTTATCAAAATTTTCCTGAGCATCCTTTAATCGGTGTAATTCAATATTTCCATCAGGTGTTATATACACAAAACCAGACCATTTTGAAAAATTTTGTTCACCAACAGAAATGCCTTCTTCTAGTGCAATACCTTCAATATTGTTTGAGGGAGATTTATATGCTCCAGCGAAAGCAATAACAAAATCATTACCTTTACTTTCTACAATTCTGCGTATTTTGTCATAATTTATTTCTGGAGAAAATGCTTCAGGGTGTAAATCATTTGATAGAAATTCTACTTTTGTTTTTCCTTCTTCAAAATAAAAAAGTGATGCAACAATTTTTTCCTGTCCATTCATAGATCCAACAATATAATCCCGCTTGAAACCAGTAGGCATATTTTGATCAGCCTTATGCTCTATGTGAGAATCTTGAATCTGATTTTGGTCTAGTGTCTGAGGAGATTGTCCCTTTACTTCTGTCGCATTCAAAACAATACTCGTCGCAAGTATTGCAGTACCTCGTTCAAACATTTTCTTGAAGTTCATATATTAAAGACTACTACATCCTTTCCGGTAAAGAAATCCCTAATAGTTCTAAGCCGTTTTTGATGACTTGTGCAACAGATTTTGTAATTGCAAGATTATAAGCCATATTTAAATTTGATTCATCTATTATTTTTGTATGTGCATACCAACTATTAAATGATTGAGTTAGTTCTAATAGGTATGTAGTTAAATAATGTGGTGCCCAAGTATTAATAGAATTTTCAACAACTTCAGGAAAGCGAGCGAGTAATTTTTCAACATTTAAAACTTCCATCTTTTCATCTTTCAATTCTGCTTTCGGTAAAACACTAGTCTTTTCTAAAACAGAATTAGCACGCACACCAGTATACTGCAAATATGGACCTGAATCTCCTTCAAAAGAAAGTGATGTTTCAGGATCAAAATCAATATTCTTGCCTGCTTGTGCACGAAGTATAGAAAACTTAAGTGCTGCGATAGCAATCTCATCTTTTACCGCGTCATCCAAGTCGACTGATTTTTCTTTTACATCATCAAGGATTGCATTAAGTAAGTCTTCTGCAAGCGGGACTCCACCGAGACGTGAAGACATCTTCTGCCCTTTGAAAGTCATACGCCCATGTGTGCGATGAACACTTTTTTCTACCCAGTCTTTATGTATTTTTTCTGCAGCATCGAGCACTACTTTGAAATGAGAAACTTGCTGGTGGTCGGTAATGAAGATAGAAAGATCCGGATTATACTTTTCAAATTTTAAATCCAAAAGACCGAGGTCTTTCGCTTCATATGTTGGATTTCCTTGGCTGTTTATGAAAACAGCTGTATTTATATATTTTTTATCTTCTTCAGGAATATATACAACAGCACCTTCACTTTTTTTAAAAATGTTTGGTGTATTTTCTTCAACAAGCTTCTTGCCGATAACACCAGCTTCGCTTTCATAAATATAATCATCAAATTTTGAGCCGAGTTTTTCTGTTATGTGTTCAAAATATTCAATATTATGTCGCTTACATTCAGAAAAAGCTCTGAATTCTGGTGAATCTTTTTCTGCATATAAATTATCTGCAATTTCTTTAACACGATCATGAATTGATTCATCTTCATCGTAACGTTTTGTTCCTTCAACATATGCATTACCGAGAATTTCTATTGTAGGATTATAAAGATTTCCATCTGGTGATTTTTCTAAAATCATAAAAATAGCTTTTGCTACACCAAGTGAAATATCTGATGGGAAAGAAATTACTTTTACTTTTGCACCAGAGAACTTTGCCAAACGAGTAATGGACTCACCGATCGCATTATTCATCACATGACCAATATGGAATGGTTTGAAAAGATTTGGACTTGAATGTTCAACTAAAATACTTTTTCCTTTATGCATATCCGAAGCACCATATTTTTCACCAAGTGAAATTATTTTAGATAATTCGTTACTGAAAAATTCTCTTGATAAATAAAAATTTATAAATCCAGCACCGGCAACTTCTACTTTTTCGATTTGATCATCTTTAGCAGAAAAAATTTCTGTAGAAATTTTTTCTGCTAATTCTTTCGGATTCATCTTTAAATTTTTAGCACATACCATAGCCACATTTGTAGAATAATCCCCATTCTTAAAATCTTCTGGATGTTCAACAGAAAAATTCCCAGCTTCTATGTCTAGGTTTTTCAATGCTTGTCGTATTAAATTCTCTATTTTTTGTTTCATTATTTATGTCCTGTACTTCCTTCCCTACCTTCTCCGCGGACAGTATCCGAAAGTTCGCTTACTTCCACAATATCACAATCTTCGAATTTTTGTATAATCATCTGTGTACATTTTTGTCCCTTCTCAATAATCTGTGTTTCTTTTGATAAATTCACAAGTGAAGCAATAAATTCACCACGATATCCTGCATCTATAACTCCTCCCATTATTTTTAAACTTTTATTAAACGAAATACTTGATTTATCCCATATTAAACCAACACATCCTTCTGGAATTTCAAAAGATATACCTGTGTGTACACGTTTTTGTTCACCCGGTAAAAATACTACTTCTTCAAGGGCGTATATATCTATCCCCGCATCTCCAGGATGTCCATGAGTTGGCATCTTCGCATCGTTATTTAATTTTTTAATTTTTAGTTGCATAAGACCATTGTACATAATTAAGATAAAAATAAAAACCCGAGCATGGCCCAGGCTTTTTTATTACTTTAAAAACTTTTTTGCTTGAGAATAAATCATTTCATGAATTTCTTCTCGTGATAAAATTTGATTATTTCTTGAACATTCAATCTTAATGAAATTTTTTACCTCATTAACAAGTTTCATTGCTGATTTACCAGAATTAACAAGGAAATCACGATCATTTTCATGGACATCTTTTTTCTTTTTTAAATATACACGTTTTTGATTTTTGTTACGTTCAATAATCAATTCCTCGATTATTGGAACAGGTAAACTTAAATAAAAAGTAACGTTTGGTCTTGGAATTTTAAAAACTCCATATTCCATTTTATCAAGCCAGTTCAAGAAATCATTTCTTTTTTTAGTGTTCTTGATTTTTCCACCTTGATGAATTTGGTTTGCAGACACATATCTATTTGCTATAACTATACATCCCTGTTTTAACCATTTTTCAATTTTAGTTTTTGATTCAAATCTATCAGCGGCATATATTGCTGATGCAATTTTAGGATTAATTTTTAGCCAATTATAATATTTTTCAGAAAGACAATGACCAATAAATTCACCAAAAAAGTTTTTGTAATATTCAGGAAAATCTACTGTTTTCACAGTATGACCCTCTTTTGTTAATCGCTTAATAAGCAAAGATACTTGTGTCGCTTTACCGCTTCCATCAGTACCGTCTATTACTATTAGTTTTCCTTTTTTCATAGTTATGTTTTTTAAAGATTATTTATATTCAAATTAGCATAAGCACAGAAAAATAACAATTTCTTAAATTAATTATCAAAAAAAGTCTGACCTGTCTTTAATGCTTCAAAATAAGTTTTAAGCGGTTCAAACATTGGACTTGGAAGATTATCAAGGTCATACCAATTCCAGCCTTCACATTTTTCTGGTTCTTTTAATTCAGGTTCACCAGATTCCCAATCACATACCATAGCAATATCTAAATAATGCTTATCATACTTTTTCATATTTAAAAGACGAAGAAAACGAATATTTTTTATTTTTATTCCACACTCTTCAAAAACTTCTCTTTCTGCACAATCAACAATTGATTCCATATATTCTAAATGTCCCCCAGGCCAAGCATATTCTCCTGCACCATGTTTTCCTTTTCTTTTTCCCATTAAAACCTTACCTTCTTTAAAAATCATTACACCTATACCAACTTTTATAATTTGTTCTTTATTATCCATAAAAATTTTATACAAAACTCTTTGGTATAGGGTGTTTGTGAGCGAGAGTTTTTATTTTATTTTTAATTTCAATTTTCTTTTCAGTATTATCTTTATTCCGTAGTGTTTCTATTAAAAGGCGGGTGACTTCAGCACAATCTTCTTCTTTAAATCCCCTTGTTGTAATAGCTGGTGTACCGAAACGAATACCAGAAGGATCGAGAGGTTTGCGTGTATCATTTGCGATAGCATTCATATTGAGCGTAATACCCACTTCATCAAGAACAGTCTGTGCTTCTTTACCAGTCACTCCAAGAGAACCAAAAACATCAGCAAGTATTAAATGATTATCTGTTCCCCCACCGATCATACGCACACCCTCTTCACGCAAAACATTTTCCATTGCTTTCGCATTTTTTAAAATTTGTTTAGTGTATTCCTTAAACTCTGGGCGAAGTGCTTCACCGAAGGCCACAGCTTTCGCAGCGATAGTATGCATATGTGGACCTCCTTGAATTCCAGGGAAAATAGCTTTATCTATTTTCTTTGCAATCTCTTCGTTGGCGCGGGTTAAAATCATTCCTCCACGAGGACCACGCAAGGTCTTGTGTGTAGTTGTTGTGATAATATCAAAACCAAAATCAAAAGGATTCTCAAGTGCTTCGCCTGCTATGAGTCCTGCAATATGTGCCATATCTGCCACAGTAATAGCTCCGACTTCGCGAGCAATCTCTACAAATTTTTTATAATTAAGAGTTCTTGAATAAGCAGAAAATCCTGCGAGAATAATTTTTGGTTTATTTTCTAAAGCAACTTGGCGGAGCGCTTCATAATCTATCTCCCCTGTTTCAGTATCTTTCATTTTATAAGTAACAAAATTATAAATCTTTGCAGGTAATGTCATAGGGTGCCCGTGTGTAAGATGCCCACCATGAGAAAGATCCATACCAAGTACTGTGTCACCTGGTTCAAGCAAAGCAGAATACACAGCAAGGTTAGCTGGTGCGCCAGAGTGTGGTTGAACATTTGCAAATTTACATTTGAAAAGTTTACAAGCACGCTCTATGGCAAGTCTCTCTACGGCATCAGTAAAATCCTGACCGCCATAATAGCGCTTGCCAGGATACCCTTCAGAATATTTATTAGTAAAAACAGAACCGTTCGCTTCGCGAACAGCCAAAGATACATAGTTCTCAGAAGGAATAAGTTCCAAACCATCTTCTTCCCGCTTCTCTTCCCCAAGTATTGCTTTCATTACTTCTTCGTCCTGTTGCTCGATATACATAAACCTATTTTACCATAAAAAGAAAAACCCCGAAATTTCGGGGTTTTTCTTTTTAATTTACGCCGGTACAAAAGTCAGTGCTGTTCCCTTTTTGTCGGAACGGCCAGTTCGGCCTATGCGGTGTACATATGTATCGTATGTTTGAGGAATATCGTAGTTTATAACGTGAGTCACATCTGGAATATCGAGTCCACGAGCAGCGACATCCGTAGCAATCAAGATATTTATCTTATCTTGTTTGAATAAGTCTAAAGTACGGATACGTTCACGACTTCTCTTATCACCATGAATACAACCAACTTTGAAACCAGATTGTGAAAGTTCTTTTGTAAGAGAATCACAAGCATGTTTCATTTCACGGAAAATAAGTACTTTGTCAGATCCATCTTTTTTCAAGACTTCGATCAACATATCCAATTTATTATCTCTTGTGACTTTAACAACGTCTTGATCAATATTTTTTGAAGTCTCCCCTGTCGTAACAGAAATAAATACTGGGTCTTTCAAAAAGTCAGTTGTAAGTTTTTTGATTTCTGGAGAAAGTGTAGCTGAGAAGAAAAGTGTTTGTCTTTCTTTATCAGTTTTGCCAAGTATGAAAACCATATCATCACGAAATCCCATATCAAGCATTCTGTCTGCTTCATCGAGAACCACTGATTTGTATGGTGTAAGGTCGAGAACTTTTCTATTTATAAGATCAGTCACACGTCCTGGTGTACCGATAATAAAAGAAACTCCGTGTTTTATTTCACTAATTTGTTTTTGTATCGGCATACCTCCAACAACACAAACTCCAAAGAGTCCTGAACCACTAGCCATACTACGAAGATCTTCTTCGATTTGCATTGCAAGTTCACGAGTAGGAGCAAGTACTAATACTTTTTCAGATTTGTCTTTCATTACCTTATCAATAAGTGGCAAAAGAAAAGCTGCTGTCTTTCCTTGTCCTGTATTTGCCATACCAAAAACGTCCTTGCCTTTAAGTACAGAAGGAATAGCTTGGTCTTGAATAGGACGAGGATTTACATAACCCTTTTTTATAATATTTTTTTGTAATTGTGGAGCAAAAGGAAAATCAGCGAATACATGTTTTGAAACGTATGGCTTCTCTTCTACTTTTACAGCTTTCTGGATGAAACGAGAATAATCTATTCTCTCTCCTCCAAATCTTTTATTGCTATTTCTTTTAGGTCCAAATTTTGGTCTTCCACCAGAACTTGGTCTACCAAACTTACTGCCATGTCTGACAGGTGCACCAACAGAACTAGAATGACTTCTAGCACCAAATGGTGGTTTCTTTCCCGCAAAGCGAGAAGGAGCGTGCGAAGGAGCTGATGCTCCACGCGCGAAACTGCGTGTTTTTATCATATAATTTTTTGTGTCATGGTAACCAATCGCACGACACAAAAGTCATAATTGATTTCCACAAGTTTCAGTCTCGTTAAATAAGAGTGAGATTGATAATTTAAGAATAGCATTATAAGGGTATTTTGTCAAATTTACCTAAAAAAGTTTAATATGTTAGTGTTACAAGAAATATATACATTAACAATAAAAAATACTACAATGGAAACAATGAATAAAAAACACGTAGATGAAAAGTATCTAGATCTTCTAGAACACATCATAAAAAATGGTGAAATAAAAACTGACCGCACTGGTACAGGTACAAAAAGCGTTTTTGGTTATCAGATGCGCTTTGACCTAAATGAAGGCTTCCCTCTTCTCACAACAAAAAAAGTATTTATGAAATCAATCATTCATGAGCTAATATGGTTCTTAAATGGAGATTCAAATTTAAAATACTTAGTAGATAATGATGTTCCTATTTGGAATGAATGGCCATATAAATGGTACTTAAAAAAGAATAACATTCCTATTCCAGAATCAACCGAAAGCGAAGAATGGAAAACTGGAATGAAAGATTTTGTTGAAAAAATAAAGTCAGATGAAAACTTTGCAAAAGAAAATGGAAATCTTGGTCCTATCTATGGATATCAATGGAGAAGCTGGCCATCAGCAGATGGAAAACATATAGACCAAATCAAGATTGTTATTAATCAATTAAAAAATTCTCCTGATTCCCGTAGAATGATTGTATCTGCTTGGAATGTCGCTGATATTGAAGAAATGGCAAAATCAGGATTACCTCCCTGTCACTGCATGTTTCAATTCTATGTTGCAGATGGAAAACTTTCTTGTCAGCTTTATCAAAGAAGTTGTGATACTTTTCTTGGTGTACCTTTTAACATTGCTTCTTATGCATTACTCACTATGATGATGGCTCAAGTCACTGGATTAAAACCTGGAGAATTTATTTGGACTGGTGGAGATGTACATTTATATCTCAATCATCTTGAACAAGTAAACCTTCAATTATCTCGTAGAGATGATGTTCGACCAATGCCAACAATGAAAATAAATCCTGAAAGAAAAAACCTTGAAGATTTTGTTTTTGAAGATTTTGAACTTATTGGTTATGATCCACATCCTTATATCAAAGCACCAATAGCTGTATAAATATGAAAATTTCTATCATCGCGGCAATCGGTAAAAATAATGAAATTGGTAAAGAAAACAAACTTCTTTGGCATTTACCTGCGGACTTAAAACATTTCAAGGAAATTACTTCTGGACATCCGGTCATCATGGGACGAAAAACTTTCGAATCAATAGGCAAGGCTTTGCCAAATAGAAGAAATATTATCATCACCCATGATACGACATACAAAGCAGATGGAATAGAAGTTGCTCATTCAATTAATGAGGCATGCGGATTATGCAAAAATGAAAATGAAACTTTCATCATCGGTGGAGCAGAGATTTATAAAGATGCGATAAGTTTTGCAGACAAGCTCTACATCACAGAAGTCGATGGCCAAGATAAAGACGCAGATGCGTTCTTTCCTGAAATCATTCCGATCGTTTTCGGAGAAGAAAAACGTGAAGCTCATATTGCTGACGAGAAAAACCCTCTCAACTATTCATTTGTAGAATACAAAAAGTTTTAATTCAAAAATGCCTCACAATTTGTGAGGCATTTTTTTATGGATCTATATCTGACTTAATGCGAATAAATACATCAGTCCCATCTGGTGCTTTTTCTTTTTTATATTTTCTGTTTTTGTTTATCTCCACTTTTCTGACAATTTCTTTTTCAAGATCAAAACCCATACGCTCACACATACCAAGTAGGAAAATTGCAACATCAGCGAGCTCTTCTGCAACACCATCCTGACCTTTGTTGTACTTAGAAAAAGCTTCAGAAAGTTCTTCATATGCACGACAGAATTCATACGCGGTTTCTGTATTGAAACCTTTTTCTAATTTATTCCTATAAATTTCTTTTTGTAATTCTTTGAGATCTACCATATATTTATTGATTATCGTATTTTACGACTTCTTCATTTAATAATTCATACAAAACACCTGCTTCTGCAAAAATATCTTTTGCTCTAGCTCCTCCATGATAATAATTTCTTGCAATAACGCGTTTGATACCAGAATTAATAATCATCTTCGCGCAGGCATAACACGGCGTCATATTACAATAAAGTATTCCGCCATCGAGCGCGACGCCAGTACGTGCAGCGTGGACGATCGCATTTTGTTCTGCATGAGCAGTACGGATACAATGCATAGTCTCACTTCCATCCTCATGGGTAACTTTATGCATTTCATGTCCTGCTTCATCACAATGTTTTGTACCAGCCGGAGAACCTACATAACCAGTAGCCAAGATTCTGTTATCTTTTACAATTACACAACCACTTCTTCCCCTGTCACAAGTCGCCCGTTTTGCAACAGTATCCATTATTTCTAGAAAGTATTCGTCCCAACTTGGTCTTTTGTAGTTTTCAGACATAACTTTAGTATAGCTTAAAAGAATTAAAACAAAAGCCCCGCCGGACATGTCCTGCGGGGCTTTTTGAGTTCTAAAATTTTTATCCTTTTATTTCGATTCCAGCACTTCTTGCAGAACCAGCAATAATATTGATAAGTCCTTCATCATCTTTTGCATTAAGGTCAGCAGCTTTTTTCTTTCCAATTTCTAATGCTTGTGCACGAGTAATCTTTCCTACTTTTGATGTATTAGGCTTTCCTGAACCTTTTTCTACACCAGCAGCTTTAAGTATAAGGTCTGTAGCGGGGGCTGTTTTTATAACGAAATCATAAGTACGATCTTCGTAAACATAAACAATACATCCTACTTTCTCACCCATCATAGCTGAAGTCGCTGCGTTGAACTTGGTAACGAAATCACCAATGTTTATACCAGCTTGTCCAAGTGCAGGACCAAGAGGAGGAGCAGGAGTTGCTCTTCCACCCATAATTTGTAACTTTATTTTCTTTGTTATTTTCTTTGCCATTTGTGTTTGTTATATTAGCTTATATCTTCTTAACTTGCAAGAAGTCGAGTTCTACTGGTGTCTCACGACCGAACATTGATACCAATACTTTTATCTTGCCTCTTTCTTGATCAATTGAACTTACTTTACCTTCAAGCTCTTTGAAAGGTCCATCATTTATCATTACCATTTCATCAACAGCGAGATCAATGTTGTGTTTGAATGTATCTGTATCCATTTTCTTGAACAAATACTCAACTTCATCAGCACGAAGAGGAACTGGGTTCACTCCTGCTCCAACGAATCCTGTAACACGTGGAGTGTTACGAACAACATACCAAGAATCATCTGTAACTATCATATCTACAAGTACGTATCCAGGATAAATCTTTTCTTCTACTTCAACACGCTTCCCTGCTTTGATTTTAATATTTTTTTCAGTTGGAACGATCACATTGAAAATTTTCTCTTGCATACCTAAAGATTCAATACGTTGTTTAAGATTACGCAAAACTGCGTTTTCATATCCAGCATATGTGTGAATTGCGTACCAATTTCTTTCTCCTTGTGTTTCTTGTTTTGACATAAAAATTATGAAATTATTTTTTCTAGACCTTTAGAAAATAAGAAGTCAAAAAAACCTAAGATGTATGCTATCCCCACAGAAAGAACTATAACAATAAGAGTATAGAAAATAGTCTGAGTTCTTGTTGGCCAGTTTACTTGTTTTAATTCTGTTTTTGTTTCTTTGAAATATTCAGTGATTTTTGACATATATTTTAAAAATAAATTGCTCCTTTTAAAAAAGCCCCGTCGAGGGCTATAAAATAAATATACTCTTTTATTCAAAAATAGTCAAATATACCTGCAAATACCTCATAATAGCCCAAAAACTTGCTTTTTTATCAAAAAGGTGTATAATATATCTAAATCAAAACCTTGAAAACATGACAAAAATTTATTTCTTCATTCTTTGGAAGAAGGCAGGAACATTTCACCGAAACGAGGTAACAGAGATTATAAAAAACATAATCAAAAGACACCACGAACAATGTGAAAAAAAAGGACATAATCCAACTTACAAAGGAGCTGATTGGGAAGCAATGGTAATGAATACTGGTCTTGGAAAATATTTTAATTATTTACAAAACAAAGAACGCATAGCTTTTGTGTCGCGTGTAATACACAGTATTTTAAAATCTAAGAAAGATATTCAGAAAACTTCTCAAACAATTATTGTTCCTCAACAAAGAACTGAAAAACAATTACGGTTGAGTTTCTAAAACTCAAAAACAAAAACGCCCAACTAAAATAAGTTGAGGCGTTTTTTATTTTTACAAGTTTATTTAATTTTTAGAGGCGGTCGAAACCTCCACCAAGCATACCCATTCCCTTCATATTACTGTGTCCATTTTTCATCTTTCCATTTATCTTGTCTGTGAACTTTTGCATTGTAGCAATTCTTGAATCAGCTTGCGCTTGAGTTATTACACCTTTTTCTACGAGAGTTTGTAGTTCAGTTTTCATTTGTGTTTCACGAAGAGTTTTCATTTTAGCTTTGAGTGCATCTTCTGTGACGCCTTTTGATTTTGCTAAATCAACAAAACTAGTACCATTTGCCCAAGCATTTTTTACTTCATCTAAGCTAGCGCCTATGAGGTCTGCTTGTTGTTGAAACATATCATTGTGTCGAGCAACGATTTGATCTGGTGTTAGATTGTTTTTACTAAACGCCCCAAAGCCACTTGCCGAAGCTGTCCCCGCTCCTACGAGTAAAGTAATTGCTAATGCTGGTAATCCATATCTTAAAAATTTCTTTTTATTCATATAATTTATTTAAGTAATTATTTATAATGGTGGGGATATCTCCCACACTTATTACTACAATAAATAAATTTAAATATTTCAAAAAGGATCGTTCATCATTTTCTGTGGGATCATTTTAACCCTAAACTCAATTCTATCTTCTAAGTTTCCACGATAATACCTATGCATTGGCCCAAGTATTATTACATGAGTATTTTCTCCAAATCGTGCAAATCGAAAATTGTCATCAAATATATGTATAAGACAACCAATAAAAATAGTTAAAAATATAAGTCCAAAAAAACTATATATGAATGGCTTTTCATAAACAAAAGCATATTTTTTTATAAGAATATAAAAAACGATTACAAAAATAATTGAAAGAAAGACTACGATCCAAGGTAATGAAAACATAAAATCATACAATCCTCGTGGGCCGAGATTAAAAATATCAAAAAGATGTTTCTCATGAATTATCAAACCAATAAAACTTATCAAATAAATTAATACCAAAAACAAAATCAAAGAAACAAGCACTGTAAATGCTGTCTTTAACATAAAATGCCATTTAGGTTTCATTGCCACCTTTCCTGCTTTTATTGCTTCTACTATAGAAGTCTCTATTTTGTTTTCATTATTATTTATCATATGTAAATTTATTAATTAATAATAATTCTTTTAATTTTTCTTTTCCTCTTTTAATACGCACACCGACAGTCGAAACAGGAATACCTAAAATAGAAGATATTTCTTTATAATCCATCTCTTCGAAAAAATAAAGCACTAGTGCTTCTCGATATTTTGAATCTATAGAAGAAAGATGTTCGTCTAATATTTCTTTTGTAAAAGTATTTTCTGTTTTTTCATCTGCTGTTTCTTTTGCTTCTGGATGTGGTAAAAAAGTATCAAAGTCTAAAGAAAATATTTTATAAGAAAGTTTTTTCTTAAGTGCATTTATAAATTCGTTATGAGCAATACGATAAATCCAAGGAGAAAATTTTTGTGCAGTATCAAAGCTTTGCAAATTCACATAAGTTTTAATAAAAACTTCTTGCACAAGGTCGTCTGTATGTTCGCTATCAAATAAAAATTTTCTAGCGTAACGCCTCATCTTTGCCTCATATCTATGTATGATTTCACTAAAAAGGTCTTTGTCCCCTTTTATAATAAGGTTTACTATTTCTTCATCTGTTTTTTCATTTTGTGCCACTATGTTTATTACAAACTAAAATAGAATTTATTTCACTGTGCGCCCTCATGGATTCGAACCATGGACCCCAGAGGTATAAGCTCTGTGCTCTAACCAACTGAGCTAAGGGCGCAAATGTTGTTTATCTTAGAAAACAACTAAAACTATTCTAATAAAAGAATTCTCTTTGGTTAATTACTTTATATCACTTTCCTTCTTCTTTGGCAAAATTCCGTGAGAGATTATAACCTTGTCATACTCTTCTTGTTCTAATGTTTCTACTTCTATCAATTTCTTTGCAATAGCATCTAAGACTTTTCTGTGTTCAGTAAGTACTTTTTCCGCAGAAGATATACCGTCATTTATAATTCTCAAAACTTCTGCATCAACTTTTGATGAAACATTTTCTGAATAAGCTTTTTCTTCTCTCATACCAAATTGATTTGATCCACCTTCAGTACCAAGTGCTACAGGACCAATAACATCAGACATACCCCAACGAGTAACCATAGCTTTCGCTAAGTTTGTCGCGACTTGTAAATCACTTGATGGTCCAGTAGTAATATCTCCAAAAATCATTTTCTCTGCAACATATCCACCAAGAGACATTGCTATATCATCGATAAATTCTTTTTTAGATTGTAAGCGACGATCTTCTAAAGGAAGTTTGAGTGTGTAACCTCCCGCACTACCACGAGAAACAATAGAAACTTTGTGTACAGGGTCAGCATGTGGCAACACAGAAGCAACGAGTGCGTGCCCTGCTTCATGATACGCTGTGATTTCTTTTTCTTTCTTAGAAAGTAAATGGCTTTTTCTCTCAGGACCAAGCATTACTTTTTCTATTGCACGGATAAGGTCGTATTGGAAAACTTTCTTTCTGTTTTCACGTGCAGCAAGTATCGCACCTTCATTCATAAGTGAATATAAATCTGCACCAGAAAAACCCGGTGTACGTTCTGCTATAACTTTCAAATTTACATCTTCTGCAAGGGGTTTTTTTATTGCATGAATATTTAAAATTTCTTCACGATCAGCTCTATCTGGAAGATCTAACATTACTCTTCTGTCGAAACGTCCAGGACGAAGAAGTGCGGGATCTAAAACATCTGGGCGATTTGTCGCAGCCATAACTATGACTTTTTCATTTGGTTCGAAACCATCCATCTCTACAAGAATTTGATTGAGTGTTTGTTCGCGTTCATCATTACCTCCTCCGTATCCACCTCCACGTACACGTCCAACTGCATCTATCTCATCTACGAAAATAATTGCTGGTGCTGCTTTTTTAGCCATTTTAAAAAGATCACGCACACGACTTGCTCCAACACCGACAAACATCTCTACGAATTCAGAACCTGACAAATGGAAAAATGGTACACCTGCTTCCCCTGCTACTGCACGAGCAAGCAATGTCTTACCTGTTCCTGGCGCACCATTTAGCATTACGCCTTTTGGAATACGAGCACCTATTTCTAAAAATTTCTTTGGGGCTTTGAGAAAATCTACGATTTCAGAAAGTTCTTGTTTTGCTTCTTTGTTTCCTGCGACATCTTTGAAAGTAACTTTATTGTTCTTATCATTTGGGTCTGTGATACGAGCTTTCGATTGACCAAAAGAAAATGCTTGCATACCAGCACCTTTGACTGATCGAGACATATACCAAAGGAAAAATACTATTAGAAGCACAGGCAAAGCAATCGGCAAAATATTTATAAGCCAATAAACAAAACCTGTTTCATTTTTAATTTCAATCTGTGTTTTTGCTAATGCTTCAGGTTTTACTCCGTAATTAAATAAAGTTTGTGAAAGTGATGCTTCTGTTTCTTTTTTTGCATTTTTTACTTCATCGTTTTTGTAAGTGATCACAAGCTTCTCTCCTTCTACTTGTATATTTTTCACATCACCCAATGAAACACTGTTTGCTAGATCTGAAATACTTACTTCTTTTACTTCTTTATAATTTCCTGTAAGCACTAGATAAAGTGCAGTGATAAGCATAAAAAATAAAACTGCCCCTGCAATACTGCGAGAAAAACCTCCTCCTTTTTCTTTTTTCTTATTGTCTTTTTTGTTCATAAAATTTAAATCCATAATTGAAATATAGCACGAAAAATGGTTTTTTAGAAATAAAAAAATATGAGTATTGACTTTTTATAAGATATATATTAAATATTAATAGAAGATCTCCCGTAAGATCACATAAACCAGTTCAAGTATTCGGGTACTTGTTCTTTGAAAAATAATCTAAATGAATAAGAAAATAATTTTAGGATTCAAAGGTGAGCACAGATTCCTTTCAAATTTTTGGGAAGTAAAAATATATCTTGAAGGAGAAACTGAACCATATTTATCAGTTGAAAATGCCTATCAAGCATCTAAGACAACAGATCTAAAACTTCGTGAGCTAATTAAAAAATATTCTCCTGGAGAAGCAAAAACTTTGGGAAAGAATATGATTATCAGACATGATTGGAATGATGAATTACGTATTAAAACAATGAGAGAACTACTCCTTCAAAAGTTTGATTCCCGTGATGCCGAATTGGTGCAGAAACTTCTTTATACAGGTGACTCAAAACTTATTGAAGAAAACAATTGGGGAGATACTTTTTTTGGAGTTTGTGATGGAAAAGGAACTAACCATTTAGGTAAACTCTTAATGGATGTTCGTTCAGCACTTTCTTCAGAAAAGAATGTTATTCATAATTTTTTAGTAAACAAAATAAGGCCTAAAACAATTGCTGAATATTTAAATATCAGCGAAAGAACATTGTATCGCAAAAAACAAGCATACGACTTACTTCATATTACCCCACATATAAGTAATTAGTAAAAATCCATAGCCATCACTTAATAGTGATGGCTATTTTTATTTATAAAAAATGCTTATTTCTAAATGCAAAACCAGATGAGCTTTTGAGATATTTTTCAAAATCTATAGCTTTTTGTTTTTCAACAAACGCACAATACCAAACTAATACGAGAGGAATTTTGCTCGATGTATATTTCGATTTTCTTGTGTTGTGTTCTTTCAGTCTATTTTTTAAATCATTTGTGTGACCAATATATTTTGTATTATCAACTAAGCTTTTTAAAATATACGTATAATACATGTAATTAGTATATCAAATAGTCCCACTACGCTAAAGCTTCGCGGGACACCACTTCAAATTAAAAAACACCAAATATTAGAAGGTGTTTTTTAATTCTACGCAATGCTGGCTGTGCCTGCACCGCGTAGCTCCAACTATGTTGGAGCGAAGTGGTGGAACTGTGGAGAATTGAACTCCAGTGCAGAAGGTATTTGCAAAGAAATCTACATGTGTAGCGAGCTTTTTTGTTTAAATCAAAAAATTCTTAAGCGTGCGAAATATTTTTTGATCGATTCTCTTTGTTTTGGAAAAAAGTCGAGAAAATCTTTATCCTATCCCGATAATATTATGCCTCAACCCATATATCGGAAGTCTATGAGCGAGACACCAGCCGAGCCTATTAGGCGAAAGCTGGAGCGAAAGCGAAATCTTTCATACCGAAGTATGGAGATGCTTTAGCTTTAGAAGCTAATTTTGCAATTAAGCTATGAACGAAATTTTACGAGTATACGTTCATCCTCGACATGCATCAATAGCAAACAGTCTCCTGTCTATGCCTTGCAGTCCCAATTAACTTTTCAAAGTTCTTCTGATCTCGCGATCAGTCTCACGTTTTTTTGTAGTCTCACGTTTGTCGTGTTTCTTTTTTCCTTTTACTAAAGCAATTTCTACTTTAATTTTCCTGTTTTTATTATACACTGAAATAGGCACTATCGTCAAACTCTTATTTTTTTCATTTCCTGCGAGTTCTATTATTTCTTTTTTAGTTAAAAGAAGTTTGCGATTACGCAATGCATCGTAATCTTTCGGCGTATTTGCTACTTGATATGGAGGAATATTTGAATTGATGATATACGCTTCCCCGCCACGTACAATAACGAAAGCTCCTTCGAGCGACATGCGTCCACCACGGACAGATTTTACCTCTGTGCCGAGAAGTTCTATACCCGCTTCAAATTTCTCCAAGATTTCATAATCAAATCGAGCTTTTCTATTTTCTGCATAATGCGACATAGATTTATAGTATCACATTTTTATATAGATTTAAGGTATAAATAAAAATTGACTTTATAGAGCGAATAAGCTATATTATAGAAGCTCTGTTTTACTCTCAGAGTTTATAAAAATTGCGTGAAAGAATAAACAATCAAATACGAGCTAAAGAACTACGGGTCTTAGACAACGAAAATAAGAACCTTGGAATTTTAACTTTTAAAGAAGCCCTAGAATTGGCTACACAAAAAGGCTTGGATTTAATTGAAATATCCCCTAACGGAAATCCACCAATTGCAAAAATAGCTGATTTTGGTAAATACCAATATGAGCAGAGTAAAAAATTGAAAAAAGCTAAAGCAGGAGCGAAATCTACAGAAACCAAATCTATCCAAGTAAAAATAGGAACTGGTGACCACGATCTTGAGCTCAAAGCAAAAACTGCTTCAAAATGGCTAAAAGAAGGACACCGAATCAAAGTTGAACTTTTCTTATCTGGTAGAGCAAAATACATGGATGAGAAATTTTTAAAAGAAAGATTAGACAGAGTGCTTCATTTGATAACAGAGAATTACAAAATATCAGATCCATATAAAAAAGGTCCTAAGGGTTTGATAGTAACAATTGAGAAAGATAAATAATTTAAAATAAATGAAAACAAATAAATCATATTCAAAGAGATTGAAAGTAACAAAGAACGGAAAGATTATTTCACGTGCTCCGGGTTTTAACCATTTCAACGCAAAACAATCACGCACAACTCAACTCGCAGGACGCAAAGGAAATACATTTGTTATCAAGAACAAACCAAAAAGTCATTTATTGCCTTTCAGTTAATCCATTTAATTAATAATTTAGATAAAATCACATGACAAGAGTAAAAAAAGGAGTACATGCATTAAAAAGAAGAAGAAGTGTCTTAAAACAGACAAAGGGTTTTCGTAATGCACTAAAAAGTAAAGAGAGAGCAGCTAAAGACGCTCTCTTGCACGCTGGAGCATATTCTTTCGCTCACAGAAGAGACAAGAAATCACACAACAGAAAGCTTTGGAATATAAAGATTAACGCTTCATCAAGAGAAATAGGTATGTCATACAGTAAACTCATCGGTGAACTTAAAAAGAAAAAAATAGAGATAGATCGCAAGATTCTCGCAGACCTAGCAGAAAATAATCCAGAAACATTCAAAAGAGTTCTAGCTAACGTAAAATAAATTAAAAAACCCTCAATTGAGGGTTTTTTAATTTTAGATTAAAGATTTATTCCTAATAATTTAAGAACAATAGGAGCCACGGGATCGGCTGAAACTCCATATACTATAACTCCCCCGAGCAAACCTGTTATAGATATAGCTACGAATCCAAGCAACGCTAATGATTTTGAAACAAAAGGATTAAAGATTAATTTCTCAAATTGCATTGAGAAATTTTTAACTTTTTCTATTTTGATTAATGATTTATAAGAATTGTTTAAAATAAAAATAATTTCACCAAACAAAAGTACACAATAAATAAAAGTAGAGATAGAAGCGAAGGTAGAATGAACTTCTACTAATTGACGATTTGCTCGAGCTAGATGTTCAGCTGTATCTCCTGTCGCAAGTGCAGCGAAAGAACCGAGTATACCAAAAACAAGTAAGAATCTTTCGATCTGTTGCCAAGAAACAGAAGGTATATATTTCTTGAATGGTAAAATTTTTATCACTGAATAAACAAAAAGTAATGCTATCGGAAAGTGCACAAAAATTGGATGTATATTGTATGTCATATCTGTATTATATACTAGTTCATTTTTTCTTGTATTCTTTCAAGAGCCAAGATAAATGCTCCGCGTCTTAAATCAGTATTTACACTTTTAGCTTTTTCAAATATTTGATCTGCAGCAATATTCATCATTTCACGAAGTTTTTGATTTACTTGTTCTTCACTCCAATGTTCACCTTTCAAATTTTGTTCCCATTCAAAACAAGAAACAGTAACTCCCCCACTATTTGCTAAAATATCTGGAATAATACTTATTCCATTTTTAAATAAAATCTCATCTGCTTCTGGTGTCGTAGGTCCATTTGCGAGTTCTAAAATAACTTTAGATTTTATATTTTTTGCATTTGTATCAGTTATTTGGTTTTCAAAAGCTGCTGGTACAAGCAAATCACAAGGCAATTCTAAAAGCTCTGCATTGGTTATATCTTTTGATTCAGGAAAACCTGAAAGTATACCTTTTTCTTTTTTATATATTTCGAGCTTTGCTATATCCAAACCATTTTCATTTAAAATAGCACCTTTTGCGTCTGACACAGCGATAACTTTATGGCCATTTTCGACGAATATTCTAGCCGCATTACTTCCAACATTTCCAAATCCTTGGATAACTACAGTACATTTTTCTGGAAGATTTAATTTTTCACGCAATTGTTCAAAAACATAAAAACCTCCGAGTCCTGTCGCTGCACCACGACCTTCTGAACCTCCATTTTCAATCGGCTTTCCTGTAAACGTAGCTTTTGTTTTATCTCCTGTTAATTTTTCATATTCATCTGACATCCAAGACATTATCTCTGGTGTTGTATTTACATCTGGAGCTGGCACATCTTTATTTGGACCTAAAATATCAACAAGTCCTTTGACCCATCCACGAGAAAGATTTTCTAATTCTTTTTTTGATAAATCTTTTGGATCAACAGTGATGCCTCCCTTACCCCCGCCCATAGGTATACCAGCGACAGCACATTTGAGCGCCATCCAAAAAGCCAAAGCTTTTACTTCATTTATATCTGTATCATGATGATATCTGATTCCACCCTTGTACGGACCAAGAGCATTATTGTATTCTACACGGTATCCTTCAAAAAATTTCTTTGAACCATCATCCATTTGGACTGGTATTGAGATTCTGACTTCTCTGTTTGGGTTACGTAAACTATTTATAAATTCTTCTTTGAAATTTCCTAAATTTGCTGCTTTGTCGAGCTGAGACATTGCGTTTTGAAATGGGTTTTGCATTTTTTTTAAATTAATTAATAAGTCTTACATAATTATATACAATGAAAAACCTAATTTATTTCATTAGTCCAATATGGAAGATAATATATTATACCACCAAGAAGAAAACGAATGGGTGCCCATCGGGAGTTGAACCCGAATTGAGAGTTCCACAAACTCTAGTGTTAACCATTACACCATGGGCACCATATTACTATTTCTAGTGAAACAGCCTTTTATTTATAACAGATTTTGTCTTTCGAGTAAAGTTTTATTTATTTGAAACCTAGAAGGCATTGAGCGTCAATTTTTGCAGCGACAATGTAATCATTTTCTGTTAATCCATTTATCGAATGAGTATAAAGTTCTAAAACAACTTTATTATAAAAAATATGAATGTCTGGATGATGACCTTCCATCTCTGCTACATCAGCAACACGCTCTACAAAATTTACTGCTCCGATAAAATCTTTAAATTTATATTCTCGAGAGATTCTTGCGCCAATATTTGCTTTGTCACTTTCAGGATCATTTTCAAGCACTATATTCCAATGAGGAATTTCTGACATCATATCACTAGCCTCCCCTAGAGACATTGGTTTTGTATCTTTTTTCTCACAAGGCACACATTTTTTCTTTAATAAATCTGACATAGCTAAATTATGATTTAATATTATCTTTAATGCAAATTATTTTTTAATAAAAATAAAAACAACAAATCCACCGAGAATCAAAACAAAAAATACATAAACAATTTTAGGAATTTTTATACCAGAATTTTCAGCTGATGCAGTTAATTGATTTTGTTCAATTATATTTTCTATTTCTATTTTAGGTTGTACCTCTTGTACAACTTTTGTTTTTTTAACTATTTTTTTCACAGGTTTTTCTATTGGAATTTCTTTCGTTTCTTCTACTGTCTTTTGTATTTCTAAAACTGGAGTTACTGGTGTTTCTATGTTTTGTATTATTTGATTACTTTGTACTACTTCTGTTGGTTTTGAAAAAGAAGAAAATATTTGATTCCAAGTTTTACCCAAAACAGCAGGTATTGCGTAACTCGTAGCCCAAATTCTATTTACCAAAACATCATCAGTATTTAAAACACCTCCATCTACATTTTGATTTATTGCTAAATAATCAGATCCTGTCTTTTCATTTTTCTTCCAAAATACACCTAAAGCAGACTCTGCTTGAAGAACCCAGCTAGTAGAAGAAACATTTCCCCATCCACCATCTACATTTTGCATACTTATCAAATAATCTTTAGCTAAATTTAATACAGATGAAACACCTGAAACTTGAGTAAAATTTGAAAGAGCCAAAATAGATGCTGAAGTCATATCTATACTTTCTTCCCATGAACCATTACTTTTTTGTTTTGAAATAATAAATGCAATATCTTTAGAAATTATTTCATCATTATTTGTATAGCCAGAATTCGCCAAAGGAATAAGAGCGAATACATCATCATTTACTAAATTCGTATCACCAAATTGTGTACCATCGAAAGAATTTAGTATTGAAGATATATAATTTATTCCTTCAAAATCATATGGATTTTTATTTAAAGAAAGTAATGCCATAACTCTGCGCTCATTGTCTGTAAGATTTGAACTAAGTGTATTGTGAGTAGACATATAACTTAAAATTTTATTTTTAGTAGACTCTGAAATATTTCCTGAAGCGAGTGCGATACTTGCCCAATCTGTATAAAGGCTACTATTACCAAAAGAACCGTCAGCACCTTGAACACTTTCTAAATATGAAATTGCATTGGGTATAGAAAAAGTTGGAAGTATTGTATTTCCTCCCCCACCTCCTCCACCATTATTTTCTACTTGAGCATTTACTGTTAAGGGTTCAGTCGGAAAATAATAATCTTCTTTTATTCCTACATTATAAGAACCAGCTGAAATATTTGAAAAACTTGCTTGGCCGTTTTCATCCACGAGAATAGTTTGTACTTCTATTGGAGTCCAAGGATTGTTTGGATCTGTTTGTGTGAGGCCGATAGTCACACCTGTTCTATTGTTCCAAACATTATTTTCATAATCATATTTTTGTGCAGTCGCTGTCAAAACATCTGTCGTATTTATTTCATTTGCACTTAAAACAGTTTTGTATGGTGAACCGAAATATATTCCTACATTCTCACCACCAACCAAAATACTTTGATCTATACTTTGCCAAGGAGTTGTACCTCCGACGACGTATTGCCAATTATCACAAGCTTCTTCCCCACCATTTGGCAAAATACATTTTAAATAAAAAGCCCCGAAAGAATCATAATATTGCAAATTTGAAAGAGAAAAAGAGTCATTGTTCTGATCTAAAATATACAAAAAACCAAGAACGCTATTTGTATTCACAGAATGCACAATGCCAGCATTGTCTGTAATATCTACATTCCCTGCTGTCGGCAAATCGACATGGCCTTGAAAAATAATATTCTCGCCATTACGTATCAAAACATTTTCTGTAAGTACTGGCGGAGGGCAAAGTGTAGGATCTGTTTCGCAAGTTGGAGGTGGAATTATTTCATCTGCCAAAGTTTTATTTATTGGAGAAAAAATAAATATTAATAGAAACAATGTTATAAATTTTAATTTAATGTTTTTCATATTATATTTTTGTACTTAGTTTCCATTCGACTACGTCTCCTACTTTTGGAAAGTAAGAAGAAATTCCGACTGAGGCTTCTGTACCGTTAATTAAATAAACTAAATACCGTCCATCTGTTTCATGTAGATCTCCGATGCTACTTATAAAAAATCCCATTCCTGTGTATTCTTTTCCAGTGAAATTTATTTGCCCGTTCTTCTGTGCTGAAATTAAAACATCATAAAAATTCTGACCTTGTTGTATTGGTAAGTCTATATTTGTATTATTTATTTTTAGAGTAATAGTGTCAGTGTTTTTTTCTACAACAACTTCATTTGTTTTAGGTGTAATATTTTTTTGAATTGTAGTGTTTGTACTTACTGTTTTATTTTCAATTGGAATTTCTTTTTTATTTTCTGGAATACTTTGTATTTGTGCATTTTCTTTTATTTCTACATTTTTATTTTTATTAAAAAATATGAAAGAACAAAAAACGAGAATAATTACAAAAGAAACTATTAAATATTTTTTATTAAAATTTTTCATTTAAAAAAGAAAAAACTCCCACGAAGAGGAGTTGCCGTCCCATATTTCGAAAGTGAAATATGGGAATTCCTGCTCGGGACTAAAATTCATAATTGGCATTCGGACTTTCCTTTGATAAATCTCAGGATCACCGTAGCGGCACTGTGGAGGATTCTCACCTCACTTCCCCAATTACAAAACTATTAACTTGTTAAACACACTACCAGTATACTACCCTCAATTTTTTATGCAAATAGCTCGCCAATAGTAAGGACAGTTCTAGATAGTTAGTTGCTTAAATTATTTAATAACTTAACTCTATGTTCAAAACATGGCATATCTAATTCAATAATTTTTTTTCCTTTTCTGTATAACTCACGAATGTATAAAGACACTGAAAAAATATTAAGTTCTGTAAATTTATTTTCTTTTATAAGATTTAAGCCTTTTAAAGAAAGAATAGAAGATGGATTTAATCCATTCTTATCTGAAGAAACTGGCATCCAATATATAACCAATGGTTCAACTTTTAATTTCTCAAACTCTTTTGGAGATTTCATTTTAAGCAAAACCTTAGTAACATGATTAGGATGTTCTAGTTCTTTTGAAAATCTTATTTTTAACTCACGATTCCAGTAATAATTAACAACTTTTTTTATTTCTTCATTGTTTGCATTAGATTTCAACTGTTTACCACCGATAGCAGTTGCTGCCCAATTTTTTATTTCACATTGATATAACTTTTTATTTTTAATATCTACTATCCATCTATCTAACCATTTACCCTTAACAGTTCCTGGTAAAACTGAATTGCTTAAAATTTCCACTTTATTATTTCTAAAGTGTTTATATACTGCAGCATTAAGTTCTTCTCCAAGAATAGCCATAATAGCATTTGCATCTCCCTTTTGTGAATCTTTTTTATCGTCAAAAAAATCCAATAACTCTTTAATGTTTAATTTCATATTTTTATTCATACCTTGGGGCTTCTTCGACAATACCAGCGACGTGGTTTGAAGCTCGGGCGAAGGCGTAGAGTACAGATGATAGACGGTTGAGATATGCGAGGGTTTGAGGGCTTAAGGTTTTAATGGGTGCAGATTCGGGAGCAGAAATTTCGGCAAGAGATTTCTGCTCTTCTGCGACGCCGACTACTCGGCGTTCCGCTCGGCGAGCGATAGTACGAGCGATGTCGCAAAGAGATGCGAGCTCTGTACCACCAGAGACGAAAAAAGTTTTTATAGGTGGAAGCATTTTCTCGATACCATCGATAATGCTTTCTAGCCATTTTACTTTTTCTTCAACGATAGTTTTGTCAGCACCAGCGAGCTCGGCTTGGATGATGAAAAGGTCTTGCTGAATTCTATCGATAGTTTCTGATAGTTTTATTTCTTCTTCAGCCAAAGTAAAAGCCACTCCTGTGGCTTTTACTTTTACCAAACCCAAAAAAGAATTTATTTCATCCATAGAACCGAGAGCTTCAGCTATCGCACTACTTTTTGATATGCGTTGATCGCATCCAAATGTTTTCGTTGTTCCATTGTCTCCTTTTCTGGTATATAGCATATTTTTATTTATTTTATATTTCGCAAAGTCCTCCTACGCAAGCGAGTTCTTTCTTTACTTCTGTTTCATCTTCTCTTTCATAAGTCACTATTTTTGAGAAATCTATTTCACCAAGTCTTTCTTTCATTTCTTCATATTTTTCTTTTGTAATAGCTTCATATGGAGCGAGTTGATAAACGTGGTTTGAACGAGGCAAGAATGAAAGTCCTCCTACGAGTTCCCAGTTTTCATAAAGCCAATGAGCGACTTTGAGCCATTCATCTTCTCCGACAGAAATAGTCACAGATGGGTTGTGTTCTGTATAGTGTTTCTTTACGACTTTCCAGTGCTCAAGCTGTCCGATAGCATCTACATCATCTTTACAGATTGCACCTTCTGGCGCTTTAATTGGGAATTCTAGGACGTATGTAGTAGCATCTTCTCTTGTTTGTCCAACTTCAGGGAAATGAGGCACACCTTGGTCACGAAGCATTTTGAAAAGAGCATCAGTAGTAGAAATACGAACACGACGAATGTAATAAGGAGCGTGGCGAGTATGCATTCCAGAAGAACAATCTACAGTCTGTGAAGTATTACCAGATGGTTTTACACAAGTCACACAAGTAGATTGATTGATTCCGAATTTCTCTGCATATTTTTTATTTATTTTTATAGCTTCATTTTTCAATTTCTCAAGCATTTTCGGATCACGCACTAATGCACAATCCCATTGTCCTGTGATAGATACACCGAGTAGTCTCTCCTTCTCACAATTCTTTTTCCATTCTTTTGAAAGGTATGGGAAATAAGTAAGAGTAGATTGATATGTACCGAGTATAGTAGCGACGCGTACTTTGCGAAGCAAAGTTTCTTCTGTATCTTCAGCACGAGCTACTACTTCAGAAAGGTTACAAAATTGTTTTGATTGCAAAATAATTTCTCCACAAGGATTTGTTCCCCATGCTGGATAAATACCACCTTTGAATTGATCGAGTCTTCTCTTTGGTAAAGTATTTGCAAGTCCTCCACGATTAAATATTCCTCTTTCTCCTGATCCGGATTTCATCAAAGCAATCCATTCTTCCAAGAATTCTGTTGAACTTGGTTTTGTTAGATACACAGCAGAATTGTTTGCGAGCATTCTTTGTCCTTCATTAATATAAAATTGTCCTTTTTTAGAATCACGAATTGTTTCATCATCTAAATCAGAAAGTGAAATCATCGCACTACGACGCACACCTCCAGCGACAACACACTCACCTATTTTACAAATGATATCGTGCGCATCCATATTTGAAAGATGTCTTCCTTGTCGGCGAAGAACTCTCTCACGAGTGAAGTCGATAAGTGAACGAAGTGGTTCTGGTCCAGAACTTTTTCCTCCCATAGTTTTCAAACGTGCACCTGCAGGACGAATAAGAGAATAATCAAAATTAATATCTCCACCTTCAAACCAAGTCTGCATACCGATAGCGAAAGCATCCGCCCAACCTTCTTTACTATCTGGTATTACATGTGTAGTAGCTTTTTTACCATTTTGTTTTTGTATTTGTGGAAGAGCTTGAATGTTTTCACTTTCAACAGACCAACCAACACCAGTACCACACATTGAGATATACATTATCTCTGCGAAGTCTTGGAAAGTTCTAGGAGCGATAAATGAACAGTTGTAAGCACAAACATTTGTCTTGCGACCGGCTTTGCCTGCGAATTGTAAAAGACGCATAGAAGGCAAAGCTTCTTGGCTCAAAATAGCTTCACGAATTTCTTTATATTCAGCATCTGTAAGCTTGCCGTTTATATTGTCACGCATAAAATCTACATATCTATCTACAGTCTCTATCCATGTCTCACGGCGATCTTGTTCAGGAATCCATTTTGCATAAGTACGATAATAAACAAGTTCTGCCAAAGAATTACGGAAATATTTTTTACTTTCAGAGAAAAGTTCTTTTATCTTTTCTGGTATAGTGCCGACTTTCTCACGCACAAGTGAACGCTCTTGTCTGTAAAGAATGTATCCCTTTGCTGTATTTAAAAAACTTGAATTGATTAATTCATTTTCTACAACATCTTGTATCATCTCGACTGTCGGTACGAAATTTTTTATTTTATTTTCTTTTTGCACCAAGAGAAGTTTGTCCATAACTTTTATCATAACTTTCTCAGCATGATTTTCATCTCCTTCTTTTACAGATTGCATCGCACGAAAAATAGCACGAGTAATGTGCTTTTCATCGAAAGGAACTATTGATCCATCTCTTTTCTGAATTTTTTGAAGTATTGCGTATTTTTTCATATTCATTTTATTATTTTTCATATTTGTTTTGGACTTAATACTAATCCTGCTAATGGTAATTTTATTTTTTTATCTTGATTAACAATTGTATATATCATCGGTGAAAGTAAGAGAGCGAAAGTAACGTTGCCTGCTAAGTGAAGAAGTGTGAAAGGAATTTGTCCGATGAGTGAATTCATAAATGATTGATGAAAAAATATCGGGCCAATAGTAAGACCAGTCAAAGCGTCGTATGTGATAGTCGCAATGATTGCAAACTTTCCATAATTCCAAGGTTTATTTTCTTTATTTTTAAAATACATTGATGCAAACAAACCTAATGTTCCGTAAACTGTCGCTGTGACTAATGTCCAAACTCCAACTTTTTGTGTAACGACGTCGTAAAGAATAATACTAAGGAAACCGAAAAAAAATCCTGCCAGATTTCCATAATTTTTAGAGAATGGCATCTGTGCAAAGAGTAGAGGTTCTATATTTGGAGGACGAAATGGTAAAAGACGAAATAAAAAACAAAAAATAAATCCGATAGTGTATTTAAAATAATTTTTTTTGTTTTTTTGCATTTATTTTTGTTTAAAATTTTCCAAAATGTAAGTGGAGGTATATAATAATATTAGCCGGAAACTTTCGCAACTGTGAGAACAGTATACCGCGTATTACTGACCTCTCGCAATTGGGGATAACTGACGAAAAATATAGGTTTTTCATAAAAAATTTATATTTTTAAAAAATTATTAATTAATAAAAAATTTTATGAAAAAAATACTTAAAATAGCATCTATTTTAGCAATTATTGCAGGTATAGTATTGATTGTCGGTGGAGTTTGGGGTGTAAAGTTTACTTATAAAAATGTAGCTCAAGAAAAGATCGTGACAACACCTGATTCTTCCCTGCCAAACCGCTTAGTAAGTGGTCCAATGACACTAAAAGCTCAAGCTGATGTAATAAGAGAACATACATTAAAGACAACAGGTGGTAAAACATATGCAGAAATGCCTAGAGAGATACAAAAAGTCGATGAAAAAGGAAATGCTTTGTTTAATTCAAAAGGAGAACCTTTGATGGGTCCAAATACTGCTCGTGATCTATGGGTAACAGCTACAACATTAACTACAGCTCTAAACCTCGGCATTATAACTTATGCATTTTCTGGATTAATCATCCTTTTTGGTTTAGTTTCAATAATGACTGGTTATGTATTCTCTGCTTTAAGTAAAAAATACTAAAATCTACAGTTCTCATTAAAAAAGACCACGTAAGTGGTCTTTTTTATATTGTGTGTCTATTGTACCAAGTTAGAACCTATTTTCAAAATCGCTGATACAGCGTTCCCCGCGCGCTGAAGCGCCTCTGTGCGAAGCACAGAGCTTTCCAAAATGGAAAGTGCGGGAAAACGCTAAATACAAAGCGGACGAAGTTTTGCGAAAACAATTTTCTGGGAAAAGGATTTCGCAAAACTTCGGCAAATATTTTTTGAAATTCGGCGGGGTTTCGGATTTGGTTTCCGCGCGCAGGA
>Ga0268298_10000819_pt1 | contig 38837 bp, 30 predicted proteins | sample WWTPWeurt_MetaG_FD_194462 | JGI IMG/M metagenome (GOLD analysis project Ga0268298, IMG submission 194462) | Activated sludge microbial communities from WWTP in Nijmegen, Gelderland, Netherland - WWTP Weurt | ecosystem: Engineered > WWTP > Aerobic digester > Activated sludge | place...
ATAAGTACAAAATATATCACCAGTGGAATGGCAATTTGGATAACATCAAATGGGAGCTCCATAATTTTATCCCCCTTCAAACTAAACATCAGCACTATGGTAAAAAGTAATGCATATAAAGTCACGGGAGAAATTTTCGGGATAAAAATTCTGTTGAACCATTCCAGTCCCCTCAATTTAATCAACAGGTAACGACTGACAAATCCTGCTATAAAAGGAATACCCAAATATATCATTACGCTTTGAGCCACTTCACCCATTGGCACATGAATATTAAAATTACCTAAACCAAATTTTTGTGGTAATACGTTAATAAAAAACCAAGCGTACAAACTATAGGTTAACAATTGAAATATACTGTTTAGTGCAACCAATAAAGCGGCATACTCCCGATTTCCGCCTGCCAAATCATTCCATGCAATCACCATGGCAATGCATCTCGCCAATCCTATCAGAATCAATCCAACCATGTAATCAGGTTCATTCCTAAGAAAAATAACTGCAAGTAAAAACATGAGAATCGGACCAATAAACCAGTTTAGAATCAGTGAAAGACTGATGACTTTTTTATCCAGAAATACTTTTGGCAGCAAAGAGTAATCCACTTTTGCCAAAGGGGGATACATCATCAATATCAAACCAATGGCTAATGGAATATTCGTTGTCCCAACAGAAAATGATTCAGTCCATTGTGAGATCCCGGGAAAAAAATAGCCCAGTGCTACACCAATAAGCATCGCCAAAAAAATCCATAGTGTTAGGAATCTATCTAAAAATTTTAACTTTGTCTTCATCCTTATTTAATTTTAAAATAACTGCTGAATTCAATTCACCCGTTCAAAGTGATTTTATGAATCCCGATTCTGCTGACATGAGGTAAAAATGGGTTGCAAAAAACCATCAACTTCTCCTCCAAAATAAAAGACATTTAAATTTTATTATATTCGTACTTTAACGAACATAAATTATAATTTTCCAAATTTAACAATCCAATTGGTGTATGGATTGATCAAAAAATCCCATGAGCAAGCCTTTAGCGAGTCCCCAATTCTCCGGATTAATACAATACTTTGTTTTTGGTGGGGTGATCTCGCCCCGGATCAGCCCTGCCTTTTTTAAAACTTTCAAATGTTGAGATAATGTGCTGTTTGCAATAGGAAACTCTTCTGAAAGATCTCCGTGGTAACAACAGGACTTATTTGCTAAAAGCTCCAGAATCGAAACCCGAATGGGGTTAGACAGGGAATGTGCAAATCTGGCTATCAACTCTTGCCGCTTGGTAAACTTATGCGTTTTAGTAACCATGAATCTTCATATTTAATTCGCAAATATACGAATAATATGGCTCCGGACCCCATGAATAAATTCTAAATATCCCAGGGGATGTTACTTCTAAAGAGTCCACTCTTGGGCAGATTAGCACATGAAACGGGGATGCTTTTGAATAGTGTGTTGATGATCCTCCTGTAATGGTAAAATATGAATAAAATACCAAATCGTTTACCATGACCATGCACCACTTGAAAACACCTCAATGCTTTAAAGGTCTTTTCTTTATCATACCTCCTTTAGTATCCTTGATACTACTCATGATGACAAATGCATCCGGATCAATTTTTTCTAATTCAGTATTTAATTTGTTTATTTCGAGTCGGGTCAAAACAGTATATACAATATCCATTTCGTTGGATTCACCCCGCTTACCAAATCCACGTTTCCCACTATAAATTGTAACTCCCCTACCCATCGTTTCCACAATCATTTGTTGGATGGCTTCACAGTAAGGAGATACTATGGTAACCCCAATGTATTCTTCTATTCCCTCTATAATAAAGTCAAGGGTCTTGGATGCGGAAATGTAGGTGATCATGGAATACAATGCAATTTCTACGGAAAGCAAGTAAGCAGCTGCAGAAAAAATAAGTACATTGATCAGGATAATGATGTCCCCTATTGTGGTTCCCAATTTTCTACTCAAGTAAATGGCCAACACCTCTGTTCCATCAATGACAGCCCCACCCCTTACAGAAAGTCCAATTCCAGCTCCAAGAAAAAATCCTCCAAAAACCGCAACCAGCAAATTATCATCTGTCACATTGGGAAAACTAACTGTAGCCAAACAAAGAGCCAATCCTGAAATAGCTGCTGATGTTTTGATGGCGAATGATTTCCCAAGGATGGATTTGGCAAGAAGGATAAATGGAATATTGACAACAATAATAAATACATAGAGTGGCACGGAAGTCAAAGCAGACAACAACAACGAAATTCCAGTCGCTCCTCCATCGATAAATTGATTCGTCAAAAGAAATCCCTTAAATCCAAATGCTGCTGAAAATATACCTGCAGTAATTAAAATAAAATCTTTTATTTGTCTCCACATAAATATACATTCGTGATTAAATAAAATGAAACTGCGATCAATCGATTTGTAAAACAAGAAATATTTTCAAAGAAAGAGTCTAACAAAATTAATCATAAATGATTCATATCCAAGTCATACGTTTTTTTTAACATTTATTATTTTTTTTACAAGGCACCATTAAAGTTAGAGTTATTTACCAGATCTAACAGCTCATTAATGGATATCCCTCAGGCCATAACCGAAACCATCTTTAGAGCATATTTTGCCAGTGCAATATCTCCGGATATTTTAACCTTGGGCAAGGCTTCCGCTGGCGAAATACCTTTAGAAAATAATTTCCAGGCAAGATCAGGTTCTATTTCCAATATTGCATCCGGTTGTTTATCCGGGTCTTTTTTAAAGCACCAGCTGTCGTTCTTTCTGTAAAGATTCCAGCAGCTTCCAATCTCAGAACTAATTACAATGCTTATGGATGTTCCATTCTCCGCTGCAACATCTTTGAAGGCCGGTAACATGCCAAACATCATGATATCCATAAAAGGTAAAAACAACTGTTTCGTCATCAGCCCAGGAAGACCTACAGCATCGCGTATTTGTTGCTGATGCAGAAATTTTTCGGTATATTCTCTGGCTATGTGAAACCAATTTTCAGAAACATCCTGTCCTGCCCAGGCTACAGAATAAATAGCCTTGCTAAAAGGGTCCAGTGAATTCAAATGTTCTACATATTGCTTTCCGGATAATTCCAACAAGTAAATGATTATTTGCGGACTCAGTCTTTTGGCGGCATGGGTCCATTCATGGTTCAATTGATTTAGATACATTACCAAATCACCATAAGATGCAAAATTTACATCCCGCTGAACAAAATAATTATCTCTGGATGCGGAAAGGCTTCTTAAATTACCGTCCAGCAGGTGGGCTGAAATGTCCTTTACCGTCCATTGTCTTGCTATGGTTGGCAAATTCCATTCGTCCGGAGTAAGGGACTTTAATAATTCGATCAACAACTTGTCCAAAACCGGAAACAAGTGTAAAGTTGGAATAGGAACCGGCGGTGAATTTTTTATGGTCAAAATAAAGTCAATTATAAATATTTTATAAAACTACCATGAAGTAAAAATGTAAAAAGTTCTTAATCCAAATATAAAGTAAAAATTCAAGATATTAAACAATGAAAATTAAAATCAAATTATAACACTGGTGTTAAAGTTGATTTTTTTTTACTTTATATCCATGTCCTCAGAAATGGATATGGGTTTTGGAATCCAAATGAAGTATAAGATCACCCCAAGCGTTACAGATCCGGTGGTAAAAAAGGCTGCGGATGGGCCCCAATTATACCAGATGATACCTGCAATTGAACTGGCAAGCATGGTACACAAACTTTGCAATCCGGAAAATGTTCCGATCGCAGTTGCCGTATCTTTTTTATTGGTAATATTTGAAATCCAGGCTTTTGAAATTCCTTCCGTGGAGGAAGCATAAATACCATACATTAAAAAGAGGATGCAGAAGTAAACCAAATCTGCACTTTGTGTCATTCCAAAATATACTATCGCGAACAAAGTAAGGCCAAAAATAAAAATGGATTTCAAGCCAAACTTGTCGCCAAGTATACCCATTGGAAAAGAAAATAAAGCATAAACCAGATTGTAAAATATGTAAATGCCGATCACCAAACTATCCCCAAATCCAGCATCCTTCAACTTTAATAAGAGAAAAACATCTGAACTATTGAATAAAGTAAAAATAAGTAATCCCATCACCAGCCTCTTGTATGCTATCGGACTTTCTTTCCAGTATTGCAAAAAGGAAAAAAAAGAAAACGCAACTTTCTGCTCTGATTTTTCATGTTCTTTATCTTTTAAGAAGAAAGAAGCCAGTACTGCAAAAATACCGGGAACAAATGCAATGAAAAATAATGTTTTGTAATTATCAGGGTAGTAACTAAGATAAATTAAGGCAAGTACAGGACCCAACACAGCGCCAAAAGTATCCATTGAGCGGTGAAATCCAAAAACCTTTCCCTTGGTTTCGATAGTTGCTTCATCTGAAAGCATGGCATCTCGTGCACCAGTACGGATACCTTTTCCCAATCGATCAATGCATCTTGCAAAAAAGATCCACAATGGAAATACAAATATGGCCATCATGGGTTTTGAAATGCTGCTTAGTGCATAACCCATTTGTACAAAAGGTACACGTCTTTGCGACACGTCAGACCACTTGCCAAAATATGCTTTACTCAGACCGGCAGATGCTTCCGCAAATCCTTCCAGAATGCCTATAAACAAAATGGAAAAGCCAATGGTTTTTAAATAAATTGGCATTACCGGATAGAGCATTTCACTTGCGGTATCCGTGAGCAAACTCACCACCGACAAAATCCAAACCGTGCGTGTGATGTATTTCAAAATTATAATTTAAATAGATTATAACTATTACTCATTCAATGAAAAATTAAGGCGTATTTAATCATTTTTATATTCAAAATTCAACAGTTTATGCTTTATCCATTAATGGTCTAAAATCTTTATTAGCAAATTCAGTTTCCAGATCATCCAAATGTTTTAAGTGATTTTTCATGTGCAAAAACTGAATGATCACAAAGCCTAAAAGCATCATGATGGAAAACGCCAACACCGTATATTCCCATGAGAATTGAAACTTGATTGGACCGATCAATTTGGCACCCACAATTCTACCCATGTTTGAAATGGTCATGTAAATGGTAAACTGACTGGCTGAAACTTTTTTCCAACAGCACTGCATGGCAATGGCAAATACACCGATGCAGGTAAACACATACAGCAGTTGATAAACAATCATAAAGCTTACAATAAACCAGGTACTTGCCCATTGAAGCTTTAACAATACGAAACCAATGGTCATGCAGATAAGAATTACGAGATAAATATTCATCATCCTTATTTTCCCAAATCGATCAATCAAAATACCCCCTATCAACATTCCTCCAATGCCACCAACTAAACTTGCCGTCGCAAAATAATTCGAATATGCCTGATCGGACCAACCCAGCGCCTGGACGGTAAATATGGGGAGCAGGGTCGCGATGTAATTAAAAGACCCTTGCGTGATAAATACAAGTACTGCCAACACCAAACTATTGCGCAAACTAAATACCCGGTACAAAGAATTAAAAATATCAAACCAACTGCTTAACTGCATTTTTTTAGTTTCAGCGGATGCAACGCCTTTGCTCCATGGCAGGATTTTTTCACCTGGACGTTCTCTTAAGCATAGGGGTACAAACATGATTAAACCAACCATTACCGAAAGCATAAGAATGGCATAAGTAAAACCATAATGGTTGAGCAGCCAACTTCCCACTGCGAGGGATGTGGATGTCCCGATTATCTTTGCACCCCACATCAGTCCATTTGCTCTTGCCTGCTGATCAACCGGCACCACATCAATCGCCATTCCATCTGTAGCCACATCCTGAAAAGCTCCAAAAAATCCAACGGCCATACCTGCAAGTGCCAGCATGTTGAGATGATTCAATGGATCCGGCACAAAAGCCATAACAATAAAACTTAAGATCAATCCCAATTGTCCAATGATTACCCATGGTCTTCTACGGCCCATAGGCAAATAAGTAAACCTATCCATCAAAGGAGCGACTAAAATTTTTAAACTCCAGGGCAATCCGAATGCTGCCACAAAGGTCCCAATTTCTCCAGGGGTTTTTCCGTTCATCGCCATCCAGGCAGGAATACCAAACAATGCCATTCCCTCAGGAATACCCTGTGCAACGTACAATGCGATAAAATTAAAATACCTTAAAAACGAATTCTCTGAAAGTGCAGGAAGGACTTTGGCCATGTATCTTGGATTTTTTTCAATTCAATAAATGCAGATTCATTACAATTTTCACAATAGTAATGAAATATTGTCTCATTGATGGAAGAGAATATTCCGTATGCTAACTTATTGTGTCAGCAAGGCCGCAAAAAATACAAAAGCAACTTTCGCTAAAGCAATTTATATTCTTAGATGCTAAATTTTTCCTTTCAGTTGAATAAATTTAAAATAACCGAAAAATACTTTCTTAACAATAAATGAATCTTGCAATTTCATCCAATTGAAGATAAGTCATTTTCAAAATTTTGTTTAAAGGCTCTGTTGAGTTAGTCAACACAATTAATGCCATGCGCAATAAAAAACTTTTGCTTTATTTTGAAGTGATGTGATTGACCATCCAGTTTATTCCATACCTGTCAGTAAATGAACCAAAATAAGCGCCCCAAAACATATCCTGCAAAGGCATACTCACATTTCCTCCTACAGATAATTCATCAAAAATTCTTTTGGCTTCCTCTCTTGTTTCCGGCTCGATGCTGATGTGCATATTGTTTCCCTGGACAACCGTAAACCCCATTTCTTTTGGAGCATCCGTTCCCATCAGAACATGGTTGCCAGTTATTGGCAATTCTACATGCAGGACCATTTTCTTTACTTCTTCAGCAAGAGGTGGCTGGCTATCATCAACAGGTAAGTCACTGAATCGTTGGATGCCACCTCCATTGAATTCAGTTCTGAAAACTGATTTGTAAAAAACAAATGCCTCTTCTGTGTTCCCTGGAAAATTAAGATAAGTACATACTCTTGCATGGTTGCTTGTTCTGAGTTCTTTTCTAATTTTAAATTGTGCTTCAATGTATTGATCAAGATTGCCCAATGCCATGGTGAATCCTTCCTTGAATCCCAATTGAATTATTTTTTCCAGATCTGCTAATTCATCATAGGCTATTAAAATATTCACAGTAGTAACTTCATCTTTTTCACTGAATGTATTGGTCCAAAAAGAGCGGGGAAAGTCCTGATTGACTTTTCCCTCTTCATCACAGAAAGCATCCAGTCCCGAGTAACTCTGCAGTTTGGCTATTTTATTATAATCGGCCCTGCACCAATGTGTCTCTCCTTCCGGTGAAATCATCGCATACAACCAATGTCCTCCTTCTCTGAAGTCCATGGATTTTGTCTTTGTTTGATAAGGCTTTGGTGCCCACCAAAGATCCAGTATTTCCGGATTGGTCCAGGCATCCCATACCAAATCAAGGCCCGCTGCAAATTCCCTTTTTACGGCAATTGTTTTGTTCTGCCGGTCTATTGAAAAATCGAATAAAAGATTACTGTTCATTTTTTATTTTTTTTAAATTTGATAACACTCTGTCTAATTCATTGAATCGGCTCTCCCAGATTTTTCTGAATTGTGCCAGCCACTTGTCAATTTCCTTCATCTTATCCGCGTTCAGTTGATAAAAAATTTCTCGTCCTGACTGCTCTTGTTTTACCAGCTTGCATTCAGTTAATATTTTTAAGTGCTTGGAGACTGCCTGCCTTGTAGTACTGAAGTGCTCTGCTATTGCATTGGGCGTCATTGATTGGGATGCAATCAACAAAATGATGGCCCTCCTTGTTGGGTCGGCAATTGCCTGGAATACATCTCTTCTCATTTTTTTGATTGATAGCACATTACTACAATTCCGCATTCAAACCTTTTGACATCCACCAACTCATAATTTTGTTTGGATGTTACGCTTTGGAAAATAGGGAGTCCTTTCCCCAGCACCACCGGATTGATAAACAAATGGAGTTCGTCAATTAAATGCTCCTTGAATAATGATGATACAAACTTTCCGCCACCATAGACAATCATGTCTTTCCCTTCACGTTCTTTTAATGCAAAAATTTCATCCACGAGTTCGCCTCTTGCTAAAACTGTATTGTTCCATTCTGAAGTGAGCAGGGATTTGGTAAACACAACCTTTGGCGTATGCACAAAAACTTCTGCCCCCTCTTCCGGTTCGGGACTTTGCAAAGAGGCCGTCCAGTGCGGAATAAAACCCTCTGCCAGTTTTCTTCCCAACAAAATTGTATCCACCTCTTCTGTTAGCTGCCGGACATACCCTTTCAGGTCCTCAGACCAATCAAAGGTCAACCAATCCATTTCCCCATTTATCCCGGAAATGAATCCATCCATGGACATTTGGACTTGCAGTTTTAATTTTCGCATATTTAAAATATTTTATTTATGAAACTAATCAGTTGCAAATATATATGCAACTATTTGGTTTCGCAAATAAAAAACATTAAAAAAATAAAAAACTAGCAAAGTTGTCCCATGTTGAAGCGGCACAAAGGCCACCATTCCAATTTTGAATAATGCAAAAAATGATGCATACTGGCAATTTTTGCTTAAATCCTACCGGATATATTCCAAAAGTGGACGGTAACCCAATGACCAGCAGAGTTGGTTTAGGCTAACTATCTTTCTCCGTAAAAGGAAATTATTGGAATGCGGCTGTCGCAGAACCATACTCTCAAAAACGATTAAATGTGATTTCTTAAATAGATTAAATGTAGAGACGAGCTATTTGCTCATTCCCAGATTTTAGAATCACAACAGCTTGTCAGACTACCAAGAGCCGCAAAAGACAAAAAATAGATTTGCCTCATTAATAGGTGTTTTGAAAATTCTTAATCATACAAGTTAAATTAATTACCTGAAGTCCAAAAATACGATAAACCCCTGTCGATGGGCCGTTTTGATAAATTAAAAAAAAATATTAACTATTGTCCAAGCTAATAAATAAAAGTTTACCTTTGAATTTAATGCAAAAAGTAAGTTGGTCCAGTTTCTTCAATTTTGTTCCTTAATAATTTCTCATCAGGGCCATCGGACAAATTCTTGAGTGTTTCTTCTTATTCTGTTTATTAACTTTTCTTACCTATTAATTTGAATTATTATGAAAAAGGTACTTTGCTTATTGATTTTAATGAATTCAATACACCTGAATGGTTTTTCCACTACGGTGAACCTTGAAGTTGCAAAACAAGTGGCCTTATTTTTTGCGAACCACATTTCGGTGGTTAAAATTGAAAAAGTTGAGCTTGCACATAAGGTAGAATCCACAAATCACGTTCCTGTTTTTTTTATCTTTAACTTAAATGCCAACGATGGATTTATAATCATCTCCGCAGAAGATGTAGCTACTCCAGTGATGGGATACTCAATAAAGGGTAGATTTACCAACATAGACATGCCGATAAATCTTCAAAAGTGGTTGACTGAATACAAGGAGCAGATTTTTTATATCAGAGAAAATAAGCTGCAAGCAACTCCTGAAATCAAACAACTTTGGCAGGACTATTACCAAGGTATATTTTCTGTCAAGGATCAAATTTCAAGTGTTTTACCGCTGATGAATACCATTTGGAATCAACGCCCTTATTACAATGACCTTTGTCCGGGAGGCTCTGTGACAGGTTGCGGAGCTACTGCCATGGCACAAATTATGAAGTATTGGAATTATCCAAAACAGGGCACCGGATTTCACTCTTATAATCACCCAAGCTATGGTACACTTTCAGTTAATTTTGGGAATGCAACATACGATTGGTCCAAAATGCCAAATGACGTCAGAGGCTACAACTTTGATGTTGCAAATTTGATGTACCATTGTGGTGTAGCACAAAACATGGACTACAGTCCACAAACAAGTTCTTCAGGATTATACAACATTGATGAAGCATTCAAAACATACTTTGGCTATAAACAGTCAACTCAGGTTTACAACCGCCAGAATTATGGAACTGCAGAATGGGTCAATTTATTAAAAAACGAACTTGACAATTCAAGGCCCTTGCTTTACAGAGGTGCCGGCACAGGAGGTGGTCATTTTTTTGACATCGATGGATACGACAACAATTATTTCTTTCATATCAATTGGGGATGGGGTGGCGCTTATGATGGTTATTTTACCATTGATGCCCTTAATCCGGGTGGAGTCGGAACCGGTGGAGGGACCGGAGGATACAATTCAGGACATTATGCCATTTTGGGTATTCAGCCAGAGCAAATCATTACAGGCAGTTTTGATCTCAGTCTTTATTCAACCATGGAAGTTAATCCTACTTCATTGGGTTCAAATCAAGCATTCAAAGTCTCAGTGAAAATTGCTAATTTAGGAATGTCGGCATTTAGTGGGGACTTTTGTGCAGCTGTTTTCACCAATGAAGGTGTCTTTGTAGATTTTGTTCAAATCTTAAACAACCAAAATCTTCAAAATGGATTTTACAATACCTACGAATTTAACTCTGCCGGGATGACGCTTATTCCTGGAAAGCATACCATTGGCCTTTATTACCGCAATACAGACAAGGAATGGACTTTAATCAATCAATCCACCTACAATAACCCAATAAGTCTGACGGTGGCCAGCAATGCAAATGTAATTGCCATGTATTCAAAAATGAATTTCAGCTCCAACCCGATCGTACAGGATCAGGCGTTTACGATAACTACCGATATTGCTAATTATGGAGCTACCGATTTTAAGGGATGGTTGTCGGCAGATATTTTTGACCAAGAAGGTAAATGGGTTGAAACTATAGCTGAAATCGAAAATACAGAAATCAAGGCGGGGTTTTTTAATTCAGGATTTCAATTTACAAATGATGGATTATCCCTTGATCCCGGCAGTTATTATATTGCACTGTTTAATTCAACTGATTACACTGATTGGTACATCCTATCCAACACTTTACACGACAACCCAGTATTGATCAATGTTGTTTCCCCGGGAATTATTGCCGATAAATATGAAGACAATAACTCAAGAGAAACTGCCTATAATTTGCCATATACTTTTAATGGAAGTCAGGCTCATGTCAGCACCATAGGTTCAAATTTTCATAACAGGACAGAGTATGATTTTTATAAAGTAATATTGCCTGCAGGATCAGATTATAAAATTGAAACTAAAATAGGTGATCGATTCAGTAGCCTGGATGGTAAGGATTACTCTGCTGATATCTTAATTTCCTATGATCTTGGCAATGGATATTCTGAAGCCTTTGACTACTCAATACCCAATAGTCTGATATTGAAAAACGGAGGTGAGGCCTTGTTCTATATTGCCCCCTATTCTGCAGGCGAAACAGGAACTTATATCTTGGATTTAAATATCACTAAAACTCAGCCTTCAGCAAGTAAGGATTTCATAAATGAAAATATGCTGAATTGCTTTCCAAATCCAGTACAAAAGCTCCTTTATTTAGAAACTAATAAAACTCTTAACGGACCAAGTGATATTAAAATTTTTAATACCACAGGACAACTTATAAAAGTAATAAATAACATTTCCATTGGTACTGAAAAAATACCGATAGATGTAAGCAAGCTCCAAAATGGTTTCTATTATCTTAAAATTCAGAACCAATTAATGGAATCAAATTCAGTAAAAATAAACATTTTGCATTAGATGAACTTGGATAGAATTTCAAGTATACTTATTACTTTAATGTTTTGCCTGAGTTGCACACGGAAGGGGGTCGTAAATGATTTTGACAGTTCAGGGCCACCAACGATGATTTATAAAATGAGAGAGGAGTCTTATAAATTCCTTGTGCCCGTGATGCTTTCTGCAGACAGATCCAAAATTATTGCATACCCTTCAAAACAAGATCTGTACAAAAATAATGCATACACTTATCCTACAGAATTGATCCGGGAATATTTTTTGGATAACCGAGGCATCAATGCACAAACTGCATTACTGAAACTAAATTATGAAATGTATTTAAAATTGGAAGATGGTTTCTCGGCAAATGATTTATTTGTTCAAATAAAAGACAAAAATCCATTTATTGAACTCTATGATTGTGGCAACAGATTCAAGTTTAAAGACGAAGTTAAAGAGATCAATCAAATGATTTTGAAAAACAAATTAAAGAACTGCAAATGTCTTATAAAGTGATAAAGAATCTAAAAATATTAGAAATGCAATAGGTTTAATAATACAATTACACTTTCTTAAAACTTAATTATACCAGCGCGTATATATTTTTTAACATTTAAATGACAGACCAGTTTATCTGAAATTATTTCCAACTAATTTGTTGGGAGCCTGCGGCTCTGCTGTCTTCAAGACGCGTTATGGTTGAATTTCTTACATCTACCATATAAATTCTTAATCCGCTGACTACTGCAATGTATCTACTGTCGGGAGACCAGGTTGGAGCAGAAGGCACAGTTAAATCTGTTTTTATTTGCCTGGGATTTGAACCATCAAATGCCATCGTCCACAATTCGTAATTACTTATAAATGCTATGGTATTACCATCCGGACTTACACTGGGACTGTTTACATCTGTTAGATTAGGATCTATTCGGGTGATGGAATTAAAATCCTTATCAATTAAATAAAGTCCATTGTTTCTAGATGGGGCTCCCTGAACAATCAATGAACCATCAGGTGCCCAACTTGGTGAGTAATAACTTTGATCAAGCTTGTCTGGATTACCAACGCTTAATAACAATTGTCCGGATTGAGCATCGACCACATAAGTCACTTGATTATAAGGATACCCATCGTATGCCACATATTTCTGATCAAATGAAATACGAGGTGAGTTTAAATAATTTCTGTCTTTATTGTTTGGATCCACACTCCAGGAAACAAGCGTTCTTCGATTTGCACCGTATAGGTCCGTAATCATGATTCTGCCTTGGTGATTTTCGATGGCCAGGATATCCCCATTGGCCATGATGTCCGGCTGTATTGCATTATTCATCAGCTGTTCAACATTTCCATCTTTTGCTGATATCCTAAACAATGTTCCGCCGGCCTGAGAGCCATCATTATAATAGATGGATCCTGAGAAATCACTGTCAGACGAATCATTTGAAGGGCAGCCTGTGAGTAAAAAGAACAATAGAAAAACGGAACAATATAGAAGTAGCCTGTTCATAATATAAATTTTAACTAATTAGAAAGGATAATATTTATAAAAATATTTGATCTCCGATTTTGTAATTTTAAAAATCTGATCAAACCGCAAAGAAAAAAATCAAGACCAGTAGAATAACAACACCTCTGTTCAAAATGAAATTGAACTTATGATTCAAATCGTAAAATAAGGGCTAGAAAAAAAGCAAAGCCCTTGGTAAATGTAAGTCAGTTTTATCAATTTTGGTAAATTGTCTTTATATTTATTTTAACATAGGGTTGTACACTGTGTTTCGAGCACACCAATCAATGAAATCGAAAGTTAGATTCTAAAGTTCTCGACTTTGTTTTGCCAGTGAAGCAAATTAATTCAAAGAGTCTTTTGACAATGTTAGGAGAATCATTACAATTGACAATAATCACACAGTATTTATGGGCACTTCCAATGGCCTCATTTAAAATACCTAAATTAGGAACGATCGTTTAAATAACTCCGGAATTAATATGTTGAATTTTAATTTTATTTTGAATCAAAGTTTTAGCCATCAAGACCGCAGCTTTTAATCCTATTTCTATCTGGGTGGTCCTGACATAAGCATGAGGGACAGCTTGATGATCACCAAAATGACTATCCAGGAAATAAAGATAAATTTACAACCATACCCATACATCTCATTTCCTTTGGCAGTGTTGTAGGAAAGGTAAGAACTCAAGCCCAAAAGCAATGCCGCAATCAAATACATAATGGCTTCCGATTTTGGATGATACGAATCTATAAGTGTTACCCAAAATCCTTTGAGCAGAAAAAGCATGGCCAGCGCATTGATACCTGCCATAAGTATATAAATCATTTTTAACAATGCCAACTTTATTTAAGATGAATGAAAACAACAATGTGAAAACCTATCATTCAGTATATGTCATTAAATATTTTATTATCCACCATACCAATAGCGCGTTTTAAAAAAAAGGAATCTTGTTTTGTAATAGGTGTCAAAAAAACATTTACTAAATCTTCTCTTTCATGTATTCTCTAATAATTTCAAGATATAAATCTATTTCCCGCAAATGTGTACGGAAAGAAAGTATTGCGATGCGTATCCAGTATTGCTGATGAATGGTAGTGGAAGATACAAACATCCGGCCATCTTGCACTACGTGTTCCACAAGCGCGGCATTAAAGGCATCTGCATCGCCCTGAAGTGGAACATAACGGTAAATGCACACGGACAAATCCGGATAGGAACCTACTTCAAAACCCATCTTACGAATCTCCTCATAAAAATATCTGCACAAAAGTATTTTTTCCTCCAGTGCTGCCTTGAAAGGTTCTATTCCATACAATCGCAATGGAATCCACAATCTCAGTCCCCTAAAGTGTTTGGTGAGTTCAGGAGACAAGTCGGAGGCACTGAGCTCTTCCATGGCCTGAACGGTATCCTGCATGTACGCAGCACGGTAATAATGGGCTTTGTATTGAGAGGTAGTATCTTTGATTAGGACCGCTCCCAGACCATATGATAAAAATAAGCCCTTGTGTGGGTCAATGGCAAGCGAGTCAGCTCGCTCAATTCCTAAAAATTTATTTTTAAGTGGATGTCCAAGTTCATCCTCAAGTTCTGCTAAAATAAAAAATCCCCCATAAGCTGCATCGACATGAAACCACAAATGATATTCCTCCGCCACGGTTGCCAATTCGTTAAGGGGATCTACTGCCCCGGTATCTGTAGTGCCGGCAGATCCAATGATGATAAAAGGCTCAAAACCCAATGCCAGATCTTCCTCTATCTTTTTCCTCAAATCCACCGGATCCATTCTGAAACGATCATCCATGGCCACAAATCTGGTTCTGGCCTCCCGCATCCCGCAGATCCGGATAGCCTTGTGCACACAATGGTGAACCTGGGAGGTCAGGTAGATACATTGTTTGTGGAATTCAGATGCCTTGAGTTCTCTAGCTTCGCGGGCCGTGGTGAAAGCAATGAGGTTGGCAATACTGCCACCACTGGTGAGATTACCATGTGCGGTAGCCGGAAACCCCATCAAACGACAGAGCCAACGGATAAGTTCGTTTTCAAGTTTAACGGCTCCGGGACCGCTGTAATATATTCCGGCGTATTGATTACACACCGCAGCTAAATAATCACCCAGGGCACCGGCATACAAGCCACCTCCCGGAATATAACCCAAATGCCCTCCGGACGCTGGATTGAGGCCCTGGTTCAGCATTTCCTGATCAAGTTGTCTGAGTATTCCGGGCAGGTCAAGGGTTTCTTTTTCAGGGTGCTCCAGTTTACCATGCATGCTATCAAAAGAAAAGTAAGCCTTTCGGTTCGTCAGACCATCCAAAAAGTCCTGTGCGAAATCCTGCATCACATGATCCATGGCTTCGCGGACGTTTCGGTCAGGAGACAAAGGTGCAGCCGCACTTTCGAGTTCTTTAATGTGTAATTTCAGTTGATTTTCCATAAAGTCTGCAAATTATTGAATGAACGCGCAGGAGGTTTTAATATTTGTTTAATGATTTGTAAATATCCGCCTTCTAGTAGTTTGAATTAATTAAAAATGCTTATTTTTAGACTTCGCTGCATGACAGCATAAAACCGATCTAATTTTTCCAATTTCAAATGTTGACAAAAGACCGTATAAACGAGGCATTAAAATTTCATTTTGGTTTCGAATCCTTTAAAGGCAATCAAGAGAAGATCATAGAATCTGTCCTCAATCAAAAAGATACTTTCGTTATCATGCCGACTGGTGGAGGCAAGTCCCTCTGCTATCAGCTACCTGCGCTCATGTTACCCGGCACAGCCATAATCATCTCACCCCTCATCGCGTTGATGAAAAATCAGGTGGACGCCATTCGTGGCTACGGGCAGACGGATGAGATTGCGCATTTTATGAATTCTTCCCTGAACCGATCAGAGATCAAACAGGTAAAAGAAGACATCACCAGGGCAAAAACCAAATTGCTTTATGTGGCCCCGGAGACGCTGCAAAAAGAGGAAACCATAGAATTCCTTAATTCTGTGGACCTTTCCTTTATGGCGGTTGATGAGGCCCATTGCATCTCTGAGTGGGGGCATGATTTCCGTCCGGATTACCGACGCATCAGGGACATGATCAATTCTATTGATCGCCACATTCCCATAATAGCACTGACCGCAACCGCAACGCCAAAAGTTCAGATTGATATCGTAAAGAGTCTGGAAATGAATGATCCGGACATTTATATGGAATCCTTCAACAGACCAAATCTGTATTATGAAGTAAGGCCGAAAATAAATAAGGACCAAACGATGAAACAAATCGTTCAGATCCTTAAAGCTCAGCCGGGTGAATCTGCCATCATTTATGTGCAAGCCAGAAAAACTACAGAAGAGTTGGCTCAAGTACTCCAGGTCAATGGGATTAAGGCTTCCCCATATCATGCAGGAATGGACCCAAAAGCAAGATCTCAGGTGCAAGATGACTTCCTGATGGAAGAAATCGATGTAATCTGCGCAACCATTGCCTTTGGAATGGGCATCGACAAACCGGATGTGCGGGTAGTTATTCATTATGATATTCCAAAATCTCTAGAAAATTATTATCAGGAGACCGGTCGTGCCGGCCGTGATGGTATGGTAGGCAATTGTTTTGCATTCTTCGCCAACGCAGACCTCACCAGACTGGAAAAATTCCTCAGGGACAAACCGGCTTCTGAACGGGATATGGGCGCTCAGCTCCTTGATGAAGTGGAAGCATATGTAGAAAGTTCTGTATGCAGACGAAAATTTGTACTTCACTATTTTGGGGAAGAATTTGAAGAATCCCGTTGTAAAGGAATGTGCGACAATTGTAGGCATCCTAAGCCAAAACTGGAGGTCAAAAAAGAAATGCTTCTGGCTTTAAAAACTATTCTTGCACTCAACCAGAATTTTACCATAAAACCATTGGTTGAATTTTTATGTGGTATCAATACAAAAGATATTCTTGACTACGAATTAGACCAACATGAATTGTTTGGCCAGGGAAAGGAAAGGGATAATTTGTTTTGGTTCTCATTATTCAGACAAGGTATTCTAAAAGGTTTTATCATCAAAGATGTAGAAACCTACGGGATCCTAAAGCTCAGCGAGGAAGGAAAGGAATTCATTAAAAAACCGGTAGAGGTTGAAATTTCCATCAACCATGATTACGGCAACACCACCACCTCCAGTGAAGAAGATACTGCCCCGGCACAAGGCGTGGCACTGGATCCCCAGTTATTTAATACCTTAAAGGAAATCAGACTGGATGTAGCCAAAAAACATAAAGTAAAACCATGGGTGGTATTCTTTGATCCGTCCCTGGAAGAAATGGCTACTCAATATCCTATTAGTATGGAAGACCTTTGTAAAATCTCAGGGGTGAGCAGGGGTAAAGCAGAGCGTTACGGTCAACCATTTATTGACTACATTGCCAAATATGTAGAAGAAAATGAAATTGAACGCCCGGATGATTTCCAAATTAAACAAGTAGCTGACAAGTCTAAAGCAAAAGTGGAAATTATAAAATGCATTGATAAAAAAATGCCTCTTGGAGACATTGCAAGAAATGTACAAATGAATATGGAGGAACTGATGGATGAGTTAAACATCATCGTGAGTTCCGGGACTAAGATTAACATTAATTATTACATCAAAGAGGAAGTGGACGAATCCATCTGCGAAGACATATACGACTATTTCAATACCGCAGACAGTGATTCTGCTGAAGAAGCATATAAGAGTCTGAAGGAAGATGACATTACCTTTGAAGAAATTCGACTGGTCCGTCTTAAGTTCCTTTCTGAAATGGTCAATTGATGCAAAAGCCGGGCATACTCATTATACATGGCCCTAATCTGAATATGCTAGGTGTCCGTCAACCTGAAATTTATGGAAAAGTATCTTTTGAAACATATTTGGAGGAATTGCATGCTTCATTTGATGAGGTGAGCTTGGGATATTATCAAAGCAACCATGAAGGTGATCTCATTGATTGCATCCAGGAATCTCCATCATCATACAGAGGCATCATCATAAATCCAGGTGCATACACACATACTTCCGTGGCCATAAGAGATGCTTTAACCTGCATCCAGATTCCGGTCATTGAAGTTCATTTAAGTAATATTTATGCGCGTGAAGAGTTTCGCCGCGTTTCACTGATCAAGGATGTTTGTGTGAGTTCTTTTGTTGGATTTGGTATGCAAGGGTACAAGATGGCCATAGAAAGAATGATGGAATTTATCAAAGCAGGTTTTTAAAGCTTGGGTATCGATTGGAATTCTATTCAAAAGAAAGATTTGGCTTAATTTTATGGAGATTAAGTAGAATTTGGACATCTTAAATAGCTTGATTGAAAGCTTCCGATACTTCAATTAGTTATCGATTGAGAAATACAAATCGGCCTTTGTCATTTTAGCTTAAATGGATCTAAAAAGCGTTAAAAACAAAATACTGTTTGAGCTCGCTTGTAGATAAGCTAATGAATTGATGACATTAAGACCTAGAACAATTAAGGCTGCTTATGGCGAGTTTATTATGCTTAGCTTTTTACATTCGATTTAGCGTTAAGAAATGAAAACAGCCTTGATTTTTTTTTGGTTCTTTATTGATCAAGACAAAAAAGAGCAATAACAATGGAATGGAATTTAGTATAACTCTAGTGAATTACTAGTTAAATAAAACCAGTTTCTCTCCAAATTTTTAACTTGACTCATAACATATCCTATTTTACCCCAAAAAAAACAGGAGGCTTCTTTTGGAAGCCCCCCGTTACATTTTGAATGTTCCAAAAAATTACTTCGCAGGATTAGTTCCTTTAACCGGTGCAGCTCCTTGTGTAGTTGGTCTTCTTTTAGTATCTACACTTGTTGGTTTAGTTGCAGGGGTAGGACGCTTTGGCGTTGAAGATGAAGCATTTGGTTTTGCACCGGCAGATTTTCTGGTACCATCGGCAGATTTTGTATCAGTTCCCTGAGTGGTAGCATCTGTACTGCTGGATGTTTTGGTAGTTGTAGTAGTTGCAGCAGGTTTAGCATCCGTAGATTTTCCGGAAACGTCTGTAGATTTTGTCTCTGTACCTTGAGGTGCAGCGGCTGGTCCACCAGATCTGTCTGGTCTTGGAGTTTGTGCGTTGATCATTGCATTGAAGGCCATAAAAGCGCCGAACAGTAAAAAGAAGTTTTTCATTTTATAAAAAATTTAATGGTTTAAAAATTATCGTTTACCTATCATAGTGTTTCCTTTTGATAAAAGGTTATCAGAATAATAGTGGAAAAACAAAAAATTTTTTCTCTTAACTTTACTTATGACAGCAAATCAAATTAGTCACCCAGATTATTTAGCATTTTCAATTTTAAATTACGATTATTATTAAGCGAATTCCAGTTGAACCTTAATCGCTTTCTTAAAAAAAATTATTTGGGTTGTCTGGAAAAAATGAACCTGGAACTCTTGCGGAAATCTTTTTGAATCAGTATCTACTTTGTACAGTTATTGCATAATATCCTTGTAAAAAGCCAAAAAAAATAGGGGGCCTACAATTGTAAGCCCCCTATTGAATCTTAAGATATTCCGAAAATTACTTCGTTGGGTTAGGCCCTTTAACAGGCGCTCCTCTTTGAGTAGTTGGTTTTCTTTTACAAGCAGCAGTACATACGTGGCCTTTTTCTCCATGAGCTAAAACGTGATTTCCGCCTTTGCAAGCAGCAGTACACTTATGGTCTCTGATGTTTCCATCCGTAGCAGCAGTTCCATCACCTCCAGCAGCAGGCTTTGTAGCAGAAGAAGTTGCACCAGGCTTAGTTGATGTAGTTGTAGCAGCTGGTTTTGTGCTCGTAGATTTTCCAGAAGCATCTGTTGGCTTAGCTTCAGTTGCTGTAGGAGCAGCCGCAGGTCCACCGGATCTGTCTGGTCTTGGAGTTTGAGCATAAACCATGGCATTAAAAGCCAAACAAGCTCCGAACATTAAAAGGAATTTTTTCATTTAAATAAATTTAATGGTTTAAAAAAGATGTGCATTACCTATCAAAGTTACAGTATTCTGTAAAAGGTTATCTATATTTTTCGTTAAAATAAGCTTTCTTTAATTTTTTTCGTTTCCCCCCTTCAGCTTCCATGGCAGAACCCACTACCACAGGGTTGTTTTACGGATTTCCTCAAGGTAGTCATATATGCACTGAAGTCCGAGCGTTCCGGCACGATTGTAATCCATTACCTTCACTACCCTGCCATCATCGAAACTGATCATCAATGTGTTTACATGATCTTCCGTAGGTTCGCCAAATTTCATTTCATTTTTTGGGATGTGAAGATATTTTAACCTCAGCAACAAATTACGAAATAGATCCGGGTCACATTGTGCTTTGAAAATCCCTTCTTCAAGTTCCGTATTCTTGATGTTCTGCAGAATCATTCCCCCAACACTGTCAATTTTAAGCTTAAAGTCCGCACAACCCCCAAACTGACAATAGGAATGCATCTGTATAAACCTTAATCCCGATAGATTGGGTGCGGAAGTATATTCTACCAAGCGGTCAAATTTATAAATCAAAGTATCTTTTCGGAGAAAGCCCAAAGAGTAGTAAGTATTAAAATTCTTCGGAAACCTAACTTCATTGCCATTTTTCATAGTAACAGTTTGTTCCGAGGCATATTGTTTATATACAATAAGCGGCCCATCCTTGGTCTCTTCAATAAATGGAATATTCAGATCTCCACTGACTTTAGTGGGACTCACGGATACCAATTCATAAACGCCTGCGTCTTCCTTGGCTATGATCAAATAACTCTCATTTGTCTTTCTCTTGTAACCCTGCACGAATAAGTCCAGCAATCCGTCGTCATTAAAATCTGCTACAAACCAGGGTGAATATTCAATGGAATCCAGATACAATTGCTGATCCTCGTTTTTCACTTTGACGCCAAGATTAAAACTTTTTAAATCAGAAAAGTTTTTTTCCAAAAAAATCTTGACTTCCTTTTCTAAGGTAAAATCTTCAAACTCCTGGGCACCCATACACCCAAAGCACAAAGCAAACAATAAAGTCCAAAAGAACTTAATCATATTCAACCTGACTATCGGATCAGCGAAAAGACACCTTTTTGTGTACGTACCTGATTGTTTAAATAAAAGATCGTCAAAGTGTATAGGTAGGATTCCATCGGAGCAGGATTGCCGTCTATATTTCCGTCCCAGGTTGCAGCGGGATTGGTGGTGGAAAACACTTTCTTACCCCACCGGTTATAAATATCAAATTCTACACTTCTGATCTTGTTGAGATTGTTGTCTTTGTAAACCGGATTAAAATCTTTATTGATTAATGTTTCACTGCCGGGAGCAAAGACATTTGGAAAATCTACACATGGTAATTCCTCAATATTATATGTAAGGCTCGCTGCCTCATCACAATAAGAAGAGGTAATGGTTAAGGCAATATTTGGGATCGTGATTAATGTATCGTATGTAGTGTTGGGAATTTTAGTATCGGGATCAGGTGACCATAGATATTTCACAAACGGGTTCTGAAAATCGAGATTTGCATACTTTACGGGGATGGCAAGAATTGTATTGGAATCTCCCACACAACCCATAACTTTTGTAGCACCCTGCTTAAAGTCATAGTAAGTGCAACTTCTTTTTAATTCAAGGTCAAACATTTTTGGAAAAATGGATGAATTGTTATTCACCATAGGTAAGCTGATGAATTTTAGACCGGTGAAGGTGTCTTGTTCAAATTTTTCTACAATGGTTCTGGCAATAATTTCCATGTCCTCCGAGGTACATTTCGCATCATTTATTTTTAGATCGGTCGCCAACTTTGCATTGAAAAATCGCAGTGTGTCTGTAAAGTTGCCGGTCATGATTACATTTTCTTCAATCTCTGAATAGTCAATTGCGAGGTTTGACACCTTATCGGCGGTGATGCTTTTTAACAATGAATTATTGGCAGTATTTGCCAATCTGGAATCATACTTTGCCCCTGCCGGAGAAGAAAGATTTCCATTTACCTGATGTGCAAATGAAGTTAAAAATTGTCGCTGATTTCCTCCTCTTGGCCTGTAACTTACCACGCGCGGTTCAAGACTTGGATCATAGGGATAAGCCAGGGTAGTCTGCTCCTCAATGACCCCTTCCTGATCCAATTCCACCAAGCAAAGATTGTTGGCTGAGGATAATGTAAAATAGTTTCCTGCTAAAACAACACTTGAATTTCCGGTCACAATTCCTCGGTCAATATGTACAAACTGGCTATCCAGATGATAGGTGAACAGCACATTGAAACCTGGATCTATGCCCGCCACCACATTACTGTCCAGAGCAAGAAAAATCTGATTGTTGTTGAACACGTGTACATCGCGAATTAAATGTGCAGAATCCAGTTTGCTGAGCAATTGTTGGGAAAAGTTTTGATCGGTTCGGATCAAGTATCCGCTGAGATCAGAAGAATCTGGTCCAGCATTAAAACTTATATATCGTGCTTGCAAATCATTTGTGGCATGTACCACCGGATTAAGATAGACTTTCTGATTCGGAATCGAAATCGTTGTGGACAATAAAACACTTCCTGTGAATGGATGGATTTCAAGCAAGTGAATACCTGACTCTGCGCCTTTGGTAAATACTTCTGCCAACAAAATAGTGTCTGACTGGCTTCCGCCCGGAAATCGTGTGGTATTCATGGCAAACAAATCAAAAGTATCTATTTTGAATTTTTTGGTATATACCTTTTTGCCGCAATAGTTGTATTTGATCAATTGTATGGTTGAGTCAGGGGCATTGGCTAAAGTAATCCAGCCTGCATCGGAGGTGGAGTGTACGTTCAAAGCTTTTAGAGGCAAACTGTCTTTCACATCAAAAAACTGCAAAGGCTGGGCAGCCAGATCCAAAGAAAAAATAATAGCCATGAAGGGAATCCAAAGTAAAAGCCTGAAATTTGCCATGTCTTGTAAGAATGATTTATTTAACTTGACGCAAAGTTAAGCAGAATGGACTTCCTAATCTGTTAAAAATGCGTCAAAAATTAAGTCCGAAAATAATATACGATAAATTTAATATACATAATTAAAACAAAATGAATAGTATTATATATTATTTAAATAATATATTTATATTAATATGTTTTTCAACGTCGCTCTCCGCCCAGACCGGATGGAATATGCAAGTCCGCGCGCTGATCAAACCGCCTGAAAATTGCAGCAGTATTTGGGGGCATACGACAGGGAATGGAAAGGAATTGGCATTGCTTGGAACAGCAGAAGGGGTCAGAATATATGACCTATCTCAACCGGATCAACCCATCGAAATTGTGTTTATCCAAGGCAACCCTTGCCTGTGGCGTGAGTTGAAGACTTCCGGGGACTTCGCTTACGTGTCCAGTGAATGTGACGATGGTTTGCTGATCATTGATTTGCGTAATCCTGATTCTATTCAGCATAAATTCGTTTTTGACTTTCTAAACGCAGAAGGAGACAGTTTTCGGATAACCAATGCACATACTTTGTATGTGGATGAAAAGGGTTATATTTATTTGAGCGGGACAAGGGAGACCGGTTCTAGTTTTGCCATACTTGATCCTTCCATGAATCCCTGGCAGCCCCTCATGGTTTTTAGTCAAAATGGAGATTATATGCATGAAGTCCATGTTTGGGAAGATGTGCTATATGGCGCTGAATTATTTAATGGGGTATTTAGCATCTGGGATATTAAAGACCGAAAAGCACCCAAAAGATTAGCAGACCAAAGAACGGCCTTCACCTTTGCGCATTCTGTCTGGCTGGATCAGAAACAAAAGATTTTGTACACCGCGGATGAAACAAATGGCGCATTGGTAGAAGCATGGGATGTTTCGGATCCATACTTTATTCGTAAAATGGACCAATTCAGAGTGGGATTTGGTGCAGACCCTTATCACATTCCTCACAATGTGTTCCACCATCAGGATCACTTGTACATCAGTTGGTATACGGAAGGTGTTCGTGTGCTCGACACCAGAAAACCCGATAATCTTGTGGAAGTAGGTTTTTTTGATACTTACCCTGGAAAGTTGAGTGGGTTTCATGGATGCTGGAGTGTATATCCGTTTTTCAAATCAGGTCTGATCATCGCATCTGACATCGAAACCGGAATGTTTGTAATGGAATTCAATGGAAGCAGGGCAGCTTACCTGGCTGGTAAGATTACTGACTCCGCAAATAAGCTTCCCATATACGATGCAAACATCACCCTTAAATCCATCAATGGCCCAAATGACATCCGATCTAATTCTGATCTGAAAGGAAATTATAAAATGGGATCCGGAAACAATGGAACGCATGAAATAACTGTCCGCAAATCGGGATATCGTGTTTTTAAGAAAAATATAAATCTCTTTACGGACAGTTTGCTTACTTATGATATTTCATTGGAAGAATTGCCAAAAGCTAATTTAAAAATAGTTTTAAAAGATGCTCAATCCGGACTTGCTGTTTCAGATGCAGACGTTCAAATTTGGAATGAAGGTTTGAGCTATTCTGCAAAAACAAATAACGATGGCGTCTGCGAGCTGGACCAGATCTACCATGGAAATTATGTGATGCTCTGCGGAAAATGGTCCTATCTACATAAAGGGGACAGCAACTTGGTTATTTCCGGTGATCTGGAATTGAATTTTGTATTAACCAGGGGATTTGAAGACCAGTTTGTATTGCATCACGACTGGAAAATAATTTCTGAGGACAGCATAGTGAGTTGGCAATATGGAAATCTGACTGAATTATTTCCACCTCCTTCCAACTACCCTTCCAAAGACATCAGCGGAGATTTTGGAGATCAATGCATTTATACCAATAATTTTGGTGACACCGATTCAAAATACAGACTCAATGGTCATCTGTACCTGATGTCTCCTCCAATGAATCTGAATAACTATGATGAAATTCAATTGTCTTATTTTCCCTGGGCTTATGGTGGATGGGACGATGCCATCATGGAATGTTATCTTCAGATGGATGACGAAAAAATATTCCTGGAAAATATTCCACTCAATTTGAAAGGAAATTTCAATCCGAAAACAGATCGAAAAATTAATGTGAAAGGAATTCAAAGAGACTCCGTTCGATTTGTATTTCATCTATGGAATAATCCGGATTCATCGATTTATGCCATCTCCCTAAAAGCTGCTCTGGATGGATTGAAACTAACAGGCACCATTCCAAACAAAACCAAATTCACCACAGAAGGATCCCTGAAAGTTTTTCCAAATCCATTCTACCAAACTCTTTCCTTACAAAATAATTTTGATCAAAAGATTACCATAAAATTATATTCTGCTTCAGGAAAACCTCTGGACCAGCTAAGTCTAATTCCGGGTGAAACTAAAATTCATACTTCCGAAAAATTTTCTTCTGCTTTAATTTTTTATCAGGTCGGTAGCGAGGATGGAAAAATTATTTCAAGTGGAAAAATATTTCAAATAAATTAATGGGTGCCTTTTATCATGTATATCCTCACAGCACATGAGTAATTTTGACTTTGTGGTCATCGGTGGCGGTGCAGCCGGATTTTTTGCAGCCATCCAATTTGCAGAAATGAGACCGTCATCTAGCATTGCGATTCTGGAAGCGGGTGTGGAATCTTTGTCCAAAGTGCGCATATCCGGTGGCGGCAGATGCAATGTAACCCATGCATGTTACGATCCGAAAGAATTGGTCAAATTTTATCCTCGCGGCAACAAAGAACTTCTTGGCCCATTTTACCATTTTGGTCCTCAGAACATCGTGGATTGGTTTGACGCACACGGAGTGTCTTTGAAGACAGAAAGTGATGGCAGAATGTTTCCGGCAAGCAACAAATCACAAAGCATTACAGATTGTTTTGAACATTGCATCAAAAAGTATGGGATTAAACTTTTCTTAAAAACACGTGCGCAAGATATTAAATGGGTGGAAGAGGATGAATGTTGGCAGATCATTACAGATCCGGAAATATTTCAAACAAGATTCTTGCTGATATGCAGCGGCAGCGACCAACGTACTTGGGAAATTCTGAAAAGGATAGGACATACGCTGATCCAACCTGTTCCTTCCCTCTTCACTTTTAAAATTAAAGACGAAGTTCTTCACGCGCTGGCCGGCCTCAGTGTCCCTAAGGCAAGCGTTAAAATATTGCATACCAAATTCTCTGAAGAAGGCCCTGTGCTGATCACCCATTGGGGACTGAGTGGTCCAGGAATTTTAAAACTTTCTGCCTGGGCAGCCAGAGAATTATTTGAACGCAATTACGAATTCTCCATTTCGGTAAATTGGATTCATTCGGTGGAAAACATCGCTCAGGAATCTCTCCTGAATTTCAAAAACAATCATCCAAAAAAAATAGTCTGCGCCCATGGCTTATTCGATATTCCAATGCGCTTATGGAAATATTTTTGCACAAAAGCGGGAATTTCAGAAACCAGAATTTGGGCCGACATGCACCTCAAAGAAATTACTTCACTGAGCAAAATACTTTGCCATCAGATTTTTGAAATCAAAGGAAAAACCACCTTTAAAGAAGAATTTGTTACCGCCGGTGGTGTAGCCTTACAGGAAATAAATTTCAAAACTTTTGAAAGCAAGAAATGTAATAATCTGTTTCTCGCCGGAGAAGTGTTGAACATCGATGCACTCACTGGCGGATTTAATTTTCAGGCAGCATGGACGGGTGCCGCAATCGCTGCGGAGGAAATGGGGAAGAGAATGAGAAAATTTGAAAATGAGTTAATGAGTTAATTTGCAAATTGCTAATTGGTTGTTTGATGCTTACCAGCATCAAACTTATGTGAAGCAAAAATAGCACTCGCAAAAAACCATGGTTGTTTGACACTTCCCAGCGTCAAACTTATGTGAAGCAAAAATAGTACTCACAAAACATCTGGTAGTTAATTTGAAAATGAGCTAATGAGTTAATGTACTAACGGGTTAAAAGGGATTCTCTATTAACTGTTGGTCAAATAAAGATAATTCGCTTGATCGGCATTAAAATATTTATGCAAAGCTGCTTGTAAATCTTCTTTGGTTAGGGATCGGTAATGCTCCAATTCATTGAGGACAAGGTTAATGTCTCCGAGCCATTCCGCATAAGAATAATTCAGTGCCTGATTCACCACGCCCACCTGTGAGAAAAGATAGGCACTTTCGTTTTTATTCATGTATTTCTGCCAATCGTGTTCACTGACTGAATGTGCTTTCAATTGTTCTATGATTTCCCAGAATGCAGTCTCTCCATCACTGACTTTAACACCGGGGCGAAGTTTTCCCTCCAGAAGAACTATTCCTGGATCCGTGGTAGAGCTTAGGTAGCAATCAATATTGGAGAATAGCATTTTTTCTTTTCGGAGTTTGCTGTACAGCAAGGAAGATCTTCCTTCAGAAAGAATATCTGTCAAAAAATCAAGCGCATAAAATTCCTTCGTATTCCTTCCACTTGCATGCATGGCAATGTAAAGGGCTTCTTCCGGATACTCTCCGGGAACGGTCCGCATTCTTTTTTGAATTTGTGGTGGTTCCTGAGGATATATATTTTGATTTTTAATTCCGGCAGCAATGCCACCAAAATGTCTGTTCGCCAACATTTCCACTTCGTCTGGCCGAACGTTGCCACTTACTACCAATATGGCATTGGATGGATGATAATATTTGTGATAAAATTCCTCTGCATCCTTAAATTCCAATCCGGCGATCTCCTCCTGATTTCTTCCGATCACCGGCCATCTGTAAGGATGAACCTCGTAGGACATCGCCATCAGGTAATGAGAAAATAAACCATAAGGATTGTTAAGGTAATGCTCTGAAAATTCCTCAATCACCACTCGCTGCTGTATCCCAAATTCCTTTCTTTTAATTTTGAATCCATTCATGCGGTGTGCTTCCAACTGCAGCATCAACTCCAGTTGTGAGGTAGGGGCAATATTGTAATATTGCGTGGTGTCTGGTGTGGTAAATGCATTACTTTCTCCACCTGCATTTTGCATGATTTCATCAAAATCCACCTCTTTACCACAATTGGAAAACATCAAGTGTTCAAACAAATGTGCCAGGCCAGTTTTATCCTCTTTTTCATCTCTGGAACCAACACGATACAAAATGCAAACACAAGCCATCATGGTGGTACTGTCCGGCACTACAACGAGTGTTAACCCATTGGCCAGGAGTGTGCGGTGATATGGTAGTGTCTGTCCGATAATGTGTTGGATCAAAGATTTCCTACCATTTCTTCCGGTTTAACCCAGTTGTCAAAATCTTCTGCACTCAGATATCCAAGGTCGAGTGCGGTTTGTTTCAAAGTCTTTCCGGACTTGTGTGCGGTCTGTGCAATCTCTGCTGCTTTATAATAACCAATCTTGGTATTCAGCGCCGTCACCAACATAAGTGAATTATCGAGATTGGATTTTATATTATCGTACAACGGCTCGATGCCAATGGCACATTTATCATTAAAGGATACACACACTTCTCCGATCAATCGTGCACTATGCAGAAAATTATAAATCATCATCGGTTTGAACACATTTAGTTCAAAATGACCGGTTGCGCCACCTATGTTGATCGCAACGTCATTTCCCAATACTTGCGCAGCGACCATGGTCATGGCTTCGCACTGCGTTGGATTTACTTTCCCGGGCATGATGGAAGATCCAGGCTCATTGTCCGGAATGTAAATTTCACCAATGCCGCATCTTGGTCCGGATGCTAGAAGTCTGATGTCATTGGCAATTTTCATCATGCTGCAAGCGACGGTTTTTAAAGCCCCGTGCGTTTCGACAATGGCATCGTGTGCTGCAAGAGCTTCAAATTTATTTGGGGCGGTTACAAATGGCAATCCTGTAAGTGCAGCGATGTGTTTGGCCACGTTTTCGGAGTATGCAGGAGGGGTATTGATTCCGGTTCCGACAGCAGTTCCGCCCAATGCCAACTCTGCCAGATGAGGCATGGTATTTTCAATGGCACGAATGCCGTGTGTCAATTGTGCAACATACCCGGATAATTCCTGACCCAGGGTTAATGGCGTAGCATCCATGAGATGCGTTCGGCCAATTTTCACAACCGTCCAAAATGCTTTGGATTTTTCCTGCAGGGTATCGCGCAATTTTTTAATCCCCGGCAGTGTGCAATCTACCAGCATTTTGTAGGCGGCAATGTGCATTGCTGTCGGAAAAGTATCATTGGAAGACTGTGACTTGTTTACATCGTCATTTGGATGGACAGATTTTTTTTCATCTATCAGTGCTCCACCATTTATCACATGCGCCCTGTAGGCGATCACCTCATTTACATTCATATTGGATTGCGTTCCTGAACCGGTTTGCCAGACTACCAATGGAAACTGATCGTCCAACCTTCCCTCCAATATTTCATCGCAAACTGCGGAAATGAGATTTAAAGTAGATTGAGGTAGAACCCCTGCTTCAAAATTCGTAATGGCTGCGGCTTTTTTTAGGTAAGCAAATGCCCGGATGATTTCGATCGGCATTTTATTGGTTTCCCTGGCAATCTTAAAATTGTCAATGGAGCGTTGAGTCTGTGCGCCCCAATAAACGTGGGAAGGCACTTGTACCAAACCCATCGTATCTTTTTCTGTTCTGAAAGACATGGTATTCAAATTTGCTGCAAATGTAATAAAAGCCCGATAGGATCAAGCCCTTATATAATCAACGGCTTCGCCGGAAGAAGGTTTAAGTCAATTTTCTTTTGGTTGAGCCCTTTTGGCCATGATTTATAGAAAGGACTTTCCTATCTCTGGATGACAAATTTGGTACTCCTCGCAATCCCATTTTTAGTTAGCTGAAGAAAATACACCCCCTCAGCAAGATGCCTGACATCTAGTTTGGGTTCTTTGTTCATCGGATTCAAAACTTTTTGTCCATAGACATTCAGAATTTGTACTTCAGCAAATCCAAAGTCTTCAGTTGCTATATTGATAAATTCACTTGCCGGATTCGGATATACTTCGAAAGATGGTAAATCTATAGGTTTAATTCCAGCCAATAAGTCTAAGTCAAACGACCATAAATCTTTTACATCCCCCCCATCAGGGGTACCGCTGGTCAAGTAAATACTGCTCCCAATTAAAAAAGAACCCGGTGCCCACCTTCCACTACCGGGATGAGGAGGTAATTGACTCCAACTATCATTTTCAGGCGTATAAGCCCAAAACTCGCCGGTCTTAAGGTTTTGATGGTCTTCTCCCTGCCCACTGAGCAAGTATCCTTTTCCCTTGTAGGTGAATTGTGTCCCCGCTACCCTACCCTGAGAAGGTAAAGAAGCCACTTCTTGCCATTTATCCAGCTTAGGGTCATAACGAAACATGTCCTTGAAAATAAATGGTCCGCTGTGCCCAAAACCTACATAGATATATTCACCAACTTCAAAGAAAAACGGATGATGGCGCTTAAATCCCGGGAAACTGTCCTTCTGGCTCCAGGTCTGGGATTTGAGATCATAAGCCCACCAATCTTTGAGATCCCCCATTTGTCCACCTCCTGCGCCTACATATATTTTACCCTGATGAGCTACTAATGCAGGATGGGTCCTGCCAACACAAGGACATGAGGGTAATTGTTTCCATTTTTCTGTCGAAGGGTCGAATTCCCATAAATCCTTGAGATGACCTGATCTGGCCAAACCAAAACCAAGGTAGCCCTTGCCTTCATAGGCAACTCCGTAGGAATAGCCACGAGCTTCCCCAGGAAAGACAGCCAGCTCCTCCCAATCATTGGTCCCCGGATCATATCTCCAGACATCTTTAAAAACATCTGAGTTGTTCACGGTATTTCCTGTGGCAACATAACCTTTCCCGTCAAGGGTAAAAGTCACGGGATGGTTTCTTGCAAGAGCTCCGGCAGGCAAGGATTTTCGCTCTGTCCAGGATTGAGAATTTGTACTGTCGAGGATCAAAAGACCCAGGAAAATAATTGTGGCCAATTTATTCACTGTAAAATGGTACATGGTCAATTTTGCTTTTAATTTGAGTTTGAATCAGACAAAGAAACACGAATTGGAGAACCTTGTTTGGGATCAGAAGAACTTTAACAATTGGCAAGTATGCAATGAATTTAAAAATAAAATATATTTAATTGATTATAAATAAATTATATAGTAATAATAATTAATATATTAGATATTTCAACTTCATATCCACAAGTTATTCTGCAATTCTTTGGTGAGGGCTTACAAAATCAACAGGTCAATTGGGTGTACACATACCTTACAACGCTAAAACTTTCATCAATTAATTGATGCATTTCATCAACTATTTCATCCATTTCAAACTCATATTAAAAATTATTGTAATGTATAGATTATTAAGTTGCTAAATTTAATAATTAGTTTATAATTTTGTGGTCTAAACAAATTCAACAAAATGAAAAAGCTGACCATTTTCACCTTGTTGGGAATTTTGACTATAGCAATGGCATGCCAGCACGAAGGCATGGATTCCACAGATCAGGAGCTCGTCAAAGTTATCGGCAATCTTGAAGCCTATAAACTCCCTGCAAGTCACGAGTATGACAAAATACCACAATCACCCTCAAATCCCTTAACCAAGGAAAAAATTGAACTTGGCAACCTCCTTTACTTTGAGCCTGCCTTTGCAAACGAATCAAAGAACCATGCCAACAGATTCACTTTTACATGCAGCAGCTGCCACGTTGTAGAAGCAGGATTCAGACCTGCTAGGATGCAGGGGATAGCAGATGGAGGTCTTGGATTTGGATTCCATGGTGAAAATCGTTTTAAATCTCCGATATATCCTGCTGATAGCATAGATGCCCAAGGTGCCAGGCCGCTCGCGACCATCAATACAGCTTTTGTAGAAAATTCCATGTGGAATGGATCCTTCGGTTCAGAAGGTGTAAATATAGGTACTGAAAATATGTGGGGTGTATTTGACCCGGGAACTGCCAGAAATAAAGAAAGATTAGGTACACTGGAAGGCCAGAACATTGAAGGTCTTATTGTGCATCGAATGCAATACACTCCTGAAATTGTAGCCGCAAATGGGTACAAGGATATGTTTGACAAGGCATTTCCGGACATCCCTGAGGCAGATCGGTATAATAGAAAAACTGCCAGTTTCGCAATATCTGCTTATTTGAGATCCATTACAACCGACCAGGCTCCATTCCAGAACTGGCTTAAAGGAGATTTTCATGCGATGAATGAGGAGGAAAAGAAAGGAGCCATTTTGTTTTTCGGAAAAGCCAATTGTGTTTCCTGTCACCATGAAAAGAATTTGGGTTCAATGAATTTTGCCGCGTTGGGCTTAAAGGATTTATATGAAAACGGTGGACTCAAAACAGGTCCTTCCGATAGAAGAAATCTAGGACGTGGCGGATTCACCGGAAGACCGGAAGACATGTTTAAATTCCGAACCCCTCAGTTGTACAACCTTGGTGACTCCGGACCTTATTTCCACGGTGGTACCAAGAAAACATTGAGAGAGGTTGTAGAGTATTTCAATAATGGAATTCCTGAAAATCCGCGCGTTCCAAAAGAACAACTCCACCCTTTCTTGCAACCACTTGGGCTTACTCCGGATGAAGTAACCCAATTAACCGCATTTCTAACAAATGGACTCAGGGATCCAAATCTGCTGCGATACAAACCAAAGCGAGTATTGTCGGGGTTGTGTTTTCCAAACAATGACCCATTGTCTAAAGAAGATATGGGTTGCAACTAAGCAACAAATACATTAAAAAGAATTTTTGAAACGGGCAATTTTAGCCCGTTTCTTCTTCCAAAAACATACGTACCCATCTGCTCATCCTTAATTCAATTATAAAGCAGATGGATTTTTTTACAAGTTCAATTTTATGAAATCAAATTTTAACTTCCCCTTATTATTGGTTTTATTGCTACTCAACTTTTCATTGTCTTCCTGTTTTTATGACAATGAAGAAAATTTGTATCCATCCGGTTCCGGCCCTTTGACAAATATTTCTTACTCAGAAGATATTGTTCCGCTCATTGACAACAGCTGCAATAAAAGTTGTCACGCAAGTGGTATTAGACAAGGAAATATTAATCTGGAGGGATATGACCAAATCAGACCTTATGCTTCAGGTGGATCATTGTTGGGGGCCATTAAGCAGTTGAATGGATTCAGTCCAATGCCCAAGGCAGGATCCAAACTGGCCGGTACTCAGATCCAATTGATAGAAACCTGGATCAAGGAAGGGATTAAAAATAATTAATGCTGCATTCAGCGTAAAGTGAGTTCCAATAAAAATAATTAGGCATGTATTTTATCGCATTCACGATCTGTTTACACATCTTCTGTTGATGAATGCCTACAACATAAATATCCGCTAACCTTTTCATCCATCAATCCCGGATTATGAAGTCTACATTTCAATCTAAATTCTTTCTGACGCCTTACCTCATTATTTTCTTCTCATTACAATTAAGTGCGCAAGAGGAATTACTTCAAATGCTTGGCGAGGAAGAGACCACTTCGTACACCATAGCCAGTTTTAAAACCAACCGAATCATTAATCTACACTCGATTGAAAATACTGCCAGCGGCGTGTTGGATTTTAAAATTCAGCATCGTTTTGGCTACCTGAACGGGGGAATTGAAGAATTTTTTGGAATAGACCAGGCTACTATGCGATTCGGATTTGACTATGGGGTGACCAATCGTTTACAAATCGGAGTAGGCAGAAGTAATTATGAAAAAACAATTGACGGATATCTTAAATTTAAATTACTCAGACAGTCATCGGGTCAAAAAAAGATGCCTCTCTCAGCAAGTATTGTGGCAGGATCCGCCATTAAAACAAACCGATGGCCGGAGCCGGATCGAAACAATTTATTTTCTTCCAGATTGAGTTATCATTTTCAGGTTCTGCTGGCCAGAAAATTTTCAGAAGGATTCTCCTTTCAATTAACCCCAACCGTAGTGCACAGGAATCTGGTGGCGACGAGTGCAGAAAAAAATGATGTGTATGCACTTGGCGCAGGTTTCCGCCAAAAGATCACCAAGCGAATATCCATCAACGCCGAATATATTTATGTACTTCCTGATCAATTGGCTCCGGATTTTAAAAACTCAATTTCTTTGGGTTTTGATATTGAGACAGGTGGACATGTATTCCAATTGCATTTCACAAACTCAACGGGCATGTTTGAACGCGCTTTTATTGCTGAAACCATCGGTGATGTTGGCAAAGGTGATATACGCTTTGGTTTTAACCTGAGCAGGGTGTTTACCTTGTCTAAACCCAAACCAAAAGAATGACCCCGTATTTCTGAAATCTGGAAAGAATTTCAGAATCCAAATTATTTTCTTTCTTCCCATTTTTTTAATCTTGGATTGCATTTAGGAACCTTCATGCCTCATTCTTCAAAGGTGGATTAACCAGTTGGAATGAATTCGGGATAAGCTAATCCTATGCTTTGGGTGAGTTTTCGTATTTTTGATGCCTAAAACGCAACCACATGATTCAGGCTTCCATCGCCTACCAGGCTAAATATAAAATTCGAATTCTCACAGCAGCCTCCCTTTTTGATGGCCATGATGCTGCCATTAACATCATGCGCAGGATCATGCAAAGCAGTGGTGCTGAAATCATTCACCTTGGTCATAACAGATCTGCTCTGGAGATTGTAGATGCAGCCATCCAGGAGGATGTCCAAGGCATAGCGATTACTTCCTACCAGGGCGGACACAACGAATTTTTCAAATACATCCATGATCTACTCAAAGAAAGAGGATGTGGACACATCAAGCTTTTTGGAGGCGGAGGTGGAACCATTTTACCTTCAGAAATTGAAGACTTGCATTCCTATGGCATAAATCGGATTTACAGTCCGGATGATGGACGCCATATGGGATTACAGGGAATGATCAATGATTTATTGTCTCAATGTGATTTTGAAACAGGAAGCTCCATTAATGGGGAAGTAAAAGCGCTTGGCAACAGGGATTTTAGAGCTATCGCCCGTTTAATTTCAGCCGTTGAAAATTTTCCTCAGGACGCAGATGCGTTGATCAGCAGCCTTGGCAAACCCAAATCAGATGTACAAACTCCCATACTTGGAATCACAGGGACCGGTGGAGCAGGAAAATCCAGTTTGGTGGATGAACTCATCCGAAGATTTGTACTGGACTTTCCGGAAAAAACCATAGCCATTCTTTCTGTTGATCCATCCAAACGAAAAACCGGGGGAGCACTTTTAGGTGACCGCATTCGCATGAATGCCATTCATCCAGAGTTTCATGGCGGAAGGGTGTATATGCGTTCATTGGCTACAAGACAAAGTAACCTTGCACTTTCTCCCCACATCAAAAATGCTCTTCAGATTCTCAAGGTCGCCAATTTTGATTTAATCGTTTTGGAAACCTCTGGCATTGGGCAAAGTGATACGGAAATAGTCGATTTCAGTAATGTCTCCCTCTATGTGATGACGCCTGAATATGGTGCTGCAACGCAATTGGAGAAAATAGATATGTTGGATTTTGCAGACATTGTGGCCATCAATAAGTTTGATAAAAGAGGTGCACAGGATGCGCTTCGTGATGTCCGCAAACAGTATCAGCGGAACAAACAATGGTGGGATAAATCACCGGACGAAATGCCTGTTTATGGAACGATAGCATCTCAATTCAATGATCCTGGAACCAACCACCTGTACAAATCGCTGATTTCACTGATTAAAGAAAAAACCGGCAGCGATCTGAATTCCACCATTGATATCCCAACTGGAGAATCGGAAAAAATCTACATCATTCCTCCAGGAAGAACGAGATACCTCTCTGAAATTTCTGAAAACAACAGAAAGTATGATGAGTGGGTGAACACTCAATCCTCCCTCGCGCATCAATGGCAATCTCTGGATGAATCTGTCCGATGGATGAAAGAGGATGAAACCATACAAACCAAACTAAAAAGTAAAATCGAATCCGTCAAAATAAATATGGACGGACAAGTTAGAGTATTGTTGGAAAGTTGGGAGGATAAAAAGAAAGCCTATGCTGCCGATGAATACATCTACAAAGTGCGCGACAAAGAAGTAAAAGTGGCTACAAAATCGCTTTCACTTTCGCTCACTAAAATCCCAAAAGTTGTACTGCCAAAATACCGCTCCTGGGGAGATATCCTCAGATGGTCCCTTCAGGAAAATGTTCCGGGAGAATTCCCTTATACAGCCGGTGTGTTTCCATTTAAACGAAAAGAAGAAGATCCTACAAGAATGTTTGCCGGAGAAGGTGGCCCGGAGCGAACCAATAGGAGATTTCATTATGTCAGTGTAGACATGCCAGCTAACAGGTTAAGCACCGCATTTGATTCCGTAACTTTATATGGAGAGGATCCAGATTATCGTCCGGACATTTATGGTAAAGTTGGAAACAGCGGTGTAAGTATATGTTCGCTGGATGATGCCAAAAAATTGTACAGTGGATTTGACCTGTGTGATCCAAGGACTTCGGTGAGTATGACCATCAATGGTCCCGCTGCAACCATCTGTGCTTTCTTTATGAATGTGGCCATTGACCAACAATGTGAGCTATATATCAAGGCTAATAATTTGCAGAATAAAGTTGAAGCTGCATTTAAAAGAAAATACGATGATAAAAATTTACCCAGACCAAAATATGTCGGTGAATTACCTCCCGGAAATAATGGACTTGGTTTGATGTTATTAGGTCTTACCGGAGATGAAGTTCTGGATCAGGACATTTACCATCAGTTGAAAGCGAAAGCACTTAAATCGGTCCGGGGCACCGTGCAGGCGGATATTCTTAAAGAAGATCAGGCACAAAACACCTGTATTTTCTCTACTGAATTTTCATTAAAACTGATGGGGGATGTTCAGGAGTATTTTATTAGCCATGCAGTGCGCAATTTTTATTCTGTCTCCATCAGTGGTTATCACATTGCGGAAGCGGGTGCAAATCCAATTTCACAATTGGCCTTTACGCTTTCCAATGGATTCACTTTTGTGGAATATTATTTATCGAGAGGAATGAACATTGATGATTTTGCACCAAACCTCTCCTTCTTTTTTTCCAATGGCGTAGATCCTGAATATGCAGTGATCGGCAGAGTGGCGCGAAGAATATGGGCTAAGGCGATGAAGCATAAATACAAAGCAAATGAACGCTCTCAAATGCTCAAATACCATATTCAAACATCCGGAAGATCTCTGCATGCACAAGAAATAAGTTTTAATGACATTCGCACTACCCTGCAGGCCTTGTATGCGATTTACGACAATTGCAATTCGTTGCATACCAATGCCTACGATGAAGCGATCACTACACCTACTGAAGAATCGGTAAGAAGAGCCATGGCCATTCAGTTAATCATTAACAACGAACTGGGTCTGGCTAAAAATGAAAATCCGCTTCAGGGATCTTTTATCATTGAAGAACTGACGGATTTGGTAGAAGAGGCGGTGTTATCAGAATTTGATCGGATTTCAGAGCGGGGTGGAGTGTTGGGAGCGATGGAAACCATGTACCAAAGAAGCAAGATTCAGGAAGAGAGTTTATATTATGAAACCTTGAAACATACCGGAGAGTATCCACTGATTGGAGTCAATACATTTTTGTCCAAAGATGGATCTCCAACCATTTTGCCCAAAGAAGTAATACGCGCTACTGAAGAAGAAAAAGTAGATCAGATCAAATCTCTTGAAAATCTTAAAAAGGTCAACGAAGATATTTCTGCTGCCGCACTTCGCAGTTTGCAAATAGCTGCTGTCCACCACGACAATATTTTCAATCATCTGATGGAAGCAGTAAAGAGTTGTTCTCTGGGACAAATCACCACCGCACTTTACGCTGTCGGCGGAAAATATCGACGTAATATGTGAGCCATTCTTGAGCCACACAAGGTGGCTCAAGAATGGCGAACCATAAACCAGGTTTTCCCCAAGAAAACTTGGTTTATGGCTTGTAGAAAACCCCGAGTGAAAAAATATCGCTGCCTACCGATAAAACCTTGAGATACAAAGCCACACAAGGTGGCTCAAGAATGGCGATCCATAAACCAGGTTTTCCCCAAGAAAACTTGGTTTATGGCTTGTAGAAAACCACGAGTGAAAAAATATCGCTGCCTACCGATAAATCCTTAAGATAAAGAGCCACACAAGGTGGGAGGAAGAAATGAGTTAATTTGAAAATGAGTTAATTTGAAAATTGAATCGCATGATCGATAACTCAGGTATTTTGAGTTAATTTGAAAAACCATTTTTACTAAACGATAATGCCAAGCTAAACAGAGCCGCACAAAGTGGGAGGAAGAAATGAGTTAATTTGAAAATGAGATAATTTGAAAATGGAAGGACAGGATCGATAACTCAGGTACTTTGAGCTAATTTGAGAAACCAATTTTACCAAACGATAATGCCAAGCTAAACAGAGCCGCACAAAGTGGGAGGAAGAAATGAGTTAATTTGAAAATGAGATAATTTGAAAATGGAAGGACAGGATCGATAACTCTGGTACTTTGAGCTAATTTGAAAAACCAATTTTACCAAACGATAATGCCAAGCTAAACAGAGCTACACAAGGTGGGAGGAAGAAATGAGTTAATTTGAAAATGGAAGGACAGGATCGATAACTCAGGTATTTTGAGTTAATTTGAAAAACCATTTTTACTAAACGATAATGCCAAGCTAAACAGAGCCGCACAAAGTGGGAGGAAGAAATGAGTTAATTTGAAAATGAGTTAATTT
>Ga0268298_10000820_pt1 | contig 38834 bp, 37 predicted proteins | sample WWTPWeurt_MetaG_FD_194462 | JGI IMG/M metagenome (GOLD analysis project Ga0268298, IMG submission 194462) | Activated sludge microbial communities from WWTP in Nijmegen, Gelderland, Netherland - WWTP Weurt | ecosystem: Engineered > WWTP > Aerobic digester > Activated sludge | place...
GATCGCCGACGGCAAGGTGGTGCTCGACGGCAACCACCCCCTGGCCGGCATGGCCCTGGTGTTTACCTGCACCGTGACCGCGGTCCGCGCGGCGAGCGAGGAAGAGGTCGGTCACGGGCATGTTCACGACCACGGGGAAGATTGCGAGCACGAGTGACTGAGTCGGCCCGGGGAGCCGCCCTCGGCCAGCCGCCTCAGCGCAGGCCGAGAAATCCCCCCAATGCCCAGCGCTGTGGGCTGGGCGACTCTTTCCAGGGCCGCGATTCGAAGCGAAATCCTCCAGCGGCGCCCGGGTCCACGGTGACCCGGACCCAACCCAGTTCCGGGTAGCCGTAGGTTTCCAGCCGGGTCAGCAGAGGCTTGCCTGCCGCGTTTTTCAAGGGCCGGTCGATGCGGTGGCGGTGCCCGTCGCCGTGGATCAGGAGGACGCTGCCTGCAAAGCCCGCGGTTTCCTCGCCCAGGGTACGCAGCAAGCCCGCGAACCCGCGCCGCGGAACGCCTCGGCTGAAGCTTCCCAGACCGGGGTCTGCCTGCATGAGGACGACGACGGCAGTCAAGCCATTCCGGCGGGCGAGGGCAAAGGACTGCCGCAGCCAGCGCCGGATCGCCTCCTCGCGGACCGAGAAATTCGCGGGCGGGAGCGGATGCACCCCGCGCTGATTGTCCCCCCCCGGCACGTTGAGGCTGACGAAGAGAACGTCCCCCTCGCGAAAGCGGCTGTGCTCAGGAAAATCAGGCACTTGCCGTTCCAGGCGACGCTTCGTTCTGCCCAGGCTGGAGTCGTCCTTCCAGAACAGGGTGCGCAGCTGGGCCAGGCGCTCTTCCGGAGCGTAGGCTCCGGCGGAAATGCGGGCGCAATCGGTCCATTCGTTGTCGCCGGGGGCCAGTACGAGGGGGATGGGGGAAGCCTGGAAGAGCGCCAGGCGGTCCGCGTAGACTGCGTCGTCGCAAGGATCTCGGCCCCGCTTGATGTCGCCCGCGTGCAGGATGAAGCGGGCACCGGATGCGGCAGCGGCAGCCAGGAGGGCGGGGAGTTCGCGTACCTCGTACTCGGAATAGGGGGTGTCGCCGATGACGGCGAAGGACCAGGGTTCAGCCCGGGCCGTGAGCGCCCCGGCGAGGAGCAGCACGGCCAGGCCGGCTTTCACGGCAGAAGGGCCTTGAGCGCGTAGAGGGCGTCCAGGGCTTCACGAGGGCTCATGCGGTCCGGATCGATGTTCCCCAGCCGCTCCAGCGCGGGATGCGGCGGCGGGGGCTCTGCCGCTTCGGGAACGACGCCGGCGAAGAGGTCGGGTTGCAGCGGATCGATGGCGGCGCGCTGCTCGAATTCGCGCAGCTGCCTTCGGGCAGTCCGCAAGACGGGGGCCGGGATGCCGGCCAGGGCCGCAACCTGGATGCCGTAGCTCTGGTTGGCCGGGCCTTCCTCGACCGCGTGCAAAAAGACGATGCGCTCGCTGTGCTCTACGGCGCCCAGGTGGACGTTGGCCAGCTCGGCGTATTCGTGGCAGAGCCGCGTCAGTTCGAAATAGTGGGTGGCAAAGAGGGTCAGGCTGCGATTCTTCTCGATCAGATGACGCAGGATGGCGAAGGCCAGGGCCATGCCGTCGAAGGTCGAGGTGCCGCGGCCGATTTCGTCCATGAGGACCAGGCTGTTGGGGGTCGCGTGGTGCAGGATGGCCGCCGCCTCGGTCATTTCGACCATGAAGGTCGAGCGACCGGAGGCCAGGTCGTCGGAAGCGCCGATGCGCGTGAAGACGCGGTCCAGGGGGCCCAGCACCGCGCTCCTGGCGGGGACGAAGCTACCCATGTGGGCCAGCAGGGCGATGATGGCCGCCTGGCGCATGTAGGTGCTCTTGCCCCCCATGTTGGGGCCGGTGATGAGAAGCAGGCGGCGTTCCGGCGCCAAGGCGAGGTCGTTGGCGATGAAGGGCTCGGTGCGGCCCGCCAGTTCTCCTTCGACCACCGGGTGACGCCCGGCTTCGATCCTGACGAGGCTTTCGGCGACGAAGCGGGGGCAGGACCAGTCGTACTTGAGGGCGACGTCGGCAAAGGTGGCCAGCAGGTCGAGATGGGCCACGGCGCGGGCGATGGTCAGAAAGCGGGGGACGATGGGTTGCAGCTGGCCGAGAATCCCGTCGTAGAGCAGCTTTTCCCGCGCCAGGGCGCGCTCCTGGGCCGACAGGGCCTTGTCTTCGAATGTTTTCAGCTCGGGGGTGATGTAGCGCTCGGCGTTCTTGAGGGTCTGGCGGCGGCGGTAGTCGTCCGGCACCTTGCCCGCGTTGGCGTGGGTGACCTCGATGTAGAAGCCGTGCACCTTGTTGTATTCGACCTTGAGGTTCGCGATCCCCGTCCTTTCTCGTTCCCGGGCCTCCAGATCGAGAAGGTAGCTGCCGCAGTTGTCGTTCAGGGAGCGCAGCTCGTCCAGTTCGGCGTCGAAACCCGTGGCGATGACCCCGCCGTCGCGGATCTGGGCTGCCGGATCGGGCAGCAGCGCGGCGAGCAGCAGGGACAGGGCCTCCTCGGGCGTGCCGAGGTCCATGGCTAGGGTGTCCAGCAGGGGGGCTGCCGCGTCGGCCACGGGCGCCGCCAGGGCCGGCAGGCGGGTCAGGGATTCGCGCAGGCCGGAAAGATCCCGGGGACGGGCGTTACCCAGGGCGATACGGCCCGCGATGCGCTCCACATCGGCAAAGCCGCGCAACTCCCGGCGCAGCTCGCCGGCCCGGCGGCCATAGTCCTCCAGAAGGACTGCCACCGCCTGATGGCGCGCCGTCGGGACGCTTCTGTCCCGCAGGGGATGGTGCAGGGTATGGCGCAGGAGGCGGGATCCCATGCCGCTGACGCAGCGGTCGAGAAGCGAGAAAAGCGTCGGCGCGGGCTGGCCGCGCAGGGTTTCGGTGAGTTCCAGATTGCGCCGGGTGGCGGAATCCAGGCCCAGGTAGTCGCCCTCGAGTTCCACGCTCAGGGCGCGCACATGGGGCAGGGCGCCGGCCTGGGTGGCCCGGGCGTAGTGCAGAAGGGCCCCCGCGGCGGCCACCGCCGGCCGCAGACCGTCGGCGCCGAAACCGGCCAGGGACGCCACCTGAAAATGGCTGCACAGCTCGCGGCGGGCCGAGTCGGCGTCAAAATGCCAATCCGCCTGCCGGGTCAGGGCAACGCCTTCCGGCAGCAGGCGAAGGTCCAGACTCTCGGGCAGCAGGATTTCCGCCGGACGGATGCGCTCCAGGCTGGCAGTGAGCTGGTCGGCAGGGACTTCGGTGAGCAGGAAGTCGCCACTGGCCAGGTTGAGGCGGGCAAGCCCCATGGTCTGGCGCTGCTGGGTGAGCGCCAGCAGCCAGTTGTCCCGCTTGTCGTCCAGCAGCGCTGCTTCGGTCAGGGTTCCCGGAGTGACGATGCGCGAGACGGCCCGCTCCACGGGGCCCTTGCTGGTCGCGGGATCGCCGATCTGCTCGCAGATCACCGCCGATTCACCCAGGCGGACCAGTTTGGCGAGATAGGGTTCCAGGGCGTGGAAGGGGACGCCCGCCATCTTGATCGGCTGCCCGGCGCTCTGGCCGCGGGTGGTGAGGGTGATGTCGAGGAGCCGCGCGGCCTTCTCCGCATCGTCAAAAAACAGTTCGTAGAAATCCCCCATGCGGTAGAACAACAAGGTTCCGGGATGCTGCGCCTTGAGCGCCAGGTATTGGCGCATCATCGGGGTGTGCTGGGCGAAGGCGCTGTCGGCGGCGTCGGGAGGCGAGGGGGGCATGGCGGCTGGGAAGGGTTCGGCGCGCCAGGGGGGCGGCGGCAGGGCGAGGGCGCTATTGTCTTCGATTGCCGCCTGCGGTGGAACCATCGGCAGGGCGATGAAGTCGAACCGGCGCGCCAAAATGCGGGAACGCCGTGAATTCACCTCTTGCCCCTTCCTTGTCCGGGCTGTTCGCCTTCGACAACACCTACGCCCGGGATCTGCAGGGGTTTTACGCACCCTGGCAGCCGACGGCGGTGCCTGCACCGCATCTGCTCATCCTCAACGAGGCCCTGGCGCAGGAACTGGGGCTGGATCCCGCCTGGTTCGGGACGCCGGAAGGCCTGGCCATTCTGGCGGGGAACACCGTTCCGGCCGGTGCGGCGCCCCTGGCTCAGGCCTATGCGGGGCATCAATTCGGCCATTTTTCGCCCCAGTTGGGGGACGGTCGCGCGCTGCTCCTGGGGGAAGTCCTGGATCGCCATGGCCAGCGCCGGGACATCGCGCTGAAAGGCTCGGGCCGCACGCCCTTTTCGCGCCGTGGCGATGGCAAGTGCGCCCTTGGGCCGGCCCTGCGCGAATATCTGGTCGGGCAGGCCATGGCCGTCCTCGGTATTCCTACGACGCAGACGCTCGCCGTGGTGGCTACCGGCGAGACTGTCCGGCGGGACAGGCCCCTGCCGGGGGCGGTTCTGACCCGGGTGGCCGCCAGCCACCTGCGAATCGGCACCTTCGAATTCTTCGCGGCCCATCGCGGCCCCGAGGCGGTGCGGCAACTGGCGGACTACGCCATCGCCCGTCACTATCCCGCCATCCGGGGCGGGGAATCGCCTTACGTCGCCTTCCTCGAAGGCGTCGCCCGTCGGCAGGCCGATCTGGTGGCGCGCTGGCTGGGGGTCGGCTTCATCCATGGCGTGATGAATACGGACAATATGAGCATATCCGGTGAGACCATCGACTACGGTCCCTGCGCTTTTATGGAGGCCTACCATCCGGATACCGTCTTCAGTTCCATCGACAGCGAGGGGCGCTATGCCTATGGTCGGCAGGGTGGTATCGCCCGCTGGAACCTGACCCGGCTGGCGGAGGCCCTGCTCCCGCTTCTCGATGCCGACGAGGATCGCGCGGTGGAGGCCGCCAATCGCATCCTGGAGGCTTTTCCGGGGTGGCTGGAGGAGCGGTGGCTGGCCGTCTTCCGCGCCAAGCTCGGCCTCGACCCTGCCGGGGATGTCGACGACGACCGCCGGCTGGTGCGGGATTTCCTCGATCTTCTCAAGGGGGCGCGCTGCGACTTCACCCTGGGTTTCCGGGCGCTCTGCGAGGAGGTTCGCGGCGGGTCGGGCGCCCTCGAGGCCCGGCTTGGCCCGGCCGTCGCAGTCCAGGCCTGGAAACTTGGCTGGCAACGGCGGCGGGGCGGGCAAGGGGGGACGTCCCTGGCGGAGATGCAGCGGGCGAACCCCTGCTACATCCCGCGCAATCAGCAGGTCGAGGAAGTGCTGGAGGCTGCCGTGGAGCGCGGCGATCTGAAACCGTTCCGGCGCCTGGAGGGCGTTCTCGCGCAGCCCTGGGAGGAACGGTGTGGGGACACGATCTATGCACAGCCCGCGCCCCAGGCATTTAACTCCACCTACCAGACTTTTTGCGGAACCTGAAGGGGGCTGAAGCCGGCCCCCGTGCTCTGGCCGGGAAGGGCTATTGTGTCGCTGGCGACACAATAGCAGGGGCTTCCGCGGCCCCCCTTGCACGGCGGGACGGGTAAATGCAGTTATAATCGGCCGAAAGCAAAAAAGCCCGTGAAGTTCACGGGCTAAGTGCTTGAAAAACTTGGCTCCCCGACCTGGGCTCGAACCAGGGACCTACGGATTAACAGTCCGGCGCTCTACCGACTGAGCTATCGGGGAATCGAGGCGCGCATAGTAGTCGCTGGGACCACGCCAGTCAAGCAAACACGAGAAAAAAGCAGGGTTTATAGGGACACGATGGATCAGAACCTCATTTACGCCAAGACCCCCAGTGGCGACGAAGCCGTTCGCCAGAGTACGCGGGTGGTGCAGCGCAATTTGCGCATGGTGCTCGTCCAGGTCGACGGCAAACTGACCGTGGGCGAGTTGGCCACCAAGATCGGCAATCCGAAGATGGTAGAGCAGTCCCTGAGCGAGTTGGAGGAGGGGGGGTTCATCGCTCCGGTGCTGGAAGCGGCTTCGGTGTGGGAAGAAGCCAAGCGCAAGATCGCCGAGCGGGCGGCGCTTGCGCCTGCTTCGCAGTTTTCCACCTTCGGCCCGCGCGAAGGGGCTGGCCCGCAGTCGCAGCCCCAGGCCAGCGACAGTGGCTCGATTCCCAGTGTCTTTTCCACATTCGGGCGTTCGGCCGTGCCTTCCGAGACTTCGGACGAAGATGAAGAAGAGCGCAGCCTGATCGCCAAACTGTCCGGTGCCCTGACCATCAGCGAAAGCGCGGTCGAACCTGCTCGCCCCCCTCTTCGCATCAAGCCGGGCATGGTGGTGGCAGGCATTGTGGGGCTGCTGGTGGCCGCTTTCCTGGCGCTGTTCCTGTTTCCCTACAACAGCTATCGGCAGGATGTCGAAGCGGCGCTGGCTCGGGCTTTCGTCGCGCCCGTCAAGGTCGACAACATCGGCTTCAGCCTGTCGCCGTCCCCCGGACTCGCCATCCAGGGGGTGAGCGTGGGATCCCAGGGGGAATCACGCATCGCGGAAATCCGCCTGTCCTCGCCCTTCGCCCTTTTCGGCAGCGGCCCCAAGACCTTGGCCGGGGTCGAGATGGTCGGGCTGCGTTTTTCCGCCGATCAACTCGCCGCCTTGGTCGCGGCTCCTTCGGGTGCCGCTTCCGGTCTGATCCTCACCCACGCGACCCTCAAGCATGCGGCGCTGGTGGTCGCCGGAGGCGGCCTGGAAGGTTTGGGCGGCGAGGTGCACTTCAAGCAGGGGGGGGGGCTCGAAAAACTGAGCCTGCGCAGCGAGGATCGCAGCCTGACCGTCGAGGGGCTTCCATCGGCGCTCGGGTTGGCCCTTTCCGTCGAGGCCCATGGATGGAAGCCTCTGCCGGAGAAGCCCTACGTCTTCGAGTCCCTGCAGGCCAAGGGTTTGCTCCGGAAGGGCAAGCTCGTTCTGCAGGATGTCGACACGGCCTTCCTCGGTGGCCTGATGCGGGGCAACGTACTGCTGGACTGGTCCAGCGGCCTGGCGGTGGCGGCGGACCTTGCCCTCCAGCGTCTCAATGCAGGCCGTGCGGCGGAGCTTTTCGGGCCTCCTCTCAAGATCGCCGGTGATCTGGGGGGCAATGCGAAACTGCGCGGGGTGGCTCAGGATTGGGCCGGCCTGGGAGGCGTTCTGGAAGGGACGATGGACATCGAACTGAGCCGGGGCGCCCTGCAGGGCCTCGATCTGGGCGAGGCCGCCCGGCGTGGCGCCGGGCGTTCGACGCGCAGCGGCCAGACCAAGTTCGATACGCTGAAGGGTTTCCTGCGTTTCGGTGGCGGTCAGGTCAGCGGCAGCGACTTCAAGCTGACGGCGGGACTGATGTCTGCCGAGGGGCAATTTACCGTGGGCGCTGGCGGCAAGGTCACGGGGGCTACGACCGTGGCGATCCAGAGTACCGTGTCGACGGTTCGCGTGCCGGTGCGGATATCGGGGGAACTGCCCGATCTGACGGCTGCTGCGGGGCGCTGAACGGCGCCCACCAGGGGGGAAGGCCGGGGGCGTACCCCCGGCCCGGGAGGGCATCAGCCCTCGATGACAGTGGCGATGGCCTTGGCGACGTAATCCACGTTCTTGCTGTTCAGTGCGGCCAGGCAGATGCGGCCGGTGGATACGGCGTAGATGCCGAACTCCTCCCGCATGCGGTCGACCTGGGGAGCCGTCAGCCCGGTATAGGAGAACATGCCGCGCTGCTTGACCACGAAGGAGAAGTCCTGTGCGACGCCCTGGGCCTTGATGGCGTCGACCAGGCCGGTACGCATGGCGCGGATGCGGTCACGCATGCCCGCCAGTTCGGCTTCCCACTGGGCGCGCAGCTCGGCGGACCCGAGCACGGCCGCCACCAGGGCGCCGCCATGGATGGGCGGGTTGGAGTAGTTGGTGCGAATGACGCGCTTCAACTGGGACATGACGCGGCCGGCTTCTTCCTTGCTGGCGGTGACGATGGACAGGGCACCCACCCGCTCGCCGTACAGGGAGAAATTCTTGGAAAAGGAGCTTGAAGCAAAGAACTGCAGGCCGGACGCGGAAAAGGCGCGGACGGCGACGGCGTCGGCGTCGATGCCGTCGGCGAAGCCCTGGTAGGCCATGTCGAGGAAAGGCACCAGGCCACGCTCTTTGCACAGGCCGACGACTTCCGCCCACTGGGTGTCGGACAGGTCGGCGCCGGTGGGGTTGTGGCAGCAGGCATGCAGCACGATGATGGAGCCGGCGGGCAGGCCATTCAGGCAGGCCTTCATGCCGGCGAAGTTAACGCCGCGGGTGGCGGCATCGTAGTAGGGGTAGTTTTCGACCGTGAAGCCGGCGGATTCGAACAGGGCGCGATGGTTTTCCCAGGAGGGGTCGCTGATATAGACCTTGGCGTCCGGGTTCAGGCGCTTCAGGTAGTCGGCGCCGATCTTGAGGGCGCCAGTGCCGCCCAGGGCCTGGGCGGTGACCACCTGGCCGTTGGCGACGAGGGGGGATTCCTTGCCCAGGAGCAGGTTCTGCACGGCCTGGTTGTAGGCCGGATTGCCTTCGATGCCCTGGTAGCCGCGGGGCAGGGCGGCCTTGACGCGGGCGTCTTCGGCAGCCTTGACGGCGGCGAGGAGGGGGATCTTGCCGTTGTCGTCGAAATAGACGCCGACGCCAAGGTTGACCTTGGTGCTGCGGGAATCGGCATTGAAGGCTTCGTTCAGGCCGAGGATGGGGTCACGCGGGGCCATCTCCACCGCGGCAAAGATCGACGAGGTCATAGAAACTCCATGGGATGTTATGCTGTAATTACCGATGGCCCGGGCGCTGCCGCTGGCCTTGAAACCGCGCGATTCTAGCATGAGCGACACCCCCCTCGACACGCCCGTCGTCACCTTTCCCGACAGTCCCTTCCGCCTGCACCAGCCCTTTCCGCCCGCCGGGGATCAGCCCCAGGCGATCGATCTTCTGGTCGATGGACTGGCGGATGGTCTGTCCTTCCAGACCCTGCTGGGGGTGACCGGCTCCGGCAAGACCTACACCATGGCCAACGTCATCGCCCGTACCGGGCGGCCGGCTTTGGTACTGGCGCCCAACAAGACCCTGGCGGCCCAGCTCTATTCCGAGTTTCGCGAGTTTTTTCCGGAAAACGCCGTCGAGTATTTCGTCTCCTACTACGACTACTACCAGCCCGAAGCCTACGTTCCCTCCCGCGACCTGTACATCGAGAAGGACAGCGCGGTAAACGACCACATCGAGCAGATGCGGCTTTCCGCCACCAAGAGCCTCATAGAGCGGCGGGACGTGGTGATCGTGGCCACGGTATCGTGCATCTACGGCATCGGCGACCGGGACGAGTACCACGACATGATTCTCACCATGCGGGTGGGGGACAAGCTGGACCAGCGGGCCATCGTCAAGCGTCTGACCGACATGCAGTACCAGCGCAACGACGTGGATTTCCACCGCGGCACTTTTCGTGTGCGGGGCGACATCATCGATGTCTTTCCCGCCGAGCACGCCGAGCATGCGCTGCGTATTTCGCTCTTCGACGACGAGATCGACGGCCTGCAATTTTTCGATCCCCTCACGGGCCAGTTGATGCAAAAGGCCCTGCGCTTTACCGTCTTTCCGGCTTCCCATTACGTGACGCCGCGGGCCACCGTGCTGCGTGCTATCGAGGCCATCAAGACGGAACTGCGCGAGCGCGTGGCTTTCTTCAATCAGCAGCAGAAGCTGGTCGAGGCCCAGCGCATCGAGCAGCGTACGCGCTTCGACCTGGAACTCCTCGATCAGATCGGCTTCTGCAAGGGTATCGAGAACTACTCCCGTCACCTGTCGGGCCGCCAGCCCGGTGAACCACCGCCGACGCTGATCGACTACCTGCCGGCCGACGCGCTGATGTTCATCGACGAATCCCACGTCTCCATCGGCCAGGTGGGGGGGATGTACAAGGGGGACAGGTCGCGCAAGGAGAACCTGGTGGATTATGGCTTTCGTCTGCCTTCAGCCCTGGACAATCGACCCTTGCGCTTCGAGGAGTTCGAGAGCCACCTGCGGCAGACGGTTTTCGTCTCCGCGACGCCGGCGGATTACGAAAAGGCGCATGCCGGGCAAGTCGTGGAGCAGGTGGTGCGACCTACGGGCCTCGTCGATCCGGATTTGATCGTGCGTCCTGCATCCACCCAGGTGGACGATCTGCTGGCCGAGATCCGCAAGCGGGTGGAGGTGGGTGAGCGGGTTCTGGTGACGACCCTGACCAAGCGCATGGCGGAAGATCTCACCGACTTCCTGGGCGACAACGGTGTGCGGGTGCGCTACCTGCATTCGGACATCGATACCGTCGAGCGGGTGGAAATCATTCGCGATCTGCGCCTGGGGGAATTCGACGTTCTGGTGGGCATCAATCTTTTGCGCGAGGGCCTGGATATCCCCGAAGTGTCGCTGGTCGCCATCCTGGATGCCGACAAGGAGGGCTTCCTGCGCTCCGAGCGCTCGCTGATCCAGACGGTGGGCCGGGCTGCGCGTCATATCCATGGCACAGCGATCCTCTACGCTGATAGGATTACGGAGTCGATGCGGCGGGCCATCGCCGAGACCCAGCGGCGCCGGGAAAGGCAGCTTGGCTTCAATGCGGCCCACGGTATCGTCCCCAGGGGCATTTCCAAGCGTATCAAGGACATCATCGACGGTGTCTATGACCCCGAGACAGCCCGCAGTGAACAGCGGGTCGCCGAGCAGCGGGCGGCCTACGAAACAATGGATGAGAAGGCTTTGGCCAAGGAAATCAAGCGCCTCGAGAAACAGATGCTCGAATACGCCAGAAATCTCGAATTCGAAGCGGCGGCTTCCGCCCGCGATGAGTTGTTCCGTATCAAGGAGCAGGTTTTCGGTGCCGCGCCCCACGACCGGGACGGAGAGGGTGTGGCGTGAAGCCCTTCCGTGTCCTGATGGTCTGCATGGGCAATATCTGTCGCTCACCCACGGCAGAAGGTGTTCTTAGAAAATTGGTAACAAACAATGGGTTGGGCGATGTTGTTGAAGTCGATTCTGCGGGTACGCACGGCTACCACGTCGGCGAAGCGCCGGATCAGAGAACCCAGCGCGCGGCAGCGGTGCGCGGCTACGACCTCTCCCAGCAGCGTGCCCGCAAGGTGGCGCCCCAGGATCTGGACTATTTCGATCTGATCCTGGCCATGGACAAGGCCAATCTCGACAACCTCAGGCGCATGGCTTCGGCCGGGCAGAAGGATCGTATCCGCTTGTTCATGGACTATTCGCGGGGCTTCGACGACGATGAGGTTCCCGATCCCTACTACGGCCTGGGCCATGGCTTCGACCTGGTCCTGGACATGGTGGAAGACGCTGCCCAGGGGCTGGTAGGTGATCTGAAGAAAAAGCTCGGCCGTAAATAACCGCCGGATCGGGCTGGTGGCAGTGGCAAAAGCCATGGGTGCCGCCTTTGTAGAATGGATGTGGCAACGAAAACGGGGCGCCGAAGCGCCCCGTCGTGCCGGTCCGGATGCGTTTATTTTTGTGTTTCCACCATGACCATGGGTTCGGCGTCGGTTGCCGCGTCGACGGACCGTTGCCGCCTTGGGCGACCGAGCTTCGCCGTTGGCACCTCCGGCACCCAGGTGCCCGCCGACACGGTCTGAACCATTTCAAGGCCGCTATCGGCCAGGATGGTGTCCAATTGGATCGGCTGCGTCGATGCCAGTGGGGCCGGGGCTACCGGCGCCAAGACTGCGGCGGGAGAAGCGGTATCCCCGTTGGCCGCTTCCGGCGCAACAAGCGGCTGCGTGACCGGCTGACCTTCTGCCATCACAGGTTCGGCTGATGCCACGGACTCCAGTGCCGGCGCCGAGGTGGCTTCAAGAACTGGTACGGCGGGAGTCAGATCCGGCTGAATCGCTGCTGCGATAAGCGGTTCGGCTTCCGTTGGCATCGCCGGCGGGATGGGCTCAGAGGAGTGGGCGACAGAGCTTTCGGCAGGGAAGGTGGGTTGGGCCATTGGCATTGCTTCGCTGCCGGTGCTTTCGGGCGAAGACAGGACGTCGCTCGCTGGTGAGGGATTGCTGTCGCCATTTCCTTCGCCCCGTCCGCGACCGCGGCCACCGCGGCGTCCGCGGCGACGGCCGCCAGCCTCTTCGCCCTGACTTCCCTCACCAACTTGGGGGGCTACGGCCGTCAAGGCGGCGTTCTCCTGTGCCGTTGGCGCCTGCTCGGTGCTCTCGGTGAGCGGGGTCGTCGTTGCAGGGCGCTCGCGGCGCTCCTTGCGCTCGTTGCGCGGGCGACGCTCCTGCCGCTCACCGGAGGCAGCGGCCACCTCGTCGCGGGGAGCGCGTTCGCCGCGTTCCCCACGCTCGGTTCGACCTTCCCGGGAAGGTCGCTCGCCGCGTTCTTCGTCGCGGCGTCCGCTGCCGCGCCCACCGCGCCGATTGTCACCGCGGCCCTCGCCGCGCTCGCGCCGCCCCTCACGGGGCTTGCGGGTTGCTTCGGGTTCGGAGGTGGCCGGAGCCGGCGAGGCAGCCACGGGCTCAGGACTGGCGCGGAACCAGGAGAACAAGCGGGACAAGATGCCCGCCGCAGGCTTGGCTTCCGGGGTCGGGGCCGCTACAGGTTCCGGTGATTTCTCCGGAACCACTGGGGCAGGCTGTTCGGGCGTAATGCCCTTGATTGCCGCTTCCTGGCGAGGTTTGCTCGCCTCGCGGTCGGCGGTACCCGGACGGCTGCCGTCCTCCGCGGGAACGTCGACCATGCGGTAGGAAGGTTCCTTGAGGTCTTCCTGGTTGAGGTCGTCGTGGCGCAAGCGGATCACGCTGTGGGCCGGCGTCTCCAGATGAACGTTGGGAATCAGGAGAATGGTGACCTTGTGGCGCAACTCGATGGCCTGAATGTCGGGGCGCTTTTCGTTGAGCAGGAAAGTTGCCACGTCCACGGGGACCTGGACGTGGACGGCAGCGGTGTTGTCCTTCATCGCCTCCTCTTCGAGGATGCGCAGAATGTGCAGGGCGGCAGACTCGGTGGAGCGGATATGACCGGTTCCGGTACAGCGTGGGCAGGGGATGTAGCTGGTTTCGGCCAGGGCCGGGCGCAGGCGCTGGCGGGACAGTTCCATTAGGCCGAAACGGCTGATCTTGCCCATCTGGACCCGCGCACGGTCGAAGCGCAGGGCATCCCGCAAGCGGTTTTCCACCTCGCGTTGATTGCGCTGGTTTTCCATGTCTATGAAATCGATGACGATCAGGCCGCCCAGGTCGCGCAGACGCAACTGACGGGCGAGTTCGTCGGCGGCTTCCTGATTGGTCTTCAGGGCCGTCTCTTCGATATCCGCCCCCTTGGTGGCGCGGCCGGAGTTGACGTCCACGGCCACCAGGGCCTCGGTATGGTCGATGACGATGGCGCCGCCGGAGGGCAAGTTGACCTGGCGGGCGAAGGCCGTCTCGATCTGGTGTTCGATCTGGAAGCGGGAGAAGAGGGGGACATCATCCCGATAGCGCTTCACCCGATTGACGTTGCCCGGCATGACCGTGCCCATGAAGGCTCGGGCTTGATCGAAAACTTCGTCGGTGTCGATGAGGATTTCACCGATGTCCGGCTGGAAGTAGTCGCGGATGGCGCGAATGACCAGACTGCCTTCGAGATAGATCAGGAACGCCCCGGACTGCTGCTGGGCGGCGCCCTCGATGGCCGTCCACAGTTGCAGGAGGTAATTCAGGTCCCACTGGAGTTCTTCGGCCTGGCGCCCGATGGCGGCGGTGCGGGCGATGAGGCTCATGCCCTGGGGAACCTGCAACTGGTCCATGACTTCCCGCAACTCGGTACGCTCGTCACCGTCGACCCGGCGGGAAACGCCGCCGCCCCGGGGGTTGTTCGGCATCAGGACCAGATAACGGCCGGCCAGGGAGACGTAGGTCGTGAGCGCAGCTCCCTTGTTGCCGCGTTCGTCCTTATCCACCTGGACGATGAGTTCCTGGCCTTCTTTAAGGGCCTCGTTGATCTTGGCGCGGCCCGGCTCGACGCCCGGCTGGAAGTACGCGCGGGAAATTTCCTTGAAGGGAAGGAATCCGTGCCGCTCGGCGCCGTAATCGACGAAACAAGCCTCGAGAGAAGGCTCGATGCGGGTGATGACACCCTTGTAAATGTTGCTTTTGCGTTGTTCCTTGGCGGCGGACTCAATGTCGAGGTCTATGAGTTTCTGACCATCGACAATGGCGACACGGAGTTCTTCCGCCTGTGTCGCATTGAAGAGCATGCGTTTCATCAGCTTGGGGCTCCAGCGCACGCAAACACGCGAGATGGAAGCGCCCGGGCAGGCAGCGATACGTTCAGTGGTCGTGTTGCGTCATGAGTCGATTCAGTGGCAACGAGGGTTGTACGGGTTTTCGCTGGTGTGTGGTTGCCGCGTATTTGTTATGACAAGGCGGCTCTTTTTGTCCTGCTACGGGGTGCTTCCGGGGTGCTTTACGTGGGCTAATCCATTAACATCGCTACTTTTGGTGAGCGAACTTAACCAGTCGATCCGCGTTGGCTTGGCCTGCGCAGGTCGCGCAGGTGAAAAACAGGTAACCTGCCGGGAGGCCCCAGAACGACGTGAAAGCGACGCTTGGAAGCCGAGGGTCTGACGGTGCTGTTCTTCTTGCAAACCGGGACACGAATCTTAATCAGTATATTGCAAAATGCCCGCAGCAGGGAACAATTCGGCCGTCAGCCATCTGCTCATCGGCGAAGAGGCGGAAGGCCAGCGCCTGGATAACTTCTTGATCGCCCGCTGCAAGGGTGTGCCCAAGAGTCATGTCTATCGCATCCTGCGCAGTGGCGAAGTGCGGGTGAACAGCCGCCGCACCGAGGCGGCCTACCGGCTGGTGTCCGGCGATGTCGTCCGGCTGCCGCCTCTTCGGCTCGCCCAGCGGAAAAGCTCGGAAATCGAGGATGCTGCCAAGGTTCGGGTCGAACTGCCGGTGATCTTTGAAGATGACGCCCTGCTTGCCGTCGACAAACCAGCCGGGGTTGCGGTCCATGGGGGCAGCGGCGTGAGCTTCGGGGTGATCGAGGCGTTGCGCCGCCAGCGTCCCGAGGCTCGTTTTCTCGAACTCGCCCATCGTTTGGACCGTGAAACCTCGGGAATTCTTCTGGTAGGGAAGAAACGCATCGCCCTCACGGCGCTGCACGATATGTTCCGCGAGCATGGCCAGGGGGCCGATAAGCGCTATTTGGCCCTGGTGCGTGGGCCTTGGATGAACCTTGCCCAGCATGCGCGTTTTCCGCTGCACAAGTACCTGACTGAACAAGGCGACCGGAGAGTGCGTGTGGAGCCAGAGGGTAAGTCGGCTCATACCGTATTTAGGCTGCTGGCGCGCTGGCGGGATTTCAGCCTTCTGGAGGCCCAGTTGAAGACGGGGCGCACCCACCAGATTCGCGTTCACCTCGCCCATCTTGGATTTCCCATCCTGGGCGACGAGAAATACGGCGATTTCGCGCTCAACAAGAGTTTGCCCAAGTCAGGGCTGCGCCGCATGGCCCTGCACGCCTGGCATATCGATTTTCGCCATCCTTTGACCGCCATACCCATGGCGTTGGTCGCGCCCCTGCCGGAATCGATAGCCACTTTTGTTGCGAGGCACTTGGCCCTCAAGGTCCCCGAGTTTGCCGTGCCGGAACTGGAACAAATTCTCGTCGGGGCGCTCTGAACGCCCATGAACCGGTACGACCTCATCGTATTTGACTGGGATGGCACGGTGCTGGATTCCGCTGGCGCCATCGTCATGGCCATCCAGGCGGCCTGCCGTGACCTCGATCTTCCGGTGCCAGACGAGGCTGCCGCCCGACATGTGATCGGTCTTGGCCTCGGTGAGGCTCTGCGTCAGGCCGTTCCCTCCCTGCCTCCCGAGCGTTATTCGGCGATGATGGAGCGCTATCGCTGCCACTACCTGTCGGCAGACCACGAACTTGATTTGTTCGAAGGTATTGCTGAATTGCTCGCCCGTCTTCGTTCGGCCGGGAAGGTCCTGGCGGTCGCGACGGGCAAGAGCCGTATCGGGCTGGATCGGGCGCTCCGGCATTCGGGCCTGGAAATTTACTTTGTCGCTTCGCGCTGTGCCGACGAGTGTTTCTCAAAACCTCATCCGCAGATGCTGGAGGAACTGATGGCCGAATTGGGGGTCCCCGCCGAGCGGACCCTGATGATCGGCGACACCAGCCATGATCTCCTGATGGCCCGTAACGCCGGTGTTGACGGACTGGCGGTGGCCTACGGAGCCCACACCGGCCAGTTCTTGCTGCAGCATGGGCCGGTGGCGTGTGTGGATACGGTGGCTGAGCTGAGTCTATGGTTGCAACAGAACGCCTGATCTGTTCCTCGGAGGCCGTGATCGATGGCGGGACAGGCCTGCGTTTCGCGGTCCGCATCGAGGGGCGCGAGGTGCCGGGCTTTGTGGTTCGTTTCCGCAAGCGGGTGTATGCCTATCGCAATGAGTGTGGCCATGTCCCCGCAGAACTGGACTGGCAACCTGGCGAGTTTTTCGACTTTTCCAAGCTATACTTGATCTGCTCCATCCATGGGGCTCTCTACGCCCCCGATACGGGGGAATGCCTGGGGGGCCGCTGCCAGGGAGCGGGCCTAAAGCCGCTCCAGGTCACAGAGCGGGACGGCGCCATCTATTTGCTCCAGGATAACCCCGATGGATAATTCCCCAGGAAACGATCACCCGCATTGGGAGCGGCAAACGCTCGAGAAATTGGCTTTCGCCGCCCTTGAAGAGCAGAAGACTCGTCGGCGTTGGGGTATTTTTTTCAAGACACTGGGGTTCATTTACCTTGTTGTCGCGCTGGTCGCCTTCGTTGACTGGGGCGAGGATGCTGCCCACCAGGAAAGGCATACGGCCCTCGTTCACCTCAACGGGGTCATCGAGCCCAAGGGAGAGGCCAGTGCCGAAAGGCTCATCGCGGCACTGCAGAGTGCCTTCGACGAAAAGAATGTCGCAGGCGTGGTCTTGCGCATCAACAGCCCAGGGGGAAGCCCGGTCCAGGCCGGCATGGTCAACGACGAGATTCGCCGCCTGAGGGCAAAGCATCCCGACAAGCCCTTGTACGCGGTTGTGGAGGATCTCTGCGCTTCCGGTGGCTATTACGTGGCTGCCGCGGCGGACAGCATCTATGTCGACAAGGCCAGCGTCGTCGGGTCGATCGGCGTCATCATGGAAGGCTTTGGCTTCACGAGCGTGATGGACAAGGTCGGTGTCGAGCGCCGCATGCTCACGGCAGGCGCCAACAAAGGATTCCTCGATCCTTTTTCGCCCCAGGATCCCGCGCACAAGGCCCATGCCCAGGGTCTTCTGGATGACATACACAAACAGTTCATCGAAGTGGTGCGTAGCGGGCGGGGCAAGCGCCTAAAGGAGACGCCCGACATGTTCTCCGGCTTGGTGTGGACGGGGGCTCAAAGCGTGGAGCTCGGGTTGGCGGACGATTTTGGCTCGGTCGAGTCGGTGGCCCGTGACGTCATCAAGGCCGAAAAACTTCTCGAATACACGGTCAAGGACAACATTGCCGAGCGCGTCGCAAAGCGTTTGGGGGCGGGAGCGGTTTCCGGGTTCTGGAACGGCCTGTTCACCGAGGCCGCGAGCCCGCGCTGGCGCTGAAGGGTGTAGATCGAGTTGTACGGCGTCGTTCGATGCGTGGCGTTTTCGTCATCGCCTGAGCGCTTTCTCGTAATGCGAATGAACTCCGGTCGCCGGGACCGCACGGCAGATGGGGTATCGCTTCAGGGCGCAATGCCCGGTCGGGCGGGGCGGGCGATTGCCGGTCGGGGTGGCCCAGTCGGCGCTCAGGCCAAGAGCAAAAAAACGGTCGGACGCCGCTCGAACTCCGGGGCGGGCAAGCGTTTCCATTCCGCGATGGGGCGGGAGCGGATCATTTCCCCGCTCAGTGTGAGGTCAGTGGCCACCGCCAGCCGGGTTGCAGGCTGGCAGGTTCTCAGAATCGCGTCGAACAGTGCGCGGTTGCGATAGGGTGTTTCGATGAATAGCTGGGTTTGGCGACGCCGTCGTGACTCCGCTTCCAATTCGCGCAATTCTCGGGTTCGTTCGACCTCCTTGGCGGCCAGATAGCCATGAAATGCAAAGCGTTGCCCTTCGAGGCCCGAGGCCATCAGAGCCAGGAGCAGCGAGGAAGGCCCGACCAGCGGGCGAACCACGAGCTCGCTGCGCTGTGCCGCGGCAACCAGTGCAGATCCGGGATCGGCGACGGCCGGGCAGCCCGCTTCCGAAACCAATCCAACGTCGTGTCCGGCAAGCAAGGGCGCGAGCAGGGCTTCCGCGTCCGCCTCGCGGGTGTGCTCGTTGAGTTCGGTGATGGAGATCTCCTGCAAGGGAACGGGAATGGCCGCCGCCTTCAGAAATGCCCGCGCCGATTTGGCGTTTTCTGCCACAAAGTGACGCAGGGAGCGAACGATGTCGAGGACGGGTGATGGAAGCACCGTCTCCGGTGCCGAGGTCCCCAGAGGGACGGGGATGAGATAGAGGATTCCGGGCATGATGGGCAGGTGCAGACAGTGATCGATTGTCCCCGCGAGCGCAAGACAGGGGGGTGGAGATGGGGCGAAAGGCAGAAGTCCCCGCTCGCTCGCACGCCGTGAAGGATTTTGGGGTGAGCGTCAGGGCAGTGCCAGGCCCTCCTGCCGCAGCATGTCGCAAAGGGCAATCAATGGCAGCCCTATTAGGGCCGTCGGGTCACTGCCTTCAAGCGTGGAGAGGAGGGATATCCCCAAACCTTCGGATTTGGCCGAACCTGCACAGTTGTACGCTTGTTCGCGCCCCAGGTAGCGCTCGATTTCAGGCAGTTCCAAGTGTCTGAAGCGAACCAGGGTAGGGATCCCTCGGACCTGACAGCGGCCCGAGTGGGCGTCGAGAAGGCTGACCCCGGTGAAGAAATTGACCATTCGGCCGGACAGCTCGGTCAGTTGCCGGACCGCGCCCTCGTGATTGCCAGGTTTGCCATAGACGCGCCCCTCGCACACGGCGATCTGATCGCTGCCAATGATCAGAGCATCCGGGTGGCGGGGTGCAACGGCCCGGGCCTTCGCTTGCGCGAGGCGCAGCGCTGTTTCCTCGGGGAATTCACCATGGACGGGGGTCTCGTCGGTGCCGGGGTCGTCGACAGAAAAGGGCAATTGCAGGCGACCGAGAAGTTCGCGCCGAAAGGGAGATGTCGACGCCAGCACGATGGGGCGGGTCATAGGGGTGAAATCCGAACGGGGACAAGTGCTTGCACGGGGAAATTGAAGTCTTGCCGAGTTTTGACTTAAGGGGGCAAAAATAATATCATCCACCGTTTATGTCGCAACAGCTCGCGATCGACGGTATGGCTTTTGCCAGGGACAGGCGGGTCCTCGAAGGGACTTTCGATGTTTCTGCGCTTACGAGACTGCACGACCTTCTGGCCGAGGTTTCCGGCGAAGTCCGGTATCGGCTTGAAGGGGTCAGGGGTGAGCGGGGGCAGTCTCAGTTGAGGCTGCTCTTGTCGGGAAGCCTGCCGCTCGCTTGTCAGCGCTGTCTTGGGGTCGTCGAATTTCGCCTGGAGGTTGACAGCCTCCTGGAGCTGGTCCCCGAGGGCGAAGACCTGTCGCAGGATGAGCTGGAGGACGATAGTCGAGATTTTCTGCCTGTGGCGGGTGAGCTTGAAGTGGCCGATCTGGTCGAGGACGAAGTCCTCCTTGCGCTTCCTGTGTCGCCGCGGCACGAAAAATGCAGTCTGCCCGGAGTTTCCGAGGCCGGTGAACGGATGATGCCGTTTGCGGGGCTCGCGGGAATGAAGGGGAGGCCGAACTGATTTTTTTGGAGTGATGAAATGGCCGTTCAACAGAACAAGAAGTCCCCGTCCAAGCGTGGCATGCACCGTGCCCACGACTTTCTGACCAATCCCCCTCTGGCACTCGAGCCCACCACGGGCGAGGTGCACCTGCGCCACCATATTTCCCCCACCGGGTTTTATCGCGGCAAGAAGGTCTTGAAGGGCAAGGGCGAGTAACCGCACCACGAGGGGCAGGCAGTTCGGTTCGGACTGCCTGCCTTTCTTTTTGCCATGACCAGTTGCATCGCCATCGATTGCATGGGGGGCGACCACGGGCCGTCAGTGACGGTTCCCGCGGCCCTGCGTTTCCTGGCTGACCATCCGGGCGCCAGCCTGATGCTGGTCGGACGGGAGGAGGCTATCCGTCCCCATCTCGGGAATGCCGCCGGAGATGCGCGACTGCGGCTCGTCAGTGCGTCTGAAGTCGTCGAGATGGATGAGTCCCCGGCGCTTGCACTACGCAACAAGAAAGACTCTTCCATGCGGGTGGCGATCAACCTGGTGAAGGATGGCCAGGCCCAGGCCTGTGTTTCGGCCGGCAATACCGGGGCGCTCATGGCTATTTCCCGCTTTGTCCTGAAGATGTTGCCGGGTATCGATCGCCCCGCCATATGTGCGCCGCTGCCCACCCTGCGAGGTCACACGCATGTTCTCGACCTGGGGGCGAACATCGATTGCACGCCGGAGCATCTGCTGCAGTTCGGCCTCATGGGAGCCTCACTGGTCTCGGCCCTGGAGCATGTCGATCGACCCACCGTGGGTCTGCTCAACATCGGCGAGGAGGACATCAAAGGCAACGAAGTGGTCAAGAGAGCGGGAGAGTTGCTCAGGCAGTCCGGGCTGAATTTTGTGGGCAACGTCGAAGGTGACGGCATCTACAAGGGTGACGCGGACATCGTGGTCTGTGACGGCTTTGTCGGCAACGTCGCCTTGAAGACTTCGGAGGGACTTGCCCAGATGCTTGCCTCCTTCCTGAGACAGGAATTCAAGCGCAATCTGCTCACGCGGCTTGCAGCCCTGGTTGCCCTGCCGGTGCTCAGTCGCTTCAAGAAACGTGTCGATCATCGGCGCTACAACGGCGCCATTCTCCTGGGGCTCAAGGGGATATCGGTAAAGAGTCACGGCTCGGCGGACTCCTTTGCCTTCGCCAACGCAATTGCCCGGGCATGGGATGCGGCCGAAAACGGAGTGCTCGAACGTATTGCAGAACGCTTTGCCGGTATTGCGGGGCAAGGGACTCGCGAGGAAGCGGCATGATTTATTCGCGGGTCATCGGAACTGGCAGCTCGCTCCCGGGCGCTCCCGTGACCAACGCCGATCTTGCAGCACGGGGCATCGATAGCGACGACGAGTGGATCGTCACCCGCACAGGCATCCGGCAACGTCATCTCGCCGCTCCCGGCGTCACGGCAAGCGACCTGGGGCTCGAGGCAGCACACAAAGCGCTGGAAATGGCCGGAGTTGTGGCGGCTGACCTCGATCTCATCATCGTTGCCACCTCCACGCCGGATTTCGTTTTTCCCAGTACAGCCTGTCTTATCCAGGGGCGGCTTGGCAATCGAGGGGCGACGGCCTTCGATGTCCAGGCGGTGTGCGCTGGCTTCGCCTATGCGCTGTCGGTGGCCGACAAATTCATCACCTCCGGTAGCCATCGCAGAGCCTTGGTGATTGGTGCCGAGGTGTTCTCGCGCATTCTGGATTGGCAGGACCGGGGAACCTGTGTGCTGTTTGGTGACGGTGCCGGCGCCGTGGTGCTCGAGGCCTCGGATGAGCCGGGTATTCTTGCCACCGCGCTGCACGCGGATGGCAGCCAAAGCGGCCTCTTGAGCGTTCCTGGCCAGATTTGCGGAGGGCAGGTCAGCGGTGACCCCTTCCTGCGCATGGATGGTCAGGCGGTGTTCAAATTTGCGGTGCGCGTCCTCGCCGAAGTTGCAGAGGAGGTCTGTTCCAACTCTGGCCTCGAGCCTGCCGCCCTGGACTGGCTTATCCCTCATCAGGCCAATATCCGCATCATTGAAGCGACGGGCAAGAAACTTGGTGTTGCCCGCGAGCGGGTGGTGGTGACGGTGGACCACCATGGCAATACCTCGGCGGCGTCCATCCCCCTGGCGCTCGACGAAGCGGTCCGGGATGGGCGTATCCGCCCCGGACAGAAGGTTCTGGTAGAAGGTGTCGGCGGCGGCTTCACCTGGGGCGCCGTCTTGATGCAACTTTGATGGGTAGCCGCTGTACGGCGGGATTTCCGGCGTCGGCGTATTTACGTTTCCTCACCCGATAGGAGCAGGCGATGTTTGCATTTGTCTTTCCGGGGCAGGGGTCCCAGAGCGTTGGCATGATGGCGGCCTACGGGGACGCCACTGTGGTGCGTTCCACCTTTGATGAAGCCTCGCAGGCGCTCGGGGATGACCTCTGGCAGATGGTGGCGGACGGCCCGGCCGAATTGCTGGCGCAGACCGTCAATACTCAGCCCGTCATGTTGACGGCCGCCATTGCTGCCTGGCGCTTGTGGCTGGACAAGGGGGGGCGCCAACCCGCCGTGCTGGCCGGCCATAGCCTGGGTGAATATTCAGCGCTGGTGGCGTCGGGGGTTATCGATCTGAAGGATGCGGTGCCCCTGGTTCGCCTGCGCGCGGCTGCGATGCAGGAGGCTGTTCCCCTCGGGACCGGCGCCATGGCGGCTGTTCTGGGGCTCGATGACGAGGGTATTCGTGCGGCCTGCGCCGAAGCGGCCCAGGGCGAGGTTGCCGAACCGGTCAATTTCAATGCCGCGGGGCAAACGGTGATTGCCGGACACAAAGCTGCCGTGGAGCGAGCCATGGAAGCCTGCAAGGCCCGCGGCGCGAAGCGTGCCGTCGCCCTGCCGGTCTCGGCCCCCTTTCATTCCTCGCTCATTCGTCCGGCGGCAGACAAGCTTGCTGCCCGCCTCGCCGAGTTGGATCTTCTGCCTCCCCGCATTCCGGTTGTCAATAACGTCGATGTGGCGGTCGAGAGCGATGTCGTGCGCATCAAGGATGCCCTCGTGCGACAGGCTTACAGCCCGGTGCGCTGGGTCGAGACCATTCAGAAGATGGCGGCTATGGGGGTGAGCACGGTGGCCGAGTGCGGCCCCGGAAAGGTGCTGGCTGGGCTCACCAAGCGCTGTGCAGACGGGGTCAATGGCATCGCCCTGGCCGATGCAGCGGCCATCGAAGCCAATCTCGGGCTGGAGTGATGAGCATGTTGACTGGACAGGTAGCCTTGGTGACCGGCGCAACCCGGGGGATCGGGCGGGCCATCGCCCTCGAACTCGGGCGTCGGGGGGCCACGGTAGTGGGTACCGCAACCAGCGAAGCTGGGGCAGGGGTCATCTCCGCCTACCTCACCGAAGCTGGCTTGGGCGGGAGGGGCGGTGTGCTCGAAGTGCGGGACGCAGCCCAGGTAGACGCTGCCATCGCGGCGATCGAAGCCGAGTTCGGGACCATCGCCATCCTGGTGAACAACGCCGGCATCACGAGAGATAACCTGGCCATGCGCATGAAGGAGGACGAATGGGATGCGGTGATCGACACCAACCTCAAGGCGGTGTTCCGCCTGTCCAAGGCGGTCATGCGAGGGATGATGAAATCCCGCAGGGGCCGCATCGTCAATATCACCTCGGTGGTGGGTCACTCGGGCAATCCGGGACAAGCCAATTACTGCGCAGCGAAGGCCGGTGTTGCCGGCATGACGCGTTCCCTGGCGCGGGAACTCGGTAGCCGCAATATCACGGTCAATTGCGTGGCGCCAGGATTTATCGCCACCGACATGACCCATGATCTCGACGAGAAGCACAAAGAGGCCATGCTGGCCGCGATTCCCTTGGGACGTGCGGGGACTCCCGAAGATGTCGCTGCGGCCGTCGCTTTTCTCGTGTCGCCGGCCGCCGGCTACGTCACCGGAACGACGATTCACGTCAACGGTGGCATGTTCATGGATTGATTTCCGGCAAGGCCGGCTTTTGGTAAACTCGCAGCGTTTATTACACCCCCAGGGGGAAGGAGTTCTTTCAATGGATAACATCGTAGAGCGCGTCAAGAAGATCGTCGCCGAGCAACTCGGCGTGAACGAAGCCGACATCAAAAACGAGTCTTCGTTCGTTGACGATCTCGGCGCGGATTCGCTGGATACCGTCGAATTGGTCATGGCCCTGGAAGAGGAATTCGAGTGCGAAATCCCCGACGAGGAAGCCGAAAAGATCACTACCGTTCAGCAGGCGGTCGACTACGTCCTCGCCAACAAGAAGTAATCCATCCTGGTTTCGGCGGCAGAGGCCGGCCCGCGGGCCGGCCTTTACGCATTCAAATACGGAGTGCACACCTTGGCACGTCGCAGAGTCGTCATCACAGGCCTGGGTTTGGTTAGCCCGGTCGGCAATACCGTGGACGAGGGTTGGTCGAACCTCATCGCCGGGCGGAGTGGGATCGCCACGATCACCAAATTCGATGCCTCAGCCTTTTCCGCGCATATCGCTGGAGAAGTGAAGGGTTTCGACATCGGGGCCTATCTGGCCCCGAAGGAATCCCGGCGCATGGATACCTTCATCCACTTCGGGATGGCGGCCGCCATTCAGGCCGTGCGCGATGCGGGGCTCGCCGAGAATGCGGCCGACCCTGAGCGGATCGGGGTTGCCATTGGTTCAGGGATCGGCGGTCTGCCTCTGATCGAGGCGACCAAGGATGACTATCTGGCTGGCGGTCCCCGCAAGATTTCGCCGTTTTTTGTCCCCGGTTCCATCATCAACATGATTTCCGGCAACCTCTCGATCATGTTCGGATTCAAGGGCCCCAATATCGCGTTGGTCACGGCCTGTACCACCGGAACTCACTCCGTGGGTGAGGCCGCGCGCATCATCGAGTATGGCGATGCCGACGTGATGGTCGCGGGTGGTGCCGAGGCGACGGTATCCCCTTTGGGCTTGGGCGGATTCTGTGCAGCCCGCGCACTGTCCACACGCAATGACGATCCGGCCACCGCCAGCCGCCCCTGGGACCGGGATCGCGACGGCTTCGTGCTTGGCGAAGGTGCCGGGGTGATGGTCCTTGAGGAGTACGAGCATGCCAAGGCCCGTGGCGCAAAGATCTACGCGGAGGTGGCAGGCTATGGCATGAGCGCCGATGCCTTCCACATGACGCAGCCTGCGGAAGACGGGGACGGAGCACGGCGCTGCATGTTGGCTGCGCTCCGCAATGCCGATCTGGCACCGGGTGACATCCAGTACATCAATGCTCACGGAACCTCGACTCCCCTGGGGGATGTTGCGGAAACCCAGGCAGTCAAGCGCGCTTTTGGCGAGGCTACCAAGAACCTGGTCATGAATTCAACCAAATCCATGACGGGGCATCTCTTGGGTGCCGCAGGGGGAATAGAAGCCGTATTCACCGCCCTGGCGATTCACCATCAGATTTCGCCTCCGACGATCAACATCTTCAACCAGGATGAGCGCTGTGACCTGGACTACTGTGCGAATCAGGCACGCAAGATGAAGATCGAAGCGGCCATTTCCAATTCCTTCGGGTTTGGCGGAACCAACGGGACGGTGGCTTTCCGGCGTATCTGATCCGCGAGAGGAGAATGGGGTGCGGTTTCCGGTCGTCATCGGGCTGCGCCCATCTTTTTTCCTGCGCGGTGCAGGGCTTCTTGCCCACGGGGTAGCGGCCTCGGCTCTTCTGGGGCTGGACCTGGGCCTGGGGGGCATCGCTGCGTTGGCTTTGGTCGTCTTGGGTGCCCTCTTGGCCTGGAGGGCAGGGCGGCCGAGCATCGTCGGCCTCAAGTTGCTTGCCGATGGGCGAATCGAGATCGCCGCCTCCCTGGACGAATGGCGCTCGGCCGAGGTGATTCCCCCGCTACGCATTCACCCCTGGCTGACGGTCCTGCGCGTTCGGAGCGAGGATTCGGCCCATGTACTTGCCATCGCGCCGGACAGTCTCGCGTGTGAAGATTTTCGTCGCTTGAGGCTGTGGCTTGCTTGGCGACGGCGGCCCGGCACGGACCTGAGGCTCGGTCCGGAAACTGTGTCCGGCTGAGCGCCGCTTCATCTCGGAATGTCCGCGGTACGTCGTGCCGGAAAGGTTCAGGAGTCGCCTGGTACTAGCGCTTTCCGCGTCGCTTGAGAACCGTACTGCGTGGGACTTTTCGGGTCTCCGGATAGTCCCGTGACGAGTGAAGCCCTCGGCTTTCCCGACGCTTCATGGCACAGCGCACGATCAGATCTGCCGTCTCGACAAGATTGCGCAGTTCTATCAGGTCGTGACTGACCCGGAAATTGGCATAGAACTCATCGATTTCCCGCTTGAGCAAACGAATGCGGTGCGAGGCCCGTTTCAGGCGCTTGGTAGTCCGCACGATGCCGACATAATCCCACATGAAGCGGCGCAACTCGTCCCAGTTGTGAGAAATGACCACTTCTTCGTCGGCATCAGTCACCCGGCTTTCGTCCCAGGCAGGCAGGGCTGGGACGGCCGCCGGAGACGAGGCGAGGATGTCGACCACCGCCGCTTCGGCGAAGACGAGGCATTCCAGGAGTGAGTTCGAGGCAAGGCGATTGGCGCCGTGCAAGCCGGTGCAAGAGGCCTCACCGGCCACGTAGAGACCCGCAAGATCGGTTCGCCCCTGCAGGTCGCAGACGATGCCTCCGCAGGTGTAGTGGGCCGCCGGTACGACCGGGATGGGATCGCGGGTGATGTCGATGCCCAGTTCCAGGCAGCGGGCGTGAATATTGGGAAAGTGCCCGCGGATGAAATCTTCACCTTTGTGGGCGATGTCCAGGAAGACGCAATCCAGGCCGCGCTTCTTCATCTCGAAGTCGATGGCGCGGGCGACCACGTCGCGGGGGGCGAGTTCGGCCCGCGGATCGTGTTCGGGCATGAAGCGGGTGCCATCCGGGAGCCGTAGCAGACCCCCTTCGCCGCGCACCGCTTCAGAGATGAGAAAGGACTTGGCCTGGGGGTGATACAGGCAGGTTGGATGGAACTGGATGAACTCCATGTTGGAGACGCGGCACCCTGCTCGCCAGGCCATGGCAATGCCGTCTCCGGTGGAGGTGTCTGGGTTGGTCGTGTAGAGATAGACCTTGCCCGCTCCCCCTGTCGCAATCAAGGTATGTGGTGCTCCCAGGGTGACGACACGGTCCATGCGGGTGTCGAGCACGTAGGCGCCATGACAACGGTCTTCGCTGCTGCCCAGCTTGGCTGCCGTGATCAGATCGACAGCAATGTGATCTTCCAGCACCGTGATGTTCGGGTGGGCCCGAACCCTGCGGGTCAGGGTCTCCTGCACTGCCTGGCCGGTGGCATCGGCGACATGGATCACGCGGCGGGCACTGTGACCGCCTTCCCGGGTCAGATGGTAGCCGGAGTCGTCCTGGGTGAAGGGGACTCCCTGGTCGATCAGCCATTCGATGGCGCGGCGGCCGTTCTCGACCACGAACCGTGTCGCACCCGGGTCGTTCAGCCACGCACCGGCAATGAAGGTATCCCGGATATGGGCGTCTATGGAATCCTGACTGTCGAGGACGGCTGCAATGCCGCCCTGGGCCCAGCCCGAGGCACTGTCTTCGAGCGCACGTTTGCTGACCAATGCCACGCGGCAGCGGTCGGCAAGGCGCAGGGCGGCAGATTGTCCGGCGAGGCCGCTACCAATGATAAGGACGTCGAAGGAATTCACGCGGTTTGCGAGGGGAGGGGTAGATTCGGCCGGGGACTATACCATGTCCAATGGTTACACACGGTCACAAACCGGGATGGTCCCTGGGGTTTGGCGCGAATACTTCGCGCTATACTCCCCCCACAACAAGCATTAGACCCTCAGGGAACGCGGCAAGCGATGAGTGAGCGCGAGATTGATCAGGCCTTGGTCGAGCGAGCCCAAGGTGGCGAGCGGCACGCCTTTGACCTCTTGGTGAGCAAATACCAGCGCAAGTTGGGCCGTTTGCTGTCGCGTTATATCCGGGATGCCGCCGAGGTCGAGGATGTGGCTCAGGAAGCGTTCATCAAGGCCTACCGTGCCTTGCCGGCCTTCCGTGGTGAGAGCGCTTTCTATACCTGGCTCTACCGCATTGGCATCAATACGGCCAAGAATTACCTGGTTTCCCAGGGGCGGCGTGCTCCCACCACGACCGAATTCGATAGCGAAGAGGCCGAAACCTTCGAGGATGGCGACCAGCTCAGGGATATCAACACGCCCGAGAGCGTCCTGCTTTCCAAACAGATTGGCGAAACCGTCAATAGTGCCGTCGAAGCCTTGCCGGACGAACTGCGCACGGCCATTGTGCTGCGGGAGATCGAAGGCATGTCCTACGAGGAAATCGCCCAGATCATGAATTGCCCCATCGGGACCGTCCGTTCGCGGATTTTTCGGGCTCGGGAGGCCGTGGCGGCCAAACTGCGCCCTCTGCTGGATACGGCTCCAGATCGGCGTTGGTGATGGACGACTCGACCACCGTCGTAGCAGCCGTCGTGCGCGAGCTGCAGGGGGGCGAGGCCCTGGTCGAAGTGACTCAGGCAGGGTGTGGGCGCTGCCACGAGAGTGGCGGTTGCGGCGGACGGAATCTCGCGCGCATGCTGTGTTCGACGCCCCGGGTTTATCGCGTTGCCAACCCCCGGGGGGCCGTAGTTGGCGAGCGTGTCGAAGTCGGAATAGCGGATGGCGCGGTGCGCCGGGGCGCGAATCTGGCTTATGGGCTTCCACTTTTGGGATTGGTCGGCGGGGCCCTGGTCGGATCCTGGATGGGCGGCGATACGGCGGCCATGCTCGGTTCCCTGATCGGTCTTGGCGGGGCCTGGATCGTGCTCCGCCGGTTTGTGCGCACCCAGGTGCAGCCGACCATCATCGAGCGTTTGCAGTGATCTCTCGCCCTGAGTTCCATGCTTTTCCCGCTTGAAGGCGGTGGCCACTAGCGGTCGCGATTCCGCTCACGGGAATCTGCCTGGTTTCTTCGTCTGTTTCGGAGTTTTTTGTCATGAAGCGTCTATTGGTCCATGCTTGCCTGTTCTTTTATTGCGCCTTCGCTCTTGCGGAAGTTGCACCAGGGCGGGTTCTGCCGGACTTTGCCGATCTGGCGGAAAAACAGGGGCCATCCGTGGTCAATATCAGCACCACCCAGGTCGTCCGGGGGCGCACCCCGTTCGGGGTACCGCTGGACGAGAACGATCCCATGTTCGAATTCTTCCGGCGTTTCATTCCCCGGCAGCCGGGAGGCGCGCCCCAGCGGGAATTCGAGAGCAAGTCCCTGGGCTCGGGTTTCATCATCAGCGCCGACGGATACATCCTGACCAATGCGCATGTCGTCGAGACCGCCGACGAAATTACGGTGCGCCTGACCGACAAGCGGGAATTCAAAGCCAAGGTCATCGGCGCCGACAAGCGGACCGACGTGGCGCTTATTCGCATCGAGGCGTCGGGCCTGCCCACGGTGCGGCTGGGCGACCCTGCTCAGACGCGGGTCGGCGAGTGGGTTGTCGCCATCGGTTCGCCCTTCGGGTTCGACAATTCGGTGACCGCCGGTATCGTTTCCGCCAAAGGGCGTTCATTGCCCCAGGAGAACTATGTGCCTTTCATTCAGACTGACGTCGCCATCAATCCGGGCAATTCCGGAGGGCCGCTGTTCAATCTGAAGGGAGAGGTTATCGGCATCAACTCCCAGATATACAGCCGCAGTGGGGGATATATGGGGCTTTCCTTTGCCATCCCCATCGATGTGGCGATGGAAATTCAGGGGCAACTGCGCAGCCAGGGTAAGGTCAGCCGCGGTCGATTGGGGGTCGTGATCCAGGAGGTCAGCAAGGAACTCGCCGAGTCCCTGGGGCTTGCCAAACCCATGGGGGCCATCGTGAATGCGGTGGAAAAAGGCGGTCCCGCAGAAAAGGCCGGCCTGGAGGCGGGGGACGTCATCCTGAAGTTCGACGGTCGCCCAATCAATATGTCGGCGGATTTGCCAAGGGTCGTCGCCGCAACCAAGCCTGGAACGAAGTCGGTTGTACAGGTATGGCGCAAGGGCGTGACGCGGGACATCGCCATCACGGTGGGCGAATTCGTCGAAGAGGGGGGCCGGCCCAGGGTTGGGAGCGGTCCAAAACCGGCCGAGCAGGCCGCCAATCGGCTGGGGCTGGTAGTCAGCGAACTCTCGGAGGAAAAGCGCAAGGAGCAGAAGATATCCGGCGGACTGCTCATCGAGGACATCAAGGGCAGCACCGCCCGTGCGGACCTGCGCCCGGGGGACATCATCCTCGCCCTCATCGCCAAGGGGGCGACAACCGAGGTGCGAACCGTCGATCAGTTCAACAAGCTGCTTGGCCAATTCGACCGCAACTCGAACATCACGCTGCTCATCAAGCGGGGCGAGAGCCAGACTTTCGTGACCATCAAGGCCACCAACGGCAGTGGTGGAGGTCCCGGTGGCAACGGGTGACACAGCGGAACCCCTCGTGCTGGTGAGCCGAAGCTACTGCCACCTGTGTCAGGACATGGAAGCGGCTGTGGCGCCTCTGGCGCTTGAATTCGGCATCGGGCTGCACGTATTGGATGTGGACGCCGACGCCGAACTCGAGGCCCGCTATGATGAACTCGTTCCTGTCCTGCTCCACCGGGGGAATGAGCTGTGCCACTACTTCCTGGACGGACTCAAAGTCCGTGAGTATTTGGCCGGAATCCGCTAAAATCGCGGGTTTCCGGAATTCGCCCAGGGCGCCTGCCAGCGCCCTTTTTTTCGAGCCGCATGGACCATATCCGCAACTTTTCCATCATTGCCCATATTGATCATGGCAAGTCGACCCTGGCCGACCGCATCATTCATCTGTGCGGGGGTCTGTCGGACCGGGAGATGGAGGAGCAGGTGCTCGATTCCATGGACATCGAGCGCGAGCGGGGCATCACCATCAAGGCCCAGACCGCGGCCCTGGAGTACAAGGCCAGGGACGGCAAGGTCTATAACCTCAACCTGATCGACACGCCGGGGCACGTGGATTTTTCCTACGAAGTCTCCCGCTCACTCTCCGCTTGCGAAGGGGCGTTGCTGGTGGTGGATGCCTCCCAGGGCGTCGAGGCCCAGACTGTGGCCAACTGCTATACCGCCATCGAGTTGGGTGTCGAGGTGGTGCCGGTGCTCAACAAGATCGACCTGCCTTCTGCCGATCCTGACAACGCCCGCAGCGAAATCGAGGACGTGATCGGCATCGACGCTTCCGAAGCCGTGTTGGCCTCGGCAAAGACCGGCCTGGGCGTGCAGGACATCCTGGAGGCCGTGATTGCCAAGGTGCCGCCCCCCAAGGGCGACACCGGCGCGCCGTTGAAGGCCCTGATCATCGACTCCTGGTTCGACAACTACGTGGGCGTGGTCATGTTGGTCCGCGTGGTCGATGGCGAGATTTTCCCCAAGGACAAGCTCCATTTCATGGCCACCGGGGCCAACCAGTTGTGCGAGCAAGTGGGCGTATTTACGCCCAAGTCTCTGCAGCGCGACGTGCTGCGGGCGGGCGAAGTGGGTTTCGTCATTGCCGGCATCAAGGAACTCAAGGCCGCCATGGTGGGCGACACCATCACCCACAGCGACCGCAAGGCCGCGGCGCCACTGCCCGGTTTCAAGGAAATCAAACCCCAGGTGTTCGCCGGTCTCTACCCGGTCGAAGCCAACCAGTACGACTCCCTGCGGGAGTCCCTGGAAAAGTTGAAGCTCAACGACGCCTCTCTCCAGTACGAGCCGGAAGTGTCCCAGGCCCTGGGCTTCGGCTTCCGCTGCGGTTTCCTCGGCTTGCTCCACATGGAGATCGTCCAGGAGCGCCTGGAGCGGGAATTCGACCAGGACCTCATCACCACGGCGCCCACCGTGGTCTATGAAGTGGTGCAGCGGGACGGTACCCAGATCCAGGTGGAGAACCCCTCCAAGCTGCCCGAGATCGGCAAGATCGAGGAGATCCGCGAGCCCATCATCACCGCGACGATCTTCGTGCCCCAGGATTACCTGGGCGCCGTCATCACCCTGTGCAACCAGAAGCGCGGCAACCAGGTTGACATGCACTACCATGGGCGCCAGGTGAAGCTGGTCTACGAAATGCCCATGGCCGAGGTGGTGATGGATTTTTTCGACAAGCTGAAATCCTGTTCCCGGGGTTATGCGTCCCTGGACTACGACTTCAAGGAGTATCGGGCGGCGGATGTGGTCAAGCTCGACGTGCTGATCAACGGCGACCGGGTGGATGCCCTGTCGCTGATCGTGCACCGGGCCAATTCCCAGTATCGCGGGCGCGAACTGGCCTCCAAGATGCGCGAGCTGATTCCCCGCCAAATGTACGACGTGGCCATCCAGGCCGCCATCGGCTCCCACATCATCGCGCGGGAAAACGTCAAGGCCCTGCGCAAGGACGTGCTGGCCAAGTGCTACGGCGGCGACATCACCCGCAAGAAGAAACTGCTCGAGAAGCAGAAGGCCGGCAAGAAGCGCATGAAGCAGGTGGGCAGCGTGGAGATCCCGCAGGAAGCCTTCCTCGCCGTGCTGCGCGTGGATAACTGACTTAGGAATACGATGAATTTTGCCCTGATCCTTTTTGTTCTGACCCTGGTCACCGGAGCGCTTTACGCCCTGGACGTCCTCAGGTTCCGCAAGTTGCGGGCCAAGGATGCAGGGGAGCCGCTGTGGGTGGAATGGGGGGCAAGTTTTTTCCCCGTCATCCTCATTGTTTTCGTGCTCCGCTCCTTCATTGTCGAACCGTTCAAGATTCCCTCGGGATCAATGATTCCGACTCTATTGGTCGGCGATTTCATTCTCGTGAATAAATTCACTTACGGGATACGCCTGCCGGTCATCAACAAGAAGATCGTCGACATCAACCTCCCGCAGCGCGGAGACGTCATGGTCTTTCGTTACCCCGAAGAACCTTCCCTGGACTACATCAAGCGTGTCGTGGGGGTTCCGGGGGACAAGGTCGAGTATCAGAACAAGCGCTTGACCATCAACGGAAAACCCGTGGAGGTGAAGAAGCTTGCCGATTATCTTCATCCGGAACGGGTTTACTACTCCGAACAGTATGTCGAAAACATGGATGGCGTCGAACATCGCATGCTGAACGACACCGACGCACCGGCCTACATTCCCGGCGTGGCCAGCTTCCCCAATCGCGAAAATTGCCTCTACAATGCCTCCGGCGTCGTGTGTACCGTCCCCCCCGGGCACTACTTCATGGTAGGTGACAACCGCGACAACAGCAGGGACAGTCGTTACTGGGGCTTCGTGCCTGAGGAAAACATCGTCGGCAAGGCCTTTTTCATCTGGATGCATGTGGAATCGTTCATTCCGCCCAAGGGAATCGATTTCAGCCGTATCGGATCGTTCAAGTAGGGGAGACGAAGGATGAAATATCAGCGTGGAGTGACCCTTTCCGGTGTGATGTTCTGGGGGATTCTCATCGCCCTGGTCGCCATGCTGGGTATCAAGGTGGCCCCGTCGGCGATCGAGTACTACAAGATTCTCAAGGACGCCAAGGCCACGGTGGCCAGCGTGGCTCCGGGGGCGACCGTCCCCGAGGTGCGGCAGGCCTTTGCCAAATATGCCGAAGTCGATCACATCACGGAATTCAGCGCCCAGGATCTGGATATTTCCAAGGAGGGAAACCAGATCGTGATTTCCTTCGACTACGAAAAGAAGATTCCCCTGGGGTTCAACGTCAGCCTGCTGATCAATTACCGCGGGACGACCAGCGGATCATCTGCCGACTAGTCGCTGGCCCGGTTCCTGGGCGATCCCCAGGGGCCGCGGGCAAAATCCGCGCAACAGACCCCCCGATGCCCCTTACCGCCCTTGAAGATGCCATTGGGCATCGCTTCCGCAACCGGGAACTATTGCAGACGGCATTGACGCACCGGAGTTTTTCGGCGTGCCATAACGAGCGCCTGGAATTTCTGGGTGATAGCGTACTGAATTTCCTGGTGGCTGCTGAACTGTTCCGGCGTTTTGAACACCTGCCGGAAGGGGATCTCTCGCGTCTGCGGGCCAATCTCGTGCGGCAGGAAACGCTGCACCTAGTGGCTCGGCGCCTTAGCCTGGGGTCGCAGCTTCGGCTTGGGGAAGGCGAATTGCGCAGCGGGGGGGGCGAGCGGCCGTCGATTCTAGCGGATGCCCTGGAAGCGGTGATCGGGGCTGTTTTTCTCGACGCGGGATTCGAGTCAGCGGAGAGCATGGTCAAGCGCTTGTTCGAACGCCTGCTGGATGAACTCAACCCGGGCGAGTCGTGCAAGGATGCCAAAACCCGATTGCAGGAGTGGCTCCAGGGGCGCAAGCAGCCCTTGCCGAAGTATGCCACCCTGGCGACAACGGGAGCGGCGCATAACCAGCGTTTCGAGGTCAGTTGTGTCCTGGAGCGCCTGGGGGTGGAGACGGTGGGGGCAGGCAGCAGTCGCAGGCTTGCCGAGCAGGCCGCCGCCGAAAATGCCCTGAAGGCCCTCAACGCATGAAACCCATACGTTCCGGCTACGTCGCCATCGTAGGCCGGCCCAATGTTGGCAAATCCACGCTCCTCAACCATTTGGTGGGGGAGAAGATCAGTATCGTCTCGCGCAAGGCCCAGACGACGCGGCACCGCATCACCGGCATCCGCACCGATGCGGACGCCCAGTACGTCTTCGTCGATACCCCCGGCTTCCAGACCAAGTTTTCCAATGCCCTCAACCGGGCCATGAACCGGGGCGTCACCCAAACCCTGGCCGACGTCGACGTCGTCGTCTTCGTTATCGAGGCCGGGCGCTTCGACGCCAAGGACAAGGCCGTGATGAAGCTCCTGCCTGCCGACCGGCCGGTGATTCTGGCCATCAACAAGACCGACCGCCTGAAGGACAAGGCGGCGCTCCTGCCTTTCCTGGCGCAGCTTGGTCAGGAGCGGGATTTCGCCGCCGTGGTGCCGATCAGCGCGGCCAAGGGAAGGCAGACCGAGCAGTTGCTGGGTGAAGTCAGGAAGCACCTCCCCAACGAAGGCCTGCTCTTCGCCGAGGACGAACTGACCGACAAGTCGGAACGCTTCCTGGCTGCCGAATACATTCGCGAAAAGCTCTTCCGACTCCTGGGTGACGAGCTTCCCTACGCCACCACGGTGGAAATCGAGAAATTCGAGGCGGAAGGGGCATTGCGCCGCATCTACGCGGCCATCGTCGTGGACCGCGACAGCCACAAGGCCATCGTCATCGGCAAGGGGGGCGAGTCCTTGAAGCGCATCGCCACCGAAGCGCGCCAGGACATGGAACGCCTGTTCGACGGCAAGGTTTATCTCGAGGTGTGGGTGAAAGTGAAGTCCGGCTGGACCGACGACGAGCGTCTCCTCAAGAGCCTAGGCTACGAATAGCCCCATGCAGCGGCAAAAGGTCGACGGGCAACCCGCTTTCGTCCTGCACAGTTACCCGTTTCGGGAAACCAGCCTCATCATCGAGGCCTTCACCCGGGATTTCGGCCGCATCGCTCTCCTGGCCCGGGGCGCTCGCCGCCCGCGCTCTGCCCTGCGCGGCCTGCTCATGGCCTTCCAGCCCCTGGAACTTGGCTGGGCTGGAAAGGGCGAGGTGCTCACCCTGATGAAGGCCGAGTGGCAGGGCGGATTGCCGCTCCTGCACGGCGAGGCGCTCTTCTGCGGCTACTACCTGAACGAATTGCTCATGCACCTTCTGCCCCGGGAGGATGCCCACGAGCGGCTTTTCGAACGCTATCGTGAAATCCTCGGCCATCTGGCGGCCGACCCCGCCGGCAAGGTGCGGGAGGCCGACCTGCGCAGCTTCGAGAAGGCGCTGCTGGGGGCACTTGGCTATGGCCTCACCCTGGACCACGACAGCGAAGGTCGCCCCATTGCCGCAGAGTCCCCTTACCATTACCGCATGGAGCAGGGGCCGGTACGCCTGGACCACGGTGAAGCGGCCGAGGACGCGGTATTGGGTCGGACGCTGCTGGACCTGGCGGCTGATCATTTCGCTGATCCCCGCAGCCGGGCGGAAGCCAAGCAATTGATGCGCACCCTGATGGCGTATTATCTCTCCGGCAAGGAGCTGGAAACGCGCAAAATATTCAAGGAGTTACAGGATTTATGATTGAGCTGGGCGTCAACATCGACCACGTCGCCACTCTGCGCCAGGCGCGCCGCACCTACGAGCCGGACCCGGTCTGGGCGGCGGTTGAGGCCCATCTGGGCGGGGCCGACGGCATCACCGTCCATCTGCGGGAGGACCGCCGCCACATCCAGGACGACGACGTGCGACGCCTGCGGGATCTCACCCAGATCAAGCTCAACCTGGAAATGGCTGCCACCGACGAGATGGTGGGCATCGCCTGTGCCCTCAAGCCGGAAATGGCCATGCTGGTGCCGGAAGGTCGCCACGAGGTCACCACCGAGGGCGGTCTCGACGTGGCCGGCCAGGAAGTCCGGCTGAAGGACGTGGTGAGCCGCCTGGCCGATGCCGGCATCGTCACCAGCGTCTTCATCGACGCCGAATTGCCTCAGGTCGAGGCGGCGGCCCGCATCGGCGCCCGCGTCTGCGAAATCCACACCGGTCCCTACGCCCATGCCTTTTACGACAAAGGCCGGGATGCCGAAGCGCCGGCGGTGCTGGCCGAACTGGACAAGGTCCGCAGTGCCGGCCAGGCCATTCGCGCCCTGGGCATGCGCTTCAACGCCGGCCACGCCCTCAACTATTACAACGTCCAGCCGGTGGCGCGCCTTGCCGGGGTACGGGAACTGCACATCGGCCACGCCATCGTCAGCCGCGCCACCTTCGTCGGCCTGCGCGAGGCGGTGCGGGAAATGAAGCAACTCATGCGCGAGGCGGCGGACCGGGGCGAATGATCCTAGAAACCTCAGTTGGACGAACCCGTTGGTGCGTTCGGGCGGGTGTCTGGTGCGAAGCGACGACGCGGCAGGCTGATGCCTGCAAGGAGGAGCGACAAAACCAGGCGCCCGTCCGGATGCGCCAGCGGGCTCGTAGCGTACTCACCGGCTGGATTTGTGGTTCCGAGAGAAGGGATGGTCAGAAGCGTTGGGCTTTCCGGATCAAGACAAGCGGTCAACTGAGGTTTCTAGGATGATCCACGGCATCGGCACCGACATCGTCGCCGTCGCCCGCTTGAAGGGCATGTGGGAACGCCACGGCGAGCGCATTGCCGACAAGTTCCTCGCTCCCTGCGAGCGGGAGGGGTTCGCCCGAGCCCCCGACAAGGGACGCTTCCTCGCCAAGCGCTTCGCCGCCAAGGAAGCCTTCGCCAAAGCCCTGGGGACGGGCGTACGGGCGCCGGCGACCCTCACCGCCATCGGCGTCACCCACGACGATCTGGGCAAACCGCTGTTCGCCCCTGGCGAAGCACTGGCGGCCTTGTTGGCCGACAAGGGACTGGTCGCCCATCTTTCCATCAGCGATGAAGCGGACTACGCTGTCGCCTACGTCATCCTCGAAAAGCCATGAACAACCTGTCCCTCGGCCCGCTGATGATTGACATCGCCGGCACGGAACTCACCGACCTGGATCGGGAGCGCCTCTGCCACCCCCTCGTCGGCGGCATCATCCTGTTCACCCGTAACTACGCCGACGTCGAACAGTTGCAGCGCCTGACCACGGAAATCCATGCCTTGAGGGAAGCGCGCCTGCTTATCGCGGTGGATCATGAAGGGGGCCGGGTGCAGCGCTTCCGCGAAGGCTTCACGCGCCTGCCACCCATGGCCGCCCTCGGCCGCCTGTGGGACGATAATCCCGCCGCAGCGTGGCAGGCCACCCAGGCCGTCGGCTACGTCCTGGCCGCCGAATTGCGGGCCTGTGGCGTCGATTATTCCTTCACCCCGGTCCTCGACCTGGATTACGGCCCCTCCCGGGTCATTGGCGACCGCGCCTTCCATCGCCGCCCGGAAGCCGTCATCGACCTGGCCGGCGCCCTCATCGCCGGGCTCCGCCAAGCGGGCATGGGCAGTTGCGGCAAGCACTACCCCGGGCACGGCTACGTCATCCCGGATTCCCACGTCGAACTGCCGGTGGACGATCGCCCCCTGGAAGCCATGGCCGAAGACCTCGAACCCTACCGCCTCCTCCCTCTGGACGGCGTCATGGCCGCCCACGTGATCTACCAGTGCACGGATTGCAATACGGCAGTATTTTCAAATAAATGGATAAGTTATTTGAGAAACGACGTTAAGTTTAACGGGGTGGTTTTTACGGACGATCTGTCCATGGCCGGCGCCGGCGTGGTGGGCAACATGGTCAAGCGCGTCGAAGCCGCTCACGCCGCTGGATGCGACATGTTGTTGGTGTGCAACGCGCCGGAGGCGGTAGGCGAGGTCCTTGCCCAATGGCAGCCCACGGTCGATCCAGCTGCCGGGCAAAGGATCGAAAAGCTGCTGCCTACGGTGCCGGCGCGTTCCTGCGATGCCTTGGCGACCGACCCGACCTATCTTGCGGCACAGGCCGCCATTGCCAGTTTGGCCAGCTGAAAAGCAATCGGGCAGCCGAAGCTGCCCGAAAAATTTCCTGAAACGGCAAAGCGAAGCGCCAGCTAGGCCTGCCCTGAGCCTGTCGAAGGGCGCACTCCGCGCAGACAGTAGCCCCGCTACGACAAGCCGTGTGCAACGACGCTGGCGCGAGCCCGCACCTTACTTGGTACGGCTGCGATATTCGTCGGTGCGCGTGTCGATTTCAATCTTGTCGCCGATTTCGACGAAGGCCGGTACCGGCAGTTCGAAGCCGGTGGCCAGGCGGGCGGGCTTCATGACCTTGCCGGAGGTATCACCCTTGACGGCGGGTTCGGTGTATACGACCTCGCGCACGACGCTGTTGGGCAGTTCGACGGAGATGGCCTTGCCGTCGTAGAAGACGACTTCGCAGGGCAGGCCGTCTTCCAGGTACTTGAGGGCGTCGACCATGTTCTCGGCTTCCACCTCGAACTGGTTGTATTCAGCGTCCATGAACACGTACATGGGGTCGGCGAAGTAGGAGTAGGTCACTTCCTTTTTGTCGAGGATGACTTGCTCGAACTTGTCGTCGGCCTTGTAGACCGATTCCGACGGGGCGCCGGTGAGCAGGTTCTTGAGCTTCATCTTGACGACGGCGGCGTTGCGGCCGGACTTGTTGTATTC
>Ga0268298_10000821_pt1 | contig 38822 bp, 28 predicted proteins | sample WWTPWeurt_MetaG_FD_194462 | JGI IMG/M metagenome (GOLD analysis project Ga0268298, IMG submission 194462) | Activated sludge microbial communities from WWTP in Nijmegen, Gelderland, Netherland - WWTP Weurt | ecosystem: Engineered > WWTP > Aerobic digester > Activated sludge | place...
GCTGCCTTAAATGGTGAATTAGACAAAGCCAAATTTGATACTTTACCGGTGTTTAATTTAGCTATACCAACTGCAATTAATGGAGTTCCGGCTGAATTGTTAAATCCTCGTAATGCATGGAAAGACAAAGATGCTTACGATGCAAAAGCAAATAATTTAGCAGCATCGTTTGTGAAAAACTTTGCACAATATGCCAGCAACGCCAGCGAAGAAATTATGGCTGCTTCACCCAAAGTTGCTCAAAGTGCTTAATAGTTATTAATCGAATACCAACAAAAGGCTGTCTCCTCCAATAGACAGCCTTTTGTTTTTTATCCCCATCTTCACATTTTTATTATTCCTTTACTTTTGATCATAATTAAACCAATTAAGTAGAATGCTTCGAATTGTTTTACCAATTGTATTTTTTTTCCTGTTTAGTGGCTGGGTTTTATATCGTGGCTTTATAAAAAAGGATTTATCAATGCATAAAAACACTTTGTTTTTTTTGCTTTTCTTTCTTGTGGTTTGGGCACTAATTTATTTTATGCTCTTATTTTAGTTCAACAAATACCTTTCAATTAACAAACAAATAATGTCCGATACTAAAACTACTTTCTCCGGTTTAAACTCAGCTCAAGTGATTGAGGCGCGAGAAAAGTTTGGTGCAAATTCAGAAGCTTCCTATGAAGAAAATGGGATGCTTGAAGCAATAAAAAAGTTGCTCAAAGAACCCATGATTTTGCTGCTTTTAGCTGCAGCCCTTATTTATTTTATTAGCGGCAAAGCTGGCGATGCAATTTTTTTACTTTCGGCCATTTGCATAGTTTCTATATTGGCCCTATACCAAGATTCAAGAAGCAGAAACGCGTTGCTCAAGTTGAAAAATTTTACTCAAGCCAATTGTAAGGTTATTCGAAATGGCGAAACAATTGAAATACGTAGCGAAGAATTAGTGGTGGGCGATTATTTAATTATTGAAGAAGGTGCCTTGATTTCGGCAGATGCAAAAATTATTCAGTCAAACGACTTTTCGGTAAATGAATCCTTACTTACCGGCGAATCAATAGCTGTATTTAAAGACAAGGATGCTGAAAATTCTCTAGTGTACAAAGGCACTTCCGTTGAAAGTGGTTTGGCTATTGTCGTAGTTACTGCAATTGGAACACAAACCGAATTAGGAAAAATTGGTAAATCACTCGAAGACATTGAAGTTGAAAAAACGCCTCTAGAACTTCAAATAAACAACTTCGTGAAAAAAATGGTAATCGCCGGAGCAATTGTTTTTTGTATTGTTTGGGGCATTAATTTTTTTCGTTCACACCTTGTACTCGATAGCTTATTAAAAGCACTCACACTTGCCATGAGCGTATTGCCTGAAGAAATTCCTATGGCACTTACTACCTACATGGCAATTGGTGGCTGGCGTTTAATGAAAATGGGTATTGTGGTTAAGCAAATGAAAACTGTTGAAACACTTGGAAGCGCAACTGTAATTTGCACCGATAAAACAGGTACACTTACTGAAAACAAAATGACACTCGCCAAAGTGTTTTGTTTGGATTCAGCAAAAGTTAAAAAAGCTGATGATGCACTTAGTACTGACGAAATACGGTTAATTGAAACCGCCATGTGGGCTAGCGAGCCCATTCCTTTTGATGCGATGGAAGTGGCTTTACACAAAGCTTATTCTAATTTAAAGTCAAACGATGAACGACCAAACTATCACCTGATTCACGAGTATCCCTTAAGCGGTAAACCTCCAATGATGACACATATTTTTGAGAATAACTCAGGAAAGCGCATCATTGCGGCTAAGGGGGCAGCAGAAACAATTGTTACTTTATGTAAACTATCTGAAAAGGAATTGCAAACTATTAAGGAAGCAAACGAAACAATTGCTCATGATGGCTATCGTGTATTGGCAGTTGCTGAATCAAACTTTGAAGGGAATCAATTTCCAGATACTCAACAGGAATTCGAATTTATTTTCAAGGGATTGGTTTCATTTTATGATCCTCCCAAAAAAAATATAACTGAGGTAATTCAACACTTTTACACTGCAGGTATTGATGTTAAAATAATTACCGGCGATAGTGCTGATACAACCCTAGCTATTGCTAATCAAGTTGGATTTAAAAATTTGAATAACATATTAAGCGGTGAAAATTTGATGAAACTTTCAGAGCAGGAATTGCAGCAAAAAGTGTTGACTACTTCCATATTCTACCGTACGTTTCCTGAAGCTAAACTAAAAATAATTAATGCCTTAAAAGCGAGCGGACAAATTGTTGCCATGACCGGTGATGGCATTAACGATGGTCCCGCATTGAAAGCTGCACACATTGGAATTGCTATGGGAAACAGAGGAACCGAATTGGCCAAACAAGCCGCATCCTTGCTCTTAGTTGAAGATGATTTAGCACGGATGGTGGATGCAATAGCCATGGGACGAAAAATATACACGAATCTTAAAAAGGCTTTTCAATACATCATTTCTATTCATATTCCAATTATACTTATTGTGTTTATTCCACTTGCATTGGGTTGGATTTATCCGTCAATTTTTTCTCCTGTGCACATTATATTTCTAGAATTAATTATGGGGCCTACCTGCTCAATTATTTTTGAAAATGAACCAATTGAACCGAATGCAATGATGCAGAAGCCTCGAAAATTCTCGATTAGTTTTTTTAATGTAAGAGAACTTATTATCAGCATCCTGCAAGGCCTTGCTATAACTGCTGCTTTACTATATAGTTACCAATTTGCGGTTGCCAAAGGGCTCGATGAGTCGTTAACTCGAACTATGGTTTTTGTAGTTTTAGTTTCTGCCAATTTGTTTTTAACGCTTGCCAATCGTTCCTTTTACTATTCAATTTTTACTACCATACGCTATAAAAATTCACTGGTTCCGCTTATTGCATTCATTTCAATAACACTCACCGCTTTGTTGATTTATGTGAAACCACTCGCTACTTTTTTTGAATTTAAACCACTCGATAGCCATACTTTGCTAGTAAGTTTTTTGATAGGATTTGTTTCTGTTATTTGGATTGAATTGTATAAGTTTTTCGTTAGACTAAGGTCGGTAAAGAAATAATCCATTTGTCCTTTACAACAATAGATCTGGCGATTAACGGATGTTTGATGTTGTTCAAACTAAAGCTAATTCGTTAATACCATTAGTTGATTTTCAGGTAAAGAGTTGATTCTAAATTAACCCTTCAAGCATACTTAGTGTTGAGTTTAAATTCTATTTAATCTAAGGGCATTAAGCTTCATGAAAGAAAGCCACACTGAGTTAATAATGCAAATTGTATTTATATAGAAGCTTTATTCTAAATTAAATAAAACAACAAAGCGCTGTTGCATATTCAGAATTTCGTATTTTTGTTTGAGATGTTTAAAAAAATCAGTACACTTTTTTTAATGACCATTGCCATCAGCATTATGATGGCACATAACATTGTTCCCCATTCGCATCATACTGCTGATGCACATGAACAACATCAAAACTCTGACCCAAACGAAAATCCGCTAAGCGATATGTTTGCGCATTTTCAGCATTTTACCTTTAGCAATCAAACAGAATTTACCAGTAATATTAAAACAGCTTCAATCACGAAAAACTTATTTCCACTAGTATTTTTAGTGATTGATGTAAAGCAAGTTTGGCTTGTTCTTCAAGCTCCATTGCCAAAATTGCATATTGATTACCTGTTTAAAAGGTACTCAATTGCAACGCTATCTACCTTACTTTTTAGAGGTCCTCCTGTTTTTTAAAGCTATAAATTTTTGAATCTTATTTCAAAAATTCATTGATTTTTCGGTGCTTATCACCGGATATACTTTCTTTTTGTATCAGTTAAATCAACTCAAATGATTAGTAAAATAATTGCGTTCTCAATAAAGAACAAATTAATAGTCGGGCTATTTATACTAGGGCTCATTGGATATGGAAGCTATCAATTTACCCAACTCCCAATAGATGCTGTCCCCGACATTACCAATAATCAGGTATTAATTATTACCGTAACCCCCTCTTTGGGTGCTCCGGATGTGGAGCGTTTAATAACTTTTCCCATTGAACAAGCTAATAGCAACATTCCGGGATTAAAGGAAATACGTAGTTTTTCTCGTTTCGGACTTTCCCTAATTACCATCGTGTTTGAAGACAATGTGGATATTTATTGGGCAAGGCAACAGGTAACCGAACGGCTCAAAATTGCCGAACAACAAATCCCAAAAGGCATAGGATCTCCTGAATTGGCGCCCGTTACAACCGGCTTAGGAGAAATTTATCAGTATGTTGTAAGACCTAAACCCGGCTACGAAAAAAAATATACTGCTACTGAATTACGCACAATTCAAGATTGGATTGTACGACGTCAATTGCTCGGTGTTAAAGGAGTTGCCGATGTAAGCAGTTTTGGCGGAAGTGTGAAACAGTACGAAATAGCCGTAAAAGTAAACCAGTTAAATGCCTATAATCTTAGTGTAAACGACGTATATACAGCCCTCGAAAAAAACAATGAAAATACAGGTGGTGCCTACATTGAAAAAGCAAGTACCGTGTTGTATATCCGTACCGAAGGCTTACTAAAATCTATTGATGATATAAAGAATTGCCTGGTTAAAACCACCCACGATGGTACACCTTTATTGATTCGTGATATTGCTGAAGTACGCATTGGCACTGCCACACGGTATGGAGCAATTACTTACAATGATGAAGGCGAAGTGGCAGGTGCCGTAGTTATGATGATTAAAGGCGAAAACAGCAGTAGGGTTATTAAAGACGTAAAGGAAAAAATTGTCCAAATAAAGAAAACACTGCCGGAAGGTGTTGAGCTGGAACCTTTTTTAGACCGTACAAAAATGGTGAACAGTGCAATCAATACTGTTTCAAAAAATTTGCTCGAAGGAGCACTCATAATCATATTTGTGTTAGTGCTGTTTTTAGGAAATATGCGTGCAGGAATTGTTGTTGCGTCAGTAATACCATTAGCGATGCTCTTTGCAATTATTTTGATGAATTTATTTGGTGTAAGTGGAAACCTTATGAGCCTAGGAGCGCTCGACTTTGGGTTGATTGTTGACGGAGCGGTTATAATTGTTGAAGCAGTAATGCATGGCTTAACACACTCAAAAATTAGCGGCAACACAAAAACAATTTCACAAAGCGAAATGGATAGTAAGGTAAGCACCGCCGCCGGCAAAATGATGAATAGCGCTGTATTCGGGCAATTAATTATCTTAATTGTGTACTTGCCAATTTTGACCTTAGTTGGTATCGAAGGAAAAATGTTTAAACCAATGGCTCAAACCGTTGCCTTCGCTTTAATTGGAGCATTCTTGCTTTCACTTACCTATGTGCCCATGATGAGCGCTTTGTTTTTGAGTAAAACGCTTTCGCACAAACAAACCTTTTCGGATAAATTCATGCATGTAATAGAGCGAATTTACCAGCGTGCTTTGCAAAAAGTACTGCTCATTCCTAAAACCATAATTGCAACTACTTTAATTTTGTTTGCTGTTTCGCTTTTTGTTTTTTCAACTATGGGCGGAGAATTTATTCCTGAGTTACCCGAAGGCGATTTTGCTGTTGATACACGGGTACTAACCGGAAGCAGTATTGAAACTTCTGTAGATGCCATTCAAAAATCAGCACATCTGTTATTGGCAAAGTTTCCTGAAATTGAAAAAATTGTAGGCAAAACCGGAAGCGGTGAAATTCCTACGGACCCAATGCCAATGGAAGCTTCCGACATGATGATAATTTTAAAAGATAAAGCAAGTTGGACATCGGCAAAGGAATGGGATGAACTAGCTGAAAAAATGAAAGCTGAATTAACGGCTGTACCAGGAGTTACATATAGTTTTCAATACCCGGTTGCCATGCGCTTTAATGAACTTATGACAGGTTCAAAACAAGATGTTGTTTGCAAAATTGTGGGCGAAAACCTGGACACATTATCGCGTTATGCAAAATTACTGGGCAATGTAGTAAATGGCATCAAAGGAGCAATTAACTGTTATGTTGAACCCATTGACGGACTTCCTCAATTAATAATTACCTACAATCGTTCAGCTATGGCGCAATATTCAGTGAATATACAAGACGTAAATAAAATTGTAAATACTGCATTCGCCGGTCAAAGCTGTGGATTGGTTTACGAAGACGAAAAGCGATTCGACTTAGTTGTTCGACTAGCTGATGAGCAGCGCACTAATTTGGAAGATGTGCAAAATTTACTAATTCCTATACCGGGAGGAAATCAAATTCCATTGCATCAACTGGCTGATGTTTCTATTAAAGAAAGCATAAATCAAATTCAACGCGACGATGCAAAGCGTAGAATTGTAGTGGGATTTAATGTGCATGAACGCGATGTTGAAACCATTGTTGAAGACCTGAAAAGAGAAGTTGAGAAGAAAATAAAAATCCCTAGTGGTTACTACATTACTTATGGCGGTGCATTCGAAAATCTAAATGCAGCCAAACAACGTTTGAGTTTTGCTGTACCGCTTTCACTTGCATTAATACTCATACTGCTCTATTTTGCTTTTCAATCAATAAAACAAGGATTAATGATTTACACAGCTATTCCGCTTTCTGCTATTGGTGGTATACTTTTTCTGGCTGCTCGCGGTATGCCTTTTAGCATAAGTGCAGGAGTAGGATTTATAGCCTTGTTTGGAGTAGCTGTGCTTAATGGTATTGTGTTGTTGGCCGAGTTTAACCGAATTCGTAAAAATGGAGAAAATAATTTGCAACAGGTTGTTGTGAAAGGCAGTATTAGTAGACTGCGTCCGGTTTTAATGACAGCATTGGTTGCATCATTAGGCTTTTTACCAATGGCTTTAAGCAATGGGGATGGAGCTGAAGTCCAGCGTCCACTAGCAACGGTGGTTATTGGAGGATTAATGAGCGCCACTTTACTTACCTTGTTTGTATTGCCATTATTGTACGTAATTTTTGAAAATCGAAAGTCAGCTAATACAAAAGTAAAGTCGCTTGTTTCTGTTTTATTAATCGCTTTTCTTTCGCTTTCGACAGCAAAATTACAAGCGCAAAGTTCCGTTAATGGTTATTCTAAACTTAGTTTGCAACAAGCAATTGATACTGCTCTTAAAAGCAACTACGCTGCAATAGCAGACAGAGAGCTGGCTGTTTATCAAAAAAAATTAATCAAAACTTCGTTTGATATTCCTACTACTAATGTACAGGCTGAGTACGGTCAGTTAAATTCGAGTTACAACGATACACGTTACAGTATTTCTCAAGAGTTACAATTTCCAACAGTTTATGTTCGTCAAAAAGCAGTGCAAAATCAAGCTTACCAAACAAGTGTATTGGCTGCTAAGCTTTCCGAATCTGAATTAAAAAAACAAGTTACAGCTACCTATTATGAACTTGTGTATTTGCAAAATAAATACGAATTGTTGAACAAGATGGATAGCCTCTTTCAAAAGTACCTTCAACAAATTCAACTTCGTTTTGATAAAGGGGATATCAACTTGTTACAAAAACTTGCAACCGAAAATCAGCATGCTCAACTACTTTTACAATTGCAGACACTGCTTCAGGATAAAGAAATTGCTCTTTTGAATTTTAATTTCTTACTCAATTCTTCCAACAAGTATGAGCCCGATTTACTTCAAAATAAATTGAATTTTACATCCTTATCAGAAACAAAAAACTTTTCAAATCATTTGCAAATACAAGTACTGCAACACCATGTTTTAACTGCACAGCAACAAATAAAATTACAAAGGGCCAAATTACTTCCCTCGCTTACTTTAAGCTTTGCCTCAATGAGCATGCAAGGAGTTGGAGCCGATAATAATTATTATTCAAGAGCAACACATTTTAATGCTTTGCAAGTTGGTTTGGCACTTCCTTTATTTTATGGTGCACAAAGGGCACAAATTAGCGCAGCTCAAAAAATGCAACATATTACTCAGTTAAAAATGAATCAGTCCAATGAAGCTATTACTAATGAATATGCTGTATTGTTTACTAAACTTCAAGCTAAACAAAAGGCATTAAGTTATTATGAAACAAGTGCGCTACCCAATGCACAGCAAATTATACAAGCAGCGAACCTTCAATTATCAAAAGGAGAAATTAGTTTTATCGAATTTTCGCTTTTAATGAATCAAGCCATTGAAACACAAAGCAAGTATTCAGATATTTTAAATGAATACAATCAAACCATTATTCAACTCAATTATTTAACACAAACTAACTAACATGAACTATTATATAAAATTGCAAACACAATTGGCTAAATACAACTTGTACCTAAAGTTGTATTTATTATGGATACTTTTTTTGTCTTTAATTTCCTGCAATAACACCATAAAGGAAGAAAATACAGCGGCACAAATTGTATCCAATGACCTTGTTGAATTAACAGAAGCCCAGGCAAAAAACGCTGCAATACAACTTGCAAAAGCTGAAGAAAAATCCATTCCTGCTATACTTAAGGTAAATGGAATTATTGATGTTCCGCCTCAAAACATGGTTTCTATAAGTGTTCCTTTGGGTGGTTATTTAAAATCTACCAATTTGCTTGAAGGCATGCATGTGCGAAACGGAGAAATAATTGCCACCTTGGAAGATCAGCAATACATACAGTTGCAGCAAGACTATTTAACTGCAAAATCGCACTTGGTGGCTATTGAAAAGGAATACGAGCGGCAAAGTGAATTGAATAAAAGCAAAGCTGGAAGTGACAAAAATTTAGAACTAGCTGTAAGTAATTATCAATCACAAAAAGTGACTGTTAAAGCACTGGCTGAAAAGTTGAAACTTATAAATATTAATCCGAATGAACTCTCTGAAAACAACTTGTCGCGCAGCATTCAGCTTCCTTCTCCCATCGATGGTTATGTTAAAGCCATACATGTGAACATAGGAAAATATGTTTCTCCTACTGAAGTTTTGTTTGAATTGGTGAATCCCGAAGACATACATTTGGCTTTAACGGTGTTTGAAAAGGATATTGATAAATTGGCTGTAGGGCAAAAGTTAACAGCATACAGTAATCAGCAACCTAGTAAGAAATATACTTGTGAAATTATTCTCATTGGTAAGGATATTTCTAAAGAAAGAACGTTAACCATACATTGCCATTTTGAAAAATACCATGGTTCACTAATTCCTGGAATGTACATGAATGCAGCTATTGAAGTAGAAAATTCGAAAGCTCTAGTTCTTCCTTCCGAAGCTATTGTACGATTTGAAGGAAAAGAGTATGTGTTCTGTGAACAAAGGAATTTGCAGTTCCAAATGACAGAAGTAATGAGCGGGACTTCTACCAATGGATTTACACAGATTAAATTTGCCGATTCTGCAGAAGTAAACTCAAGAAATGTAGTAGTAAAAGGCGCCTATACTTTATTAATGAAACTCAAAAATAAAGACGAAGAGTAAGTATTGGTAAATAGGTTCATGAGTAAAAAGCAGACTAACTCCGCCTTCTGTAAGAATAGTTATACTTTGTAATTCAAGCTAGTTTACCGGTAAACTTATTTTTAAGTTGCATATATTTATAGCACAATTTAGTTAAACACCCCAACTCATGAATCCACTGTGGACACAGGTAATTATTCAAACCGTTTTAAAAGATAAATCGAAAGGTGAAACGGAGTCTAGAAAATACTCTGCTTATGAAATTGCAAAAGGATACAGAGAATTAAAACTTACTACTAAGCGTTTTGTTAAGGATGTAGTATTAATTACCCTCGCAATTTTTTCGGCTTCATTTGGATTTAAAGGCTTTTTGCTCACTAATAATTTTATTGATGGAGGTGCCACCGGAATATCTTTATTGTTGTTTGCCCTTACAAAAATTCCGCTCCATACCTGGATTATTTGTGTAAACATACCCTTCATTTTGCTGGCGTATAAGGTGATGGGAAGAGTGTTTGCTATTAAAACTACCATTGCAATTGCCGGTCTGGCCTTGTGTTTAGCAACCGTGCATTTTCCAAATGTTACCAACGATAGCTTACTGGTGGCAATTTTTGGTGGATTCTTTTTAGGAGCCGGTATAGGATTGGCAGTAAGGGGAGGAGCAGTAATAGATGGAACCGAAGTTCTGGCAATTTTTTTAAGCCGAAAATTTGGTACAACCATCGGCGACATTGTTGTGCTAATTAATATCTTAATATTCTCAGCCGCAGCTTATTTATTGGGAATTGAAATAGCCTTATATTCTATGATTACCTATTTGGCTGCTTCTAAAACTCTCGATTTTATTATTGAAGGTATTGAAGAGTACATTGGCGCAACCATTGTTTCAGCTCACAGCGAAGAAATTCGCGAAATGATTATCACTAAGATGGGTAGAGGAGTTACCGTATACAACGGTAAACGTGGTTTTGGAAATCATGGCGAACGCATAGATGTGGATATAGTTTACACAGTTTTAACGCGTCTCGAATTAAATAAGCTCAACATCGAACTCGAAAAAATTGATTCAAATGCTTTTGTTGTAATGAGTCCGGTAAAAGACACCAAAGGTGGTATGATTAAAAAACGTCCTCATAAAAAGTAAGCTCTCATTTTAAATTTCAAAAAAAATAAGTAGGAATAAAAAAATTAATATATTTGCAACCAAATGGTTTCATTTAATTTCATTTACACTAGCATGGTAATATTGAATTTTACTAGTAAATAAAGGTAATTAGACCATACACGAAATTTATTGTTAAATGATTTTAAGCCAATAATTAATTACTTATCCTAAAAATAAATACTATGAATCCGACACTGTTTTTTGAATTTAAAGTGAACAATGAAAAAAAATGTATTGAAGTAACACGTGAATTTGCTGCCGAACTATTACTTGTTTGGGATGCTTGGACCAATCCTGAAATCCTTGATTTATGGTGGGCACCCAAACCTTATAAAACAATTACCGAATCAATGGATTTTAAAATCGGTGGAAGTTGGTTGTATTACATGATAAGTCCTGAAAATGAAAAGCACTGGTGCAGGGCCGATTATAAGCAAATTGAGCAGCACAAAATGTTCTCTGGACTTGATGCATTTTGCTCCGAATCTGGTGAAGTTAACACTACTTTTCCACGGTCACTTTGGACCAATTCATTTAATCAAAATAAAAATGTAACCACAGTTAGCATTGTTATTCAATACGATTCACTAGACGATTTGAAAAAAATAATTGAACTTGGTTTCAAAGAAGGTTTTACCATGGCAATGCAAAATCTTGATCAGTATTTTGAAAGTATACAAAAGCAGTAAATATTCGCTTGCAGTTGCTAGTATTTTCAACTTGCTAGCAAGCTAATTTTATTTTTTCATCACTGAATGATTTTCTTACAGAATATTTTTTGCTTACAATATTGCAAGATTAAAGGACTAGTCCACTAGGCAAGAATTAAGATATACCTTGTTCGTTTCTAGGCTAGTAAAGTAGATTGAATTTAACTTTCAGCTATACTTCTTAACCAAATTGCGAATTTCAAACAAATCATCTAGTACACAATGAGAATTGATAGTGCTTGTATTTTTGCTGAAAAATCAAAGGCTTTTACCTAAGTTTGTTCCCATAATGCTAATAACTATGCCTTTTTCAATAGGAGATAAAGTCCGATTTTTAAATTCCAAAGAAAAAGGAAGAATTACAAAAATTATTGATGGATCAACTGTGGTGGTTGATATTGAGGGTGGATTCGAAATTCCAGTTTCATTAGCTGATTTGGTTGCTGATTCTTTTCCAGTAGCAGGAGCTAAGCCGGCTGTTGTGCCTAATGCAATTGAAGCAACAAAAAAAACAGATACAATAGCTCACAGTATTTCTTTCGTTCCAAGTAAAAAAGATAAACTTTTTGTTTGCTTTGAAGCAATAGATTCAAGCAATGTAAGCAACAGTGATTTGATTGTAAGCATTGCAAATACTACTTCCTATCATTTGCTTCTTGCCTATTTTACAGCAGATGATGGAGATTTTAAATGGAACAAAAATGCAGAGGTAGTTCCTAATTCTACAGTGGAATTATTCCGCTTAAAGCGAGAAAAGATTAATGAATGCCGTGAGATTCGTTTTCAGGTCTTGTTTTATAAAAAGGAAAAAGCAGCTTTAAAAGCACCTGTTCAAGCCGGGTTAAAAGTGAAACAAGATAAACTGTTCATTGAAAAGAGTTTTGAAACCTCTCACTTTGTACCTGGAAAAGCAGTGATTACAGAACTTTACAGTATAGAGCCACCTTTAACTATTCCGGAAGATGAATTGCGTTTGCATTTCGAAAATTCTAAAATTGAAATCAAAGACAAACTCAAAATACAATCCCTAAAACTTCAGGAAACAAGGGTAGAAGAAAAAGAAATTGATTTACACATTGAAGAGTTAATTGATAATATTAGCGGCATGAGTAATGCGCAGATTGTTCAACTGCAATTAAGTTATTTTCTAAAAAGTTTGGATGAAGCAATTGCCCTGCGTCTCAAAAAACTTATTGTAATTCATGGAATTGGCACAGGTCGCCTAAAAGCCGAAGTATATAAAGCCCTTCAAAATTATCCCAAATTAAAATACCAAGATGCATCTTACGCCAAGTACGGCTTTGGTGCAACAGAAATTTTAATTTACTAGTTCAAATTCCGGGTATAAATTTTCAAACAACAACAATAGAAACTTTTCGCAAAGAAACATTCTTTGTAAAAACCTCCTTGTGTTCTCAGTGTTTTTCTTCGTGTACTTTGTGGTTAAATACAAAAATACCTTCTAACTTTGATTCAGAAAATAGCCTATGTCAATTCAAGAAAATCTACATAAAATAAAAGCATCACTCCCGGCAAATGTCACGCTAATTGCGGTAACCAAAACACACCCTGTTGAAAAATTGATGGAAGTGTACAGTGCAGGACACAAAATTTTTGGTGAAAACAAAGTACAGGAACTCTGCGATAAACAGGAGGTTTTACCTAAAGATATTGAATGGCATTTAATAGGTCATCTACAAAGTAATAAAGTAAAATACATTGCCCCATTTGTAGCCTTGATACACTCTGTTGATAGCTTTAAACTTCTCGCAGAAATTGACAAACAAGCAAAAAAAAATAACCGCATTATCGATTGCCTGCTTCAAATCTTTATCGCCAGCGAGGAAACAAAATTTGGCCTTGATTTTAAGGAAGCCGAGCAACTATTAAGCGGAACTGAAATTCAAGCACTACAAAATATTCGAATCGTTGGACTCATGGGAATGGCTTCAAATACTAGCGATACTGCGCAAGTGAAAAAAGAATTTCATAGCTTGAAAACATTTTTTGAATCACAAAAAAATCAGAAAAGTTCGAATGTCCAACTTTCACTACTCAGCATGGGCATGAGCAGCGATTATGAACTGGCTATTGAAGAGGGAAGTAACATGGTTCGCGTGGGCTCAGCAATATTTGGAGCACGATAAAAAAACGCTGCACAAATTACTTCGTACAGCGTTATAATTTTACAAATCTATAAGCCGGGTTCTGTCGTGTTCTATCATTTATCTAGTTCGGCAATTGCTCGACGAATCTATCAACCTACCCTTCTCAGCGGCTATACGGCACAGAAGCGGGCAGCTTCATTACTGAGATTTATTTGGTCTTTCAACACCTGAGGTTTTCCCCTATTGCCTATCACTAAACAATATCGTGAGCTCTTACCTCACGTTTTCACCTTTTCTCCGATTGCTCGAAGTAGTTATTTTCTGTGGCACTTTCTGTTCCCGAATAAACGAGACCTTTCCGTTAGAAAGCAGGTTGCCCTGTGTTGCCCGGACTTTCCTCCCCGAAAAATCGGAGCGATAGAACGATTTGTAGTGCAAAGATACACATTGTTTTTCGCTCACCTACTCCAATCCACCGTTCACCTACTTTTGACTTTGCTTCACCTTTTTGCTATTGTGGCAATAAATGGCTTGATCTAGTTTTGTCGCATCAAATTTTAATAAAAATTATAAAACAAATAAAAACAAGTAGAATGGAAAGAGTAGACACAGAAAATACAAATGCATCAAATTCGTCAAATCAGGATGATCAAATGCGTCGATGGGAAAGAGCATCACGCCGTGGAAAAGTTTTTGGAGGAATGATCGTAGTTGCCATAGGTAGTTTATTTCTCGCAAAAGAAATGGGTATGTTAATACCTCATTGGATATTTAGTTGGAAAATGTTGTTAATCGCTATTGGTCTTTTTGTAGGCGTAAAACACGGATTTCAACGAGGAGGCTGGTTAATACCAATACTCATAGGAAGCGTTTTTTTACTACGCGATAATTTTCCAGAATTAGCCATCTCACATTATATATGGCCCATCGTAATTATTTTTATTGGTTTACTCATAATGTTTAAACCAAGACGCCGACACTGCGGTAATCACAGAGCTTACCGCAAATGGAACCGCCATCAACACTGGCAACAAAAAAGCGAGCAATGGAGTGCTTGGCAAGAAAAAAAAAACTCCGACAATTATCTTGAAGTAAACTCAGTGTTTAGTGGAATTGAAAAAAAAATTATAACCAAAGATTTTAAAGGTGGTGAAATTAATGTGGTGTTTGGTGGAGCCGAAATTAATTTGAGTCAGGCCGATTTTGAAGGACGAATTGAATTAGAAATCCATACCATTTTTGGTGGAACAAAATTAATAATACCGCCGCATTGGGAAGTAAAATCAGACGTTACCGCTGTGATGGGCTCATTTGAAGACAAACGAAATGTTGTAAAGGATCTCAATACACCCGTTAAATTACTGGTTATAAAAGGCGATGTTGTGTTTGGTGGAATTGATGTTCAAAGTTTTTAAATAAATACGTTCAACATTTTCAAGATTATAAATATGAACTGGTACTTAACTAAAATAGTTTTCCAAATTGATATTGGAAAGGGTAAAAATTCGAATCAATTTGATGAGCAATTACGCATGATTAAAGCAGCTTCAACCGAGGAAGCATTTTTTAAAGCACGCTCCATTGGAAAAAATGAAGAAGTTGACTTTCTCAATAAAAACAATAGTTCGGTGAGCTGGAAATTTATTGATGTGTCTGAAATTCACCCATTGAAACACTGGGAAGACGGAGCAGAAATTTGTTCGTCTACTCACGAAAGCGAAGAAGCAAATGCTTACATTAGCTTTGTAAAACACAAGGCTATGGTGTTGCAAACACAACATCAACTCTTCGTTTAATTCTTAAAACTACATTCTTTGTTAAGAAATTACATCTCCTTTCGCAAAGCAGTTGCCGGCTATCTTGGCTGGTGGCTGTTTTGGATTTTTGTACAAACCTTGGTCTTGCACCGTTTAGGACTTAGCTGGCAAATAGCCCTTACCGATGCGGCTATTTCCAACTTATTGCTTGCCTTGGTTGGTATTGCTACCGAAAATACTTACCGCTTTTATAATCCCGGAGCAGGCAATCGAATTCAGCGTTTGCTTTACGCAATTACGCTCAGTTTTGCCTACATCTATGCGCTGCAGTTTGTATTGGCTAAAGTATTTGAACAGAATTTAAATTACTTGCAATTTTTAGATAACTCTTTGCCCTTGCGCTACATGATAGCCTTACTCATGATAGCATTGATGACGGTTACCAGTTGGTTGTTTTACTTTATGAAGGAACAATATGAAAATACTCAACGCAAAGAAGAAGCAGAAAAGTTAGTAAGAGAGGCTGAATTGAGTGCATTACGCTTGCAACTTCAACCTCATTTTTTGTTTAATAGTTTAAATTCAATTTCGGCATTGGCAGGATCTAAGCCGGAAGAAGCCCGAAAAATGATTCAACAGCTTTCCGATTTTTTACGTGGAACACTCAAAAAAGACGAACAACAATTGGTTCAATTGTCTGATGAATTAGCGCATTTGCAACTCTACCTTGAAATTGAAAAAGTTCGTTTTGGTCATCGCTTATCTACCCAAATTAACTGTGATGAAGCAGCTTTAACCAAATTATTACCTTCATTATTATTGCAACCTTTGGTTGAAAATGCCATAAAATTTGGCTTGTACGATACCATCGAAAATATTACCATTGGCATAACTGCAAAAGCTGAAGGAAAAAGTTTACATATTCAAATCAGCAATCCTTTTGACGCAAGCACCTCCCGTCCTAAAACAGGACTTGGATTTGGCTTAAATTCAGTACAACGCCGTTTACAATTAATTTATTCAAGGCAAGATTTGTTGCAACTGGAGCAAAAAGAAAATACGTTTACAGCCACCTTAATTATTCCACAACTAGCATGATAAAAGCCATACTTATTGATGACGAACCATTAGCACGCAGCATTATTAAAGAATACCTTCAAGGCTTTCCCGAAATTGAAGTGATGGATGAATGCAACAATGGTTTTGAAGGAGTAAAAGCTATACAGCAACATCAACCGGAGCTACTGTTTTTGGACGTGCAAATGCCCAAAATCAATGGCTTTGAAATGTTAGAGCTGCTCGAATATACCCCGGCTGTTATTTTCACGACGGCTTTTGATGAGTATGCAATTAAAGCATTCGAAACGCATGCAATTGATTATTTGTTAAAACCATTCAGCAAAGAACGTTTTTCGAAAGCGGTGCAAAAATGGTTGAGTGGCCGTACACAAAGCACAAGCACTGCTCAGGTACAAAATTTAAATGACACTAATTTTAATCATGCCGATGAACAACACCGCATCGTGGTGAAGAACGGAAGCAACATAAAAATTATTCCGGTACAAGAAGTAAACTATATTGAAGCCTACGACGATTATGTAAAGATTTTTACCAAGGATGCACACCATCTAAAAAAGAAGACCATGAACTACTTTGAAAAAGTGCTGTCAGCCAGCGATTTTTTGCGGGTTCATCGTTCTTATATAGTGCAACTTTCGCAAATTACACGCATCGAACCTTTCGAAAAAAACAACCACATTGCCTTGCTTAAAAGTGGCGCTAAAATTCCCTTGAGCCGCAACGGTTATCTAAAATTAAAGGAAGTACTTGGTATTTGAGCAAAAAAAATTCTCCTAGAAAACTAGGAGGATTTTTTTGTAAACTAATTAAAGCTTATTCTTCGCTTTTGTTTTTAGCTGCATTGTCCATTTGATCTTTCAAATCGCTCAATGCGCTGATATCACCTAAGGTAGATTTTTCAATACTATCTTTCAGTTTTTTAACACTTGCTTTTTCAGCTTTAGCGGCCGATTTTTTTGCATCATCTTCAGTTGCACGGTCAGCTGCTGCTACTTCTTCGTTTACTTTAGTATGACTCAAAATGATTTTTTTGTTGTCTTTTGAAAACTCCAACACTTTAAAATCAACGCTTTCGTCAACCTTCAACGAAGTACCATCTGCTTTAACCATGTGGCGGGTAGGAGCAAAGCCCTCAACACCGTATGGAAGTGCAACTAAAGCACCTTTGTCCATAATGCTTAAAACGGTTCCTTTGTGAATGCTATCTAAAGTAAATACAGTTTCAAACACTTCCCAAGGATTTTCTTCCAATTGTTTGTGTCCTAAACTTAAACGACGATTTTCTCCATCCATTTCCAATACCTTCACTTCAATTTTATCGCCTACTTTGCAGAATTCAGATGGATGCTTGATTTTTTTACTCCAGCTTAAATCGCTGATGTGAACCAATCCGTCAACTCCTTCTTCCAATTCTACGAATATTCCGAAATTAGTAAAGTTACGTACCGTTGCAGTGTGCTGAGAACCGGTTGGGTATTTACTAACAACTTCAGCCCAAGGATCCGGTTTCAATTGTTTAATACCTAAAGACATCTTACGCTCTTCACGATCTAAAGTTAAAATAACCGCTTCAACAGTTTCACCTACTTTTAAGAAATCTTGAGCAGTACGTAAATGTTGACTCCAGCTCATTTCGCTTACGTGAATTAAACCTTCAACACCTTGTGCAATTTCAACAAAAGCACCGTAGTCTGCAATAACTACTACCTTACCATTAATTTTATCACCTACCTTTAAGTCGGCGCTCAAATTATCCCAAGGGTGCGGAGTTAATTGTTTTAAGCCTAAAGCAATGCGTTTTTTGTTATCATCAAAATCAAGGATAACCACATTAATTTTCTCATCCAATTTCACAATTTCTTCTGGATGATTGATGCGGCCCCAAGATAAATCAGTGATGTGAATTAATCCATCAACACCTCCTAAATCGATAAACACACCGTATGTAGTAATGTTTTTAACGATACCTTCCAAAATCTGACCTTTCTCTAATTTAGAGATAATTTCAATTTTTTGTTGTTCTAACTCAGCTTCAATTAAAGCTTTGTGAGAAACAACTACGTTTTTAAATTCTTTGTTGATTTTTACCACTTTAAATTCCATGGTCTTTCCAACATACACATCGTAATCACGAATTGGTTTCACATCAATTTGTGAACCCGGTAAAAACGCTTCAATACCAAATACATCGGCAATTAAACCACCTTTTGTACGGCATTTTACATATCCCTTAATAATTTCCTGATTTTCAAGGGCTGAATTTACGCGATCCCAAGAGCGTAATGCACGGGCTTTTTTATGCGATAATAAAAGCTGACCGCCTTTATCTTCTTGGCTTTCAATATACACTTCAATTTTGTCGCCAATAGCAATATCCGGATTGTAACGCAATTCTGATAAAGGCACAATTCCATCCGATTTGTATCCAATATTCACAACCACATCTTTCGATGTTTTAGCTACAACAGTACCATCTAATACTTCGTGTGCTGAAACTGATTTTAATGTATCGTTGTAAGCGTTTTCCATTTTGGTACGCTCAGCTTCTGTATACATTTCTTGTTTTTTTCCGATTGCATTCCAATCGAAATTCTCTAAAGGATCTGCCTTTACATAAGGCTTTGCAGGTGCATCGTTAGAGATTACTTCTTGTTCACTCATGTTACTTTGTTTTGTATCTTGCTTTTTATGGAGCAAGAGAGGTTAATACTAAATTTTTATCCCTTTTAAAAAAGGACTGCAAAAGTAACTAAAATAGTATTAACAGGCAAGTCTCTTAATCCGATTTCTTCTTACTTTTTAAGGAGCATTATTTTAGGGCAGGGCTTTCGTCACTTGCTTCCGCCCCCTCACTCGTCTTCGTTTGTAACAAGGATGTTTTGAAATTTGCGTTTACTCCTGCCTTGTTTAGTTTTCAAGTAGTCGTGATTCGGCTGCGCCTTAATTGTAACGCAACAAACAAGCAACTGAGCTTTAATTTTAAGGCATCCTGCCGGAATTAAACTTTCTTATTAAATTTGATTGATGTCTATAAACCGATAAGCATTTGGAGGTGCGATTTACTTTGTTACGCTTATTCCTTCTGAATGTGAGGTTAAAGAAAATGGAGTTGATATATTAGAAATGCAAGTAAAATTATTAAAAAGCTTGGAAGAATTAACCTTGCATGTTATTGAACTTGAAAAGGAAAATGCTAAAATGAAATTAGTATTAAACAAAAAAACGAATGAACAAAAAAAGTAAACCCATTATTTATTTAGCTTTTATTGCCTTCATTTTTTTAATTAATAGCTCCTGCAAAAAGTATCCCGATGGGCCATTAATCAATCTAATGTCGAAAGAAAAGAGATTAGAAAGATATTGGTACATGGAATATCTCGAAATAGGAGGCATAGACTCAACCTCGTATTTTATGGCTGAAAACGATAGCGGATATAAATTTCGGGATTTGAGATTTTTACCTGATAGAGACGCTTCAACTATTAGTTATTATTCCTTAACAAATTCTTTTAAACCTGATTTGTCTTTTAATTGGTCGTTTTCGAATAATAAAAAAGATTTAATAATTGACATAGATTTCTATGACCCAAGTGGCTATATTCTTAATAATAGGCTTGGTCCTTTTTGGGTGAGCGAAGCAGTTAAATTTAGAATAAGGAAACTGACAAAAGATGAGTTGTGGTTGGAAACTACTTACAATGGCTTATTGACAAAAGTACATTTTATAGATAGTTAAACTTTTGTAAAAACAGAATTTATCATAAAATACGATGAAATTTAAAACTTTAATTTCGATACTGATTTTTTTGATACCAAAATCGGGCATTGCGCAAATTTCTAGTGAACAGCAACGAATATTAAAATACTGGTATTATCGTGAAAGGTTAAAAACGCAATTTGTTATGGGTTTAGGCCAAGGCGATGGAGAATCAATGCCTTTTGAGGAAAGAAACAATGCAACCTTTGTGCCTGGTACACAAAAAGTTCATAATAGTGATGCAACAATTGCTCTGTCTTACTACATTATTGTATTGGCACTTGAATACGAATTACTTCAAAAAAATAGTCAAGATAAGTGGAAAACTGAATTGGAGTTATTTTATGCTATTGATGCAATAAACAGGGTGGATAGGAATGCTGAAGGTTATTATGGAAAGTCGCCAAAACTTGATGGATACTACATACGTGATGATGTTTGCATGGGATGTGATTTCAGAACACCACAGTCACCTAATTCGATAGCTACTGCAAATTGTAATAAATTAAATGCAAGAAGTGTAAATTCCAATATTAGCAAAATAACAACTAGTGGTGAGTATTGTTCAGGATCTATTCCTCATCAAGGAAAAAACGATAGCTATGAAGGAAATTTTACAAGTATGGATCAAAATATTCATTTATACTTGGCAATGCATATTATTATAAAGCGATTTTCGAGTTTAGATATAACCGAATTGCCAAGCCCATATAATACTTTGCGATTTTCTGATAATAATTCAAATACAAATTTTGCCGAAGCAGCCAAGGAAATTATGATTCGATTGATTGATTATATGCATAAAAAATCCGATGATAATGGATATGCTAAATGGATAATTAGAGACCCCGATGGCCATAAAATACATCTTAATTGGGGTGGCGATGCTTGGCTGATGGCTCCAGGATTTTCAGGAGCAGTCAAGAAGGATTGTGGGCATAATAATCCAACATTATTTAAAAAAATAGTTGATAGTCAATGGCATGTTGCACTTGCAGCTCATTTAGAGGTATTTAAACATCCATGGTACTTTTATCGCTTCTCTGATGGATTGAAGTTTATGAATTTAATGACAGCGAATGGCCCAGGTAATTATTATGGTACTTATAGTTATGTTATTAGATCAAACCACTATAGTGGAAATTATAAAAGTTCGTTTTTTAAGTTTCCTATGATACAAGTCCCTCTTCTTAACAAATTGCTTTACAATATACCCGACATGCATTCAAAAGATTATTATCGCGATTTATTAGATGAAGCTCCTTGCTTTGGCCCATATAATTATAGTGATAATTGTAATTCTGTTTTATATCCTAGTACCAATTGGTCTACAAATAGTTTAATAATTCATCCAGAAAGCAGAGGCAAGTGCAATCCCGGTTTTCCCGGAGATTATAATGGCTTAGATTATATGCTCTTGTTTAATTTGTTTTATTTAACGCGTTCCGAACCCGAAAAACTTTACTTTGATGATTTGTATAATCATCATGTAATTTCAGATTTTCCTACCGGTGTTTATTATGGGAGCCAAGGCGATCCTGCTGATATTATTAGCCATAATACAATTACCGCCAACAATCACATTGCATTAAATGGCGACGTTGAATACCGTGCAGGAACTAGCATTGAGTTAACTACCAACTTTACAGTTGATGCCAACGCTAGATTTTATGCCCATATTGACGATGTAGCTTGTATTGGCAATGCTGATGAATTTGAGCGCCAAAGTTTGCAAAATGTAAACAGTGTTAAAAATGACATCAGTAAAGGCAAAATAAACCCGGTTGCATTTGATGCTGAAATATTTCCGGTTCCGTTTAATGATAATTTTAATTTAAGAATAGGGATTGAAACTAAATCTAAAATAAATGCAACATTAACTGAAATGAACGGTAAGTTGATACGAACACTATTTGATGCTACACTTGATCAAAGGGATATTTTTCTTAGTTTTCCAACAAGCGATTTAAAACGTGGTTTTTATTTGGTTACGCTCACAGTAAATGGAGTTAGCAAGACTTTTAAGTTAATTAAGAGCAATTAGGTATGAAAGCAAAATTTCTAATTATTATCTGTTTCCTAAATTTTCATTTATTGTACTCACAATCTGTATTTGAGGTACGTCACACTGTACCAAGTTTCGGATTTGACTGGCCAATAGCTGCTACAAAATATTTAGATACGCTTGGAATGGTTTTATATAGTGCAGAAACAAGTGATTCAACAGTATTTGTGGGGCAATTGGTAATGAGTGATTCATCCTTGCTTTCGCAAATTAATGCCGGCTTAGCACCATCAGATTCTGAGTATGTTCCATCAAATGATACCACCACAGATATACTTCTAATTCATAAAATTATGTTTGAAAATATGTTTGATAGTGTAAATGAAATTTATTTCAACAGAATTGAACTTGCTGATACAACTATAAAATGTATGGAATTAGGTATTTCATTTTTTGAAGGCGATGACCCGGAAATGATTTTATTTGCAAAAATTTATTGTAAAGAAAATGATATTTATACATTTTTGCTCATGGGCCTTAAGCGAAAAGAAACCGAGTTAACTGCTCAACGAAATGCCTTTTTTAATTCAATTATTTTAAATTAATTTATTTCAACGATGAAACATTATTTGTATTTTCTACTGTTGCTTACAATTGTAAGTAATTCGTGCAAAAAAGATAAAACTGAGCCAATGGAATCACCTATTGCTGAAAATCCAGTTACAAGTACTCAAAAAAAATTTTTGTGTTTAATTGATGGAATTTTATTTGAAACCGATTCTTCAATTGCTATGTATTATATCGACTCCCTAAACAATAGTAAATTTATGGGTATTAATGGAATTGATTTAGCAGATACTACTTCTGTTACCCTGAGTTTTATTGATTCAACTATTCATAAAAAAATTAATTTAAACGACACAATTTTTTTTGACAAGGCAAGTGCTTTAATGATAAAGCAAAATAATGGTGTTACTTTAAATTATGATGGTTATTCGGGCTATTTAATTTTTACGGCATTAGATACTATAAACAACTTTGTGAGCGGAAAATTCAAGTGTTCGCTGGTTGAACTAAGTGTGAATGATACAGTACATATTACTAATGGGCGGTTTCAAAATGTGCACTATGAAATAAATTGAACGCTTTTGTAGCAACTAAAAATCCCTTTCTCGTCCTTGTTTGCAACAAGGATGTTTTAAAGTTTGCGTTTACTCCTGTCTTGTTTAGTTTTCAAGTAGTCGTGATTCGGTTGCGCCTTAATTGAAACGCAATAAACAAGCTACTTCCATTTTTCTTAAACTTAATGAGTAGGCGAGTTTACTGTATCATAGAATCAAATTGTAGCTGCACAAAAAAAATTTAGCATTCGACTTTTATATTTTATTACATTTGTCAGAACTGAAAAAAAATAAACTATGAGCGTTTTAGTAAATAAAAATTCCAAAGTAATTGTGCAAGGTTTTACCGGTAATGAAGGAACTTTTCATGCTTCCCAAATGATTGAATTCGGTACCAATGTAGTAGGAGGGGTAACACCCGGTAAAGGAGGACAAAAGCACCTAGATAAACCTGTATTTAATACGGTTGCCGATGCAGTGAAAGCCACTGCTGCCGATGTTTCTATTATTTTTGTACCACCTGCTTTTGCGGCCGATGCAATAATGGAAGCTGCCGAAGCTGGCATTAAAGTAATTGTTTGTATTACCGAAGGAATACCAACTAAAGACATGATTACTGTAAAAGAATATTTAAGCAGTAAAGATTGTACTTTAATTGGACCGAATTGCCCCGGAGTTATTACTGCCGGTGAAGCTAAAGTGGGAATTATGCCCGGTTTTGTTTTCAAAAAAGGACATATTGGAATTGTAAGCAAATCGGGTACTTTAACCTATGAGGCGGCCGATCAAATTGTAAAAGCCGGTCTTGGAATTACTACTGCAATTGGTATTGGTGGTGACCCAATTATTGGTACTACTACCAAACAAGCTGTTGAATTATTGATGAAAGATCCCGATACGCACGGTATTGTTATGATTGGCGAAATTGGTGGTGGTATGGAAGCTGAAGCTGCTAACTGGATTAAAGAAAATGGAACCAAACCTGTGGTAGGATTTATTGCCGGACAAACAGCTCCTCCCGGACGACGTATGGGACATGCCGGAGCTATTGTTGGAGGTTCAGATGATACTGCAGCCGCTAAAATGAAAATTATGCGTGCTTGTGGAATTCACGTGGTTGAATCGCCTGCTGTTATTGGTAAAAAAATGGCTGAAGTAATTTCAAAAGTGGTGGCTTAAATCCTACTCAAATGAAAAAAATTGTTTCCTTACTCTTTCTGGTTTTTCTTGCATTCGGTGCCTTTTCACAAGATCGTATTTATTATAAAAATGGTACCATCCGCGAAGCAAAAGTGCTCGAACTAAGCAAATCGGAAATAGTGTTTAAACGAGCCGATAATCCGGAAGGACCAACTTATCGTGAACTTGTGAGCATAGTCGACAAGCTTGTTTTTGCGAATGGAACGGTTGAAAATTTTTCAGCACAAAGCAGTGCACCGATTGCTCCTACAGTCCCTGTAGCTCCTGTAGCTCCTGAAACTCCGACTGCTGTTGAATCAAAAGCGGCTAAAAGTTTTGTTTACAAGAAAAACATTCTGGGTTTTTCGATTACCGATGTAATTTTTAGAAGAGTAGGTGTGTCGTTTGAACATATTTTTGCAAATGGATATTTAGGCTGCAAAATTCCTGTAACATTTGGCTTAGCAAGCAATCAAACCATGGATGTGGATTATTTAAACTCTTACTCAACACAAAACCGACAAGAACAATATTACTACTCGAGTACGCCCAACGATGAAACAAAGTATACATCGATAGTACGAAAAAATACTTTCGGGCTCGAATTAAATGTATATCCTTTTGGACAACATGCCGCTGCTTTTTTTGTTGGACCTGCCTTTTATTACGGTAACATTGACTACACCTATCAGGAATTAAAATATTATGTAGTGAATCCTACCGGTTCTTATCCTTATTACGATTATAAAATAACAACCAAGGATGCAAAAGGCACTTCTTATTCAGGAATGATCAATACCGGTTTTGCTTTTAAAAGTTCAACCAATTTTTCACTCAATTTACAAATTGGTTTAGGTTTCCGTCAAAACAATACCGAGTTTGAAGATTATACGGCAACTATTTTTAATCCTGCATTTCAAGTTGGATACACCTTTTAAAATACCTACTGTTAGCACTACTAAAGCTTTGCAATTTGCAAGGCTTTTTTTATTGCTGCTGTTTTTTTCGAGTAACTATGCTTGCAAAAAAAAGAAGGAAGCATCGCTGAGTTTTACCTTATTGAATACACCGGTTACTGATAAAATAAAATCTTTGACTTGTTTTACTTCAAGCGATAGCATGTTTTTTTGCGGTGGAAATCGCGAAAAAAACGGCTTCATTTACCGCTCTACCGATAAAGGAATAAGTTGGACTATTGTACTCGAAAGCTCCAATTTTTCATTTAATAAACTGTATTTTAAAAATAGTCAACTTGGTTTTGCTTTGGGTGATGAATTAGAGATTTTTAAAACAATAAATGGAGGAGCAACATGGGAACATTGTCAGGTACTCGATACGGTTGCATATAACTTTAGAGTAGTATTAAGAGACATTAATTTTTTAAACGACACTACAGCACTGATTGTGGGCGGTGATGATTTTGGAAACGGAATAATTTTAAAATCCGAAAATTCCGGTAAAACCTGGCATTCAGTTTTAACCGAAAGTCATGAATTGCGCTCCTTGCAATGCCTGAATGAATCTACCGCTTTTGCCAGTGGATACGGTGTATTATTAAAGTCTACTGATGGAGGAATAAGCTGGCAATACCAATCAGTGTCGGACGATTTTTTTACCGGAATAAAAATTACATCAAACGGTACGGGTTTATTATGCGGTTACAATGGAAACCTATACAAGAGCACAGACGCAGGTGCTAGTTGGAATTCGAGAATAAATGGAAATTCGCTACTTAGCAGCAAACGAAAGCACTTCACTTGCATTGATTGTTACAATTCAGAAACAGCAGTGGCAATGGGCGAAAATGGCTATGTGCTTGTTTCTAATGATTGCGGAGAAACCTGGAAAATTTCAGAAATTCCTAATAATACAAGCATACATTCTGTGCTACTCGTATCTTCAAATTTGGGATGGGCTGTTGGTGATAACGGAACACTCTATTCTTTTGAAATAAACGAATAACATCCTATTAGTTCAACACACTTTTGCTTTCATAAAGGAGAGTGTTCAATATTTAAAATAATTTAAAGCTCAACTACTAGTCCTTCACAAGCTAATTCGGTATTTTTAAATACAGCTTTACTTTCATCGAGCAAAGGTTTGAGATCCTTATATCGCGCGGAAAAATGACCGATTAGTAATTTATCTACCTGTGCTTTTTTAGCAATCACAGCAGCTTGTTCAGCGGTTGAATGAAAAGTTTCGAGTGCTCTTTTTTCCAAATTTTTTAAAAAGGTAGCTTCATGATACAGTAAACTTACTTTTTTAATGTACGGAAGTATGCGCTCGTCGTAACAAGTATCTGAACAAAAGGCATAGGAGCGAAGCGATTCAGCTGGATAAGTTAGTACCTTGTTTTTAATTACTTTGCCATCCTTGGTTTGATAATCTTCACCTTTTTTAATACACAAAATGTCTTTTGTTGAAATGCCATGAAACTCAATCATTTCTTTACGTATGGATAATAAACCCGGTTTTTCTTTAAAAACAAAACCACAACAAGGTATGCGATGATTCAACGGTATTGATTCAACTTGCACTTTATCATCTTCAAAAATAAGCTCCTTTTCATTGGTATTCAAAAAATGATATTTCAACGTATATTTCAAATGAGTATCAGAATGCAACAGTTGCAAATCAATAATTTCTTTCAAGGGTTTGGGGCAGTATAGATGTATATCCTGAGTACAGCCCAAAAGATGCAAACTCGATAATAATCCCTGTAAGCCTAGATAATGATCACCATGAAGGTGGCTTATAAAAATATGGTTGATGCGGGTAAATTTTAATTTGTATTTGCGCAACTGCATTTGTGTGCCTTCTCCACAATCAATTAAGAAATGTCGGTCGTGTACCGTGAGGTATTGAGCGGTAGGATTCCTTTGTGAAGTTGGTGTTGCTGAACTGCTTCCTAAAATGGTTAGTTGAAAAGACAAAAAAAGAGTTTTAAAACGTGATTAGTAGTTACTTTGAGTAGGATAAAAAAAACCGCTAGTCAATTTTATGAATTAGCGGTTATTTTATTCAGGGGGTTAATTAATCAATCATCTTCACCCAATTCACGATCAACTTCTTCCATAACTACATAGTCTACAGCTTCGTCAACGGTGTTGGTGATTTTTAATATAGAATCTAACTGAGAAATTGAAATCAATTTTTTTACAGCCTCTTGTATTGAACACAATACAAAAGAACCATTTGCATTCTTACATAAACGGTTGGCAACTAAAATTGCACTCAGTCCAGATGAATCGCAATAACGAACTGCTGTTAAATCCATTACAATGTTTTTAACTCCTTCAGTAGTTAACACAACCAACTCCGACTTTAAACTTGGAGAAACATTGTTATCCAGTTTTTCAATAAGAACCTTGATCAGGGTGTATTTTTCTTTCTTTTCGATTTGGAAATTCATAGTTCCGTTTTTTTTTCAAATATAGAAACAATAAATAAAACAAAAAATTTTATCGTTTTATTTTATTAATTCGACAGTAAATATAGTACAGCCATCCGTATCGCCACCCCATTTTCAACTTGCTGTAAAATAATGGATTGATCGCTGTCGGCCACCTCACTACTAATTTCTACACCCCGATTAATTGGTCCTGGATGCATGATGACAATTTTTTTGGAAAGCGAATTTAAGATGTCCAGTGTTAATCCGTATTGTAAAACATAGTCGCGCAAGGAAGGAAAATAGCTGATGTTTTGTCTTTCCAATTGTATGCGCAACATATTTGCAACATCACACCATTCAAGCGCTTTCTTTAAATTGGATTCTACTTTTACTCCAAGTGAGTGTATGTGTTTTGGTAATAAGGTCGCCGGACCACACACCATTACTTCGGCACCGCATTTTTGAAGGCAAAATATATTCGAAAGTGCAACGCGCGAATGCAATATATCTCCAACAATTGCAATGCGTTTGCCTTTTAAATCACCTAATTTTTCACGAATCGAAAAAGCATCAAGCAAGGCCTGGGTTGGATGTTCATGCGCTCCATCGCCAGCATTTATAATAACTGAATTAACACGTTTACTTAAAAATACGGCTGCTCCCGGGTTCGGATGGCGCATCACTACCACATCCACCTTCATGGCCAAAATATTATTTACTGTATCTAATAAGGTTTCGCCTTTGCTCACCGAAGAAGAAGAGGCTGCCAAACTAATCACATCTGCTGTAAGTCTGCGCTCAGCCAATTCAAACGAAAGTTTGGTGCGGGTTGAATTCTCAAAAAATAAATTGGCAATTGTTTTATCGCGTAGTGAAGGGACTTTTTTAATGGGTTGATTGAGAATAGCTTTAAAATTTTCGGCAGTTTTAAAAATTAGCTCAATATCCGAAAGTTGTAAATCTTTAATTCCTAATAAATGCTTTACGCTTAACTTTCCTTCCATTGTTTAAGTGGTAATTAGTTTAACCAAATCCTCGCCATCACTTTGTTTCCACATCACTTTAACTTTTTCACTGGCAATAGTATCTACAGTTTTGCCTACATAATTGGGCTCAATCGGTAAATCTCTGCTAAACCTACGATCAATTAACACCATGAGTTCAACCTTTTGTGGTCGCCCAAACGAAAGCATTGCGTCCAAACCTGAACGTATAGTTCTACCGGTAAATAGCACATCGTCCACCAAAATTACTTTCTTGTCTTCGATGGTAAAATCAATATCGGTAGCTTGCGGAATCAAAGGTGCATCGTGTTTTCTGAAATCATCACGGTAAAAAGTAACATCTAAACTTCCCAACAATAAGTTAGTTTTACCCATTTCACTAATCAGCTGCTCATGTATACGTTGCGCCAAAAAAGTTCCTCTTGGTTGCAAACCAATCATTACCGTATTTTCAAAATTGTTGTAATTTTCAATAAGCTGATAGCAAAGGCGGTTAAGCGTTAGTTTAAAATTCTGAGGGCTTAGAATTATTCGCTCGAGCATAGTATAGAGTTGTGCAAATATAATTAATTTGTTGAAGCAGAAACTGAATTGCTGGTGCGAATTGAAAATAGGTTAGGATGTATCGGTGTATTACTTCAATGCGTCGTAAATTGCTTCCTGCACCTTGGTGCGAACACCCATTTGAACCAGTTTTTTATTCTCAGCATCCGGATAAACTCGGTTCGAAAGAAATACATATACCAACTGATACTGTGGGTCGATCCAAACCATAGTGCCTGTAAAACCGGTATGACCATAACTCAATAGCGATACACAACTACAGCATGGGTCTTCTTTTGAAGGGTCAGGTTCTGGTTTATCAAAGCCTATTGCTCTTCGATTTCCATTAGGACAATATTGACAATCGGTAAACAGCTGCATGGTTTCTTTTCGTAAATAAGTCTCGCCTCCATAGCTGCCATTGTTTAAGTACAATTGCATCAGTTTTGCCAAATCGTTAGCATCACTAAACAATCCGGCATGACCACCAACTCCACCCAACAAAGCAGCTCCTTGATCATGCACGTAACCACGAAGCAGTTGCTTTCTAAATTTGCTGTCGTTTTCAGTAGGAACAATTTTATTTAGTTCAATTTTAGATTTAGGTAAGTAACATGTTGTGCTCATTCCCAACTGATTATAAATGTTAGTTACGTAATTTTGGAGGGAATCAGCTGTTATCTTTTCTATAATTTGTTTGATATAATAATAACCTAAATCGCTATATAAATACTTTTTAGAGGCGTCAATCGGCGATGCAGTTATTGTTGCATAAATACTATCCTTATAACTAGTTAAGATATACAAACTATCAGCAACTTGTGTTGAATACTTAGCACTTGGAGTTTTGCAATACAAAGAAGTTTTCCACTCACCATTCTCCATCGTGTTTTTCCAAAATGGGATCCATGCTTTAAGTCCGGCCTGATGCGTTAATATTTCGCGTAAGGTTAAATTGCCTTTTGAAGTCCCTTTTAATTCGGGAAGGTAATGAGCTAATCCAGAATCGAGCTCAATTTTACCGCTTTCGTATAACTTCATAAGCGATAACACCGAAGCTGCTACTTTTGTAACAGAAGCTATGTCGTATACAAAATCATTTTCAATGGGCACTGGAGTTTCGTAAGTAGTTGTACCAAATGATTTTTGATAAACAACCTTGCCATTTTGCGCAACCAAAACCTGACAACCAGGTGCAGCATGTTCTTTTATTGCTTTTGTTACAATGGTGTCAATACGCGATAAATCACTTGCAGCTATACCGGTTTCTTCTGGCAAACAATACCTAAACCGAACCGGTTCTCCGATATCAATTCCATCACCGGCTTTAAAAAAACCTGGAACAGTAAACGCCAATTTACCTTTTGAAGTAGCTCCTCCAAAAATTAAGGAAGCACACAAGCGTTGACTATATTCACTTTCTTCATATCCCATTACTAATGCGTTAAATTGTAATGGATTTTTAAATTTTGATAAGCAAGCAGGATTTGCCAATACTGTTAACACAACTTTTGTATGGGCTTGAATACTGTCCAATAACTCAATACTTTTTTCACTAACACCGAAATTTTTAGCCGGTCGTACATTGGTGTTATTTAGACAAGCCAGTACCAAATTGAATTTACTTAATGTTTTAACAAGCGAATCGCATTCTTTTTTAGAAGCGTCGGCAGTCAAATTAAAGTGTGTTACTGCAGCATAATTGTCAAGTGTTTTTTGAAAAGTATTTTTTGAACGATCGCCAAAACTCACGGAAGCTATTTTCAATGTATCTAATCTTTTTAAAGGCAAAATTGTTTCTTTGTTGCTAAGCAAAGTGAGCGATGCTTCGTACAATTTTCGGTTGAGCAAATCGGCTTCTAGCGAATTTAAATCCTTACCTAAATTAGAAAGTTCAATGGGTTTTAAATGATTTAAACCTGCCCATTCTTTAGCTTTCAATATTTTATAACAGCGTGTGTAAATATCTTTCCACGATAATTGGCAACTATCAATGGCTAGTTTTATTTGCTCAATGGCTGTTGGAACATCCTCGGCAAACAGTAATACATCATTTCCGGCAAGTAATGCTTTTGCATCAACAACACCCGGTTTGTGAAAACTACTTACACCTTTCATGTTGAGAGCATCGGTAAATACTAGTCCTTTAAATTTAAGCGAATCTTTTAATAAGCTGGTTACAACTGCTTTTGATAAGGAAGAAGCACTGTTGCTGCTGGTATCGTAAGCAGGTATATTTAAATGTGCAACCATGGTACTCGATAATCCATTTTTAATTAATTCAACAAATGGATATAATTCAATTGAATCCATGCGCGCACGTGAATGATTTATTACCGGTAATGCTTTATGCGAGTCTACATCGGTATCACCGTGTCCCGGAAAATGTTTTGCATTACTTAGTACATGTTGCGATTGCATCCCTTTCATGTAAGCAATTCCTTTGCGTGCCACATTGTATTTATTTTCACCAAACGATCTGTATCCAATTACCGGATTTGCAGGATTACTATTGATATCTACAACAGGAGCAAAATTTACTTGAATACCCAATCGCTTGCATTCACGTCCAATTTGAACACCCATTTTATAAATTAAACTATCGTCTTGAATAGCACCTAAAGTCATTTGCTTAGGATATTTTGCAACACTATCTAAACGCATGGCCAGTCCCCATTCAGCATCCATACTTACAAGCAATGGAGTTTTTGATAAGGCTTGGTAATTATTACAAAGCTGTGCTTCACGGTAAGGGCCACCTTGCATAAACATGATGCCTCCAATGTGATAATCACAAATTAATTTTTCAATTTCCTTTTTATGTTTTTCATCCTTATTGCTCCAGGCAGCAACCATAAACAATTGGCCTAATCGTTCATCCGGACTCATTGACTGATACACCGAATCGGCCCAGCTAATTCGCTTATGCTTGCGGTGTGAGCGCTTATTAAATTTTTTCGAAACTGCCGAATCTACATAAGCCATATCGTATTCATAGGCTAATGAATCAAGTGTGGCTTTCATTCGGCTAACCTTGCTTTCGCTCGTAAATATGCCGCTGTTGCTCCATACCCATTGGGTAACAAACAAACCAAGTATACTTAATGTAACAATTAAAGGCCGTTTCATAGTAGTTTTAACGTAGAAATTTACTCAGGGTTAAAACTATTTATTAAGAATGCTGAATTTAATAAGATGTGTATTTGTTTTCAACAATAGTATTGTTGATTGCTTAGAATTGAAAATTTAAAATATTTAAAGTTTGAGGAGTATAGAAAATAAAAAAACCTTCTGCCGTTAAACAGAAGGTTTTTTGTTCAATTACTTAGATAATTATTCTTTAGTTAATTTCAATGTATGGATATCCCTGCCATTACTTATTCTAACAAAGTACAATCCCTTAGCCTTACTCGACATATCAATAGGAAAAACCGCAATGCCGTCCGGTAAAGTAGCGTCCATTAATTTTTCACTTAGCCTTCCTTGTGCATCTACTAATTCGAGTTGAATTTTACCGGCTTTTTCCAGTGTAAATGTGACCAAGCTTTGGGAGGATACCGGGTTAGGATATATTCCGGCATCACGAATAACTGTAGGTAATTTTTCAATTCCAATTGAAATCAATGGAGCCCTCAGACTATCTCTATAATTAACTGATGTAATTTGAGGAATACTGTCGGCTGTAGCGTTAATGGTTAAATAGGGAATTCCACTATTGGATCCTATCCATTTATACTCAACGGTAGGTTGCTGCACAATTTGTGTCCCAAACATGAGTTGAGTAATATAAATGGTATCGGTTGCATAGGTGGTTGATTTAACACGTAAAGTATTAAAAGTTCCAAATGGAGTAATGAGTGTTCCCCAACCATCAACAACATTTACTCTACGTGCACGACGACGTAAATATCCTATGTTGGGTATACTCAATTGAAATTTATATTTACACGAATCAACATTGCCATAGTTCATCGGAAAACGATACACATAATCCAATGAGTCGTAAGGAATAGATGTAGGTAAGCCGCTGATGGTTGCACCAAATCCAACCTGTGAAAAAGCTGAGGTATTTACTTTGTAAAAACCGTATGTATTGCTAATTGTGATAGGTGCTCCAGGAGGTAATGTTGGAGTATTAATTTTTGTAGCTACGGTTGCTTTAGTATTCGGATATACAAACTGATTGTTGAAGTACAATTGATACAACAGGGGAGTAGAACTAACCGAAACAAAGGTATCTACTGTTTGCGTTATTGCTGTTAGAGTTGAGTAATCCCAAGTACGGTTTGCACCTGTTGAATCAAGATCGGTAATTCCTAAACCAGCAGCATTGCTAATTCTAAAGGTATCACCTGCAATAGCAAAATCGTTTTTAGTGATTGTAATCTGAGCCTGAGCAGCAATTCCAATAATTAATGTTGATAGTAAAAAGGTAATTTTTTTCATTTTAAATAAATTAAAGAGAAGGCAAAAATACACATAATTGGGATGTATTTCGATGTAAAAAGAGTACCTGCGAAAACTAACAGGTACTCTTTTTTATAATTTATTCAACTATAAGTTTTTTATGCAAAGTGCTTCCGTTGATTTCAGCTTCTACTAGGTAAACCCCAGAAGGTAGTGTAATTTCGGGCTGTAATTTTATCACGCTGCTTTCTTTATTCTCAATAGATGCAACATAAATTGTTTTGCCTAATAAGTCATTGATTTTTAAAATACAACTGCTATTTGGACTTACGCCATCAACCACTATGTTTAGTTCGTTTCCTTTAGCAGGATTTGGAAAGAGAGAAAGGCTCAGAATTGTTTCTTCAGTTGTTACACCGCTATCTTCATAAGAATAACGAGGAATAGAAGCTGGGGTAACAATGGTACAACTACTTCCATAAGCACTCCAAACTCCACCAGTATTTGATGCTACTTCAACACTATAGGTTGTGCTAGGTAACATGTTTTGTTGTCCACAGCACAATAAAGTCCATGAAAAACGCCAATCCGTTGTTGGAGCATTTCGAGTAAATGTTTTATCGTATCCGGCAGGACCAGTTATGTGGTATCGGTAATTTGTTGCACCCGGCACAGCAATACAATTTACAACCGAGCTAAAAACAGGCAAGGGATAATTGGTGCAGAATGCCGGTTGCAAAGCTGTAAGTGGAGAAGCCGGTGTGGTTACAGTACATACATTGCCAAAGGTTCCAAACACACCACCCACTTTTGCTCTTACTTCAACATCATAGGTTGTTGAATAGCGTATACCATTACCTGAAATGGAAGGTACCCAATTGAGTCTAAAATCGGTGAGACTAGAATTACGAGCAGCGGTATTCGTAAATGCTTGACCAACATTGCTAACTCTATACTCATAATCTTTTGCTCCCGAAACCGGAATGCTAAATACCTGATCGGTTAAATTTGTAAGTAAGGAATTACAAGTAGCTAAGTTTAATTGTGTTTGAGGAAAACCACTTAAAGTAACATTGCATGCAGGGCCAAAACTTCCCCACACTCCCGGAAGTAAATTGGTTTTACCAACCAATGCGCGCACTTGTATTGAATAGGTAAATCCATATTGCAATCCTTGTATAAGTTGTGAATATGCCCAACTTAAACGGTAGTCATTACTTGCCTGATTGCGTGTCCAGGTGTGATCGTATCCCAAAATAACATTTTGTATGCGGTACTCATAATCATTTGCTCCAGAAACTGTATCTGTATATATTGGAAGATTCATATCAGCAAGCGATACACCGCAGCTACCGGGCAACAATTGTATGGTTGGAAATGGACCAATTGTAACATTACATGGGGTTCCAAACGAGGACCAAATATTATTAACTTTAGAAGCAACAGCTATTTGATAAGTATTTCCAAATAATACTCCCGGAGCCCATTTTAATCGAAAATCGGTACTTGCCGAATTTCGTGTAAAAGTTGAGTTAAATCCTAAACCAACATTAATTACACGATAACGATAATCAGTAGCACCGCTGACCGGATTGCAATTGATTACATCGTTTAAAGAAGTCACTGTTGTACCACAAGAGCCAACAGTTAACGTTGTAACGAAATTAATACTTGTATTAAGCAGGACGGTAAATTCATCGTTTGAAAAATTTACTACAGCTAAATCAGCCTTAGTATCAGCATTAAACAAACCGCTAACAATTCCAGAGGATCCAATTCCAGTCATATAATTTACAGCAGCTGCAAAAGTCCCATCTTGATTATTAACTAGTACAGAGGCATTATTTGAACTTGAATTTGCAGCAGCAATATCCATGTATCCGTCTAAATCATAATCACCCAAAGCAATACTGTAGGGCAATGAACCAACCGCGTAATTTACACTTGCTGCAAAGGAACCTGCACCATTTCCAAGCAATACCGATACTGTATTTGCACCATTATTTACTACAGCCAAATCTGAATTTCCATCCAAGTTAAAATCAGCAGCAGCAATTTCATAGGATAAGCTTCCTGTTGTAAAAGGAGTTCCGGCAGAAAAGGATCCTAGTCCATTTCCTAAATAAACAGTTATGTTTCCTGCAGTATAGTTGGCAACCGCTACATCTAAATCACCATCGTTATTAAAATCGGCTTTGCAAATGCTATTCGGACCGGCTGCCGATGCAAAAGTTACCGGTGCTGCAAATGAACCTGATCCATTTCCTGCTAAAAAAGAAAAATTGTTGTCTGAAAAATTAGCAACTACTAAATCTTGATCTAAATCCCCATCAAAATCACCTGAGGCAATTCCGGTAGGTGCATTTCCTGAAGTAAAATTAGTAGCAGCCGCAAAGGAACCAGCACCATTACCCAGCAAAATCGAAACCGTAGTGGAAGAAGAATTGGTTACTGCAATGTCTTGATCCCCGTCACCATTAAAATCAGCAATGGTTGAAAAATAAGGATTTAAACCTACTGCAAAATTTCCACTGCTGGTAAATACTCCGCTTGCATCGCCCAGCAATACCGATACTGTTGAATTGGTATAATTAGGAGTGATAATGTCCGCTTTTCCATCACTATTAAAATCGCCACTGCCAATTGCCAATGGACCTGCATCGGTTTTAAAATTCGCTGCAGCCGAAAATTTAGAACTTCCTAAACCAAGCATCAACGATACTGAATTACTTCCATAATCTGCTACTAAAAAGTCCTGTTTTGCATCGCTGTTAAAATCGGCTGAAATAACTGAAATAGGATTTATATTACTTGAATAACTAGGCTTAACGATGAAATTACCTGTTCCTGTTCCGGTTAAAAAAGAAAGTGTATTGCTGTTGTAATTAGCTACTGCAATATCTAAAAATCCATCTGCATTTGCATCAACAATATCTAAATCTGAAGCACTAGTTCCAATGGTAAAATCGGTAGCTGCACCAAAGGTTCCGGCTCCTGTACCAAGTCGAATTGATAATATAGGATCTAATGCATGAACAATAGCAAGGTCAGTATTGGTATCACCATTAAAATCGCCTGAACCAATTGCATAAGGGCCATCCAAAGCAGCTACACTTGATGCTGCTCCAAAGGTGCCTGTGCCGGTACCTAGTAAAATAGAAAGGTTGTCACCACTAAAATTGGCCACGGCTAAATCGTCGTCACCATCTCCATTAAAATCAGCTATAGTAACACAAGTGGGTCCTGTACCTGCACCATAAGAAACTGCAGCTGCAAATGTTCCTGCACCAGTTCCTAACAACACAGAGCAATCATTTGATACACTGTTAACGGTAACCACATCCATATTTCCATCGGTATTTAAATCTGCTACAGCAATAAAAGTAGGAGAGCTGCCACAAGCAAAACTAACACCTGCATTAAAACTACCGCTACCGGTGCCTACCAATAAAGTAATAGTATTGGCCAGAAAATTAGCTGTGACTATATCGGGTATGGCATCGTTTGTAAAATCGGCGCATGCAACGCTTTGAGGTTGTGTTCCAACTGAGAAGGAACTGGCTGCAGCAAAGGTACCATTTCCATTACCCAGCAATACTGATACAGTGGCATTTCCTGAATTGGCCGTCACTACATCTATTTTTCCATCAGCGTTAAAATCTGCCTTTGCAACAGAATACGGTTGTGAACTAACTGAAGTTTTAACTGCAGTTGTAAAGCTAAGTTGTGCCTTGGCCGACAAGCCGAGTGCGATAAAAGCAAAGAGAAAATAATTGTAGGTTTTTTTCATAGTTCAAAGTATTAAATTAGTATTTAATAACACGCATTGAATTTACGTAATTCTAGTCTAAGTTAGTTTGAAAAAATTTTTGAATTGACAATTTTGTTCGATGAGTGGATATATTTTTTGAATCAACGGAATAAGAATAGCTTTGCGCAACTTTAAGAACTATGCAAGTTAGTGTTAACAAAATAATACAAGCCGGTAGCGTTGAAGGGGCTTTATATGGATTATGCTTAGGTGCAACACAAACTGATTTTTTTTCGTGTGGAAGCGATAAAAAATTACAACAATGGTCTTTGATAAAGCATTTGCATTCAGTTTTTGCATTGCAGTTTCCACAAAGTTTGTATGCTGTATGTTTTATTGAGAATAAAGATTTTTTAATAACAGGCGCAGGCGATGGCTGGGTAGTTGTGTTATCACTCAAAACTAAAAGTGTTGTAAAAGAATTCAAACATCATCGTTCGGTGATATTTGATATTATTTATAGTGCTCAGCACGAACTAATAATTGTTGCATGTGGCGATGGTTCTGTTTCATTTATTGATGCTGAGAATTTATTGGTAAAGAAACAAGTGCAAATTTGTCGAGAAAAAATTCGGGATTTATCTTTATCGCCCAATCAATGCGAATTGGCTATTGCCTGCGGAGATGGAACAATACGCATTTTTGATTTAGCTAATCTGGAAGAAAAGGAAAGTTTTGTTGCTCATCAATTTTCGACCACTGCTGTGCGATTTCATCCGAATGGAAAACTATTGGTTAGCGGAGGTAAGGATGCTCATTTAAAAGTTTGGGAAAGAAATGCAGCATCTAAACTTAGCTGCATTGAATCCATTCCAGCGCACAATTATGCAATCTATTCCATAGAATTTCATCCGCAGCTGAATATTTTTGCAACCGGCAGTCGCGATAAAACAATTAAAATTTGGAATTCAAGCAGCTTCGATTTTCTACTTCGCATCAGCAAAGAAAATAATGAAGGGCACGTAAATTCAGTAAATAAACTTCTCTGGAACCTGCCCGGCAATCAATTAATAAGTTGTGGCGATGACAGGTCAATTATTGTTTGGGATATAGCTGTTTTAAGCTAAGGGTGAAGCAAGTGATATAAGCCTGCCAAATAAGTTTTACCGTCTTTTAGTTTACCTTCTTTTAAAAGTGTGTAAAATTTTTCCTTTTCAATTTCTACAAGTTCAATGTTTTCGTGTTCGCTTTGCAAACCACCGCCATTGGATACTTTATCCGCTTCTGTCACAGTTGCAAAGTAAAGATGAAAAAGTTCGCTGCTATATCCTGGAGTAGGATAACAACTGTATAAAAATTGTAAGTTGCTGGGTTTTATTCTATATCCTATTTCCTCTTCAGCTTCACGCAGGGCTGCAACTTCGGGAGATTC
>Ga0268298_10000822_pt1 | contig 38791 bp, 28 predicted proteins | sample WWTPWeurt_MetaG_FD_194462 | JGI IMG/M metagenome (GOLD analysis project Ga0268298, IMG submission 194462) | Activated sludge microbial communities from WWTP in Nijmegen, Gelderland, Netherland - WWTP Weurt | ecosystem: Engineered > WWTP > Aerobic digester > Activated sludge | place...
TTCGTGAGGGTCCTTTTTTCAGCCGCCGGCGAAGGAGGACATCTGAATGAGGGGCATCAGGATCGCCATCGCGATGAATGCAACACCCGCGCCCATGCAGACGATGATGAGGGGCTCGAGGAGGCTCGTCACGACCTGCACGCGGGCCTCGACGGCGGCGTCGTACGCGTCCGACACGCTCTCCAACATGCCTTCGAGCTTTCCGCTCTTCTCGCCGACGGAGATCATGTGCGTCACGAGCGGGGGGAATCGGCCGCTCTTCTTCAGGGGCTCGGCGATGCTCTGGCCCTCTCGGATGGAGCCGATCGCCTCGACCACGACCTTCTCGAGGACCGCGTTTCCAAGGACGTTTCGCACGATATCCATCGCCGGGAGGAGCGCGACGCCGGCCGCGAGGAGCGTCGCCAGCGTGCGGGCGAAGCGGGCCACCGCGATCATCTGCACGAGCTTGCCAAAGATGGGCATCCGGAGGAGGAAGGCGTGCCACTTGAGCTTGCCGTTGGGCGTCCTCGTCCAGCGGCGAAACCAGTAGACCGAGATGAGGATGGTGGGCAGGAGGATCCACCAATACCCGCTCAGGAAGTCGCTTGTCATGATGAGCAGCGACGTGTACCAGGGCAGCGCCTCGTTCATCGACTGGAAGATCGACACGACGTTGGGCACGACAGCCACCATCAGCACGCTGATGAGCGACACGCCGATGATGATCATCAGGATGGGATACGCGAGCGCCGACGTCACTTTGCCGCGCAATTTGGCCTGCGCGTCCATGAAGGACGTCAGTCGCTCGAGCACCTTCTCGAGCGTGCCGGAGGCCTCGCCCGCGCGCACCATGTTGACGTAGATGTCCGGGAAGATGCCGGGGTGCGCCTCCAGGGCCTTGGCGAAGCTCGTGCCCTCTCGGACCTTCTCGCGGATCTCGGTGAGGGCGTGGCGAATGGGCTCCTGCTCGACCTGCTCGATGAGCGCGGAGAGGGACTCGAAGAGGGGAATGCCCGCGCTGATGAGGGTCGCGAGCTGGCGAGTCATGATCGCGACGTCGCCCGCGGAGGCTCGGCCGCCGAAGGAGAAGAGGCTCTTCTTCTTGCTGTCGCTGGCCGTCTTTGACTTTGTCTCGTTGGCGACGGTGAGGAGGATCCCGTCCTTGCGCAGCGAGGTGCGGAGGATCTTGGCGTTCTCGGCGTCACGGAAGCCCTTCGTCGGCTTCCCGCTCGTGACGAGGATCCCGCGATATTCAAAGACCGCCATGGCGAGACCTCCGGGCCGTGGAAGAGTGACAGTTTACCATGGCTCGCTCACTCATCGAAGACGACGTCTTCCTGCGTCGCCGCCAGCACTTCTTCGACGGTGGTGAGGCCCATCAGGACCTTTCGCGCGCCGTCGTCGCGCAGCGTGTCCATGCCCTGCGTGATGGCCATTCGCTTGACCGTGAGGGCGTCGGCGTTCTTGAGGATCAGGGGCCCGACGGCGTCGTCGATGACCAGGAGCTCGTAGATGCCGCGCCGGCCGATGAAGCCTTTTTTGTTGCACACCTCGCAGCCGCCCGGCTTGTAGAGCGTGGGCGGGTGCTCCATGACCTGACCGACATACTGGTAGTCGAAGCCGTGCACGACATACCGGGGGGAGATGGGCCTGCGGGCCTTCCATTCGAGCCTGTCCGCGTCGAGGCCGAGCTGCTTGAGCTCGTAGTCCGTGGCCTTGTAGGGGATCTTGCACTTGTCGCAGAGGACGCGGACGAGGCGCTGGGCGAGGATGCCGATGACGGACGAGCGGACGAGGAACGGCTCGATCTCCATCTCGACGAGGCGGGTGACGGCGCCGGCGGCGTCGTTGGTGTGGATCGTGGAGAGCACGAGGTGGCCTGTCAGGGACGCGTGGATCGCGATCTCGGCCGTCTCTTTGTCGCGGATCTCGCCGACCATGATGACGTCCGGGTCCTGGCGGAGGAAGGCGCGGAGCGCGCTCGCGAACGTGAGGCCGATGGAGGGGTGGACGTGCACTTGGTGAATTCCACCGATCTCGTACTCGACAGGATCCTCGGCGGTGAGGATGTTTCGGCTCGGATCGTTGATGCGGTTCAGACAGGCATAGAGCGTGGTCGTCTTGCCGGAGCCCGTGGGGCCGGTGACGAGGATGATGCCGTCGGGCCTGTTGATGAGGTAGTCCATCAGGCCGAAGTCGCGCTTGGAGAAGCCGAGATCCTCGAGGCCGAAGAGGACGCTCGTCTTGTGCAGAATACGCATCACGATCCGCTCGAAGCCGCGGCTCGTGGGGACGGTGGAGACGCGGATGTCGACGCTCTTGCCGGCGATCTTGAGGGTGATGCGGCCGTCCTGCGGGAGGCGCTTCTCGGCGATGTTGAGCGACGCCATGATCTTCACGCGCGCGGTGATGGGCGCCATGAACTGCTTACTGGCGCGCTTGGCGATGTAGAGCTCGCCGTCGATGCGGTAGCGGACGACGACGTCGCGCTCCTCGGGCTCGATGTGGATGTCGCTCGCTCGCTCGCGGACCGCCTGCGCGAACAGGCCGTTGACCCACGCGATGATCGGGGCGTCATCGTCGGAGTCGATGATGTCGACGAGGTTGTCCTCCTCGGCCGCGTGATCGCCCTGGAGGGTGCCGCCCTGATCTTCCTTCTTCTCCCAGACACGGTTGATCGCGTTGAGGCAGAGCTCGCTCGTCGCGACGGCGACCTCGACGGGCTTGCCGTAGATCGCGCGGACGTCGTCGATCGCCGTCGTGTCGAGCGGATCGACCACCACGACGCGCACCGACTCCTCGTCCTCCGAGATGGGCAAGATGCGGTGTTGCTTCGCGTAGGTGATGGGGAGCTTGGAGACGAGCGTGAGGGGGATCGCGTCGATCTCGATGCGGTTCACGAAGGCGAGGCCGTGCTCATCGGCGAGGGCCTGCGCGATCTTCGTCTCGTCCGAGACGTTGGCCGCGACGATCACGTCGGTGAGCGTCTGCCCCCGCTCCTTGGCTGTCTCGTAGAGCGCCCCGAGCCGATCCGCCGGCACGACGCCGCGCCGGACAAGGACTTCACCCAGGTATTCGCTTTGCGCGGTCGACACGATCGTTCCTCTTTTAGCCTTGTCCGGAGAACAGCTCCCGAGCGAGCTTATTCGACGCGATCGGCCTTGGGGAGCTGCGAGGGCAGCTTGGGCCGGGGAGATGCCTTGGGACTTCCGCCGCTGTTCGGCGGGGGAGAGGTCGATCCGCCGCCGTCGTCACCGCCGCCGGTCCCGCCCCTCCCGCCGAGCTGCGGGAGCTGGATGGGCTCGCCGGGATCGTGGGTGCGGCGCGTCTTTGGCGTGGACTCGGCCATGAGTCGGATCTTGTCGTCCTCCTGGATCAACGCCTGTCGAATGTCCTCGACGAGGCCGTTCGCGCGGGAGAAGTCGCGCGGGGGCTCCCACTCCCGCTCGTCGGAGAACACCAGATAGCGATCGATGAACTCCTGCCTCTCCTGCATCTTGCGCTCGAAGATCGCCCGGAGATCTTCCTGGTTCCGGACGATATAAGGGGTCAGGATGAGGAGCAGGTTGGTCTTCTGGACTGTCTTCTTGCTCTGCCGGAAGAGGGCGCCGATGACGGGCAGATCGCCGAGGATGGGGATCTTGGTCTGTCCCTCGGTCACGGAGTCGCGCACGAGGCCGCCGATGACGACCGTCTGTTGATCTCGGACGATGAGCGTCGTGTCGGCCGTGCGCTTGTTGATGGGGATCGCGCCGAGGGTGCCCTGCGATGCGCCCGCTTCGCTGATCTCTTCGTTGAGCTCCAGGCGGACCTGGTCGGAGTCGTTGATGTGCGGAGTGACCTTGATCTTCGTGCCGACGTCCTGACGGCCGCCGCCGAGGCCGCCGAAGCCGCCGCCGAGACCGCCGAGGAGCCCCGCGGCGCCGCCGAGGCCCGCCTGCCCCGCGAGGCCGCCGAGGGAGCCGAGCGAAGGGGCGTTGACCTGAAGGGGGATGTTCTGGCCGATCGAGATCTCGGCAGGGATGTTGTCTGTCGCGAGGATGTGGGGAGTCGCGAGGACGTTGGAGTTGCCGTCCTTGCCGATGGCGTTGATGACGACGCCGAACGCCGGGATGGAGAGGCCGGGAAACAGGCTGTTGAGCTGCGTGACAGTGGGGCCGCGGACGCCCACGGCGAGGCCCTCGAGATCGGAGGCCTGGGGCAGGCCGAGCACCGAGGTGGGCGCGTTGTTTCCGCCGTAAAGGAAGGTGTCATTCTGCCCGAGGACGCTCGCGACAGGGGCGCCGCCGTGGTAGGCGACACCGACGTTGAGGGAGCGATCGACGTTGACGTCCATGATCACCGCCTCGATGAACACCTGCCTTCGCGGCATGTCGAGCTGATCGATGACCGTCCGGAGCTGCGCATAGTCGCGGAGCGAAGAGGTGACGACCAGCTTGTTCGAGGCCTCGTCGCACACCACGCGGATCTGGCCTTCGAAGATGTCCTCTGTCGAGCCCGGGACAGGGGGTCCGCCAGCGCGTGATCCTGTGGAGGGCCGCGCGCCCGTGGTGCCGCCGACGCCGCCGACGCCGCCCCCGCCCGATGAGCCGCGGCCAAGGATGGAGTTGAGCGTCTGCGAGAGCTCCTTGCAGCCCGCGTATTGGAGGGGCAAGACGTGGATCTCGCCCTCGCCCGACTGGGGCACATCCATGCGCTTGATGAGCTCCAGGAGGCGCAGATAGTCCGGGGATGTCGATGTGATGATGAGGGAGTTGGTGCGGTCGTCCGGGACGATCTTGGCGCCGGCCTTGCCACCGCCGCCCTTGCCGCCCGCGCCTCCAGAGCCGCCGCTCGCCCCCTTGAGATCGAGGATCTCGTTGAGCTTGTTGGCGATCTCCGTCGCAGACGCATAGTGCACAGGCTCGACCCAGAGCTGGTCTCCGGCGCCGCCGACGTCGATCTCCTCCACGATCCGCAGCATTCGCTGGATCTGAGACCCGGTGTCCGTGATGATGATCAGGTTGCCGGGGCCATAGACGGAGATGTCGCCGTCCTTGGACTTGAACTTGCTGAGGAGCGTCGAGACCTCGTTCGCGTCCACGTGCGCGATGCGGTACATGCGCGTCACATAGCGCTCCTCGCCGGGCACCGGGTTGGCCGGGCCGTAGAGGGGAGTCGCCTCGGAGGCGACGCCCTGCGTGTCCACGATCTTGAGGAAGCGACCGTGCGGGACGACGGTCATCTGGTTTTGCTGGAGGATGGACAGGAAGGCGGCGTAGGCCTCGCCCGCCGTGATCTTGTCCGGTGAATACACCGTCGCTTTGATGGTGTGGAGCTTGCCGCCGTAGATGAATCGACGACCGGTGATGTTGCTGATCGCCTTCACGAGATCGGGCAGATCGGCGTCATCGAGGTTGAAGTTGACGAGCGTCCCGGCGCCCTTGGGCTTGAAGTCGATCTCCTTGGCGCCCTGTTTGACCGAGGCCATCGGATCCGGATCGCCACCTCCGGCCGCGCCGCCGCCCGCTCCGGCGCCCGCTCCCGCGCCCGCAGGGGGCTTTGCGCCGGGAGAAGGCGGAGGCGCTGGGGCCCCGCCCGGTCGCGCCCCGGGAGGCACCGCAGACACCGCAGGAGGCGCGACCCCGGGAGGATTGGCGCCCTTGCCGGGCGTCCGGAGGATGGGTGTGCCGCGCGTGGCAGGCTGTGCCGAGGCCGTCCCCTCGGAGACGACGACGCTCAGGGTCAGCGTCGCCGCGCCGAGCACGCAGGCCGCGGCGTAGCCCTGGAGCCGCCGCTTTGACGTGGCCGTGGAGCGGGTCAATTCGAGCTCAGAGAGCACCTCTCGCGGGGTCATCCTTCGTTCCTTCTCACGCATGGACTTCACTGTTCTTCTTCTTCGGGCGGCTTCGCGACGTCGGGCTTCTTCTTCCGCGGCGGCCGCAGGTTGAGCTTGGAGGGCGTCGTGGCCCCGGCAGCCGGGGTGTCGTCCCCGGACCCGGAGTCCTCCGCCGAGGCTGATTTCTCGGGCGGGTTCACGACGCGCTTGCCGATCGCGGTGAGCACGAGGCTCGCGACCGCGAGGAACAGGGCAGTCCCGAGCACGAACGCCGCCACGTGGAGCGCCGTCCTCCGGACCAGACTGCCTTCATTCAATGAGAACCTGTTCGCTGCCACGGAGATTAGAGTCCCTGTCCTCGGAGCCTTCGATTGGAGCAGGCGGCCGGGCCCGCAGAGAGACGCGGTGCCGGCGCCGCGCGCGTCACCGTCACTTGATGTTCACGTCGATGTTCATCGGCTTCCCCCGCCGGTTGATCGACACCGTGAGGTGATCCGAGCTGCGGAGACGCGTATAGGCCTCCAGGGCCTTCGTCGGATCGTTGATGTCGAATCCATTGATCGAAGAGAGCCTGTCGCCGTTCTCGACCCCCAACGTCCCGAGGAGGGAGTCCGGGCGGATGCCGAAGAGCCGGAGGCCCGCCGTCTTGTCGCCGTCCTTCTCGGGCACGACGCGGACGGAGCGCAGCAGATCGGCTTGATTTTCCATGATCTGATCGATCACGGAGCGCTCGACCTCGAAGTGCGTGTCGCTGATCTTGTGGATCTTGGAGGAGATCTCCGGCGGCACCTTGCTCTTCTTCTTGCTCGAGGGCGTCGTGGGCTCGGGGGGCGGCGCCATGTTCGAGCTGCCCGCGCCGGCCTTGGGAGGCGGCGGCTTGCCCCCCACGACGACCTGACACCGCTGCCCCGCGCCGGACATGAGCCAGATGCGATCCCAGCCGATGTAGTGGACTTTGTAGCCGTTGAAGTCGTCCCCGACGCGGCGGAGCGTGCTCTTGCCGTCCCCGCCGGCGACGGCGGCGAACGACCAGTCCGGGTCCTCCGACCACGTGATCAGCAGCACCTTGGCCGCGTCACAGTACGGGTCGTCCATGGGGTCGCCCGTGCTCTCCGCGGGCGGCGGCGTCGTCGCGTCCTCGGTCGACGCGGGCTTCGCGTCGAGGGGGCCGGTCGCCGAGTCGAACGGGTTGCGCGACAGGATGGCGCTGCCGTTCGTCGCGTGATCCGTGTTCGCGGGCGCCGGAGCGGGCAGGTGCTTGCCGGCCGGGACCGCGGTGGGCAGGCTCGAAGGATCGACCGCGACGCTGCTCGCGACGAGCTGGCCGAGGCCGGAAGCCTGGAAGAAGGCCGCGATGCCCACCAGCACCAGCACGACCGCCGGGAAGAAGCGTTTGAGGAGGGCGTCGATACCCATGTCCGAAAGGGTGTTCTAAGCGAGTGCCGTGCCAAGGTAAAGCTGGCATTTGAGCCAAAATACCGCGGCGATCCAGCATTCCGGTTGCCAAGGTGGCGCTCGGGGGGTCCGTCCGGGACCTGGTTTGCCAACTTGGCAAAGTCAAGCGCCCGCGGGGGTGGGGATGGACGTAATCCGTCCGACCCCTCGGATCAGTCGATGCGGGGCTTGGGGGTGGTGGGGCCGCTCGGCGGGAGCTCGGGCTTCGCAACATATTTCGCGTCGACCGTGCCCGTGAGCGAATTCAGGAAGGCGATGAGGTTCGAGACGTCCTCGTCGGTGAGCTCTTGACCGAGCTGGTGGTGCGCCATCTTGCGGACGACCTCTTCGAGCGCGGTGAGCTGGCCCTTGTGGAACCAGGGCCCCGTCTTGGCCACGTTTCGCAGCGTGGGGACGCGGAAGAACATCTTGTCCGCGTCGTTCTTCGTGACCCCGAAGCGACCGAGATCGGACTGATCCGGCCACGGGTTGACGAGCCCGAGCTTCTGGTACTGCGCGCCGCCGACGTTCACGCCGTTGTGGCACGTGGGGCAGCCGAGCTTGGAGAACTTCGCGAAGCCCGCTTTCTCCTGGTCCGTGAGCGCCGTCTCGTCGCCCGCGAGGTACTTGTCCCAGCGCGCGGGCGTCGTGATCTTCCGCTCGAAGGCGCCGATCGCGAGCGCGATGTTGTCGTAGGTGATCGGGTCCGCGGCCTTGGGGAAGGCGGCCTTGAAGAGCGGCGCGTAGCCCGGGATCGACTTGATCACGCGCACCACGGAGGCCGCGTCGGGCATCGCCATCTCGACGGGGTTCAAGATGGGGCCCTTCGCTTGATCCTCGACGGTGGCGGCGCGACCGTCCCAGAACTGCGCGACGTGGCCGGCCGCGTTGAGCACGGTCGGCGAGTTGCGGCCGCCGCGCTGCTTCTTGTGGCCCTCGGACGTGGGCTCGTTGTCGACGCCGAATCGATCGAGCTTGTGGCACGAATTGCACGAGACGTCCTGCCCCAAGGACATGCGCGCCTCGTAGTAGAGCATGCGGCCGAGGGTGACCTTCTCCTCGGTGATCGGGTTCGTGTCCGACGCGAACTCTGCGGGCAGGACCTTGAAAATGTCCTTGTCCGCCTTCTCGATCTTGGGCGCTTCCTTCGCCGCCGCCGTCGCCGTGGGGGCTTGTGTCTTCGCTGGTTGGGAGGCCGCCTTCGCTCGCTCTTCGGCTTCGCGGATCGCGCGATCGTCGCAGCCGGCCGCGATCGCGGCGAAGAGGAGCGAGCCTCCCAGAAGTGTCCTGGCACCAAACATCCTGCACCGAACCTGCCGCGCGTGGGATGGAGCACCGATGCTCGTGAGGGCGCGACGAAGGTCCCATACCGACAGGCGCGGGAAGTGAGAAGCGATCACTTCGCGGGGTTTGGGGCCTCCTTGGGCTCGGCGCCCTCCATCTCGCCGAGCTTCCGGTAGATCGTGCGCGTCGAGATGCCGAGGAGCTGCGCGGCCACGGATTTGTCGCCCTTCGCGAACCGGAGCGTCTCGCGGAGGAGGCGTCGCTCCACCTCGTCGAGGGGCGTGCCGACGCTGAAGGTCACCGAGCTCGGCTCCACGTTCGGCGCCTCGTGCAGCGTGTCGGGGAGATCCGAGAGCTCCAGGCGCTGCGCGCGGCAGAGCACGACGGCGCGCTCGATCACGTTCTCCAGCTCGCGCACGTTGCCGGGCCACGTGTACTCGGTGAGCTGCGCGATGACCTCCGCGGGCGCTTCGATGCGCGGCCGACCGTTCTTCTTGCAGTACTTGCCGAGGAAGTGATCGACGAGGAGCGGGATGTCGTCGCGCCGCGCGCGGAGGGGCGGCGCCGTCACGGCGATCACGTTGAGCCTATAAAACAAGTCTTCTCGGAAGCGGCTCGCGCTCACCTCGGCGCGCAGATCTTTGTTCGTGGCGGCCACGATGCGGACGTCCGCGCGCACCGTGTCGCCGCCGACGGGCTCGTATTCTCCCTCCTGGAGCACGCGGAGGAGCTTCACCTGCACGGCGGGGGAGAGCTCGCCGATCTCGTCGAGGAAGAGCGTGCCGCCGGTGGCCTTCGCGAAGCGCCCTTCCCTGCGGGCGAAGGCTCCGGTGAAGGCGCCGCGCTCGTGACCGAAGAGCTCGGCCTCGAGGATGCTCTCGGGGATCGCCGCGCAGTTGACGGCGACGAACGGGCCTTTGGATCGCGAGGATCGCTCGTGGATGAAGCGCGCGAGGAGCTCCTTGCCGGTGCCGCTCTCGCCGAGGATGAGCACGGTCGCGGAGGATGGCGCGGCCTGCGTAGCGATCTCCAGGACGCGCCGGAGGGCGGGCGAAGAGCCGACGATCTCGTGGGTCGTGAGGCGCGCGATCTCGCTCTTGAGGGAGCGGTTCTCGGTGACGAGGCTCTGTCGTTCGGCGGCCTTCTTGACGCTCTTGACGATGTTCATGCGCTTGAGCGGCTTCTCGACGAAGTCGTAGGCGCCCTCGCGCATGGCCTGCACGGCTGTCTCGACGGTGCCGTAGGCGGTCATCACGACGACCTCGGTGTCGGGGGTGGCTTGTTTCAAGGCGCGGAGCAGCTCGAGGCCGCTCACGCCGGGCATCATGAGGTCCGTGAGGACGACCTGCACGCGGTGAGCGCGGGCCAGATCCAGGGCAGATTTGGCGTTTTCGGCGGTGAGGACGCGCATGCCTTCGCGCTGGAAGATCTTCTCCAGGGAGGCGACGTTGGAGGGCTCATCGTCGACGACGAGGACGGTCGCCGCGTCGGGCGGGGCGTTGGCTGGAGCTTCGGGGGCGCTGCCTTCGGGGACTTCCGGTGTTCCGCTGGCCATGGGGAGAGGCACGTTGGCTTAGTCGCCGCGCGGTGTCGAGACGGAGCCGAGCATGTCCGCGCGCGCGGCCCCCCGCGAGCGAACAGAGGTCTTCGCTGTCCTTGTCTCCCGAGGTGGGCCTCGGTATGGTCCGGCGTCCGCCATGAGGATCACCAGGCTGACGCTGCACGATTATCGAGGTTTCACGAGCCTCGACCTCGATTTCGCGCCGGGCGTGACGGCCCTCGTCGGCGTCAACGGCGCCGGGAAGACGTCCATCCTCGACGCCATTGCGGTGCTGCTCTCCTGCCTCCAAGAGGGGATCCGCTCGGAGACGATCCAGGGATTCGGGCACCAGGACAGCGACGTCCGGAGCGGCGCGGCCATGACGGCGACAACCCTGAGCGCGGTGCTCCAGGGCGACGACCTCGCCACGTGGACGCGCACACACCGGCTCCCGTTCCATCCATCGGAACCGCCTCCCCACAGTGACTATTCGAGCTTGGCGAAGCCCGTTGACGCCGCCCGCAGCTCGCTCGCGACGGGAAAGCCGCTCCTTCCGCTCGCGGTCTACTTCCCCACCAACCGCGCTGCGCTCGACATTCCAGCCCGCATTCGCACGCCGCACGTGTTCGATGCCCTGAGCGCTTATGACGGAGCCCTCGACGGCGGCGCCAATAACTTCCGCGGTTTCTTCGAGTGGTTCCGCGAAGAAGAGGACGTCTATAACGAGCAAATCGTGGCGCGCACCCAACAGTCCTTTTTTCCAGCGGGTGAGGCACCTGCCTCGGCGCTGCCCGCCGTGAGACGGGCGATCGAGCAGCTCCTCGCCGGCGCGAAGAACGTGCACATCGAGCGCCGCCCGCAGCGCATGACCGTCGAGATGAACGGCGTGGCCCTCGATGTGGGGCAGCTCTCGGACGGGGAGAAATGCCTGCTGGCCATGGCCGGCGACCTCGCACGCCGCATGGTGCTGGCGGCACCGGGCGCGGAGGATCCGCTCCGACACCCGGCGGTCGTGCTCATCGACGAGGTCGAGCTCCACCTCCACCCGGGCATGCAGCGCCTGATCCTGCCGCGTCTCCAAGCCGTGTTTCCTTGCACGCAGTTCATCGTCACCACCCACTCGCCGCAGGTGCTCTCCTCGCTTCGCGCCGAGAGCGTGCGCATCCTTGAGAGCTTCGCGTTGCGCCCGCTTTCAAGGGGGATGTGGCGCCGCGACACCAACCGTATCCTGGAGTCCGCGTTCGGCGATCCGGGTCGCCCGCCGGAGGTGGCCCAAAAGCTCAACGAGATGCGCGACGCGGTGGACGCGGACCGGTTCGACGACGCGCGCCGCCTCATCGCCGAACTGTCAGGGATGATCGAGGGAGACGACCCCGATGTCTTCTATTACCAGCAGCTCCTCCCGCCGGAGGCCGACGCTGAGGTTGCCTCGTGAGGGATATCGTCAAGGGGGGCGAACCCCGCACGATCGCCGACACCCGGCTCGCGACGACCACCGACCTTCGCACTCCCGCGCGGGCGCGCGCCGCGTTCGACCAGCTCGACAAGGCTGCTGTGCGGGCGGCGCTGGTAAAGGAGCAGGGGTGGCTCTGCGCCTTTTGCATGATCCGCATCCGCCCGGAGGACGACAAAGGCGCGGCCGCCATGAGGATCGCTCACCGCGTCCCGATCGGCGCTCCGATCGAGGGCGCCTCCGAGCAGGCCCTCACATGGAACAACCTCCTCGGATCGTGCGAGGGGCGCGAGCGCTCGAATCGACCTGACAAAACATGCGACGTCGCCCAGCGATCAATCCCGCTCACCGTGGACCCGACGACCCCGGGCGCCTGCGCTCGCCTGCGTTACGAGCGCCGCGACGACAAGCGGGGACTGTTCATCACTGCGGAAGATCCGGCCCAGAAAAAGGACATCGAGGAGACGCTCAAGCTCAACACGGGTGACCTCCCCGAGCTGCGCGAAGCTGCCTTTCAGGCCTTCTGCAAGCTCCAGCGTGCGCACGCACCCAAGGAGTACGGCAAACCGGCACGGCGCGCATACTTCGCGATGTGGGTGAAGCGCGAGGGTCCCAAGCTTCCCGAGATGCTCGGGGTGATCGAATACATGATCCGTGAATGATGTCGTGCGCGCGAATCGAGCCGACCGCGCGCGCGGCAACCCGCTGGGGGACGCGCTGCGCGCGCGGTGTCGAGACGGAGCCGCGCGTCAGGGCTTCTTCACTTCGGGAGAAGCTTCTTGCTCGGCGGATGGACGCTTGCCCCGAGTCTTCGCGTCGGCGCGGCGCTCCTCCTCGGCCTGCTCTTCGTACGGGCCCAACAGGGCTGCGCGAATCCTGGCGTGGACAGGGTCCTTCGTGCTGCCGTATTCGGAGTGGACATGAACGAATAGCTCTCCATAAGCCTCGTGCCAGGCCTCGATGGTGACGGCCGCGGGATCGGCGTCCTTCGTCTCCGTCACACCCAGCTTGGCGCCATAGAGGCCAATCCATGACTTGAGACGATCGGCTTCGGGGGTCATCCCGAGTCGCTCCACAGCCGATGAGACATCCTCTGTCTCAAGCGCCTTGCCCATCTGGTTCATGTGGACCCACTGCTGGGTATAGACCAGCTTGAGGAACCCGGTGCCCATGGGGAGCAGGGCGCCGCGGACAGCCCGCGCATCGGCCAACCGAGCCGCCTGCACATCTGTGAGCGGGACGAGCACGGCGTGGTCAAAGACACGCTCGATGGCGTCGAGCTCGCTCTGCATGGCAGCGATGCAGCGATCCGAGCCGCGATCGATGTCTGTCATCGTGGCGTCGGTCGACGTGAGCGCTTCGACCAATTTTGTCTGATCCAGAATGGCGTGCAGAGCGCTGTCCACCTTGGGGACGAGCTTTGTCTTCTCCTCTTTCAGTTCTTGTTTCAGCTTCTCGTAACGAGGGGCGAGCTTGTTGCCCGCCACGACACAGCCGCCTTGCGACACGCGGCGTGGGAGGAAAAACGAGTAGGTCATCCCCGGAGCCTAACACGGCTCGTCGGAAACGGAATCGAAAAGTGCGTACCCCCCTACGCGCCCTGTTCGGCCGCCCAAGCCCGACGCAGGCGGAGCGCGGCTTCCCTATCCCCAAGGCGGGGGGGGCATGCGGCTTCCCCATACCCCACGCGGACGGGCGCGCAGATTCCCCATACCTGACGCGAACCGGCGCGCGCCTTCCCCATGCCCAACGCGGACGGGCGTGCGGATTCCCCATGCCCAACGCGACCACACCTGCGGATTCCCCATACCCAACGCGAGCAGGCGCGCGGGTTCCCCATACCCAACGCGATCGCCGGGAGAAAGCGGCACCGGCGATTCTTGGCCGGTGGGCGAGCAGCGCCGGGAGGAAGGCCCTTGAAGGATTCAATACGTGACCCCGAACACCATCGGCTCAGCGCCCGCCCCGGATGTGGATCCCCTCGCCGGTACGGCCTATCGGACCCGTCGGCGCATCGGCGCCGGGGCCATGGGCCAGGTGTTCGAAGCCGAGCACCTGGGCCTCCACCGCAGCGTGGCCGTCAAGCTGCTCACTCCGGCGCTCGCTCGGGACCCCGCGTTCGTCGATCGCCTGCGGCTCGAAGCACAGGCCCTCGCGAGCGTCCGCCATCCGAACGTGGTGCTGGTGCACGACCACGCCACGACACCCACAGGCGTGCCGTTCCTCGTGATGGAGCTCTTGGAGGGCCGCACGCTCCATGCGCTCTTGCGCGAACGAGGATCGGTGCCGCTCGCCGAGACAGTTCGCATCCTGGATCAGGTCTGCGCCGGCCTGGCCGCCATCCATGAGGCCGGGCTCACGCATCGCGACCTGAAGCCGGCCAACATTTTCCTCTGCGAGGACAACGGCCAGTCGGTGGTCAAGTTGCTGGACTTCGGCATCGTCAAGCTCACGCCGAGGCCTGCCAACGCGCAGGTGGCGCCGCTCCTTTTCCCCACGGCGACAGGGCACGTCCTGGGGACGCCACGCTGCATGGCGCCCGAGCAAATCCTTGGGACGGGGTGCGACGCTCGGACGGACATCTACGCTGTCGGCGTGCTGCTCTACATGCTGATGGCGGGCCGCGATCCCTTCCACGACCATCGCACAGATCTGGATGTCCTCACGGCGCACGTGACCCTCGCGCCGCCGCCGCTCTCCAAGGTGGCCTCCCAGCCGATCTCGACAGCCCTGGATGCGCTGGCCGCGCGCGCTCTCGCGAAGGAGCCAGGTGCGCGCTTCGCCTCGATGACCGAGCTCCGCGCCGCGCTCCAGGCGTGCCTCGTCGCGCCGATACACGCCGTCGGCCGTTCTTCCAATGTGACCGAGAAGATCACCCCGAGCATGTTCGCCAGGTCGCCACGAACGCCCGCGCCTGTCGCCACCGCCCCGATCGAGGCGGCTGTGTTTCGTCCGACCGGCGACGTGTTGCCGTTCGTGGCCCGGTCCGCGCACACGCCCTCCACGGTTCCGCCTTCCACGGCTCCGACACCGATGCGACTGCCACCGTCCTTCGGTCTGCCGGCAGAGGCCAGCCCCGCAGTTAAAATGGAAGCCGCGCCATTGCGGCCCTCGGACGCAGCCACGGGTGAGAAACGGCACCCCGACGGCGCTCACGGTACGCCTGCCCGCCCGACCGCGTCGGCCATGACATCCGGCTTGAAATCCCCTGGTGCCTGGCTCCGAGACCCCCGTTGGATCTTCGGGCTCGTCGGCGTGATCTGGTGCCTGCTCGCGGTGGTCGTCTGGAGAATCCTTTGACGGCTGCTCCTGATCTATCCTCTGGCCGCATGCGGTCCGGAAGGGGACATATGGCAGACAAGCGCGGGCCCCGCGAGCCGCGAACGCTGGCCCCCGGAGACGAGATCGTCGATGAAGTCACGGGCGAGCGGTATGGCGTGCGCTCCCTGATCGGTGAGGGCGGGATGGGGCGGGTCTTCCAAGCCGAGGCTCGGAGCTCCGGCGCGATCGTCGCCGTGAAGTGCAATCAGCCGATCGACCCGACCAACGAAGCGCTCGTGGAGCGAACGCGCCGCGAAGGGGAGTTCCTGAAGCAGCTCCAGCGACACCCGCACATCGTCCCGGTGCTGGCCACCGGCATGCGCGAGGACGGCGTCTTCTGGATGGTGATGCCGTTCCTGGACGGCGCCTCCGTGGGTGGCCTGCTCACGGTGCTCAAACGGATCCCGCTTGCGTGGACGCTCCGCATCGCGCAGGCGACGTGCAGCGCGCTCGCGGAGGCGCACCGCTACGCCATTCACCGCGACATCAAGCCGGAGAACGTCTTCGTCACGCGCGGCGGCGGCATCTACGTGCTCGATTTCGGCGCCGGCAAGTTCTACTCGGTGGGTCGCCTGACGACGGCCGGCACCACGATCGGCACCGTTCAATACAGCTCGCCGGAGCAGCTCACCGATCCCGACCACCTCGACGGGCGGAGCGATTTGTTCTCGGTCGGCGCGATGACGTTCGAGATGCTCACCGGCGTGCACCCGTTCGATGTCGAGGGCCCGCTGCGCGGGCACCGCATCGTCATCGGCAATCGCATCATCCGCGAGCCGCCGCACCCGTTCGCGGAGCTGGCCCCGGAGCTGCCCTCGTACATGGCGGCCGTCGTCGGAAAGCTCTTGGAGAAGGACCGCGAGAAGCGGAGCCGCAACGCCGCCGAAGCGGAGCGCGTGTTCGGCGCGGCGCTCAACGAGCTGGCCAGCAAGATCGGGCCGCTCCCGCCCATCGAGAACATCTTCGAGGTCTACGACGAGGCCGTTCGCGCGCACGAGCTGGCGACCCGCGACACGGAGAAGGTCGCGCCGGAAGCGAAGCGTTCCGGCCCGCGGGCGAAGTACGGGACCATCCCGCTCGGTGCGTACGCCCGGCCCGTCGCACCCGCGCCGCCCGACGCCGTCGCACCGCCCGTCGACGTCGCCGCCGCACCCCCCGTGGCCGTCGCACCGCCCGTCAACGTCGCGCCGGCCCCCGCCGAGAAGGGAGGCGGCACCGCACCGCTTCCCACCGCGGCCTTGGCAGACGTGGAGCCCCGCGTCGATCCGCGCTCCAGTGCACCGGACATCGCGGATCCCCCCCAACCTGTAGCTTCGGCGGCCCCGCAAGCTCCGCCGACTCCGGCCGTGCAGGCTGCCTCCACGCCGGTGCCGGTAGGCGCCGTCGACGAGGAGCAGGTCTACATCCAGCGCAAGCTGCTGGCGCTCGAGCGGCTTCTCGTGGACGACTCCGCCGAGACGCGGGAGGCGCTCTTGACCGTCCTGCGGGACACGGACGAGCCGGCGGTGATCCGCGCGGGCGCTGCGGTCGCGCTCAAGGTCGTCGGCGACGCGGCTTGCCTCGATGCCTTGCAGGACTGCGCCGCGAGCGACTCGAGCCCGATCGTCCGACGCATGTGCGAGGAGGCCGTCTTCACGCTCGCGCCGCGTCTCGGCGTCGCTGTCGAGCCGCTGCCTTTCCTTCCCGAGAACGCCCGTCCTTCCCCGACCTCGGCTCCTCCACCGGCGGCGCCCCTCGTTGCCCCGAGCGAGCCTCCAAATGCGGCGCCCCTCGTTGCCCCGAGCGAGCCTCCAAAGGGGATGCTCGCGCGGCAAGCACCGTTGGGACAGCGTCCCCCGGCGGGTGGGATGCCCGTTTCGCCCTGGGCTGTGGCGCTGCCGCCGATCGCTGCGCGACATGGGACGCCGAGCGCGGGGTCGGAGGGCACATCGCTCGCCCTCATCGCCGTCGTGGCCTTCCTCGTGGCCTTCTGCGTGGTCTTCTTCGTCGCGTATGCCCTGATCCTGTAAAAAGTTGGCCGGCCCCGGTGCGGCCCGCCGAGAGATCCCTTTGGAGAGCCCCGCATGAGCCATTCGCCCCACCGCCCGCCGCGTCCCTCGCCCGACGATGCGCCCGTCGTCACGCCCGCGGATCTCGACGAGGCGCGCGCGCTTTACGCGCAGCTCGACCCCGCGTGGTTCGATGACGCGAACGACCCGGAAGCGTGGCTGTTCGAGCCCGACGTCCAGCGCTTGATGAACGAGCTCGTCGACGCCGAGCTGCTCCCCTTCGCCGCGCGCCTCTCCGACGAAGAGCTGCGCGTCCTCCGGGAAGAAATGCTGCTCGCGTGCCACGTCGACCCGGTCACGATCGAATACCTCCGCCGGATCCGCCCGCGCGCGGATCGAGACAGCAGCGGCAAGACGCGCAAGGGAGTGTTCCAGGCCGACGCGAAGGTCGTCGCGCTTCCCACGAGAAAAGCCGGAGGGGAGCGGTCGTGAGCGAAAACCTCCAGACCCTCGGGGCCCGCTTCCCCACCGCCGAAGAGCGCGCGCGCCTGCGCGAGATCGCCGTGCACGTCGCGCGGGCGGCGAAGATCCTGCTCAAGCAGCGCCGCACGAGCCTCTCCAAGAGCGACCTGGAGGCGGCGGGCACGCTCGGCGTGTGGCGCCGGCTCGCGACCTTCGATCCGAGCCGCGGCACCTTCGACCGCTGGGCCTTTTATCGGGCGTTCCAGGCCATGCTGGACGCCTCCGGCGAGGCGCGCGACGAGACGAAGCTCGCCGGAGCGCTGCGCCAAGGCACCCGTGGCTACGTCGTGCAGGACGATCGGCCCGCCGAGACGAGCGATTTCTACAACGACACGCCGGAGACGGACCTCGCGCGCGCCCGTCGGCGCCTGGCGAAGATCCGCGGCGCCGGCTGGCTCCAGCCGATGCTCGAGGCCCCGAGCGAGGGCGCGCCTGTCGAACGGACGATCGCCGCCACGGATGTGCTCCGCGCGGTGCACGAGGAGGTGGCGCGCCTCTCGGACGAGCAGCGGACGTACCTGCATCTGCGGTTCTGGGATGACACGGAGGTGCTGGATGTCGGGGCGCGCATGGGCATCTCCGAGCGCACGCTGCGCCGCCGCTGGGCCGAGACGCGCGACGTGCTCGAGGTGCGGCTGCGGGCGCGGGGCATCTTCGGGATCCCGGAAGGGTTCGGCGAAGTGGCGGACATGCACGCCACCGGCGGGCTCCGCCCAGGCGCGGAGAGACACACCTTGGGGGGGACGCCGCGCCGATGAGCGACCCCACGCCCAAGAGCGACGCAACGCCCAAGAAGGAGCCTTCGCCGGCTTCGCCTCGGAGGTCCGTAGAGTCGCGGCCGGGCTTCGTCACGATGCCGACCGAGCTGCGGGCCTTTCAGAAGGCGGATCCGAACGCGGGCGTGCTCGCCGAGGCCGATGTGGCCAGCGCCGCCGCCAAGCTGCAAGAAGCGGGACGAGGGCCCGATGTGCTGTTCGAGGATCTGCGCGCGGAGCCGCCGCGCGAGCCCTCGCCGGAGGACAACCGCGCGGAGCACCTGGTCGTCGAGATCCCGAAGACCGCGAGCCCGTGGGCGCTGGCGGGGACCGCTGCGAAGGGGATGGCGGAGGGCGCCATCGACAGGGACGCGCTGCCATCGAGCACCGCGCCCTCGAGCTCTGCGCCGTCGAGCCATCCACCGCCCAGCGTCACCGAGCGGCCGGCCCCTGCGACCAGCGCGCGGGCGAATGGAAAGCCCTTCGGGCGCCGATGGATCGGCGTCGCGGTGGGGGTGTGCGTGCTCGCAGGGGTGACGTTCGCGGTGCTGCACGGGACCGAGGACCCGACAGCGAACGGGAGCGGCAGCGCGTCGGCGAGTGGCACCGCGACGGGGACGCCGGCGACGACGCTCGCGAGCGCGCCGCCGATGACCACGGGGGCCGAGGCTTCGACGGGGGCGGCGGCTTCGACGGGGGCGGCGCCCAGCGGGACCGGTGAGCTCCCGACAGCGAGCACGGCCTCGGTGAGCACGACGGGCGCGCAGGGAACGACGACGGCGACCGGTGTGCGGCCGGTGCCGAAGCCGACAGTGGATGCGGGCGCGCTGCCGAAGCCGACGGCGAGCACGGAGCCCACGAGCGCGCCCAGCGTGGTGCCTGTCGCCACCGGTGCGCCGAGCGCGAGCACGGTGCCGAGCTCGTCCCCGAGCGCGAAGCCAAGCGCCACTTCCAGCAACCCGTTCGACGTCATCTACGAGAACAAGAACAAGAAAGAGAGCGGTCACCCATGAACGCGTCCCTGCATCGAAGCGTGCGGATCGTCGCGATCGCCTGTGCGTGCGCTGCCGGCATGCTCGGCGCGACGAGCGAAGCGCACGCCGCGGACCCGGTTGCCCCGGTGGGCGGCGCGCAAGCGGCGAGCGCGGACCAGCTCTTCGAGCAAGGCGTGGCCGCGCGCAAAGAGGGCAAGCTTGCCGAAGCGGAGGAGCTGTTCCTCCGAGCGTGGGCGCAAAAGAAGACGTGGGATATCGCCGCCAACCTTGGGATGGTCGAGCTGAAGCAGGGCAAGTTCGCTGAGGGTGCGGGGCACGTCGCCTACGCCATCGCGAACCTGCCGCCGGTCGAGGGCGACGCGACGCGCGAGAGCTTGAAGAAGGCGTTCGACGCGGCCCGCCCCGAGATTGGCGAGGTAAAGCTGAGCTGCGAGGTGGAGGGCGCCACGGTGCGCGCGGACGGCAAGCTGGTGGGGACGACCCCGCTCGGCGCTTCCTTCTTCGTTTCGCCGGGGTCGGTGACGATCGAAGTGACGAAGGACGGCTATGAGCCGGCCAGCAAGACGATGGAGATCAAGAAGGGCGGCACGGAGGAGGTGAAGCTCACCCCCGCGGCGCGCAGCGCGCCGGAGCGGAGCAAGGTGCCGGCGTATGTGATCGGTGGCATGGGTCTCGCTGCCGCGATCGTGGGCGGCGTGATGCTGGGCGTCGGTCGCGCCGAGCGCGCGGACGCGGACGCGAGCATGCCGCGCGATGCCAACCATCAGCCGCTTTGCGTGCGCTCGGCGGGCCTCGGCCCGGAGCTGCGTCCGGAGTGTCCCGGGCTGCGAAGCAAGGTCGCGGAGGCGCAGCTGCTTAGCAACGTCGGGCTCCCGATCTTGATCGCAGGCGGGGTGACGATCGCGGGCGGTGCGCTCTATCTCCTGTGGCCGACCCCGAAAGGTGAGCCCGCAAAGGCGAGTGGGCGCGTCGTGCCCGTGGTGAGCACAGCAGGCGCGGGGCTTGTGTGGACGGGGACGTTCTGATGGGTGCCGCAATGCGAAACGTTCGGACACAACTCCTCGTCGCCGGAACCATCCTCGCCGCGGCCCTCCCCGCCGCTGGATGCTTTGACGACTTCTCCGATCCCACTTTGTTCTTGCAGACGTATCCCTCCACGGGCGGCGGGGGCAGCGGCGGCACGACCAGCTCGACGATCGATCCCGGTTGCATCCCGAGCAGCACACCCAACCCTGTGCGCAATGACTGCGGGCTGTTCGTGTCGAGCTCCAAGGGCGACGACAACAACGACGGCAAGACAAAGGACACAGCGTTCGCCACGATCGCGCAGGCGCTCGCGGCACCGGAAAGTGGGCCGATCTACCTGTGCGGCGAGAGCTTCGCCGAAGCGGTGCAGATCAAGAGCGGGCGCACGATCTATGGGGGGCTCGACTGCACGAAGGACTGGAGCTGGAGCGCCGAGACGAAGAGCGTGGTGAGCCCCGCTGCGGGACAGGTGCCGCTCGTGGTGGATCCGCAGGTCGGGTTCGTCGCCGCGGATGTGATCTTCCGCGCGAAGGACGCCGTGGAGGCGGGGGGGTCGTCGATCGCCGTGATTGTCACGGGCAACGCGGACGTGACGTTCACCCGCTGCGACATCGAGGCCGGCAACGCGAAGGACGGAGCCGTGGGAGAAGCGTTCGCGATGAGCGCCAGCGCGGGCACAACGGGGAACCCGGGGCTCGATGCGTGCACGGACGCGAGCGTGGATGGCGGACTGAGCGTGAAGAACGCTTGCGATGACGCCGACCCGAACGATGATTCCATCGGCGGCAAGGGCGGTAGCAGCGACGAGTTCAGCGGTGGCGATGGCTCGAACGGGCAGCCGCTCGGCGGCGACAACCGCGGCGTCGGAGAAAACGCCATGGCATGTACCCCGGGCACCGTCGGTGACGATGGCGCCGTCGGGGCGGCGGCCACGGGCGCCACGGGCATCGGCACGATCAGCGCACAGGGCTACGCCGGCCCCGCCGGCAACACCGGCGAGAAGGGCAAGCCCGGGCAGGGCGGTGGCGGTGGCGGCGGTGCGAAGGGGGGCACCGCCGCTGGCCAGTGTGCCGACGCAGGCAAGGCGGGCGGTGCGAGCGGCGGCTCCGGCGGCTCCGGTGGTTGCGGCGGGGCCGGTGGCAAAGGGGGCCAAGCAGGTGGCTCTTCCATCGGGCTCGTGTCCATCGGGGCCACGCTCACGTTCGACGCGGTGAAGGTGACCGCGAAGGCGGCGGGCAACGGTGGAGCCGGCGGCGATGGCCAGCTCGGCGGCAAAGGCGGCGATGGCGGTCTCGGCGGCAAGAAGGGCGCGGCGAACAGCCTGAAAGACGGCTGCCCCGGCGGCAGTGGCGCCAGCGGCGGCGCGGGTGGAAAGGGGGGAGGCGGGCTCGGTGGCCACTCCATCGGTATTGCCTTCACGGGCGCCATGCCCGACACGAAGGGCGCCACAATCATGGCCGGTAACCCCGGCGAGGGCGGAGTGGGTGATGGAGCCGCAGGGAGCGGCGTGAAAGGGATGACTGCCCCCACGCAGTCTTTCTGAGTCCAGGAAACCTAGGGGAAATCGCTCGCCGGTTGCAGCGAGCGGTCGCCGGGATGGCTGCACCCGACCTCCCAGCACCGGCGACCGCTCCCTGAAGCCTGCGAGGACGGCACGTGCATCCGCGCGCAGCGTCGGGACTCCGTCCCCCAGCGGAGGCCGCGCGCCGGAGGAGGGACGTGTGTCTGCGGTCAGCGGAGAGAAAAATGACGACCCGTGCACTTTTTGAAACGAAAGAGGCCGCGAAAAAGGAATTAGCGAGTGGATGTGGTCTTCGCTGCCGCGCGGGGACCGGCCCGGTCGCCTTCCATGACCACACCACAAGGAAGGCAAACCCCCACAGAAACCGGCTCAGGATCACCCCCGCGCGGCACAGGCGAAGCAGCACAGCGAGCCGACTCGGCGCGAAAGACGCGGCGACGAGCGATCGCTCGCGCGAGCCGCGGCATCCGGTGGGGGGACTGTCAAGAACAAATCGCTCGCGGGTTGCAGTGAGCGGTCGCTGCGGGCCGAAGCACGATTTCGACCCGGCCGGACCGGCGACCGCTCCCTGGAGCCCGCGAGCCCCAAGGGCCGGCGGGACCGAGTGGTAGGCGGCCAGCTTCGACGCTGCGGAGGGCGGCAGCCCTGGAGCCCGCGAGCCCCGAAGGCCGGCGATCCCACGAAGGACGAGAGGTCGTCAGGCAGCGAGGACGAGTGCTGTGAAGAGACGATGTGAGGAGACGACTGCCACCATGAAGTCGGAGGAGAACCATGGCACTGCCTGCCGCTCGAAGGAATGACCTGCAAGCGTGCGACAAGCACGGACCGGCGCCGCTGCCGGACGGACAGCTCGACGTGAAGATCAACAGCCAGCCGACGGTACGGGTGGGCGATGCCTTCCCCTGCGGGGGCTGCCCGAATCGCGTGAAAACCGGCGCTTCGACCTTCACCATCGGGGGGGAGTTCGCGGCCCGGCTCACGGACAAGTCCGACCATGAGGGGTGGATTGTGGTGGGCTCCACCAACGTGGTGGTGGGCGGGCCCACCGGAATGGGCACCATCGGGGCCGGAAAGAGCGCCTGTCGGGCCATGGCGGCTGGCCGCAAGTCCCTCCATGGGCATCAATCCTACGGCAACTGTATGCCCGAGAGCCTGCGGCAGATCATCCGAAGGGCCAAAGGCAACAACGCGACGGAAGACGAGGTGATGGGGCGCGCCTTCGCGCAAGGTGCCTTTTCCAATCCAGGGCACGGAAACCACGGCGCAACGTCGGCCTACGCTGGAGTCAGGGTGCTCAACGACTTCGACATTCCCGCGGAGACGGTACCGGCGTCGGGGGCACCAAGCCTTCAGGACATCCAGCAGGCGATCGCGGAACGAAAAGGGGTGGTCGCGACCTTCCAGACGCCCGGGATCTGGCCACCCCAGTTCCTGCCTGCCACGCATGCGGCCCTCGTCACCGGCGTGGAGCTCGACGATCAGGGGAATGTCGTTGCCGTGTTCCTGAACGACACCGGCCTCGGGGAATGCGGCCGGAGAGTGCCTGCGGACAAGTTTCTCGCAGGGATGAACGCGTGTCGCGGCGCCCATCCACTCGTGGTCACGAAAGGGGCAATCTGGTGAAACACATGGCGCGCATGGGTATTGTCTTGGCGCTTATAGGCCATTCGCACGGCTGCTCGCAACATGAAGCAGGATCCCTCTCGACGGTGACCACCATGACCAGCTCGTCCAGTCCTCACATATCCGCCCAGGGCAGCCCGACAAGCTACTTGCCCCTCCTTTCGCTCTACGCTCGGCCGCTCGGCGCGGAGCCGCTCGTGCCCGTGTTGCTGCCTGTTCCCGTGAGGCGGAACAAGGGCCCTTGCTGGGCAATCCTGCTCACCACCGGCGTCGTGTCGAATCCGCGGAGGACAAAGCAGGAGTATGAGCGGGAGGTGAACGAGATATGGAATCCAGCGGGCATCATGTACTACGACGCTGTGGGCGGCCAGTTCGTCGAAGAGAACCCGAATCACAACGAGAGGCTCGAAGCCTACTTCGGCGTTCCGCGGCCCGAAGGCGCGAAGCATTTCTTCTACGTCGTCGGTCGCCGCGATGATCCGAAGTGGACTCCAACCGATCGCCGAGATCAACTCCGCGTCCGCATCCTCGCCGGTCTGGACGTCCTCTTGCCGTTCTTCGCCGACGAAAACCGCCCGTGGACCGGAGCCGCCAACAAGGCCGCGGAGGAGGTGCGCGACTTCTTCCCCCTCGCCGCCGAGCCCGGCCTCTGGCCCTACTACCGAGCAGAAGGCAGGGAGTTCTTCGCCTGGCTGGAAAAAAAGGCTCCCCCCGCCCAAGCCCCCCCCCCCTGGGCAACCAACCCCCAGTAACAAACTTCCTGGCCGCTCGCGCCCGCGAGCGCCGAGATACCAGCGAGGTAAAACCAATGGCACGGTGGCATTTCTTGGCCGCCGCGGTCGGCTTTTCTGATCTGGCGCCGGTGGCGCAAGGAGCTTTCCCAATGTCGGCCGAGATGCCCCTGTTCTTGCCCGTGACTGTCACTCTCGCGAATGTCACTTTCCTTCAGGTGCACCGCTACACCCTCTCGGAGGCCCTGAATACGATCCCCGAGATGACGGTGGATGTGTTCGGGACGGATCCCGATCTGGACATGGCGGCCCTCCTCGGACAACCCATCACCGTGGAGCTCGCGGAGCCGGCCGTGCCGCGCTTCGATGGCATCGTGCGGCACGTGGAGCAGCGCCCCCTCGACCTCGCCGGCGCCTCGGTGTTCACGCTCACCGTCGTGCCGCGCCCCTGGCTTCTGCACAAGCGCAGCGGACACCGCATCTTTCAGGATCGAGACGCCATGCAGATCGCGGCGGACGTCCTCTCGGCCCATGGCGACGCGATGGACCAGCCGGAGGCGCTGATCCTCCAGCACGTCTTGCCGACCTACGAATACCGCGTGCAATGCGGGGAGACAGATCACGACTTCCTGTTTCGCATCCTGTCGGAGCACGGCCTTGTCGCGTTCTGGGCGCCCGGCGCGGACGGGCGGCGGCGCTGGATCGTCACGGATGACACGACCGCGGGCAGCGCGGACATGAGCGTGCCTTACCGGTCGGCCACAGGGGCGCTCGAAGCGATCGAGCCGCACGTCTCCGCGGCCGCCGTGCTCGCGAGCCTGTGCTCCTCGGAGGCGCGGCTCCGCGACTACGATTATCGCAAGCCCGCCTTCGTGCTGGAGCAACGCCACCTCTCGGGCGACGCCCCCGAGATCGAAGAGCCCTTGTCGCGCTACAGCTTCGCCGTCGGCCGCTTCGAGGACGAGAAGGGCGGCGAGCTGCTCGCGCAGAGGCGCCTCGAAGAGGGGCGCACCCGGAGCCGCACCTTTCGCTGGGAGACCAGCTTTGCGGCCCGGCCCGGGATGCGGATTCGCCTTCAGGACCACCCCCGCGACGACACCAATGGGGACTTCCTCGTCGTGTCGGCCCGCTCGGAGGTCAAGAAGGGCGCGCGCAGACATGTGGTCGAGGTCGTCCCGGCTTCTGTGCCCTGGCGCCCCCCGGTGCTGCCGAAGCCGCGTATTCAAGGCTCGCAGACGGCCTTTGTCGCGGGCGCGCCGGGCAAGGAGATTGACGTGGACAGCGAGGGGAGGATCGCTGTGCGATTTCACTGGGACACGCGCAAGGACGGTATGTCCCGGCGCGTGCGCGTCGCCATGCCCTGGGCGGGGCTCGGGCGGGCCTTCTGGACGGTGCCGCGCGTCGGGGACGAGGTCGTGATTGGCTATCTCGACGGCGATCCCGACCAGCCGCTGGTGCTCGGGAGCGTGAACAACGCGACGGCGCCCACCGCCCTGCCGCTGCCGGACTTCGAGACGCGCTCGGCCTGGGTGTCGCGCACGACGCCGGGGGGCGACGGATACAACTACATCGTGATGGACGACGCCAAGGGCAAGGAGCTCCTGGCGCTGCGGGCCGAGCGTGACTTCGTGTGTGACACGAGCCGAAACTCGCAGACGAACGTCGGCGGCGCCGCTGCGCTCTCGGTGGTTCAAGGCCAGTCGGTCGAGGTCGGCGGGGACGCGTCCGTCACCGTCAAGGGCCAAGTGACGGTCACGGCGGGTGAGGTCACCATCGAGTCCAAAGGGGGGCGCACCGACGTCTCCGGGCTCTACCACTCCATCGATGCGGGCTCTCTTCTCGTCACCACCAAGTATGCGGTGAAGATGGAGACCGATGAGATGAAGGTGACGGCGAAGACCGTCAAGATCGAGGCGGACGAGATCCGGCTTTCGGCGGGCGGGGCTTCCATCGTGATCGGCGACGGAAAGATCACGCTGTGTGCACCGCTGGTGGAGATCAACCCGTGAGAACCGGAGCTTTTCCCATGGAGGGCGCGGGTGAGCCACGGCCGATGGTGGCGCACGGGATGACCCACACGGGCAAGCGCCCCCGGAACGAAGACTGCCACTTGATCCGGGAGGACCTTGGTTTCGTGATCGTCGCGGATGGGTTCAGCGGTGAGGCTGGGGGAGACATCGCGGCTCGGATCGCGGTGGACGAGATCGCCGGTTGCCTCGCGCAGGAGGACGAGCAGACGCTGCCCTGCTTTGAGCCCCACGAGCTCTCGGACGGGCTCACCGTCGCGACGGCGCGCTTCGCGATCGAGCACGCGCACAGCTCTATCCGCCGCGAAGCGCAGCGCAAGGGCCCCCCCGGGATGTGCACGGCGGTGGCCTTGTTGGTGGTCGCGGGGCCGGCTGTCATCATCGGCGGCGCGGGGAGCGTGCACGTCTATCGGTTCCGGCGCGACAGCCTGGTGCAACTGACGCGTGACGAGGACATGTTCGGCATGAACGGCCGTCCCGTGGGGGCGGCGCGAGATGCGGCACGGCCGGCGATCACGACGGATCTCTGGCGAGCAGGAGATCGCTATCTTGTCTGCACCTCCGGGCTGCACCGCGTGCTGGGTGGCGAGATGATCCGCTGCACGCTTTCGGGCTGCGCGACGGCGGCCGAATGTACGGCGGCGCTGATCGGGCGGGCGTTGCACGCGGGCGCGGTGGACAACATGACGGCTGTCACGGCCCTTCCGTGGCGTCACGGGGCCGCCCCGAGCCCGACTCCGCCCGAGCGAAGGGAGATGCAATGAATACGACGATGCTCGTGGTGGTGGCGCTGGCGTTGCTGGCGCTGATGTCGGGTGTGCTGGTGGTTTACACGGAGGCAAGGAGTGTCCGCCTGGCGCTCGATCACTTTGCGGGGCTCGTGGGGCAGGCGAATGGCTCGGCGCAGCGCGCGCGAGCCCAGGCGGAGGGCGCGCGGGTGGAGGCGCAGAGCGCTCGTTCGGAGGCGATCGTCACGCGGTCCGAGATCCAGGCGTTGCGGGAGCTGCTTCACGAGATCCGCGACGAGACGTGCGGCCCGCCGGCGACGCGACCGGGGCCCTCGGCAGAGCCGCGGCAGCAGATGTCCAATCAGGCCACGGCGGGGGGAGCCGAATAGCGGCCTTCCGTGGTGAGGTACAGCTCACCGAGGATCGCGAGGGTCTCCAGAATCCCCTTACCCCACGCGGACGCGCGTGCAGATTCCCCTTACCCAACGCGGACGGGCGCGCGGATTCCCCATACCCAACGCGGACGCGCGTGCAGATTCCCCTTACCCAACGCGGACGGGCGCGCGGATTCCCCATACCCGACGCGCCAGCGCGCAGGGGCGGCTGGATCCGGTGCCTCGCCGAAGACGGGCTCCCCCCGGCCGCGCGCAGCGCAGCGAGCACGGACTTGGGGGGAGCAGGCGGGAGGAGCGTCCAGCGACGAGCGCCGTGGGGGGCAGCACTGCTCTCATCCGTCCCTCGGAGGCCCTCTGGCGCGAGCGGCATCGACGCCCTTCCGCCTTCCATGATCAGCGAGCGCGGCGGCGGAGGACTTGTATCTTCCTCGCGAGATGCTCGTCGCCACAAGCGCGCCGTGGGAGAGAGCCAGCCGGCTTTATACGTCGCGAAGGGCAGCGGAGTGCGCCATGTCGACAAAAGCTGCCCCCCGGCATGCCACTCTGGGTTAAGCTCGCGGCGATCCCGTGAGAGCCCCCCTGCCCAGCTTCCTCGAAGACATCGGAAACGTTCGAGCCACCGGCGCGAGCACACCCGAGACATCCTATTACCCCGCCCTCAAACATCTCCTGGACGCCATCGGTCGCGAGCTGAGCCCGAAGGTTCTCTGTGTGATGAACCTGCGGAACCAGGGTGCCGGGCTCCCGGATGGAGGCCTGTTCACGGCGGACCAGTTCGGAAGGAAAAACAGCGCGGACGACGCGGAGCGTGCGTTTACCACGCTCAAGCCGAGCCGCGGCGCCATCGAGGTCAAGCCCCCGACGACGGATATCGTCCTGCTGTCTCGGTCCAAGCAGGCTATAGGGTATGGTGGTGCCTATCGGCATGTTCTGCTCACGAACCTCCGCGAGTTTTCGCTGATGGATTACAGCGATGGCAGTCCGAAGACGGTTGAATCCTTCACGCTCGCAAAGTCGGAGCGAGAGCTCTGGCAGTTGTGCGCGGCGCCGGGCCCGGCCAAGGCCATGGCCGACCGCTTCGCGGAGTTCCTCCGCCGGGTGTTGCGGACACCGGCACCACTTGCGGAGCCTGAGGATCTGGCGTGGTTCCTGGCGAGCTATGCGCGTGAGGCGCTGGCAGAGATAGAGCATTTGGACATTCCCGGCCTATCGGACGTGGCCGTGCACCTAGAAGCTGCCCTCGGCGTTGGGTTCGGGTTCGGCACTGATGCGACAAGCCCGCTCGTCTCCGAAGCACAGAAAGCCAAGGCTAGGCATTTCTTCCGTTCCATCCTCGTGCAGACCCTATTCTATGGGGTGTTCAGCGCTTGGGTCTTGTGGTGCCAACAAGGCCCCGCGCCCGAAGAACGATTCTCTTGGCGGGAGGCGGCAGGTCGGCTGCACCTCACTCCGCTCAACGTGCTCTTTCACGAGATGACGCGTCCGACGCTCCTCTTCACTCAGATCCTCTTGAGTCGCCTGACCCTCGCGGAAGCGGCTTTGAACCGAGTCGACCGCGGTTCATTCTTCAAGCGTTTTCAGCAACAAGAAGCTGTCCAGTACTTTTACGAGCCGTTCCTCGAAGCCTTCGATCCCGGCCTGCGCAAGGATTTGGGCGTATGGTACACACCTGACGAGGTGGTTCGCTACATGGTCGAGCGGGTCGACCGGACGTTGCGCGCGGATCTCGGTATTCCGGGCGGGCTCGCCGACCCTGATGTGCTCGTGCTCGATCCGTGCTGTGGCACGGGGGGCTTCCTCGTGGCTGTGTTGGAACGTATTCGGTCGACGTTGATTGAGCAGGGCGAAGACAGTTTGGCGTCCGCGCAAGTGCTCGAAGCAGCGCGCAAGCGGGTTTTCGGCTTCGAGATTCTGCCAGCCCCGTTTGTCATCGCACACCTCCAAATCAGTCTCTACTTGGAGCGCATCGGGGCGCCCATGCCGGAGGGAAGTCGAGCTGCGGTGTATTTGACCAACGCACTTACAGGTTGGAGCGTGGGAAAGGGCAGACAGGTGCGGTTGTGGGAGGGCCTGAAGGAAGAGCGCGACCAATCTGACCAGGTGAAGCGCAAGGCAAAAGTCCTCGTGGTCCTTGGGAATCCGCCGTATAATGCGTTCGCAGGAGTCCAGCCGGACGAGGAGGAAGACTCCGTCAATGCGTACAAGGAAGGGCTACGCAAAGTCTGGCACGTTCGGAAGTTCAACCTGGACGAGCTGTACGTAAGGTTCATGCGACTGGCTGAGCGGAAAATAGTGGAGCAATCCGGCCGTGGCGTAGTCTGCTATGTGTCGAATGCAAGCTACGCCGCCGACAAGAGCTTTGTGGTGCTCCGGGAGAGATTTCTGCACGAATTCGATACGATTGCCATCGACAATTGCAACGGTGACAGCCGCGAAACAGGCAAGCTGACCCCCGACGGCAAGCCCGACCCTTCCATTTTTTCGACGTCTCGTAATCGGGAAGGGATTCGCACCGGAGCAGCAATTGGGCTGTTTGTACTGACTGGCAAGAAGCGGAAGCCCAACGCCATTGCGGGGGTTAAATGGCGCGATTTCTGGGGTGTGACGAAGAGAAAAGACCTCCTCGACAGCCTTGATGAGGCATCATCGGGCTACCAAGATGTCCCCGTCGCAGCCCAGTCCTACTGGTCGCTGCAACCTCGCAGCGCTGTCGCCGCCTACCGATCGTGGCCGCAAGTGATCGACCTATGCGGACGGGACAAGAGCGAGCATGAGCCGATCAGCGGGCTTGCGGAGAAGCGCATGGGCGGCTTGCTGGCGTTCGAAAAGCACATCTTGACGGCGCGCATGACTGCATATTTCGACCCGAATCTGTCCTTGGCCGCGATCGCACCTTCGATTGGTGGGCTCGCTCGAAATGCGGGGCGGTACCCGGCCGAAGAGACCCGCAAGCGTTTGCTAAGTCAAGGGGCCTCTTTCGAGCCCGAGCGGATCAAGCGTTACGCGCTGCTGCCTTTCGATGTGCGCTACTGCTACCACACGAGCTCGCGGCCACTCTGGAACGAGCCACGGCCGATCCTCTCCGAACAGTTGTGGAGCGATAACCGCGGCTTCGTCTGCCGGAGCGCCGCCCGACAGCCGGACGAAGGTTGGCCGGCGTATTGTGTCACCGCACTGCCGGATCACCATCTGCTCGATCCCAATGTGGTCGTGATCCCCTTTCGTTGGGGCGCTGTAGAGCTTGGAAAGAAGGTCTTCACTGGCAACCTCGGGCGACAAACCCGTACCTACCTGGCCAAGCTCGGGATCACGAACGCAGACGCCAATGAGCACGTCGCGACGCTGGTGTGGTATCACGCGCTCGCTGTAGCTTATTCCCCTGCGTGGCTTGCCGAGAACGGGGACGCGATCCGGGCTGATTTCCCGCGCGTTCCGATGCCAGGTCACCTCGAAACACTCGAGCGATCGGCCCTTCTGGGTCGGCAAGTGGCTGACCTGCTGGATCCAGACGTTCCTGTGCCCGGTGTCAGTACGGGGAAAGTCCGTGACGATCTCCGCCTGCTCGGGGCGCTCAAACATCGAGATGGTGGGCAACTCGATCCGGCGCGGGGCGACCTCGCGGTGACCGCTCGCTGGGGTGTCTTGCAGCGCCTCGATCGCGGAGACGTGGTCATGCCCGGTCCCGGGCGCGTGACCGAAGGAAGCGGCCGGCACGTGCCGCTCGACTCAGCATTGCTCGACGTGTGGCTCAACCAAGATGTATGTGCTCACGACGTGCCCGAGGCGGTTTGGTCGTTCACCATAGGCGGCTATCAGGTCCTCAAGAAATGGCTTAGCTACCGCGAGAAATCGGTGCTGGGGCGAGATTTGACTCTCAATGAAGGCCGGTATCTCTCCGTCATGGTGCGACGTGTCGCGGCGTTGTTGCATCTGTCACGTGAGCTCGATGCCGCATACCAACAAGCCAAGCGTGAGCATGTTTGGCCCTCCCAATAGCGCCCGCGTCGCTCGTCGCTCTGGCAGTGAATCAGACAGCAATGACTCTGAGCCATGACCCAGACGGAGAGGTCACTTCCGGGTCGTCTCGACCTGGTTCTCCGGGGAGCGGGCGGCCGCAGGGGGCGGAGAGGAGGGCTCGAACGCGCCTTCGGAGAGGGCTTGATCCGCCCGCTCCAGGGGCCCTTTGTAGTCCTGGAGGACAACGTGCTTGCCGACGACGATGGCGCGGCCGCGGGGGCTCGCGAACGCGGTGCAAAAGAAGGAGGCGAAGTGGTCCGGAGGGAGGGAGTCGGGCATCCGGAAGAGGCGTGTCTCGAAGAGGCCCCCTTCGTGCTCTGGTATCGGGGTGTCGACGTTCCAGGTGCGAGAGCGGTTGCGGGGCTCGGGCTCGAAGTGAATGGCGCCCTCGTAGATCTCTGTGTACACGCTCTGTGCGCGGGAGAGGACGCGGGACAGGCTCGGGAAATCGATGTCCGGGACCGCGAGGCCGATCCGGACGTTGACGAGAGGGGCCGAGACGATGACGCCGACGCCCAGGGCTTCCGAGAGGGCGCCTGCGAATACCCCCAGTGGAACATTCTCGGCGACGACGCGGAGGCGGGCTTTTTCGAGGTCGCGGCTGGGGGGTCCGGAGAGCAATCGGACCTCCATGCGGCCCATGGGAGCAGCGGAGTCGATCTCGCGGGGCGGCGGCGGCCGAGGGTTTCCGGAGCAGGTGAACGCGGGCGAGGGCGTCCATGGCACCGACAGCGGTGGCTGGAGAGCGGCAGTGCACCCGGTCAAGAGGGCGGCGGCGACGAAGAGAAGGGGGGTCTCGCGCTTCATGGATCTGCGGGGATCTACGGTGGGGTGTTCCTGGTCAGGCCCGGGCGGGCTCCGGCTCGGGGGGGGACACGCGGAGATCGCGGACCTTGGGGAGGGTCGCGGCCACGAGGAGGCCCATCACGAGGCACGCGACTCCACCGGTGACGACCGAGACGCGGGCGCTCGTGGCCTCGGCGAGGGCGCCGGCCTCGAATTCGCCGAGCTGAGGGCCCGAGACGAAGAAGAGCATGTGAATGGCGTTGAGGCGACCCCGCATGTCGTCGGGGATCATGGTCTGTCGGGCGATCTGGCGGACCACCGTGCTCACCGTGTCGGCCGCGCCGGAGGCCGCCAGGAGCACGAGTGCGAGCCAGAAGGAGCTCACGAGGCCAAAGAGGGCCGTCGCGAGGCCATAAGCGACGACAGCGCCCAACAAGGCCCGTCCGTGGCGGCGAATCGGAGGGCGCGACGAGAGGAAGGTGCCGGCGATCACAGCGCCGACGGCCGGAGCGGACATGAGCCATCCGAGGCCCCGAGCCCCCTGGTGAAAGACCTCCGTGGAGAAGACAGGCAGGAGCAACAAGGCACCAGCGAAGAGGGTCGCGAGGAAGTCAATCCACATGAGGTGGAGGAGGACGGGCTTTGTGCGGAGATAAGCGAAAGCGTCGGCGATGGCGGCGAATCCGCTCTTTTGGGGGGCGCCTTCTTCGTACGGCGCCCCGCGCGCCTTCTCCGTACGGCGCGCCAGGCCGCCACTGGGGCCCGCAGGGCCGACGTTGCGCAGGCCGCCACTGGGGCCCGCAGGGCCGACGTTGCGTGCCCGGATCAGGAGGAGCACTCCGATCAACGGGAGGAACGAGATCGCGTCCACCGCATACAGGGTCTGAATGGACGTGGAGGCGAGCAGGAGGCCGCCCGCCGCCGGGCCCACGACGGTGGCTGTCTGAAAGCCGAGGACGTTGAGCGCGAGGCCGTTTTCGAGGTCTTCGCGAGGGAGGATGTTGACGAAGAAGGCGTTGCGCGCAGGGTTTTCGAAGGCGGCTGTCGTGGCGATGAGCGCGACGGCGGCGTAGATGAGGTAGGGAGTCGCGAGCCCCTTGCGCGTGATCACGAAGAGGGTCGTGGAGACGACCGCCATGAAGGCCTGTGTCGCGAGGAGGACGCGGCGGCGATCCATGCGGTCGGCCATGACTCCCCCCCAGAGGCCAAAGACGAGGATCGGCACGCACCGCCACAAACCGATGACGCCGAGCGCCAGCTTGGAGCCTGTCAGGAGATAGACGTGCCAGGAGAAGGCCACCATGCGCATCTCGGAGCCCATCCGAGAGAAGACATGGGATGACCAGAAGAGGGCATAATCCCTGTTGCGAAGGGCGGCGAACCTCAATGGAAGAGACCTTGAATGCGGAGCTCTGGAGCGATTTCTGAGGACTTTTTCACCACGGAGGCACAGAGATCACGGAGAGTCACGGAGGATTTTTTGTTCTCAGAGGCTGGAAATCTGGGACAAAAAATCTCTGTGCGACCTCCGTGCTCTCCGTGGCTCCGTGGTGAAAAAAGCCCCACTGATCCCGAGTCCAACAGGCTTATGTGCTCTCTGTGGCTCCGTGGTGAAAAAAGCCCCACTGATCCCAAGTCCGACAGGCTTATTCAGGGGTGTCTTGCTTGGCGCCGATGCCGTGCCGACGCAGATAAGCACGCACGTGGGCGCGCTCCATGCCCGCGCGACGGGCCATCTCGGAGACATTGCCCTTGGCCTCCTCGGCGAGCGCCGCGAAATAGTCACGCTCGAAGCGGGTCAGGACATCGCGCTTGGCGTCCTGGAACTGCCGGCCTTTCATGGAGCCGAACCCAGGGCCGCCGATCTGCGGGGGGCCAGAGCCTGCCTGCGGAGCCTCGGTGAGCGCGCCCAGGTGGGCCGAGATGTCGATTTCTTCGCCCTCTGTCGCGAGCGCGAAGGCCACGGCCACGGCGTTGCGCAGCTCGCGCACGTTGCCCGGCCAGTCGTGCCGCGCGAGGCGCTCCAGGGTGATGCTGGAGACGCGCTCGTAGACCGTCTCGTCCCCGAGATCCTTGAGCATCCGGCGCACGAGGACGGGGAGATCTTCGAGGCGGTGACGGAGCGCCGGGAGCTCGATCTTCACCTGCGCGACACGGAAATAAAGGTCGCTCCGGAAGGCGCCGGTGTTCACGGCGCGCACGAGATCGCGGCGGGTCGCGGCGAGGACGCGCACGTCGACCTCGCGGTACGTGGAGCCGCCGACGCTCTTGATGCGGCGCTCGGCGAGGGCGCGGAGCAGCTTGGGCTGCACGTCGACAGGGAGCTCGCCGAGCTCGTCGAGGAAGATGGTGCCGCCGTCCGCTTCGACGAAGGGCGAAGGGCGCTTGTCGACAGCGCCCGTGAAGGCGCCGCGCTCGTGGCCGAAGAGCGTCGCCTCCGCCAGCGTGGGGGGGATGGAGCCGCAGTCGACGACGACGAAAGGCTTCTTTGCGCGGTTGCTCGCGAGGTGGAGGGCCTGCGCGACGAGCTCCTTGCCGGTGCCCGTCTCGCCGTTGATGAGCACCGTCAGGTCCGTGGGGGCGATCTTGGCGAGGCGATCGAAGATGGCCCGCATGCTGGCGCTCTGCGCGACGAGGGGCCCGAACTGGGGGGCGGCGCTGAGGACGATCCGCTCGGGGCGCGCGGGCTCGAACGAGAGCTCCGTGTCGCCGATCTTGAGCTTCGTCGCGTGCAGCAAATAGACGTCGCCGATGCGAACGCCGCCGACGAACGTGCCGTTGCGGCTGCCGAGATCGCGGACGCGGACGCCCTGCTCGGTGGCGACGAGCTCGACGTGGACGGCGCTGACCTTGCCGTCATCGACCATGATCGCGCACGCCTGGTTGCGGCCGAGGACGATGGGATCGGGGCCGATCTCGACCCAGTCGCTCGTGGAGGTGCGGATCCTGCCGCCGCGCACTTCGACGCGGTTTCTGCTGGCTACGGTGGCGTCAAGCAATGCCGTTACCTCGAACCTCTCCGGCGCCCCTGAGCCGCGCTGTCGTCGCGTGGGAGGACGCCATCGCCGAACGTCCCTTCGATCGTCATCGTGGGCGGGCCGTCCACCACCGTCGCGGGATCTTCCTGCGGCGGCGGGGGCTCGGTCCCGCGCGCGCGGGCCGACGTGCGGCGGGCGCGCGTGATGTTCTCGGGCTGGATCGCCCGCCACGAAGTGAGCGCTTCGGACGCGTTGTTGAATCGATCTTCGCGGCGGCGCGCGAGGGCCCGCTCGAGGAACCGCTCGACGCCCGCGGGCCACTTCTCGCCGGTGGCCTCGGCGAGGGAAGGCGCGGAGCGATCGAGCTTCATCGACACGAGCACGGCCGCGGTGGCGCCCTCGAACGGGAGGCGGCCCGCGAGCGCTCGAAAGGTGACGGCGCCGACAGCGTAGATGTCCGCGCGCTCATCGGCGCGAGCGGCCCCTCGGACTTGCTCGGGCGCCATGTACGCGAAGGACCCGAGCGTCGCGTCGAAGGCGGTGAGCGTGGGCTCCTCCTTGCCAGGCCGCGTGAGCTTGGAGATGCCGAAGTCGAGGACCTTGGCGCGCTCCGGGACCTGCGGGCGATCGTTCGTGCCGGCGGGGGGCTTCGGGGGCTCGGGCAGGTGCTCGAGGAAGATGTTTCCAGGCTTGAGATCGCGGTGGATCACGCCGGCCGCGTGCGCCGCGACGAGGCCCTGAAGGACGTCGTCGATGATGGGGCCGACCTCGGAGAGCGGGAGGTACTGCTCGCGCTTGAGCCGATCCGCGAGGGATTCACCGTGAAGGCGCTCGAAGACGAGCAGGTGCGCGCCGTCCTCGTTCTCGGCCACGTCGAGGAGCTGACAGACATACGGGCTCTTGATCGCTCGGGCGATCTCGGCCTCGCGCTGGAAGCGGCGCACCAGGTCAGGCTTCATCGCGGCGCGAGCCAGGAGCACCTTGATCGCAACTTCGCGAGGGGAGCCACTGGGGCTCGGAGAGCCGACGTTGCTCGATCCATCGTCGCTGACGGCTGCCCAAACCTCACCCATCCCGCCCCGGCCCAGCAAGCGCGTTACTCGGTAGCCTGCAAGAATATCGCCAGGGTGGATCGCCACGTAACCTGGATCGGGACGGTACCACAAATGCCCTTCGATCCGACCGATGTTTTTTCAAGGCGTCCGCTGATCTGCCAGCGAGACGAACGGCGGAAGCGCACAGGAATCGAACCTGCCCAAGACAGCAGAACTGCCTCGCACCGATTTTGAAGACCGGGGGTGGCGCCAGCCGACCACGCGCTTCCACCTCGGCTTGTAACGTGTCGAGGGCGCCGTGACCAGCCGTGTTTCGCGTAGGATCGGCAGATTCGGAAGGTGAGTGGCATGCGCCGATCGATCGTCGTCGTGGCTGTCGGGATCGCGCTCGCGGGGTGCGGCAAGCGCGAGGTGTGCGAGCTCGGGATGGGCTTTCAGTTCTCGCCCGCGGACGCGACGTGGAAGCCGTACCTGGAGCTGTTGCCGCCGTCAGCGACGGTGTGCGGGCACATCGCGATCTTCGGGAGCCCCAACAAGCGGGCGCTCAACGTGGACTTCGCGGACGACCCGACCCCGGCCGAGTCGATGCTGAAACACCTTGAATCCAAGGGGTGGACGCGCGTGGTCGCGGCGCTCGACAACCCGGACGCGCAGTCGATCAAGCTGACGAAGGGCGACCAGACGTTCCGCGCGACGACCAACAAGGACAAGGGGCGCGTGCGCGCTGTGCTCGAGCTGGAGGAGACCACGTGCGCGCCGAACGAGCGGCGATCGGGGCCGGGTTACTTCACGTGCCGCGACAAGGAGATCGTCAAGTGCGAGGCGGGGACGCGGATGTTCTCGTCCGTGCAGACGTGCCCCGGCGCGTGCAAAGCCGAAGGCGGTCAGGCGCGCTGCGAGTAGCAGGGTCGCGTCGCGGGGCTCCGAAATCCGGTATGGTCGCCGCGTGAGACGGTTTGTCGTCGGGACTGCGGGGCATGTCGATCACGGCAAGACGACGCTCGTTCAGGCGCTGACGGGCATCGACACGGACAGGCTGCCGGAGGAGAAGCGGCGCGGGATCACCATCGAGCTCGGCTTCGCGCCGTGGGATCTCGGCGACGGGATGGCCGTGAGCGTGATCGATGTGCCGGGGCATCGAAGGCTCGTTCACACGATGATCGCCGGGGCCACGGGCATCGAGCTTTTGCTCCTCGTGGTGGCCGCAGACGAGGGCGTGATGCCGCAGACGCGCGAGCACGTCGCGGCCTGCGAGCTGCTCGGGCTCAAGCGCGCGGTGGTGGCGATCACCAAGGTGGATCGATCGGGCGATGAGCTCGCGGAGCTGGCCGCGGACGAGGCCCTCGGGCTCCTGGGAAATCGGTGGAAGGCCGAGGCCGTGCTCGTGTCGGCGCGCACGGGGCAAGGGCTCGACAAGCTGCGCGACGCGGTGAGGCGGGCGCTCCGGGAGATCGACAAGCAAGGGGGCGATCGAGGGACGGTCGCGAGGCTCTCGGTCGATCGGCATTTCTCGGTGAAGGGCGCGGGCACGGTGGTGACGGGCACGCTGGTGGGCGGGCGCGTGGCCCTCGGGATGCCGCTGCGGTTGGTCGGCGAAACAGGGGCGATCGAGACGGTGGCGCGCGGGCTCCACGTGCACGATCAGCTCGTCGAGTCCGCGCAGGCCCCGACGCGGCTCGCCGTGAATCTGGCGGGGATCGCCCTCGAATCCGTGAAGCGAGGGGACGTGCTCACGGGCGATCCGAGCGTCGCGGCGACGAAGATGATCGACGTGGCGCTGTGGCCCGCGGCGAACGAAAAGGGCACGCAAGCTCGGCAAATCAAGCGCGGGACGGTGGCGTCGCTCTACGTGGGGACCGCGCGATCGACGGTCAAAGCGAAGCCGCTCGTCCCGAGGATCGAAGAGGTCGTCGTCGCGGAGGGCGCGCCCGCGGCCGACGAAGGACCGATGTTCGTGCGGCTCCGGCTCGCGCATCCTGTCGTCGTCTTCGGCGGTGATCGGTTCGTGCTTCGCGGCGCGGACACAGAAGGGCCCGCGGGCGCGGTGCTCGGCGGAGGCGTGGTGCTCGACGCGCAGGCCCCTCGGACGAAGCCAAAAATAAGGCGTTTGCGCGTGCTCCGCGCGCTCGAGGGCGGCGACGCGAAGGAGGCGGTGAGCGCGCTCACGAGCGAGGCTTCCCCGCGGCCGTTCGTGCCCGCGTCGCTCTCGTCGCGGTTCAAGATCCCGGAGGCCGCGCTGCTCCGCGCCGCCGACAAGCTCACCGAGGCAGGGTCGATCGTGCGCCTCAAGAACGGGGCGCTCGCGCTTCGATCCAAGCTGATCGAGATGGCCGGGAGGGCGCGCGCGATGGTGCTCGATCACCACCGAGCCGCGCCGCTCGATCGAGGTCTGCCGCTGGAGACGATGCGGAAGCAGCTCGCGGAGACGTCGAGCCCCGAGGCCGCGGACGAGGCGATCCGGCTCGCGGCGCGGAAGGGCGCTGTGCCCGGCGAACCGATCGCGATCGAGGGCGACGTGGCGCGCGTGCCGGGGTTCGAGAACGCGCCGCAAGGGGCCGTCGGCGGGGCCCTCGGGAAGGCGATCCGCACGATGGAGGAGACGGGGCTGCGCGGCGTCTCGGAGGCCGTGATGCGCGAGGCGACGGGCTCCAATCCCAAGGAAACGAAGGCGATCCTCGCGAAGCTCACGCGCGAGGGCGTCGCGATGGCGGCCGGCGATCTGTGGTTCTCACGGAAGGCCGTGGACGAGCTCAAGGCGAAGCTCACGGATCACATGCGCGCGACGCAGCGGCTCACGATCGCCGATCTGAA
>Ga0268298_10000823_pt1 | contig 38789 bp, 46 predicted proteins | sample WWTPWeurt_MetaG_FD_194462 | JGI IMG/M metagenome (GOLD analysis project Ga0268298, IMG submission 194462) | Activated sludge microbial communities from WWTP in Nijmegen, Gelderland, Netherland - WWTP Weurt | ecosystem: Engineered > WWTP > Aerobic digester > Activated sludge | place...
AGCGTGGTCCACGCCGCGGTCGGTGCCATCACCGAGGGCGACGTGAACCTGGCGGTCGCCGCCAAGGGCATCATCATCGGCTTCAACGTGCGGCCGGCGGGCAAGGCCACGAGCCTCGCGCAGCAAGAAGGCGTGCAGATCCGCCAGTACAGCATCATCTACAACGTCGTCGACGACGTGAAGGCGGCCATGGAGGGCCTCCTGGCCCCGACGCTGGTGGAGAAGGAGCTCGGCAAGGCCGAAGTGCGGCAGGTCTTCAAACTCAGCAAGGCGGGGACCATCGCCGGAACCATGGTGGTGCAGGGGCTCGTGCGCCGGAGCGCCACCGCGCGTCTGGTGCGCGACGCGGCGGTGATCTGGAGCGGAAAGGTCTCGAGCCTGAAGCGCTTCAAGGACGACGTGCGCGAAGTCAAAGAGGGCTTCGACTGCGGCATCGGTCTCGAGGGCTACAACGACATCAAAGAAGGCGACTTCATCGAGTTCTTCGAGCTCGAAGAGGTCAAGCAGACGCTCTGATGTTCGTCGGTGTCGCCAGGCTCACGCTGCAGATCCCGGGGGCCCGTTCGCTGAAGGACCGCCGCCAGGTGGTGAAGAGCTTCAAGGAGCGGGTCCGCGCGCGATTGCCCGTGAGCATCGCGGAGGTGGGCGACGTCGAGCGACACCAGGTCGCGAGCCTGGGCGCCGCCACGGTCGGGCACGACTCCACGTACTGCACGAAGATCCTGTCCGAGCTCCGCGAGCTGGCGGGCACGCTGCCCGACGCCATCCTCGCCGACGTGCGCACGGAGATCCTGTCGTTCGGTCCCGGCGGCGAAGGCATCGAGGGCGGCATCGAATCGAGCCTCGGTTCACGTTCGGCTCCGCCGGGCGACTTCTCGGATTTGGCGGAGAAGTGGGGGAAGGGGTGAGCGCGCGGCGGGCCGATCGCGTCGCCGGTGTGATCCGCGCGCACTTGACCGAGCTCCTCGGCCACCTCGGCGACGAGCGCCTCTCCACTCTGGTCGTGACCGACCTCAGCGTGACGGATGACCTCTCGGTCGCGCGGGTGTTCGTGCGCTCGCTCGCGGGCCCGGACGACCCCCAGCAGCAAAAGAGCCTGCTCCGCGCTTTGTCCCGGGTATCCGGGCGCCTCCGGCGCGGGCTCGCGCCGCGCCTCGATCTGCGGAAGCTCCCCGAGCTTCGCTTCGAATACGATCGCGGGCACGACAACGTGCGCCGGGTCGACGAGCTGCTGGAAGAGATCGCGCACGAAGACCGTGAGCGCGCCGACGAAGACTGACCCGCGCCGGACTGCGCTCGACTACTTGCTGTCGAACCCGAGTACGCCGGCGGGCGGCGCTGCGGCGGGGTCGAGGCGATCGCTCGGATCCGCGCCGAGCAGTGTGTGCTGGAAGAACGCCGTCGAGTAGGCGTCGATGAGCGCGTGGGCGTCGGCCCACGGAACGTTATCCGGTCCGCAGCCATCGTCGAAGGCATCCAGGGTGAGACCGAGCTTCTCCACCAAAAGACACATGTCGGAGAAGGTGAAGTGGCCCGCTCTTGCGATCTCGACCAGCGCGGCCGGGCTCGGCAGCGACCCGTACGGAGCCTTCTGCTCCTTTGCGAACGGGGTGAGCTGATCGCTCTCACCGCCTTGGATCATCACCGGCATGGACACGTCCGCAAACCCGTTCCGGTTGCCGGCGTACATCGCTTGCGCGCCGCCCGGTGCGTGGGCCAACGCCGCCCGAAAACGCGTGTCGAGGGCAGAAGCGGGCATGCTGACGTCTTGCCACCCATCGCACACGAGTCCGCCGCTGGCGTTGCACTCCGCGAGCATCGCCTGGGCATCTACGCTCGCGCCCGCGACCCGCAGCGCCGTGAATCCACCGAAGCTGTGCCCGGCGACGCCGACGCGCTCGGGATCGACGGCCCGCCGCAGACGTGCGCCCGGCGTGTCGGCGGCCGCCAGCACGGCGTCGAGGGTCCGCGACACGTCGCCGGGGCGCAGCACGGCCGCTTCCGCGGCCGGGATCGCGTTGGCCTGATTGACCTGCTCCGCGAGCGTGTTGCCCACGTGGTCGGGAGCTGCCACGACGAAACCGTGGCTCGCGAGCCACTCGGTCAGATAGACGCTCTGGATCCGGATCCCGCCGTTGCCGTGGGAAAACACCACGACCGGGAAGGGCGCGCCCCGCCGGTCGAGCGGCGCGTCCCGGCGTGCGGCGTGGGGGGAATCGAAGCGGGCGAGCTCGAGCACGCCGATCTTCACGACGTACTGTTCAGGCGCACCGCCTTGCGCCGCCGGATACCAGACCTCGATGGGCAGCGTGCGTCCGGAGCTCTCGACTTCGAGGCTGGTGACGCCGATGCCGTAGGGCCCGAGCTCGGCCGGGTCACGTGGTGCTGGCGCTTGCGCACTCGGTTCCACCCCGTCGCTGCAGCCGAGCGCGAGGCAGAGGGAGACTACGACGAGGCGTCGCACCCGCCGAGCATAGAGCGAATTCCCGTCCGTGTCCGCCCGGGGCCACGACCCCAAATGCGCGACTGCCGCGCTCCCACTTCGGAAGCGCGGCAGCCTCGGCGAAGGCGGGCCCGAGCCCGCGCTCCGTTCACTTCTTCTGCGTGATCATCAGCTGCACACGGCGGTTCCGCGCGCGGTTGGCCGGCGAGACATTGGGGACCAGGGGCTTGTCTTGCCCGTAGCCCTTGGCGTCGAGCCGGCTCGAATCCACACCCAGCTTCACCAGTGCGTCGCGCACGGCGTCGGCGCGCTGCTGGCTCAGGCGCTGGTTGTAGACGGGTGAACCCGTGTTGTCGGTGTGGCCCTGGATTTCGAGCTTGCTGATTTCGGCTCGGGTCTTGAGCACGTCCGCGATTTCTTCCACCAGCGAGGCCGAATCGGGCTCGATGGTGGCAGCGTCGTGGGCGAAGTGGATCTGCTTCTTCAGCTTCACTTCGTTCGCCGCCACGGTGACGTTGGGTGCCTTCGGACGCTTGTTCAGCGAGATGGTCGCCTTCAGATCCTCTTGCGGCTTGACCTCGAGCTCGGTGACGCTGGTGAAGTAGCCGTTGGCCGTCACCGTGATCTTGGCCGGGCCAGGCGGCACGTTCTCGAAGCGGAAGGTGCCGGACGCATCCGCCGAGAGCTCGAGTTCGCGGTTCAGCTTGTCGGTGATCTTCACGCTGGCCGTCGCCACCGCCTGGTTGGTTTCGCCGTCGACGAGCCCGCCGATGATGTTGCCGACCTTGGGCAGGGCCTCGAGCTCACAGCTCACGCTGGTGATGTTCGGCTGACCCGTGGCCGGGGCGGCCGTCGGTCCCATGGGCGCCGGCGCCATGCCCGGCTGCGTCGGCTGTCCGAACGCCGGAGCGGCCGGAGCACCCATGCCCGGGCCGATGCCCGCCGTGGCTTGGACGGTGGCTTGGCAAGTGCCGTCGCGGTAGCCCGGGGCCTTGACCGAGAAGGTGTAGGTGCCGGGCTCCAGGTTGATGGTGCGGAAGGTGCCGTCGTCCGCCGAGACCATGCCAGACATGGCGCGACCGTCGAAGCGGATGATGGCGCCGCCGACCGGCGTGTTCGCGCCCTTCTCGATGACGACGCCCTGGATGTAGCGGTCCTGGGCCACCGGCGTCGGCATCGGGCGCTCGACCTGGACCTCCTTGACGACGGGCGGCTCTTTCTTGGTGTCCGCTGCCCAGCCGAGGCCGAGGTAGAGCGTCCAGGGCGACTCGGGGGCCACTTCCTGGATGAAGTCGCTGGTCGCGCCCGTGCCGATGTCGAAGCCCGCGAGCAGGCTGAGCCCATCGATGCCGGGGTACGCGCGCGCGCCGAGCGTGACGCGCGAGGGCGACGTCGAGAAGCCGGCGTCGTTGCCCAAACAACCGTCGCCGACTTCTTTGCGGCTCTCGTTGCAGACGTAGTCTTGGCGGTTCATCGGGACGTCGATGGTCCACTCGGCGAACGGGTGGATGTAGTCGAACATGCCCTCGAGGCCGAGCCCGATCTGGAACGAGTCCACGCGGTTGATGTCGAGACCGTAGCGCTCGATGCGCGTGATCTTCTGACCGTTGCGCGCCGTCTCGGTGTCTTCCACCAAGCCGCCGGAGTTGTCGAACAGGTAGCCGACGTTGGCGTTGAAGCGCAGCGGCACGCGGTCGTCGGGGTTCGTGCGGTTGTTCAGGTCGGCAGTCGCGAGGCCACGAATCGCGTAGCTCGTGCCCGAGCCGTCGAGGCCCACGCCGCCGGTGCCGTTCAGCAGCCAGAGCTGGAGCTCGCCGCCCACGCTGAAGATCGAGTCGGGCTCGTAGGGCATGAAGCCTTTCAAGCCGATGTTGGTATCGCCGAGCACCTGGAGCAGGCGCGGGCGGCTCTGGTTGTTTTCCGTCGCGGAGGCGTGGAAGCCCATGTACGCCTCGAGGAACGGCAGGAGCGTCGCGTTCATGGTGAGGTGAGCGCCGATGCGCGTCACGTCGTCGTCGCTCTTGCCCTCGGGGTTCGCCGCGGTGTTGTAGTTGCACTGGCCGCCGCCGCAGAGGAAGCCGCTGCCCGAGAAGTAGCTCGTGATGAAGCCGACGCGCAGTGAGCCCGGAGCGCCCGACCCCGCGTAGGACGTGCGGAGCAAGCCAGTCGAGCCCATCAAGTTGTTCTGGATCATCAGCGACGTGTGGCGCCACTGACGCTCCGTCTCGGGATCCATTTCGCCGCCGCCTGCGCCCGTCGCGTTGGCGTCGCCGCTCGTCTGCATTCCTCCGCCGAGCGACCAATTCGCGCCGCCGCTCGCGCCGGCGCCTGCGCCGCCGGGCGGTGCTCCCCACGCGGGCTGCCCTGCTGGCGCTGCGGGCGCTGCGCCCGGTGCCGCAGGAGCCTCACCCGGCGCTGCGGGCGTCGTCGGTGCGGGCGCGGGCGCGGGCTCGGTGCCCGGCGCGGGTTGACCGCCAGCGGGCGGCGGCGGCAGCGGCTGCTGCGCGAGCACCGTGCCGGCGAAGGTGAGCGAACCAAGCAAGGAGAGAGAGGCGAGACCGGAGCTTTTCATTTTCCCTCGTGGGTCCGCGCGGCCGAGCGAGCCCACTGCTCGCACTCGCACCGCGGCCGGGCGGGGTTTTAGCACCCTTTGCTCGGCCGCCGAAATGCGCGATTTCGTTCGGCTCGCCGACTCCGCTTCCGGATTTGTCCCGGCGCCCAGCGCCGAGCCCGGATCCTGTGGGATTTCTCGATGAAATCTAGATACTTGGAACACGGGCGCCAGCGGAGATACGCTCGGGACCGTGAGCGACGTGCTGATCTCCGTGCGCGACCTCGCCAAGACGTTCCGGCTCGGGCTATCTCGTCGCCGTGTCGAGGCCGTGAAGGGGGTGAGCTTCGAGGTCACGCGCGGCGACATCTTCGGTTTCTTGGGGCCCAACGGCGCCGGGAAGACCACCACCATCAAGATGCTGACGGGGCTCATCACGCCTACGGGTGGCTCGGCCAGCGTCTTCGGAGAGCCCATCCCGAGCCCGCGCGCCATGGAGCGCGTGGGTTTCATGCCCGAAAATCCGTACGTCTATCCGTATCTCACGCCGGCAGAGTTCGTGGAGATGTGCGGTCGCCTCTCCGGGCTCTCGTCCAAAGTCGTTCGCGATCGGACGCAGAAGGCGCTCGAGCGAGTGGGCATTTGGTACGCCGCCGACCGACCCGTGCGTCGCCTCTCGAAAGGCATGCTCCAGCGAACCGGACTCGCGGCCGCCCTCGTCGCCGATCCCGAGCTCTTGATCCTCGACGAGCCCATGAGCGGGCTCGACCCCGTGGGTCGCAAGGAGGTGCGCGATCTGATCCTCGACGAGCGCAAGAATGGGCGCACGATCTTCTTTTCCACGCACATCTTGAGCGACGTCGAAACGCTCTGCGACAAGGTCACGATCTTGCGCCAGGGCAGCGTGGTCGTGAGCGGGCGCTTGAGCGACCTGCTGAAGAGTGACGTGAAGCGCACCGACGTGACGCTGGTGGGCGCGGACGAGGAATTCGAGGAGCGGATCTCCGCCATGGGTCACGCCACGAGGCGCGCGGCCGACCGACTCATCGTGGAAATCGAGGGCCAAGCCCACGTCGCTGAGGTCCTGGGAGCGGCCCTTTCGGCCGGGCTTTCGGTGGTCGAGGTCGTTCCTCGTCACGAAACCCTCGAGGACCTCTTCGTTCGGGAGGCCATCGACGAGCAGGGCGCCGGGCGGGCCGAAGCCCAGGCAAATCGCGAGGCGTGAGGTCGGCCGGCGTTCGGCGTAGAATCCATGCTCATGAAGGCGTTTCGCGCGGCCTTGCCCCTCGGCTCCGCCGTGCTCGTCAGCGCCTGCCTCAGCTTGGGCTCGGAAGACGACTCTCCGGCGAACACGTCCGACGCGTCTGCGGGTGGCAAGGGTGGCAGCTTGAATGACGGCAGCTGGCCCGACGGCTCCGGCGGTGGCGGTACGAGTGGCGGCTCTGGCGGCGGCGCCGGAGTCGCGAGCGGCGGCACGAACGCAGGCGGCACGGCCGGCACGGGTGCAGGCGGCACCGGTGCAGGCGGCACGAGCGCAGGCGGCACGAGCGCGGGTGGCGGCGGCGGGAGCGGCGGCACGCCGAGCTGGACGCTCTACTCCTACAACTGGGCGACGGGCGTATGGTCGGCTCCGAGCGCGCTCGACATCAACTGGTCCGGATCCAACGCCCCGCCATCGACGGGCATCGCCGCTGTCACGCAGCTCGAGCACTTCGACCGCCTCCTCGTGTTCACCGAGTCGGGCCAGTTCTACCTGCGCGCGGGCGGCGCGTGGCAAGCGCCCGTCGCGACCACCAGCAAGTTCCCTCAGCTCGCCGGACTCACGCTCGGCAGCGTCTACCATCTCGCTTCTCCGCCAGGTGATCCCATCGGCGAGACCATCACGTTCGTCGCGAACCCGACGGCGGTGCTCTACAGCTACGCGTCCAATGACACGGTGGCGTTCGACTCCAAGGTCACGATGAAAGACGAGCCCACACCGGGACCGCCGCAAGGGACGGGCAGCGTGCTCTGGGACTTCGAATTCCGCGATCCTGCGGCGCAAGGCACGGCCGACTACTTCCGCGGCTGGTACGGCTATTCGAACGGAACCATGTACCAGTTCGACGCCGCGTTCGTGTGGAAGTCGTGGCCCTTCGCATCGGCGCCGTTCTTCGCGGGGAAAGCCAACGCCCCCGATCCGAGCAAGATGCGCGCGGCGTGGTTCGACGCCAAGGCGAACCGCCTGTACATGACCGGCCCGAGCTGAGCGTCAGCTCGAGGTCGGCTTCTTCCGGCCCAAGACGGCTTTCACGGTGTCGACGTCGGCCTTGCCGAGCTCGCGCGTCGCCACCAACACGAACGCATACAGACAGCCCACTCCCGCCGCGTACACCAACGTCAGGAGCTTGCCCGGCGCAGGCAAGAAGCGCCCGAGCGCGATGGCGATCGTCATGGCGACGAGCACGCGCAAGAAGCTCCCGAGCGGTGCCACTGCGCCCGCCGTCCGCAGCACCAAGAAGCCGGCGCCGAGCGTCGCGAGAGCGAGCCCGCTCGTGGTGGCGACGGCGGTACGCATCAAGATGTCGGGCCCGAGCGGCGTACCGCGCACGCGCAAGAAGCAGAGGGCCACCACCAGAGCGAACGCCAGCGCCGTCACGGCCATGCTGGCGACCTCGCGCTTCAAGCTGTTCAAGACCGTGGTCAAGATGCCGAAGATGGCGAACGCTCCGAAGCCCAACGTGAGGAGCTGCATCGCGTCGCCCCCGAGGGTCGCGGCTTCGGCCGGGAACACGAGGCGCATCAGCGGACGGCTGAGCCCCGAGGTCACGCTCACCATGAGTCCCATCAGGATCAGCGCGAGCCGCACGCCTGCGCGCACGTAGCGCCCCACCGCCGCCTTGTCTCCGTCGCGGTAGGCGGTCGCGAGCATGGGAAACAGGATGAACGTGACGGCCAAGAGGAGCTGATACGGAAGGAAGCTGAAGAGCTGCGTCGCGCGATAGGCGCCGACGATGGGGTCGGCCGCCTCGGGGCCTTGGCCCGCCGCTTTCGCTGCCTCTGCCGCGAACGCCCGCAGCAAGGTCAGGTCGGCCTGGAGCAGCAGGTTCAACAGGATCTGCCCGAACAGGAGTGGCGCGATGAACCCGAGATGGGTTCGCGCCGTCGGGCCACCCGCACCCGCCTTGCCCACGCCGACCACGTAGAGTGCGATCGCGAAGATGATCCCGCTCGCGATCACGAACCCCGTACTCGCGCCCGCGACCTTCCCGCCCGCAGCCGCGAGGAACAACGCGCCTCCGACCAGCAAGGCGGTGCGGATGGTCGCGTACAAGATGTCGAGCCCGGCCTGCCAAACGAAGCGCTTCTGCCCGTTCAACACCCCGACGAGCGGCGTGTACAAGCTGTAGAACAGCACCACGCCGCTCACGATGCGGAGCGAGCCCACGAGGTGAGGGGCCCCGGCGGCTTCGCCGATGGGGCGCGCCAGGAGGAAGAACGCGAGCCCGAGCGGCAGCGCGAGGAGCGCGTGGATCCCGAGAGTGCGCCGGATCGCTTGCGGCTGCTCGGCGTCGGGCGCCTGCGCCACCGCACGGCTCACGCCTTGGATGCTGGTCGAGACGATGGGGTTGTACGCGATGCTCGAGATGCTGAGCACGCTCGAGAGCGCGCCGTACCCGTCGAGCCCGAGCACTCGCGGCAGCACGATCTGCTGCACGAGACCGATCAGGATGAAGTAGAGCTTCGCGAACGCGACCGCGAGCCCGCCACGCCCTGCCGTTCGGGTGACCGCACTCGGATCCTTCGCTTCGGGGCCGTTCACCCTCGCCTTGTCGCCCTAGACGCGGCCTCGGGTCAAAAAAACCCGAAGAAAGCTCGCCGCCTTGACGAACCCTGCTGCCTGAATATCCTCACGGCCCCATTCCAGCTTAGCTCAGTCGGTAGAGCAGGCGGCTGTTAACCGCCGGGTCCCTGGTTCGAGTCCAGGAGCTGGAGCCAACAACGAAACGCGAGCGGCCGATCGCACGGCCGCCGACTTCCGGAGACGACGACCGATGGGTTGGGCAGATGGGTACATCGCGCGCCTTGCGCAGGGCGAGACCGTGCAATTCCGGCCGCGCGGCCACTCGATGACCGGCAAGGTCGACGACGGCCAGCTGTGCACCGTGGCCCCGCTCGGCCCGAGCGTGCTGGAACCCGGCGCGATCGTGCTGTGCCGCGTGAAGCGCGCCCAGTACCTGCACCTGGTCAAGGCGGTGCAGGGCGACCGCTATCAGATCGGGAACAACCGTGGCGGGATCAACGGCTGGATCACCCGCCGCCAGATCTACGGGCGGCTCGTGAAGGTGGAGCCATGAGGTGGTGGGCCGAGCCCTTCGATCCGCACCGTCCACTGGACCACCTCCACTCGAGCCGCTGAGGTCGCGGCGAGTCCGTTGCCGCCGCCTGACATCCTCAGCCGCGCGGCCTCGTCCGGAGTCCCACGGGGTGGGACCGCACGTCAGCTGCGCTTCAGCACGATGCGCCCTCTCGCCTTGCCGCTCGGGCTCGTGCTCTCGGCGGCGCGGGCGATGCGCTCGAGCCCCGCGGCGCTCGGTACGCTGAGGATCGGGACGAGGCGCGCTCCCGCCTTTGCGGCTCCTGCGTGGCTCCACGTCGGCGGCGCAGACCTCGCGGATCACGCGCTCGAGGTTCTCGAGCGAGTTGTCGAGCCGGCCGAGGAAGTCGAGGTCCTTGGTCGCGCGCACGAGCGGGGCCTCCCACACGTGCAGCGTCAGCGCGCTCTTGAGGACGAGGCGCGCACGGTGAGGAGTCGTCGAGAGCCTGTAGAGGAAGCGCTCCTTCGAGAAGCTGTCGATGCTCGGGCCGCGCCTTCAGCGTTGGAGAGGATCGTCGTCGTGTCGGTGATGCCAGACCGCCTGAAGCACGAAGCCGGGAATGACCAGCGGCGTCTTCAGACACACCAGCGCCTCCCGACGTCGGCTCCCGGTGTTCGAGCACACGGTCGGGTTGCCGAGCGCGGCGGGGATCGTGGCGATGTAGTCGGTCTCGGCCACGATCCTCAGGGCGCTCTCGAAGTACGGCACCCGGACCGCAACGCGTCGCTCGAGGCCGCGCTGCGTGAGTGCGCGGCTCACGAGACTGTCGGCGTCCCCACCGAGGGGATAGACGACCACGTGCTCTAGCGCACAGAAGCGCCGGAGCGTCAGCTTCCGCTGGACGACGGGGTGGTCCTGGCGCACGACGCTGAGGGAGATCCAACCGACCAGCCGCGAGCTGCGAGAAAACGTCGCGACCTGCGGGTTCGATCTGCACGTCGAGCAACGGTGCGCGTCTCATGAGTCGGCCGACGAATTCGTGGACGACGGCTCCGAGGGCGTGCTCGGTCGCGGCCATGCGCACGGTCCCCGTCGCAGCGGCCGGGTCGAACGCCTGCGGCGGGCGAAGGAGCCCGCGGAGCCCGTCGAGGCTGGCCGTGAGCGGCTCGCGCAACCCCGCAGCGCGCGCCGCACCGCATACGGCCCAGCCCCGGCGTCGATGACCAGGAGGCGGCGACCCGCTCGCTCGCAAGTCTTCGCGAACTCTACGAGCGGTTCCCGCAGCTGCAGGTCATGGTCGGACACGAGCCGCCTCGGCGCCGCTGACCGCGTCGAGATGCGCGAGGTAGTGACCGATCACACCCTGGGAGAACCCCATGCGGCACGGACCGCGGCTCCGCCGGTCGGTCACGCGAGCCGTTGCGCGGGAACTCAGGGGCACTCGGGAGGCGTGTTGGACGATCCGGGCGTGCCAACGTCCTGACCGTTGTATGCCGAGACGCCGGTCGGCGCGTCGCACTGCGTCCCATCCGTGTCGATCATGATCGAGCGTCCCGCCTGGGCGTTGATCCAGGTGACCGTGTCCAGCGTCGCGCCGCCCACGCCGATGCGCAGCGTGCCGGTGGCGGGCAGACCGAAGCCGAACGTCGCGAGCACGCTCGGAAGCTGTCCGTTCGTGCCCGACGCCGAACTGCGAGCGAAGAGCGCGCGCTGCCCTACGCCGAGGTGTACGCAGGGGCCCGACGCCGGCACCAAGGGGGTGGGATCGAGCGCGGCCGCGCCGGCCTGCAGCCCGTTCAAGTCGAAGTTGGCCAGCGCAACGACTTCGAACCACTCGCCCGCCGAGTCGGCGACCAGCGTCGGGTCGGGCATCCACTCGCTGATTCGGAGCTGCCCAGCCGTGGGCGAGACGCAGCTCGCCGGGGAGTCGGTGGTGGCATCGCCTCCGCCGTCCACGCCGGCCTCAGCGTCCGAATCCGCTCCGGAGTCGAACTCTGCATCGGCATCGGCATCGGCATCGGCATCGGCACCCACTTCTCCGTCAGAATCCACGCTCGCGTCGCCGGCCGAGCCCGCTTCCGCGTCTGGCGCGACGTCGGTGCTCGCGTCCGCGCTTGCTCCGTCGGCCCCGCCCGTTCCACCACCGCCGCCGCCACCGCCGCTGCCGCCATCTGCGCCTTTCCGCGCGCCGGAGTCGTCATCGGTGCAGGCGGCGATCACGAACGCGAGGATGATCCATATGCCTGCCCGCGGCATGCTACTTCACGCGGAGTAGCAGTATCGCCACGGCGCCGCTAGAGGGAGCGTGTCAGCGATGGGGCGTCAGCCTGGTCCCGCGCCCGGGATACTCGGCGGCAGCGCTCTCGCCGCGGAGAGGCGACGGCGCTCCCGGGCGCGAGCGAGCGCGGCGATGCAGAGCGACGCGGCCAGGAGTCCAGCCAGGATGGGCCAAGCCGCGGGCTGCAACCTTCCCGATGCGTCGAACATCTCGGCACCCAGGTAGCTCACGAGGAAGAGCGGCGGCGCGTAGCCGACGAGCGAGCCCCAGAAGTGAGTCCAGAATCCCACTTTCGACACGCCGAAGAAGGAATGCAGCACCTGTGGCATCCAGAAGATCAGCCGCAAGACCACGACGGTCTGGAATGCGCTCCGCTCGAGCGCCTCGTCGTATTTGCGAAATCGCGCGGGGATGCGCGCCGAGACCCAGTCCCTCGCGACAAAACGCGCGAACGAGAAGCCGACGACGCTGGCCGACATCGTCCCGACCATCGACAGCGCGAACGCGGTCTGCCACGGCCAGATGAGCGGCGCAGCGACGACGAACACCGTGCCGGGGACGCCGAAGGGCTGAAGTGCCGTGTAGGCGACGACGAAAGCGAGGTAGCCCCACGCTCCCATGGCGACGAGCGAGTGCGCCAGGGCCTTCGGCTCGCTCAGGTGAGCGAAGACGCCGAAGCGCCAGGCCACCGCGAACGTGACGAGCACCAGCCCGACCAAGCCTAGCTTCGCGTTGCGGAGGGAGCGCAGCAACTTCGTCACGCGCCCTTCGCGCGTTCGGCGACGAAGGTCCACCGCGCGGGCGCCCGTGCGAGTGTGGTCGGCGCGGGCATGGGGAGTTTGTGACAACGGACGCGCCAATTGTCAACGCGCGTCGTGCCCCGAGCAAGCGGAGCGCCAGCGGCGCGCGCGAACCTGCTTCGGTGGCGCCTGGTCGGGACTGCGGTAGAGACCGGGGCACTCCGTTCGACCCGTGCGCCGGCCCCGCGCACGTGCTCCGAGGCAGGAAATGAGCGAGCCCACCCCGCGCTTCTCCGAGATCTTCTTCGAGCTGTACGAGAGCTTGCCGCGCCAAGGCCCGGGCAACCGAGCCTGTGCCGAGCGCGCGATCGGCATGTGCTCCGACCTGCCGCCATCTCCTCGAGTGCTCGATCTGGGCTGCGGCGTCGGCGGTCAGACGCTGCATCTCGTTCGCCTCCTGCCGGGCGCGCGGATTACGGCCCTGGACAGCCACGCGCCCAGCATCGAACGCTTGTGCGCGGTGATCGCCGCGCGCGGGATCTCGGATCGAGTGCAGCCGGTGGTCGGCGACATGGCCGAGCCTGGGCAACGGGCCGAGAGCTTCGACCTCGTCTGGTCCGAGGGCGCGCTCTACAACCTCGGCATCGAGAACGCCCTGCGGATCTGCCGCGGGCTGCTACGACCCGGCGGCTACGTGGCTTTCACCGATGCGGTCTGGCGCAGGGAGAACCCTCCGCCCGACCTGCGAAAGAGCTTCGAGGCGGACTACCCGACCATGGGCCGGGTTCCCGATGTGCTCGCGGCCATCGGCCGGACGGGCTTGTCGCTCGTCGGGCACTTCACGCTCTCGGACGAGGCCTGGTGGCAGGACTTCTACACGCCGATGGAGCGCGGCATCGAGCTGTTGCGCGGCAAGTACGCCGGCGACATCGAGGCCCTCGCGGCGCTCGATCGCATGGCGCAGGAGCCGGAGATGCACCGGCGGTACGGCGACTTCTACGCCTACGAGTTCTTCGTGGCACGACGCACGACTGGAGGTCCAGAAGCATGAGCTTGGTGGACGCGCTCTGCTCACGAGGACCCAGTCGTCGCCTTCCGCGCGCGGCGGCTGCTGGCCGGTGAGCCCGAGCAATCCCCGGCGATGCGCCGGCTACGCGGCGCGATTGCCAAGTCGCGCATGGCGAGGCGGCTTCTCATGGGGCTCCGCACCGAGCGCATGAACCCTTATCGGAAGTGGCAAGGTCCGCACTGGACGCTCTACTCCCTGGCCGAGATCGGCTCTGGCCGAGATGGGCCTCGAGCGGGACCCGCGTTGTGAGGACGCTCTGGATCTACTCGAGCAGAAGCGTCTCGCGGATGGCACCTTCCCCGTCGAGTGGACCAACGTGAAACGCGCCGACGCCTTCGTGACCCGCGGTACCTACGCGGATTGGGGAACGCGGCACAGGAACAAGGGCAACGCGCTCGTCACCGTCGACGCGCTCTACGTGCTCCGCGAGGCTGGACGGGAGGCCGGGCGAGGGCAGGGCGTGAGTCCCTAGCCCGTGAACTCCGGCTGACCAGCGTTCCGGCGCGCGCGGCCGCGAGCACGGTCCGCACCGCGAGGGACAGCCATGCCACGTCGAGGCGGGAGGACCTCCGAGCGTCCACGATGGCGCGTACGAGATCCAAGACGAGCTGAGGATCGGTTCTCCTCGGCAGTTCACCCCGCTCGATGCCGCGGACGACCATGGCTCGCCACTCGTCGCGACGATCGTCCACCGTGCGTCCGATGATGGCTTCCACCTCGGGGCTGCTCCGCTCGTCGAGGAGGCGGGCCCACGCCCGCCCCGCCACCTCGCGGGCCACGCCGAAGCGCCGGCGAAACGCCTGGACGAGATCGCTCTCGAGCCTTCCGGTATCCGGCAGTGGGCCTTCCCGGAGCGGTGTTCGCATCTGCTCGACGAGAGCCGTGACGAGCGCCGCGCGGTTGGGCCACCGCCGATAGATCGTCGTCTTGTTGACGCCGGCCCCGGCGGCGACGCTCTCCATTCGGAACGCGGCGTAGCCCGAGCGCGCGAGCTCGACGAGCCCGGCATCGAGTACGCGCCGGACCACTTGCTCGCTGCGTCCGCCCAGGATCCCTTGCGTGCGACGCACGGATCCGGAGGGGCGAGCCATGGGCCCCGCAGGCTAACCCGGGCCTGGGACAGATGGCAACGACCCGTTGCCTTCATGGGCAGGTCACGCTAGGGTCGGCGGCGAATGGCAACCAGCAGTTGCCATCAGCAAGGGGACCCCATGCCCGGCTACGCAGTCCTGGCGCACTTCTTCGGTGGCGTGTTTCTGGCCAATTTCGTGCCGCACTTCGTGACGGGCATCTCGGGTCGCGCGTTCCCCAGTCCGTTCGCGCGGCCGCCGTTCCGAGGGCTCTCGTCGCCCGCGGTGAACGTCGTGTGGGGCCTCGCGAACCTCGCCGTCGCCTACGTGTTGCTCGTGCGCGTCGGCGGGTTCGAGCTCTCGCGCGGCGCGAGCGTCGCGCTCTGGGCAGCCGGCTTTGCGCTTGCGTCCGTCGCGCTCGCGCGGAAGCTCGGCCGGCTCCAGGGCGGCTCGCCGTAGAGCGAGAACGCTCGCCAACCCTTGACCTACATCAACGCCGGGCGATGCGGGAGGTCGCTAGCGTCGGGGGATGGATCGAGACCTGGCCTCGGTCACTCGGAACCTCGCGCTGTTCGCGTCGGCGTTGCTCCTGGTGATGATGCTGCTCACGTTCGCCACGGGGGTGGCCCAAGAACCGTTCGAAGTCGTGCGCCCACTCGAGGCGTACCGCGCGGAGCTTCGGGACCAAGCCTCGACGCTCCAGCTGATCCTCGCCCTCGATGCGCTGTTCATCGCAGCGTATTCGGCGTTCTTCGTCGTGTTCGCGCGCGCGGTGGAAGGCCACGGTGTGCGCGAGCTCCTGCGCTTGGGCACGCTGGCGCTCCTCGTCACCGCGGGCCTCGACATGCTGGAGGACCAGCAGCTCTTCGCGCTGTCGCGCAGCGTGGTTTTCGGCGAGGAGCTCGGGTGGACGACGCTCCGCGCCCAACACGTCCTGAGCCAGACCAAGTTCCACGTGAGCTACGTCGGTCTCTTTCTCCTGGGGCTCGGCCTACCCAGGCGCGGGCCCTTCGAGAGGCTGTTCGCCGGGTCCATCGCGCTGCCCATGCCCGTCCTCGGTGCCGTGCTCTGGGTCGCCCCGCCGTCGCTCGTCGGGCCGCTCTCGGTCGTGCGCTGGTTCGGATTTCTCGCGGGCTTCGCCGGCGCCGTGGTGCTCTGCCAACGCGCTACGAAGACCGGTGCGTCCGCGCGCGAATCCGCGACAAGTGCTCGGGCGTGATGCCGAGATACGAAGCCACGTGACGTTGGGTGACCCTCGCCTCGAGGCCCGGGTAGCGCGTGCGAAACACCTGGTAGCGCTCCTCCGCATCCAGCCCCAAGAGCTCCCACTCGCGATCGGACTTCAGAAGATAGAGGCGCTCGGTCAGCAGCTGGAGCAACGTCTTCCAGGCCGCGCTCCTCGCGATGGTGGCCCGTACCACGGACCACTCCACGGACACGATGCGGCTCGACTCCTCGGCGACCACCGTCGTGCGCGCGGGCCCGCCGCGGAGGAGGTCGGACAGGGACCCGGCCAGACCTCCTTCGATGGCGAAGCTCCGCGTGCGCTCGGTACCATCCGCCAGCACGAACGCCTCGCGAAGAACGCCGGAGACGAGTACCCCGACGACCTTCGGGGTTTCGCCCGCGCGGAGAAACGCCGTCCCGCGCTCGAGCTCGAGAGTTGCGAGGTGACCTGCGACCTCCGCGAGCTCTTCGTCCGAAAGAGGCGCAATGGCGCGGAGGCTCTGGGCCCACAGCCGTCGGTCTGCCTCCGCAATCACCGCCGGTGAGCCTACCAGCGACGGTGAAAGGGGACGTGCGCTCTCTCACGAACGTGGATGACGTCCGAAAACCGCCAGCGGAGTACGGCCGGCGGCGTTACATACGGGTTCGTGCCCATCCCGGACCCCCACGCCAGCTACCAAGCGCTGCTCGCTCGCGACGCCCGGTTCGACGGGCGGGTCTTCATTGCGGTCAAGACCACGGGCGTCTACTGCCGGCCCGTGTGTCCGGCGGCTCCTGCGAAGTTCAGAAACTGCGCGTTCTTCCCGTCGGCCGCAGCCGCGCAAGAGGCTGGCTTTCGTCCCTGCCTCCGCTGCCGGCCCGAGACGACCTACGAGCTCGGGGCGTGGCGCGGGACGTCCAGCACCATCGCCCGCGCCCTGGCCATGATCTCCGAGGGGACGCTCGACGGTGACGAGGCTTCGGTCGACGAGCTCGCGGAGCGCTTGGGTCTCGGCGAGCGGCAACTTCGCCGGCTGTTCCAGACGCACGTGGGTGCGTCGCCCTCGGCGGTGGCGCGAACGAGACGCGTGCTCTTTGCCAAGCAACTCTTGCACGAAACCTCGCTGCCGATGACGGAGGTGGCGCTGGCTTCGGGCTTCGGAAGCATCCGCCAGTTCAACGACACGTTCCGCACGTTGTTTCGCCGTTCGCCCAGCGCCATCCGTCAGGATGTCCACCTCGGAAGTGCCGCGGACGCAGGCGTCGTCGTGCGTCTGCGCTACCGGCCTCCCTACGCTTGGCGGGAGGTTCTCGAACACCTGCGTGCGCGCGCGATCCCCGGCGTAGAGCAGGTCAGCGAAGACGCATACGCACGCACCATCCTGCGACGTGGGCGCTTGGGGACGATCCAGATCAGCCATGACGCGCCACAGTCGTGTCTGGTGGCTGCGATTCGCGTGCCAGAGCTCGGCGATCTGTCAGCCGTGGTGGCCCGGGTGCGGGCGTTGTTCGATCTCGACGCCGACGTGGGCACCATCGAAGCGCACCTCGCACGAGATCCGCTGCTCGCGCCCCTCGTCGGGCGGCGCTCCGGGCTGCGGGTGGTCGGCTGTTGGGACGGCTTCGAGCTCGCCGTCCGCGCGGTGCTCGGGCAACAGGTCAGCGTGGCGGCGGCCCGCGTGCTCGCGGAAGAGCTCGTCGGGCTCTGTTCCGAGTCACGAGGCAAGGGGGCGCTGTCCCGCGCGTTTCCGCTGCCCGAGCAGGTTCTGGGAGCGAACCTCGCAAAGCTGGGCTTGCCCGCGGCGCGCAAGTCGGCGCTCCGCGCGCTGGCGCGGGCGGCCCTCGAGAATCCGCGGCTCTTCGACGCACGCCCGAGCGTGGAAGCGACGGTGAGCGCGCTTCGATCCGTCGAGGGCGTGGGCGAGTGGACGGCGAACTACATCGCGCTCCGAGCAGCGCGGGAGCCCGACGCGTTTCCCGCCGAGGACGCCGCCTTGATTCGCAGCCTGGCCGCTCACGATGCTCGCGTGACGCCCGCGCGCCTCCGGGAGCGCGCGGAGCGCTGGCGACCGTGGCGCGGATACGCAGCTCAGCATCTTTGGGCGGCCGACGCCGGTCGCTCCGCACGGAAAGGCAAACGAACATGACGGTTCTGCGGCTCTTCATCGAAACGCTCGATACCCCCATCGGTCGCTTCGCCCTCGTAACCGACGAAGCGGGGTGCTTGCGTGCTGCGGGTTTCACCTCCGATCACGCACGCATGGCTCGACAGCTCGCACGCTACGCGGACCGTTCGCGCTACGAGTTGACTTCGTCGACGGCGCCGAGTGGTGTCGGCGCTGCGGTCCGGCGCTACTTCGACGGTGACCTGGCTTCGCTCGACGGGGTCCGGGTTGCTTTCGACGGGACGCCGTTCCAATGCCAAGTTTGGCGCGCGCTCGGACGCATTCCGTGCGGCGAGACCCGCACCTATGCCGCCATCGCTCGCGAGATCGGCCGCCCGCGCGCGGTTCGCGCGGTCGGCGCAGCCAACGGCGACAACCCCATCGCGCTCGTGTTGCCTTGTCATCGGGTCATCGGCTCCGACGGATCGCTGACGGGCTACGGCGGCGGCATCGCGCGCAAGCGCTGGCTTCTGGGGCACGAACGTGCGGGTCGCTCGTGCGGAGCTCGAAGCCGACGAAGCGGTGGCCCAGCCGCGCTTCGTACCACGCGCGGTCCGCGTTCGCCGAGCTCGAGGTCATAGTTCGAGGTTCTCCGTGTGACCCGCGCGGAGCAGGCGCAGCCGCGAAGCGTCCCCCGCAAATGCGCGAACGACGGCCTCGCGCCCTTCGCTGAAGTGAGACCAACCGCCGTCGTGGATCGGAATCAGCTGCCGCGGCGCGAAGTGGCGAGCGAGGATCCGGAGCTCTTCCGCATCCATCGAGAAGCGCAGCCATCGCCGGAGGAGAGGGGGCCCGAAGCGCGCCGCGCCGACATGGGCCAGGATCGTCGAAGGGCGAGGGAGGCGCTCCGCGACTTGCGCGACTCCGGGGAACCAGCGCGTGTCGCCGGTCACGTAGAGCGGGCCGGTGCGAAGCGCCGGATGCTCGACGTGGAAGCCGATGACGTCGCCAGCGACGAAGTTCGTTCCAACGGGCCCGTGGCGCGCGGGAGTCGCCGTGACACGAAGGCCGCCCTCGAACTCGCGACTCTCCCAAGGAGAAAGACCCATTACGCGCTGGACGCCCTTGGCGCGCAGTCGCACAGCGCCGCTCGAAGTGGTGACGACCGTGCGGGCGCGGCGCGCGAGGGCGAGGCCGGCGCGGTCGAGGTTGTCGCGGTGGTGATCGTGGGACAGCAGGACGACGTCCGGCGCGTCTGGCACGGGCGCGCTCGGGCCTCGCAGGTTCTGGTACTCGAAGGGGCCGAGCCGATAGCGGCTCCCCGCCGGGTCGAGCACCGGATCGGTGACCACGCGGAGGCCGTCGAGCTCGAGCACCACCGTGGCGGTGCCGATGTGGGTGATGCGCGCGTTCACGGGGCCCTCCCGAGCGTCGTCGTGGCGGCGCGACGCGCGAAGTCGAAGCGCCGGCAATACAGGCCGATGCGGCTGTCCGGCGCCTGTTCGGCTTGCTTCCGGAGGCTCTCCGCCAGCGCGCTGCTCATCTCGCCGCGCGGGTAGAGCGCCAGGACTTCGTCGACGAGCGCAGGCGGGAGTTGGCGGAGCCGCGCACCGAGTACGTCGCAGGCAGCGCCGGCGTGGAGCAGGTGGGCCTCCACGCCTTCGACCACCGCCACACGTACCTCGAGGTGGAGCGCGATGGCCTCGGCCACCCGACGCGCTCTTGCATCACCGAAACCTGCCTCGATGGCCCACGCTCGAGCGGCGCGGGCGCCGGTCACGGCGAAACACTCTCCAGGCGGCGGCGCGTAGGCCTCGGTCAGGCCGAGGTCGTGGAAGAGGGCGGCGAGGTACAAGAGCTCGCGATCGCAGCGCGTGCCCGTGACCTCACCCAGCGCTGCCGCCCACGACCACGTTCGGCGGCAGTGTCCAGCGAGCCAGGGCGGACACACTTGGTCGACGAGGGACTCCGCACTCCGGAGCGCAACGCTGCTCGGTGGCCGCGTCGCAGCGGCTGCACGTGCGAGCTCGCGGGACGCGACGCGGGGCGTGGCCCAGACCCCCGCTCGAGCCATCGAGCCCGCGAGCACACGGCGGAAGCGCCCGAAGGCGCTCAGCCTCCCGCCCGCGCGCATCAGCAGTTCGGCTTTGGACATGCCCCCAACATGGCGCTCCCCCAGGCGTTTTCACAAGTGGCGGAAATGACACATATCGTGCATATTTCGCCAATGCGGGACATCGTCGTGCTGGTGCTGCCTGGGGTGCTCGACGCGGCGTTGGCGCTCCTCGTCGAGGTGCTCGACGCCGGCACTCGCGTCCGCGTCGCCCGCGGCATGCGCCCGGCGTATCGCGTGACGACCCGCGGTGCCGACCAACGCATCGTGCGCACCGGACTCGGCCAAGACTTCCGTACCGACGGCCCGCTCGCCTCATTTCGCGGTCGGGCCGATGTCGTCGTCGTCACCGGCCGGAACCTGGTCGATCCCGACGCGCTGATCCGCGACGTGCGATCGCCGGGCCGCGCGAGGCTCTCGCGCTGGCTGGCGCGCGTGGCAGACGACGGTGCGCGCATCTGCGCTGCATGCACGGGCGTGTTCCACGTCGCGCAGGCGGGCCTGCTCGATGGCCACTCCGCCACCACCACGTGGTTCCTTGCGCCCAGGTTTCGGGCGGAGTTTCCCGCGGTGGAGCTCCACGAGCACAGCACGCTCGTCCGCGATCGGCGCCGCTGGACGGCCGGGGCAGCCCTCTCGATGACGGACCTCGCGCTCGCTCTCGTCTGCGACCTCGCAGGCAGAGCCGTGGAGCGCGACGTGGCTCGGTATCTGCTCCTCGAGCGTCACCCCACCCAGGCTCGCTACATGATGGCCACGCACTTCGCAGCCCAGGACCCCACCGTCGCCCGGGCAGAGGCATGGGTCAGAGGCCACCTCGAGCGTCCGCTCCGTGTGCCGGCGTTGGCGCGCGCCATGGGCCTGAGCGAACGCACCCTCGCGCGCCGCCTCGCCGCAGCAACCGGGCTCTCCCCCATCCGATTCGTGCAACGCGTTCGGGCCGAGCAGGCCGCGCACCTGCTCGAGACGTCGACCGGCAGCGTCGACGAGATCGCGAGACGAGTCGGATATGGCGACGCCTCGTCGCTACGACGCATCCTGGCCCGCGAGCTCGAGCTGAACGCGCGGAGCCTGCGTGCCTCGCGGGCGGAGTCGGGCGCTCACCGCCCGCGCGTGTGATATGCCGACTCTCCGACACCTACGAGCCGAGGCCCATGAAAGCCAGCGTCACCTGCCCCAAATGCCTGAATCGCCGGATCCTCCACGTGGACTCCATCGCTGACAAGACGCAGATCGCGAAGGGCGCCGTGCTGTCGGTGAGAGCGAAAGTACCCTTCACGGTCATCGGCAGATGGAAGAACGAAGGCGAGTTCGAGTGCGTGATCTGCGCGGCGTGCGGCTACACCGAGTGGTACGCGAAGAACCCGGACGCGATCACGGTCGATGACGAAACCGTGACGGTGCTGCCCGTCCCGCGCTCGGAGCCGTATCGATAGGCGGCGGACGGGCAGCCACGGCTTCGCTCAGCGCGGGCTCGCCAGACGCCGCTGGCTCAGCTGACGGGCGAGGTTGTCCAGAGTCGCGCTGGTCCCCGTCGCGACGCCGAGCTCGACGAACATCTCGAACTGTTCGGCAGAAGCACAGCGTATCGAGACGGTCATGCGCGTGCCAGCCCCGTGCGTTTCGAGCTCGACGATGCCGTGGGCGCCCATGGCACGGAACTCGAGCCGCCTCGGTCGGTCGATGACCTCGTAGGTGCCTTCGAACGGCGGCGCGTGGCCCGCGGTGACGAAGCGGAAGGCGCCGTCGACGCGCAGGTCGATGGTGCAGGCGGAGAGCGGCGCGCCCGTGGGGTCCCACCAGCGCGTGACCTCTTCTGGACGAGTCCAAGCGTCGAAGACCTCGTGCGGCGCGGCGTCCAGCAAGCGTTCGAAGTCGATGGATTTCTGGTCACGGTCGATGCTGTCGGGCATGGCTTCTTCCTTCGCGTCCGGATTCAGGTTCGCTTCTTGTGTGCGAGGTGCGCTTCGAGGCGATCGAAGCGCCGCTCCCACTGCTCGCGGAACGGTCGGAGCCAGGCGTCCGCGGCTTGCAGTGGCGAAAGCACGAGGCGTCGGGGCCGGCGCTGCGCGTCCCGCTCGGCTTCGATGAGCCCGGCGTCCTCGAGCACGCGCAGGTGTTTGGAGATGGTCGGCTGTGCGAGCCGAAACGGCTCGGAAAGCTCTGCGACGGTCGCCTGCCCCGCCGCGAGCTTCGCCAGAATCGCTCGCCGCGTGGGGTCTGCGAGGGCGTGAAATACGGCAGAGAGGCGCTGCTCGGTATGCATTGCTAGTTAGCAATATAGCCAATTGGAAATCAATGTCAAGGGCTGCGTGGGGCGTTGCGGGTTGGGGCCTCGGGCGACCGAGGCGCCGTGGTATTCGGTTCGCCGTCGCGCGAGAGCCAGCGGTCGACCCGATGACGAAACGAAACCCAGCCCCCACCGCGGCGAGCGACGCCGTTGCAGCCTACATCGCTGCGGCTCCGGAGCCCGCTCGCAAGCGCTTGCGTGCCTTGCGCGCGGCCGTGCAGAAGGAGGCGCCCCACGCGGTCGAGCGCATCGCCTACGGACTGCCGACCTGGCACCAGGGCGAGAACCTGATCCACCTCGGAGGGTTCGCGGAGCACGTGGGTGTGTACCCGGGGCCGGCTGCGATCCGGGCTTTCGCCCGCGAGCTCGAGTCGTTCGCGACGTCGAAAGGTGCGATCCGGATCCCGCACGACCGCGAGCTTCCGCTGGACCTGGTCCGGCGCATCGTACGCTGGCGGATCGCCGAGGCGTCCAAGAAGCGTGCTGCGCCGAAGCCCGCGCGGAAGGCGAGCCGGCGCTGACTTCTCACGTCGCCGCTTCGGCTTCGCAAGCGCGCTTCAAGTCGGCGGCGTAGCGCTCGAACACCGGCGCGAAGTCCGGCAGCGAGCCCTGGATCATGGGCAGCATCGCTCCGCGGAACACCTCGGTCATTTCGAACGCGGTCGTCGCGCCTTCCGGGGAAAGCACGAAGGTGCGCTTCCCTTCGAACATCGGGAAGAAGCCGTCCTTCCAAACCATCCGTCGCTCTGCCTCGAACTCGACGACCTTGGGCCGAAACACCCGCTCGGGCGCTACCGGCACTCGGATCGCGAGCCTTTCGCCGAGAGCGATGCGGCCTTCGATGGAAGTGACGGTGGAGTTCCACGCGGCGAAGCCGGCGGCGTCGGTCAGCACGCGCCAGACGCGCGCCGGCAGCGCCTCGATATCGACTCGGACGGAGTAGCTGAGCCGGAACGCGCTCCTGGTCTTTTCGGCTGCGGGCATCGAATCCTCACTTGGCGCGGACGCGGTTGTTCTTCGGGTTGTGCTCGAGCTCGACCTTGCCGAACGCCTCGAGCAGGGGAGGCACGTACATGGCGAGGCGCCCGCGATAGCCTTTGCGCTGTCCGTACCAGCCGCCGACGGGGTTCTGCTTGGCGCGACCCCAGGCTTCGACCGAGTCCGCCGGCGGCGCTTTGTTCTCGTCGGCAGAGCCGAGCAGCATCCAGTCGCCGTGCTTCTCGAGCATCGCGGGCAGGTCGTCGAGGACGCGAGCCAGGTAGGTGAGCTTGGTGCTCCCGACCTGGCAGACGAGGAGCGGTGGGTCGGCCTCGTCGTCGCGGTAGATGGTGAACTCCGCCGTCAGCGGCGGCGTCTTGAGCCGCCAGGGGTTTTCTTTCGTGCCTTCGCCGGATCCGCGCTTCGCCATCGGTCGCTCCTCTTCTGCCCGGTTCCTAAGGCGACCGTGGCCGAGGCGTCTTGTACGAACGCGACCACGTTGGGAGCGAAATCGGTGGGGGCGTCGCTGGGGTAGTAGCCGCGGTAGCCGCGGGGCACTCCGCCGGTCATGCGGCGGAATTCCCGGACGAAATGGGCCTGATCGAAGTAGCCCGCGGAAGCCGCGACGTCAGCCAGCGTGCCCGCCGGAAGTCCCATCAGCGAGGCGAGCGCGTATTGGAAACGCAAGACGCGCGAGAGGGTCTTCGGCGGAAGTCCGAGGTACTGCGCAAACAGGCGCTCCACGTGGCGCCGCGAGACCCCCGTGGCTTCGGCGATGCGGGCCACGCTCGCGCCGCCGTGAGTCCTCCGCGCCAGCTCGAGCGAACGCCCGAACAGCTCCACGCTCGGCGAGAGCTTCATCTGTCGCAAGAAGAACGCATCTAGCGCCGCAGCTTGGGTGTCGATGTCCTCCAGCCTCTCGAGCTCGGCCTCGAGCGCCCGCGCCTCTCGACCGAACACGCGGCTGGGCGGGACGGTCCGTCCAGTGACCCGCGAGAGCGCCTCCGTGGTCCACGGCGCGAGTCCGCCCAGATGAAAGCGCACTCCCGTCGTGCGCACGAGCCCTCGCTGTTCGATGCGAATCGGTACCAGGCGTTGCGCGTCCAGGTTCGAGGCTCGCAGCGTGCGGTGCCTGCCGCCGATCACCGTTCGCAGGTAGGGCGCGCCGAAGTTGAACACCAGGTCGGCGCGCGCATCGACGAACACGTCCACGCGGATCGAGACCGGCTTTCGGTCGGGTGTGTCGACGAACCAGTAGTGCTCCACGAATTCCGACAGTCGGGCGGCGGGTCGGCGGAGCTGGTACACCTTCGAGCTCCGACATTAGATCAGCGACCTTCGGAACGCCGCCAAGGACGCCTCCGAAGAGAGACGATTGCCCCCCCACGCTCGGGCTCGGCTGCGCCTCGCGCGAGCTTCCCCCCCAAATCGGCCGCTCCGCGGCCTCAGGGGGGGAGTCGAACTGCGAGCTCTGTCCGACGGCGATGGGGAAGACGGGCGGCAGCGGTGGAGGGGGTGCGATGACTCGAGTGCCGAGCGCCGTGGGTCACCCGTCGGCCGGTGCCGTCGCGCAACGCCCCTCGTCACAGCCGGGAGCGCGCGGCGCGTCGTCGAGCGGATCCGGCAGAGAATCGGCTTCGAGCAGCAGCGTCTGGAGCTCCGCGCCGAGCAGGAGGTCGTCGTGCACACCGAAGATCTGACGCCGGCGGCGGCCTCGAGCGTCGATGAGGACCGTCGTCGGCGTGCCCCGCATGCCGTAGGCGCGCATCGTCGCGGGGATTGGGTCGCCGCCTGCTCCGGGCGCGTCGACTCCGACGGGGAAACCCACGCGATATTCGTGGAGGAATGCCCGGAGCGACTCGATGCGCATCGCTTCGTGGTGCTCGAAGACGCTGTGCAGCCCCACCACCGTGAGCGGGGCGCCGCGGAAGAGCTCCGCGACGCGCTGCGCCTGGGGGATCCCTCGCGCGACGCAGCCGGGGCAGAGCATCTGGAAGGCGTGGAGCAACACGACTCGGCCGCGGAGCTTCTCGAGCGTGAGCGCTTCGGCGGTGTTCAGCCAAGCTGTCGTCGTCCAGGCGGGTGCGGGTTCCGGAGCCGTCATCAGAAGTCCCCGTCCTTGACGTAGGGGTGACTCCACAGCGACACCTGCAAGAGACACGACTTCACCCAGGCCGCGTGCATCTTCTCCACGTCCTCCGCCGAATGACCCTTCTTCGCCAAGAACGGGCGTAGCGTGAACGTCACCGGGAAGATCAACGCGAACAGGTTGCGGAAGGGCACGATGTCGGTCGAGCGCGCCGAATCCGTCTCATTCTTCTTGGCACGGTGGTGGCGAAGGCCGATCTCGTGCTGATAGTCGAGCCACTTCTGATCGTATTCGGCTCGCGCGGTGTCCAAGATCCACTGACCGAAGCGCCGGCGCACGCCGCCCAGATAGTCGGCGATGGGCTTGCCGTCGGTTTTGCCAGTGAACGAAGCCAGCAGGTGAGGCTGGCTAGCGACGAAGCCGTACCAGACGTCGAGGATGGCCTCGACCTGGTCCTTCACCAGGTCGTGGGACATCTTGAGGTGCTTCACGTCTTCCTCGCCGAAGAGGACGCTTGCCTTCATCTGCTCGAAGTCCGCGAGGGTCACGGGCGAGGGGCCGACGGCGGGCGTGCCAAAGGTGTAGCCGGGGATGCTCATGGGGTCGTTGTCCTTTCTGGAGCCAAAGCTCCGCTCTGCCGCGGGCCGTGTCGGCCGCGGGTACGGGTTCGTGGTGCGGGGGAGCGAGGCGTCAGGTACGCACGAAGCGCTCCCAGATCTCGGTTCGAGCGCTCTCGCTCGCCAGCTCGTGCTCGGGGCAGTCCAGCCGGAGCTCCGTGTCGGCGATGGGTGCATCCACCAGCGCGCAGTGATGCGGTGACGTTCCTGGGTGGACGTTCGGCCGGAAGTGCGTGCACGTCACGCACATGCCGCTCGTCGGCACGTGGCCCTGCTCTTGGAGTGAGCGGATCATCTTCACCACCCCGGAGAAGAAGGCGGTCTGCTCCTCGGGGCTGAGCTCGTGCACGGCGCTCGCCAGAAACTCCGGCCAGGAGCGAGCCCGCGCGCCGAGCACAACTCCCTTCTTGGTGGGCGTGAGCAGACTCGCCCGCGGGTGGCGCGGATCCGGGGACTTGGCGACGAGGCGCTTTTCGACGAGCGCGCGCACCGAATCGCTGATGGTTGGCAGGGTGACTCCGAGCCGACTCGAGAGCTCGGAGCCGGTGAGCGGTCCGTGGGACACGAGCGCGGCGAGGATCTGCCCCTGCGTTGCCGAGAGGCCTTCCTCGTTCGCCTGTTGCCAGGACTGCTGCTTCATGGCCATGCCGATCTTGTGCAGCCCCGAAGCGATGCGTGCCGAGAGCGGCTCGCTGCTCTCGGCGAACTGGGGAAGGCTCGCGCGCGCCATGCCGGAGACTTTAAGTTAGGAGTCCTAACAAGTCAAGACCCGCGGGCTTTTGGCCCGAAGGCGAGGGGGTGGCCTCCCCACCGGGCGACCGACCCCGGTGCACCTCTCCGCTACCTCGCTCGACGCTGGGCTCCGGCGACGACCTCGAATGCACCAGCGGGCAGCGGCGTGCCGTTCACGTGCACGAAGACCGCGTGGCGGCCGGGGTGCGGCTTGCGCGTGCTGTGCACCGCCAAGGAGACTCGGGTCGAGAGCTCGAGCTTTTCGCGCGGTCGGAGCGTGACACGCTGCCACTTGAAGACCTTCGCTGACGCCTTGCCGCTGGCCTTCACGAAATGGACCGCGAGATCGATCAGCAAGTCCTGCTTGCCTCGCGCCGTGCTCCTGAGCGTGACCGTGACCTCCAGCATCTCGCCGATCTTGACCCGTCGCGGGCGAAACTGAATCCTATCGAGCGCGACCGATGGCTTCTTCCCGAAGCCGAGCAGCGCGAGCGCCGACGCCTCGCCGCGTTTCACTGCGCTCCGGAGCGCGTGCTCGACGAGCTTCGCGCGCTCGGTCGAGGGTTCCTCGAGCCATCGCGCGCAGGTGTCGACCAGGAGCTTCGGGTGGACCTTCCCGAGGTCGTTCAGGTTGTTGGCCACGCTGCGGCGCACGAGGGTCGTTGGATCGTCTTTCAAGAGCTCGAGCAGCGCGACCACGCGCTCCGGGTGCTGGTCCAGCCACGGGACGCGCATGGCCCAGGGCAGCCGCAGCCGCGTGCCTTCGGAAACGAGTCGCCGCACGTGGGCGTTCTCGTCGCGGGCCCACTTTCGCAGCACGCGGAGCGTGCGTTCCGGCTCCTGCGCGACGAAGGGGCGAATGCTGCCCTCGGCGCTGAAGCGCTTGGTGAGCTCGTATTGCGCGCGCATGGACAGATCGAAATGCCCGAGGCCTCGCTCGGCGACGAACAGCACGTGGGGCAGGTAGAAGAACGGAGCCATCCCCACGCCGATGAGCTCGTCGCTCGCGTGCTCGGGGCCGAGGGAGCGAATCAAGATCTCGACGGCGTCGGGGTAGGAGGGGGGCAAGTGCTTCGCGAGCGCGGCGGCGATGTGTTTTCCGCGATGGAGGAGCTCGAGCTCGTCGAGCCCTCGGGTCGCGTCCCGCACGAACGCTCGCGCCGGGAAAGGTGGATGCGCTTCGCTGAGCTCGCGGGCGAGTCGCGTCACGAGGGCTCCCGAGAAGAACGTCTTCAGGGGTTCCGCCATGGATGCTCCGTGTGCTTTCCCGAGCGCGCCCTCGGTCCCGGTCGGTTCGGTCGGGAGCTTTCGGGGCGCTCCACCCAGTCGCGCAGCCGCTCGAGCGCGCGGTCCCAGCTCGCCGAGACATCGGTGAGGAAGTCTCCGGCCTCGCGGAGCCGCCGCGGCGCCACGGCGAAGAGCACCTCTCGGCCCTTCTTCTGGTGGCGAACGAGGCCGGCGCGTTCGAGCACTCGCAGGTGCTTCACGATGGCTTGCCGCGTGACCTGCGCGCCGTCGGCGAGCGACGTCGCCGAGCGCGCATGGCCCGCCCCGAGCTGCCGAAGCAACGACAGGCGCGTCGGGTCGCCAAGCGCGAAGAACACGCGGGCAGCTACCCGATCATTCGCTTTCGACATACCGCTTCACGTTCTCTGCTTGCGCGGCCCAGCCGCCCTCGTTCATTCGAAATGCGCGTTCGCGCCGCTGAGCGGGGACGCGATCGAACCCCGACTCCACCACGGTGAGGCGGGTGCCTTCGGGAACTTCTTCGAGCAGGAACTCGACCAGCGTGGTCGGCTCGTTTTCCGGATCGGCCTCCGCGTCGATGCCGTACGGGATCCAGCGGAAGCTCAGGTAGCGTTCGGGCTCCATGCGTTCGACCGTGCAGAACACGGCGTGTGCGCTCGGCGCCCGGACTCTCGACGGCTGGAGCCCGAGGCTCTCTTGGTATTCGACGATCCGCGCTTCGTCGAGAGTTCCCCCGAAGGTCCCCCGTATGGGCTTGCCCGGCTCGAACTGCCCGTCGAGCACGAAACCGAACCAGCTGCCGAACTCTCGAGCGTCAGCGATGGCTCGCCACACGCGCGATACCGGGGCAGCCAGCGTGATCCGCTTCTCGATTCGATCTGAGGACGCTGACATGCAACCTCCTGGTTGCAGTATGCCGACGACTGCCGCGAGTCGCAAGCGTCCGACCTCCGCTTGCGAACCCTCTGGGGCTCGTCCGACCCCCGGAAATCGCCTGCACCCACGGGTAGCGGGCTTTCCTCCCGCTGGGCGGATTCCGAAGGCTCGGCGCGAGGGTCAGCGGCGTCGAGCGCGAAGGCGCTTGGGCGGTGGCGTCGGGGGCTGCCCGTGCTTTCGGTCGAGATAGTCGCCGAGCGCGTCGAGGCGCTCCTCGAAGTAGCGCGCGAATTCGCCCACCCAAGTCGCGACCTCGCCCAACGGCTCCGCCCGCAAGCGATAGAGGCGCAGGCGGCCGGCGCGGCGAACCTCCACCAGCTCTGCCTGCTCGAGCACCCGGAGGTGTTGCGAGACGGCGCCGAAGGTCATCTCGAACGGTTCGGCGAGCGCGCTCGCCGTGTGCTCCCCCTCCACCAGCGCGACCAGCATCGCGCGCCGCGCTGGGTGAGCGATGGCGTGAAACACGTCATTTTCCTGAGTCGGACGCATCGGGGCTCCATCCAGGGTAGTCCGCGCGAAGCTCCGCGAAACGGGTGAGGAAGTCGGGCAGGGGCGCTCCGTCGAGCTGGGCTTCCAGGCGATCGAGAAACGCATGCACGCCGGCGACGAATCCCGTGGCGGTTGGGCGTGAGATGCGGCGGTAGGTGACGCGAAGCTCGGTGAAGCGACCGTCCCAAGACAGCTCGTAGCGGAAGACGGCGTGTTCGCCGTTGGGCATCTCCGGCACCGGAGCCACGTTCCACTCGTACTCGAACAGGCGCGGCGGCTCCCAGGCGAGGATGCGCCCGGACGAGCGATATTGGGCAGGCCCGGACACGAGCTCGATTCGCCCGCCGACCTTCCTCTCGATGTGGGCGCTCGAACAGAGCAGCCACTCGCGCAGCCCTTCCGGCGTGCTGATCGCGTCCCAGACGCGTTCGGGCGGGTGACGAAACGATCGAACGAAGCGCAGCGTAGCGTGGCCTTCACCCTCGGCCGTGACGGTGCCCTTAGGTCGCATAGGTCACCACGACGTTTCCGTTCTCGAATGCCAGTTGGCTCGCGAGTCGGAGCTTGCGCCCCTCGGAGAACACCGTGCGCCCGCTGCCCAGGGCCACCGGGACGATGACGAACTGGTATTCGTCGACGAGGCCCGCCTCGCCGAGCGCCGCGGCGACGCTGCCACTGCCGAGCACCACGATGGGCGGCCCGTCGGACGCCTTGATCGCGCCCACGCTCGCGGCGAGCTCGCCTTCGAGCCGTTCGGTGTTGTTCCACTTCGGCTCGACGGTCTTCGACACGAGGTACTTCTTCGCCAGATTCATGCCCTTCGCGACCTCGGGCATCTGCTCCAACGCCGCAGGCGAAGTCCAGAAAGGCCACATCATCTCGTAGGTCTTCCGCCCGAAGAGCAGGGCGGCGTCGCTGCTGGCGTTCGCGGCCACCCAAGCTGCGAATTTCGGGTCGGGGGAGACGGAGTGAGCGAAGCTCATGTCCCCCCGCGAGTCGGTGAAATAGCCGTCGATGGAGATGGATTCGAAGATCCGAAGCTTTCGCATGGTGGTGGATAATACTTTAGTTAAAACTAAAATCAAGGCCCAGCCGCAGAAAGCGGGGCGCGCACGCCCGAGGCCGGGCTAGGGGGCACGCGACTGCCGGAGGGCGAACGGCAGCGCGGCCAGCAGGTAGAAAAGACAGAGCGCGACGAGCGCGAACTTCAGCGACGCGCAAGCGGAGGAGACGTTCGCTCCCCACTCGTTCACGACACCGCTCGAGAGCATGGAAATCATGGGCGCATTCTCCACGGCGTCGAGGAGCGCCGCGAGGCAGATCCCCCAAGCGACTCGGCGACCGAGCGCGGCAGCGCGGGGGTGGCGTGGGGCGAGACGGCGCGCGACGAGCAGGGCAGCTGAGGCGATGGTCGTCGCATAGAGCACGAGAAAGAGGTAGTCGAGGCGCTGCACGAAGAGCGCATCGAGACGTTGCGCGTCGTTCCACCCGTCGAGCACGCGTCTCACGCCGTTCGCGCCAGCGAGCTCGAACGACACGATGCCGAGCGGCGCCGACGGACCGCGCAGTCGCGAATCGAAGCGGGACAAGACGGCGAGCACGCCCAGCGTCGCCACGAGCGAAAGGGCGAACACGGCGCCCAGACGAGACCGGCGTCGGGGCTCGGGATTCATGGCAGCGGACCTCGCTTCGACGGACGCTCGGCTGCGCTTGCGGGTCCCGTGCAACGTGGAGCCGGGTCCGACCTCCACTTGGGATCGAGACAGCGTGGATCGGGGGGCGGCCGGTTTTTCGCCTCGGAATGCTCGTGGGGCGGATCGAGGGAGACGAAACGCCCGGCTCGGAACGCGAACAGCGCGACGCCGTCCGCGCTGAGCACGTAGGCCTGGGCGCCCCGCGGCAGCTCGGCGGGCCCGACCACGGCGCGCTCCACCTGGATGCTCTCGCGCGCGAAGCCGGCATGCTCGATCGCCGCTCCGAGCGCTTTCGCCCTGCGTGACGCCAGGGACTCGGGCTTCGCTTCGTTGGTGTGAGCGACCCCGAGCACCCCGAGATGCACGTCGGTGTAGTCCCGCGAGATCCGACCGAGCCAATCCGTCGTCTGCGCGTCGAGGGGCGCCAGCGCGTCGGCGTCCGTCGCGGGCGCCACGAGCAAGCGCACACCGCCGAAGGCGTGTACGGGGTGTCCGAAGTCGTCGCGGGGCACGTCCGGGCAGCCGTCCTCGTCGGCCATGCCTTGATACGTCTCGGGCTCTCGAGGACAAGCGTCGCATCCATCGAGGATGCCGTCGCCGTCGACGTCCTGTTCGGGACAGCCGTCGTCGTCGGCGAAGCCATCGCAGTCCTCGGGCTCCGACGGACAGCGATCCCGAGCGTCGGGAACACCGTCGGCGTCGCGGTCGGCTTCGCGCGCTGGCGATTCGGCCGTCGCCGCCGGTCGGCGCTCGACCGAAGACGAGCCCTCGCAACCGATGCTCGCGGAGAGCAGCGTCGCCGCGAGCACGCAGTGCGCGCCGACACGTCGGAGCGGTCGGCTCGACCGCGCGCCCTTCCAGGCTGCCATCACGACAGGGATTCTCTACCCATCGCGTCGAGATTTCCTCATGGTCGAGGCCGCCGCCGAGCATTACCTGGTTTCCCATGGCGCCAATCGGCGCGAACGAGGATGCGAACACCATGAGAATCGACGTGCGTTTCAGGGGGATGCAGGCGTCCGAGGCGCTGCGGCGCCACATCGAGCGACGGGTCCAACGTCGCCTCGGGCGGTTCGAGCAAGCGCTCGGCTCGGTGCGAGTGTGCATGGAGGACGTCAACGGTCCGAAGGGAGGCGTCGACAAGCGCTGCCTCGTGACCCTGCGGGGGCCGACGCTCGGTTCGTTGACGCTGGAAGAGTCGAGCACCGACGCCTATGGCGCGGCCTCGCGCGCGTTCGCTCGGGCAGAGCAGGCGCTCGGGCGCGGACTCGCTCGGCTGAGCGCCGGTCGCCGGCTCGCCCGGGCTCGCCCCGGTGCCCGGAGACGCTCGGCCGAAGTGAGAGGCAATCCACGCCCGGCCGTTCGCGCCTAGTGCGATACTACCAGCGTGGATCGCAGCCACGTTGCACCTCGGCGCGTGGTGCCGCCCCCGGGAGAGAGCAGGGCCGCCGTGTATCTCGGGTCGGGGTGGCTCCTGTATTCGGGGCCTCTTGGGTCCGCACGCCGGCACAGGCACCACGCGCTCCAAGTCGTGGTGTCGCGCGCCGGGTCGATCGCGCTCACGGACGGAGAGGGGAGATCCACCGAAGGTGCTGCGGTCTGTGTGGGTGCGGACGTGGCACATGCCATGCCCGCCGGAGTGGCCTCGTCCTACCTGCTCTACGTCGACGCCGACTCGGTGGCCGCCCACCGGGTCGCCCTCCTGTCGCCGTTGCGCGGAGTCCCGGCGGCGTCGGCGGAGGTCGCAAGCGTGCTGGAGTACGCCGAGCCTTCGTCCCTGGATGGCGCGCGCGACGTAGCGCGCAGTCTCCTCTCGATGCTGGCAGGCGAAATCGAGCGTGGCGCAGGGCCTCGCGATCGCGCTGTGAGGTCCGCCTTGGCTGCCATCCCGGGACTCATCGCAGAGCGCGGGAGACGCCTGCGTCTGGCCGACGTCGCAGCGGCGGGCAACCGCTCGGCGGATCGCTTCGCTCGCACGTTCGCCGAACAGGTCGGCCTGTCCGTTCCCGCCTACCTGCGCTGGGCGCGACTGCGCTTCGTCGCGCGCTCCCTGGCAGCCGGCCGCTCACTCACGGCGGCTGCTCAAGAAGCGGGCTTCAGCGACAGTGCGCACCTCTCCCGCGTGTTCCGCGAGAGTTTCGGCATGACCCCTTCCGCGCTCTCGACGGGAGCGCGTTGGATCGTCGGGGACGCCGAGCTCTGAATCGCCCCTCGCCATGCGAGCGATGCTCGCGGCTACGGCCGCGCCGCGCGACCCATGGCTCATTCCGGAGCCGAACGTACGGATCCGTTCAAGCGTCGAGCAGCGTTCGTGCGCACCCTCTGGCGCATGCAGGCCGCTGCACCTTCGTCCGAAACTCATGACATCTGGCTGTCGAGTGACGGCGGGCGGCTCTTTGGACGCTTCTGTGCCGTGGAGTCCGGTTCCGGGGCGTTCCTGCTTCTGCCCGGTCTCGGCTTCCACACCTTCGAGTATCGGGTTCTCCAGTCCGAGCTCGCACGGCTCGGTTGGTCGACTCTGGCGCTGGACTACCGCGGCCATGGCCTGAGCAGCGGAGCTCGCGGACGCTGGACTTTGGACCTACTCCTGCGCGACGTCCGAACGGGCGTCGACTTCCTGGAAGCGAGAGCTCCCGGTCGGATCCTGGTCTACGGAAACAGTCTGGGCGCCATGCTGGCCATCGCGGCCAGCGTGGGGGATCGACGCCTGGTAGCGGTGGCGGCCAGCAACTGCCCTGCGCACATCGCGAGCTTCTTGCTCACACCGGCCAGACGTTGGTCGTTTCGGCTGGCGAAGTGGGCGTCTCGGGTGGTCCCGTTCAGGATCAGCGTCGGTCACTTCTACTCCTACGCCGATCTCATCGATCGCGATGAGGTGCTGGCCCGCATCGCGAGCGACCCGCGGATCGCCGATGCGCGCCGCTTGAGCGCCTCGGCCTATTCGACACTGCTCGAAGACTGGGACGGGGAGCAGCAGGTGTCGCGCCTCGACCGACCCTTACTGCTCCTGTACGGCGCCCGAGACCGCCTTCAGCCCCCATCGGAGACGCTTCTCTTGAAGGCAGCAGCGACTGTCCCCACGACCCTCGTGGCGCTCGACACCGGGCACCTGCCGAATCTGGAAGCGCCGAGCGAGCTGGCCCGAACGCTGGCGACTTGGGCATCGGAACTGGCGCTCGCGGATCGGGCTTGCTCGAATTACGAAAAGCATATACGAAAAGCGTAAATGCTGTCGGCGGTCGATCGAGAAATCCGGCTCGGCATTTGGAAACTGCACATCCTGCACCACGCAGATACGCGCGACGTCTGGGGCACGTGGCTGCTCGCGGAGCTCGCTCGGCACGGGCACGAGCTCAGCCCGGGCACGCTGTACCCAGCGCTGCTGCGTATGGAGAAGAATGGCTGGCTCGCGCGCACGGGAGAAGCGCCCCACGCGCGGGCGCGCCAGTCGTTCCGGATCACGCCGAAAGGCCGGAAGCTGCTCGTGGCGCTGCGGCGTGAAGTGAGTGAGCTCCATGCCGAAATCGTGCTCGGCGCCCGGCGCGTCAAGCGGGGAGTGCGCCGATGAGCGGGCGCGCTCCCAGCTCCACCAAGCGCGCGGCGCAGACCTTCATCGTCTTCATGGGCGTGGTCGCACTGTTCGGCGACATGACTTACGAAGGGGCTCGCGGGCTCGTCGGGCCCTATCTCGCGCTCCTCGGCGCGAGCGCGACGGCCGTGGGCTTCGCGGCCGGCCTCGGGGAATTCCTGGGCTACGGGCTCCGTCTCGTCACGGGCTGGGTCGGCGATCGCACGCGTGCGTATTGGCCGCTCGTCATCGCTGGCTACTCGTTGAACCTGGTCGCTGTGCCCGGCCTCGCCCTGGTCGGAAGCTGGCAGGCCGCGGTCGGCCTGCTCCTTCTCGAACGCATCGGCAAGGCCATCCGTAGCCCCGCGCGCTCGACGCTGGTGTCGTATGCCGCCAACGAGGCTGGAGTGGGCAAGAGCTTCGGCATCGAGGAGGCGCTCGACCAGATTGGCGCCGTGAGCGGGCCGCTGCTCACGGCGGCGGCGATCTGGTTCGTGCGAGGCGAGCCCGCCACCACCGGCTACCGCGTCGCTTTCGCGGTGTTGCTCTTGCCGGTGCTCCTGAACCTCGCTTTCGTGCTCGGCGCGCGTGCCAGGTTCCCGCGACCGGACCTGCTCGAGCGCGCGAAGGCCGAAGACCCCGCGCGCTTCGGCGGGCTCTTCCGTTGGTACGTCGTGGGCGCAATGCTGCTCGCTCTCGGCTTCTCGGATTGGGCCCTGGTCGCCTACCACGCGAGTCGGACCGGACTTCTCGGCGCCGGCAGCGTGCCCGTGCTCTACGCCGGCGCCATGGCGGTCGACGCGCTCGGGGCCCTGGGTTTCGGCGTGCTCTTCGATCGCCATGGCCTCGTGGTGCTCGCGGTCACCACTGCCGTCTCTGCGGCATTCGCGCCGCTCGTGTTCCTCGCGCCGTCGGCGCCGTGGTTGCTGCTCGGTGCTCTGTCGTGGGCCATCGGTATGGGAGCCCAGGACTCCATCTTCAAGGCGGCCATCGCCAGACTCGTGCCCAAAGCCGAGCGGGCCCGCGCCTACGGCGTCTTCTTCGCCCTGTTCGGGCTCGCTTGGTGGCTCGGCAGCACGCTGATGGGTTGGCTCTACGGACGCTCGATGACGGCGCTCGTGGCGTTTTCGGTGCTGGCCCAGCTCGCGGCCGTCCCGGTGCTCCTCGTCGTGGGCGTGCGCATCCGAGCGCTCACGGGTGGCGCGCGGTGAGTCGGCAAGCTGCGGCGAACGGCGCGTCCGCGACGCTCGGCAGCGGGGGCGGACCACTCGAGGTGTTCTGGGCGTTTCTGCGTCTCGGTTGCCTGTCGTTCGGAGGCCCCATCGCACACATCGGCTACTTTCGCAGTGAGTTCGTCGACCGGCGTCGCTGGCTCGACGACGCGGAGTACGCCGACACCATGGCGTTGTGTCAGTTCTTGCCCGGCCCCTCCAGCAGCCAGGTGGTGTTCGCCCTGGGCATGCGCCGCGCCGGGGCCTTCGGCGCAGTCGCGGCGTCGCTCGCGTTCACGCTGCCGTCCGCGCTGCTCATGATCGGCTTTGCCTACGGCGTGGCTCGGGCAGGCGCGCTCTCGGCGCCCGGCTTCTTGCACGGCCTCAAGCTCGCGGCGGTGGCCGTGGTGGCTCAGGCGGTGTGGAACATGGGGCGCGCGCTCTGGACGGACCGCGCGCGCATCTCACTGGGCTTGGCCGCCGGAGCGGCGCTGATCGCAGTGCCGAGTGCCGTCACCCAGCTCGCCGTCATCGCGTGCGGGGGACTCGCGGGCTACTTCCTCCATCGCGGCGCACAGCCGCCGCCGAGCGTGGGAGCCGAGCTGGAGGTTCCGGCGTCGCGTCGGCTGGGGGCCACGCTGCTCGTGGTTTTCGGCCTGCTCTTGTCGCTGCTCCCGCTCGCCGCCGCGAGCACGGGCGTGCGCGCGCTCCAGACGTTCGACGCCTTCTACCGTTCGGGCTCCCTGGTGTTCGGCGGCGGCCACGTCGTGCTCCCGCTCCTGCGCGCGGAGCTCGTGCCGCGGGGCTGGCTGTCCGACGACCAGTTCTTGGCTGGGTACGGCGCAGCGCAGGCGCTGCCCGGACCGCTCTTCACCTTCGCGGCGTACCTCGGCACGGCCATGGCTACTGGCCCCTACCGCTTCCTCCACGGAGTCCTGTGTCTCCTCGCTCTCTTCCTCCCCGGGTGGCTCTTGGTCGGCGGCGTCTTGCCGTACTGGCATCGACTGCGGGCGGAGGGTTGGGCCCGAGCGGCGCTCGCCGGCGCCAACGCCAGCGTCGTCGGAGTGCTGCTCTCGGCGCTCTACCAGCCGGTGATCCGCGAGAGCGTGCGCGGTCCGCTTGACGCCGTGATCGCGCTCGTGGCCTTCGGCTTGCTCGAGCGCGGGAAGCTCCCGCCGTGGCTGGTGGTGCTGGGCAGCGCGGCGGCCGGGCGTTGGCTTGCCTGAGCCCGGCGGAGTGTCAGCTCGTTCGCGGCATCGCGCGATAGAACCAGCTCTTCAAGACCTCGGTGGAGAGCACGTAGAACGCGGTCAAGGCGGCGAGCGCTGCCAGCAGCGGAAGAGGGAGCGGCACGAAACCGAGGGTGCCCGCGTAGGGGAAGAATGGAATGGCGAACGCGATGGGCACGAGCAGTGCCGTGCTGACGAGCAAGAGCGTCCCGGGGCGACTCCGGAAGAAGGGGCGGCGCGTGCGCACCACGAGGGCGATCACCAACTCCGTGAGCAGCGATTCGACGAACCAGCCCGTGCGAAACGCCGCGGGCTCCGCCCGGAACACCCAGGTCAAGAGCGCGAAGGTGAAGAGGTCGAACGCCGAGCTCAGGAGGCCGAACTCGACCATGAAGCGCGCGATGAAGCGCATGTCCCAGCGCCGCGGCGCGGTCACCAGCTCCGGGTCGACCGTGTCGTCGGCGATGCCCACCGCGGGGATGTCGGATAGGAAGTTGTTCAACAGGATCTGCCCGGCCAGGAGCGGCAAGAACGGAAGGAACAGCGAGGCCAATGCCATGCTGAACATGTTGCCGAGGTTCGCGCTGGTGGTCGTGAGTACGTACTTGTTGGTGTTCGCGAACGTCCTCCGGCCCTCCTCGATCCCCCGCCGGATCACGTCGAGGTGTCGTTCCAGAAGCACGAAATCCGCGGCAGCGCGCGCGACGTCGGCCGCTTGATCCACGGAGATGCTGGCGTCGGCGGCGTGCATGGCAGGCGCATCGTTCACGCCGTCGCCGAGGAATCCGACGACATGTCCAGTCTTCTTCAATGCGAGCAGGATCCGCTCCTTCTGGTTGGGATCCACCTCCACGAAGAGGTCGGTGCGTTCGGCTGCGTGCCACAGCGCTTCGTCGTGGAGCTGGTCGAGATCGGCGCCCGTGAGCACGCGCGTTCGCTCCAGGCCGACCTGCTCCGCGACGCGTTCGGTCACGTGCCGCGAATCGCCGCTGATCACCTTGATGCTCACGCCGAGCTGCGAGAGCTCCTCGATGGCTCGGGCGACACCCTGCTTGGGGCGATCGAGGAAAGTGAGGAAGCCCACGAACTCGAGATCGCATTCGTCGGACCGCCCGTAGTGACTTCGTTCGGGCACAGTGCGCACGGCCACCGCGAGCACGCGGACCCCGGCGCGCGCCCAAGCGGCTTCGCGGGCTTCGAGCGCGGCTCGCTCGACGGAGCCGAGCGGAGTGCCGTCGGCCATGCGGCTCGAGACCGCGAGCACCGCGGCGAACGCCCCTTTGGTGACGAGGCGCACGCCGAGCGCATCCCGCACCACCACGCTGACGCGCTTGCGCAAGAAGTCGAAGGGGATTTCCCGCAGCTTCTCCGGGAGAACGTGGGGCACGGGCCGGGCCGCGAGGATGGCGTCGTCGAGCGGACTGGGTAGCCCCGTTTCGAGCGCCGCGTTGGTGATGGCGAGCGTGAGCACTTCGTCCGATGCGTTGCCTGCGGCGTCGAAGGCACCGTCGAGACGCACGACGCCATCCGTGAGCGTCCCGGTCTTGTCGGTGCAGAGGATGTCCATGCTGCCCAGGTTTTCGATGGCGTTCAGGCGTCGCACGAGCACGCCTTGCTGCGCCATGAGCGCTGCGGCGCGGGAGAGGTTGATGGTGAGAATGGCGGGCAGGAGCTCAGGACTCAGCCCGACGGCCAGGGCGATGGCGAAGAGCAACGTCTCCATGGCAGGCCGGCCGCCCGCGACGTGCACCACGAACACCAGCAGCACCACGAACGACATGGCGCTCGTGAGCAGGTAGCCGAATCGCCGGATGCCCCGATCGAAGTCGGTCTCG
>Ga0268298_10000824_pt1 | contig 38778 bp, 35 predicted proteins | sample WWTPWeurt_MetaG_FD_194462 | JGI IMG/M metagenome (GOLD analysis project Ga0268298, IMG submission 194462) | Activated sludge microbial communities from WWTP in Nijmegen, Gelderland, Netherland - WWTP Weurt | ecosystem: Engineered > WWTP > Aerobic digester > Activated sludge | place...
GTGCACCCGAGTCACCCTAAAAATGACCAGCCATCTCTTGCGGCATTTACTGCGGATTGATTTTGGTGTTAATGTTCAAACCTTTGAGACCATCTAGGCCTCTTAGGCATAATTCACATCAGACGTACCCTATAATCACGTTGTTAGTTAAGAAATGACCGGGTGTGGGGGGGCACACACCCGGTCTTGCCGGAAGCCCACCAAAGGAAATTACGCGGGGAGGCGTGCATTTTTCCTTTCGTGGCAGCAGACGCTGGATACCAATAAAAGGGAGGTGCGTCCCAGGTAAATATACCCCAAATTGTCCAAATTAGAATTAACAAATGATTAGGGTTTCTTTTTTTTGTTCTGAAACATCTCCAACCAATAATTCACTTCGGCTTCATCAACGGCTGGTTCAGCCAGTTCTTTCTTTGAACTCCCCCCGGCTCGTAGAACAGACTGCATTTCCTGTGCGAACGCATCCGAGGTTTTCACCTGAGCGTAAGAAGCCCGGGCGTATGTCTGGACCCGGTTATCGGAGCTGACCACCACCCAGTTCTTGGCCCCCTTGCCCAATTTCGCCAGCCGGGCGCGGATCTCCTCATCAGCCGGGATGCCGCTGCGCACAAACTTTACCACCACCGAGCCGTAATTCTGCGAACGGGCCTGCCCGGGTTGGGCGTTGTCGAAATATACCTCCAACTGCTTGCGGCTCAAACGCGCATACTCCTGCAGCAGCTTAATTAAATCCAGTTCATCGTCCAGATCAGTCAATGACAATCCGGCGACTTTTGGTATCAGGTTGTGTCCATCAATCAACAGCGGCATACCGCTATTGTAACCTGAGTCCAAGACAGTTCGGAAAGAGGTTGATCGGAGGGCTGCGCCCCTCAACCAACCTCTTTCCGAGCTAGAGAACAAACTCCCCAAAACTGGTATCTTCTCAACAAAGTGGGGGTTGGGTGTTTTTTGTTGGCGAAGCCAACAAAAAACACCCAACTTCCCCCGCTTATTGAGATGATACCAAAACTGGTATGTTTTATGCTATGATTTCTGTGGAGTGAAACCCATGCGATTGAAACGTCTGATTTATGTGCTGATTTTGAATATCCTGGTCTCAGGACTGACCACCTACGCCATTATCACCTTGCGCGCCCCTGCCCCCACGAGCGGGCCGGTCGCCACGGTGATGGTTACAGTCCTGGTGACGGTACCCGTACCCTTTGCCGTCAGCAGCACCCAATCCGCCGCAGCAGAAACCTCACCATCTGCCGCCGAATTATTGAGCGAAGCAACTGAGACTCTGGTTCCCCTCCAACCCTACATTGTGCAAAAAGGCGACCTGCTCAGCCAGATCGCTCTGCGCTATGGGGTCAGCACCGATGACATCCTGCGCGCCAACGACATGACCGACCCCAACACAATCTATATCGGACAGAGACTTTTGGTCCCGATTGCCCCGCTGCCAACTGAAACACCGGTCTTGCCGCCAACCGAAATTCCAACCATCACCCCGCGGCCCTCGAAAACACCTACCCCCAGCACCACCCCAACCCCCGATACCTCCCCTGCCCGCCTGCAGATTGATAGCGTCCAGGGAGTGGGTATTCAAGGCAGCGAAAAAGTCCGGATTATCCACACCGGCGGGGGCGCCGAATCCCTGGGCGGATGGAGGCTGGAAAACAGCGCCGGCAAAGCCTACATTTTCCCCATGCTGCGCCTGTTCCCAGGAGCTGCGGTCACCATCCACAGCGGCAAGGGCAGCGATACCGTCACGGACTTATATTGGGGCTCAGACACCACCCTCTGGCAGAGCGGCGACACCGTCACCCTGCGTGACGCAGCCGGCAGTGTGCGTACTACTTTCGTTATTCCTTAGCGAGAATTTTATGAAATCGATCGAAGAACAAATCCGCAAAGCAATGGAAGAAGGCCAGTTCAATAATTTGAAGGGTAAGGGCAAACCACTTAATCTGGATGACAACCCCTATGCCGACCCCGACTGGAATTTGGCGCACCATGTCATCAAATCCGGCGGCTTCACCCTGCCCTGGATCGAAACCCGGCAGGAGATTGAGACCGAAACCGAAGCACTCCAGATCGCCCTGCAGCGCGCCTGGGAGTGGCGGCAGGAAGCGCTGGAGCGCAAACTGCCGACTGACCTGGTAGACACCGAATGGCAGCGGGCGCTCAGCGTGTTTAACGCCCGGGTCGAACAGCTCAACAAGAAAATCCGCTCCTACAACCTCGAAGTACCAGCCGACCAATTTCAGGTTTTTACCCTTCAGGCCGACCGGATCATTGAGCGCATTACCCACCAATCCTGATCCCGGGATCTCAGGCCGGCTCCACCCGGTCCATCACCCCGCTGATCAGGTGAAAATGAAGCATGGGGATATCCTGGTAGCCGCCGCCGTTCACAACCAGACGGTAACCAGTCTTTTCAAGCTGCAGTTCACGAACCAGGCTCTGAGTTGTTGCAAACACATCCACCAAAAAGGCCTGGTCCAGCGACCCAACCGCATCCAGAGATGGAATCGGCCGGTGCGGCACGATCAGGATGTGAACCGGATAAGCGGGTACAGGATGATAAAAAGCCAGTAGGGTGGCAGTCTCACGCAGTCGGTTGAGTGGTATGGCAAAATTTAGCATTGTAAATATCCTGGGAACAAGGGAACGGATAACGGGCAAGCGGGCGGCCCGGAATGCAAGGCGGGCAAGGGCGGGTGACATGGATTACAGTGCAGCCAGCAGCCGCTCGCCAAAAGCTGCCGGCTGGCTGCCTTCAACAACCAGATGATTGGCCTTGTGAAAGCGCATAAAATCGCGCATCGCGCCTGCCAGATCGGCAATCAATTCGTCCGTCAGAATCACCCCTGGCTCGGCATGCAGCGCTCTCAAGCGCAAGACAGACTGCTTGCGTTCCAGCTTGGGGTCAAACCGGCCGATTATCCGATCCCGGTGCAGAATGGGCATACTGAAATAACCGTACACCCGTTTTGGGCCAGGCGTGTAAGCTTCAAGGTGGTTCCGAAAACCCCAGAACTGCTCGTCCCGACCTTTAGCCCAAAACAGGTTGTCAAAAAAACTCAGAAAAGTGATGCGCTCTGCCTTTATCGCCCCGTTGGCGGCCTGTTCCAGCAGGTGGCGCTGACTGTGATGAACCACCATTTCCTGGGTTTGTCCATTCAGCAGCTCCACCTGCACAGATTGGAGCACACCCTCAGCCAGCAGGCGCTTCATGGCAGCCCGTGCCGGAACCAGATTGCGATAACTGTAGGTAGCCGCCTGATCAAGGCTGCAAATTCCCAGACAGCGCACAGCCGTCTCTGCCAGATGCAGTTCAACCTCTTCGGGTGTGGGCAGGCTGGTATCAACCCAGGCTGGCAGGACGCGTTCGGTCAGATCGTACACCCGCTGAAAATTCACCCGTTCACTGACCATCAGATCGCCAAAAGCAAACAACCATTCCAGAGCTTGTTTGGCAGGCGTCCAATCCCACCAGGCGCCGCGCCGCGGCCCATCATGCTTGAAGTGACTGGTGCGCAGCGGACCCTCCCGGCGAATACGCTCCAGCACCTCTGCCATCAACTGAAGGTGTTCTCCCTCTGCCAACCAGCGTTCGTACCAACTGCTGGGGTTTTGGCGGGCGCTGCGTTTACGCGGCAAACTGTACCGGTATTCCGTCAGCGGGACAATGCTGGCGGCGTGCAGCCAATCCTCGTACAACACCCGCCGGGTCGGATCGTACATCAAACGCTCAAAATCGGCCGGGTTGTATGTTCCCAGGCGGCTCCACAGCACCAGATACTGGCTGCGCTGAACCATCTGGAGCGTGTCGATCTGGACCGCTCCAATTTGCCTGACAACCGCCTCAATTTCGGCAGGGCCAGGTTTGAAACCAGGCGGGTTGGCCTGCGCCAGACCCTGGGTGTGCAATGCCAGGGTCCGGGCTGCCTCTAAAGGATAAATGCTCGAATCGTTCAGCATCCGAACCCTTAACCCAGGTGGTGAAAAACGACGCCGTGTTCAACCAGGGCATTGTTCTTGTAAACAAACTTACCAGAAAAGAAGCCGGGCTGGTCCAGCCAGGGGATAAAAATCCGGTCACCTTCCCAGAGATGCAGATCTAAAAGCCGGCTGTCATCGATCCATTCCAGGCGGCCCTCAGGGGAGTCAATTAATTCACCACTGAATTCACGCATCACAAAAACATAGGCATACCAATCTTCTTCATTGGCAAAGCCAGGGAAAGTCAGCAGCCCCTTAAAAAGCGGGTTGCGCACCACCAGACCAGACTCTTCATAGACCTCACGGATGGCGCATTCTTCAGGCGTCTCGCCCTGTTCCAGCTTGCCACCCAGGCCGTTCCATTTGCCCATGTGCATGTCGTTGGCTTTTTTAATCCGGTGAACCATCAAAGTCTGACCGGCATTTCGAATATAACAAAGCGTTGCAAGCTTCATAGAAGTCTCCTCATCAGGATTAATGAACCTGGCGCGCCAGCCGCAGCAGTCCAGATTCTTCGCTGGCAATATTTTCTGCCAACCGGGCGGCGGCCACCACCGGCAGCCAGGTCTGGAGGCTGTCCAGGCGCTGCGGGGCAAGCTGCCTGTAGCGCCTCTGATAGGCGAAATAAAACATCGTCCGCAGCATCCCAAAATACCATCCGGCTGGCCCAGATGGCAGACTGGAATAATACACCAGGATTGCAGTCCGGGCCACGTCCGCAGCTGGATGCCCACTGACAGCATCCACCCAATCAATCACCACTGGCCCGCGCTGGCTCATCAACAGATTGCCTGGATGGAAATCGCCGTGGCAAAGCTGACTGGCCTCCGGCAAGCCCTGGAGGGTATGCAAAAGCCGTTCCCGCAGATCGGGGGCAAGCGGGCTTGCAGACTGAATTCTCTCAGCCAGACGCTGGCGCTGGGCTGGAAGTCCTTCAATGGAGACCGCGTGCAGGCCCGCTTGAACTTCGGCGCACACGCTGCCTGCCCAGGCGGCCCGCCAGGGGCGGCTGATGATCACCTGGAGGATCGAACTGCCCTCCAGGCGCTCATACTCCAGCCCAACCCGGCCATTGACCTGCAAAAGCTGGCCTGCCCTGGGGGCAGCCACCCCGGCCGCCGATACAGCCCGGGCAATCCGAGCCTCGTATTCCGGCAGGCCGTGCTCAAAACCGGGGCGGTAGAGCTTGAGAACCTGTCCCGAATGCCACGCATACAGCTCCGCAGTCCGTCCCTCGGCGATCGGAGCGCCGAGATCAACCAGATCCACCCCAGTCACAGCCAGCCCTCAATCCAGGTCGACCCGGCGGGTTGTTGGAACTTCCAGGATCAAATCTGCGCCATAAGCCGTTGAAGGCGTCTGAAAACCTGGCATTACCTGCCCCTTCAAAACCTTCTCGACAATCATCAGGCTCGTGATGGCAGTCAGGGCATAACTTTCTGGGGTTTCCAGTCGGGCGGCGGCCTGCCGGCCCTGAGCGTCCCGGACCTCAGCGTACAACAAGTTTCGGCCTGTCTTGCGCTGTTCGGCATTCGGGCCGGCCGGGCCAGACTTAATCCCCTTGGCCAGGATCTGCTTAACCAGTTTCATTCCGAGCAGCCAGCGCAGTGAGCCGCTGAGACCAAGCATCCGGGTCATCTGGGGGTTAAAAGACATAAATGTTTCAATATTGGGGATTTTGGTACTCCAATACGCCGTAGAGAGATCACCCCAGGTGATATTAATCGCCTGGCGCGGGCCGCGACCAAAATCAAAGCTGCGCCGGACAGACCCTGTAATCAGACTTTGCAAACGCCCATCCCGCCGGACAGCCCCGGGCAGATGGATCCCTTCCAGCATCGTCAGCGCTGTCCCCTGCGAGACACCGCCGCCCTGCGAGCGAATGGCAATCGTCAGGTGAGTAGCCTCGGGCATCCGGCGTTTCAAATGCGCAGCCAGGCAGTCTGAGGGCACCACATCAAAACCCGCGCCCGGCAGGAGCATGACCCCGGCCTGCCGGGCGGCTGCATCCATCTTCGCCAGGCCTTCAAAGACCGAAACTTCGCCCGTAATATCCAGATAATGGCGGCCTGTGCGCAAACAGGCTGCCGCAGCCGCCTTATAAGTATGCTGAAATGGGCCGGCAGCCAGCAAAATCAGATCCACCTCTGCCAGAGCTGCATCCAGTGCCTGCGCATCATCCAGGGCAAACGATCGGTAAGGCAGACCATACTGTTCCGCCTGTTTCTTGAGCCGGGCGGCATCTCTTCCCGCCAGGATCGGATGCAATCCACGCTCCACAGCCAGCTCGGTGATGAGCTGCCCGGTGTACCCGTACGAACCATAGAGGAGAAAATTTCCGCTCAAAGTAAATCCTGGCCTTTCTCAGTTGGGGTTTGAAATATCCTTCCCAAAACAGACGACGCGCCCCCAAACATTTGGGTGGCGCGTCGCAGTTGGGTCGCAGTTCAGAATTATTTGCCGCGTTTGCTCAATTGGTGATCGAGGACATACACAGCGGTATCGTGGGCGTCGATGCGCTCGAGGCTGGCGACGACATCGGCTGCATTCTTCTCTTCTTCCACCTGTTCGGTGATGTACCACTGGAGCAAAATCTGGGCAGCGTAGTCTTTTTCGGCCGCCGCAATTTCATACAGATTGTAAATAGAAGCGGTGATGAATGCTTCGTGCTCAGCTACCTTCTTAAAGGCATCCAGGTTGGAGGTGTAGGTAAAATCGGGCTGGGAAATCGCCTTGAGCTGGACTTTACCGCCGCGCTCCAGAAGGTGATCGTAGAATTTCAGAGCGTGCTGCTGTTCCTCAACAAACTGGACCCGCAGCCAGGTGGCGAAACCACCCAGATTGCGGGTTTCAAATTCGGCCGACATCGCCAGATACAGATAGGAAGAATACAGTTCTCTGTTAATTTGCTCGTTGATCGCGTCTTGCATTGCTTTACTGATTGCCATGGTTATCTCTCCTCTAAATTGTGCTTACTTTGTATCGTGTCTGCTCAAAATTCAACCAGCAAAGGCCTTAAGCCCAACCGGCTTGCGCGGACACGTTCTGTCTGATTTATGGATAGAATTATACCGAAATTCGACCCAGATTTGGCTAAATGAGTGATTTTTTATTAACGGATCCACATTTGCTTTCTTTCCAGATCGAAAGTCAGCAAATGCTTCTCAAAAAACTCGGCGTTGAGGGCACCATCGTAGATCAGGTCGCGCACCAGGACGGGGGTTGTTTCCTCAGCCAGACCACCCACCTGCAGGCTGACCATATGCGGCTGACCGGATGCTGGCGCAAGGCCATAATCAGCTGCCAGATGCTGGCTCAAAACCACCGCATCAAGGTTGCCCGAATCAAACAGCAGCCAGGCCTCTTTACCTGCCGGTGTGCGTGAAGACACAAAGACGGTCAGGGCATTGCCGTCCAGCCCGGTTGCAGACTGAATGATGGTTGGCTTAAGCCCAGCCAGGCGTTCTGCCATGCTGATGGGCGACTCAAAGATCAGCCGATTTCCGGCCAGATCGATACTGAAAGGATTGGTAGCAAACACATCCAGGGCCAGGATGCCGTCCACTTCGGGCAGACCTGGCGGCAGAATGCGCCCAAGGTCTAAAATCCCCACTTTCATTTTCTTGATAAACAGCGGCCCAATGGTCAGCGGGCCAACGACTGCCTGCTCAAAAACAACCTGTTCGCCATTCATCCGGTAGCCCACCGAGCGGCCTGTAGGCTGAAAACCAAGGCGCTGAGCAGTTTGCGGGGTCAGCAGGGTCTGTCCGCCGCCTGTATCAAACAATAATCGGATCGGTTCAAATGCCAGTTGAGCCGTAACCGTACGCAGACGGCCCGCATAAGGCTGCAAAGAAACAACTTGCCCGGTGTGAGTTTGCATATCAGAAACCTAACTCCTTGATGATGGTCGATTCGGTGCGCTTACCGCCCGCATGCCCCAGCAGCTCAGTCCAGAAATTCTGGTCATAGCGCCGGGAGCGAACAGGCAGCGGCATGGGAACACCCCAGCCCAGCAAAAGCACCTCTTCTTTTGGCTGCAAGCGGGCCAGCATACCGCGCAGGGCATCCCGCCCTGCCAGGCCCGAAAGCACAGACTGAATATCATTGTCATCGCCCAGCCAGCCCGAAATGCGCGTGCCCAACTGCGAGAGAACCTCATCATAAATTTGCGAAGGGCGCTGATCAATAATTAAAAGTGTAACATAGTATTTACGCAGCTCGCGCGCAATTGTGCTGAATGTCGTTTGGGCAGCCATCTCGCGGTTGAGGAGCTTGTGCGCTTCTTCAACCACAACCACCAGCGGGCGCGGCTCCTGCCCGCCGTGCGAGCGGAACCTATTGGTGCGGGCTTCCCAGGCATCGCGGATCCGGCGGGTCAGCAGGTTGGAGACCAGCAAATAATCCAGGTCTGCCTCAAAATCGCCAAACGAGAGGATCACATGTTTGCCGGCTTCCAGGCTGCGGATGATCTCACCCACGTTGTCAGCAGCGGGGTTTTCGACGATATATTTGCGGTCAAACAGGCGGCGCAGCTTGTCGTGCAGACCTTCAGCCGCCATGACATTTACCCCTTCGCTGTTGGCCCAGAAGGCCACGCTGTCTGGGGCCGGCTCCTTTTTGCCTTCTTCGTTCTCAATCACGGCGCCATGCTTCATGGCCTTAAATTCCTCAAACCAGTGGTTGGCCCCAAACGACTTGACCAGGGCAGCCAGGGTTGTGGCAGTGGTTTCTTTCAGGTTCAATTCCCGGCTGAGCATTTCAATATCCTGCGGGTGGATGTCGCGCATCGCAATTTCCAGGTTGAAATCCGGGTTCTTGCCCCGGATTTGAGCCCCCTGTCCCAGCCCAACAATCTGCACCCGGTTGTGGAATTTCGTTTTCAGGCCGACAACCGATTTGCCGGTATCTGAAGCAGTATCATCCAGACCATACTCATTGTGCATATCAAAGACCAGTACAGAGGCCTTGTTATAGTGCATCAGGCCAGCCAGCACAATCCGGGTGAGGAATGATTTCCCGGTACCCGTTGCGCCAAACACCCCGGATGAACGCTGCACCAGGCGGTCAAGATTAATGCACACGGGGTGCCCCTGTTCGCGGGTGTACCCAATCACAAAGTTGCCTTCGTCGTCCGGCTTACCGAACACCTCGGCGATATCCCCTTCACTGGCCTGGCGGACGGGAGCATGGTGGGGGGGAATGGTCTTAACCGGCAGCGGGCGCGGCTGGGCTTTTTCACCCGAATCGATTTTACTGCGCCAGATCTCATAGGCCGCCGAACTGGGGTCCGGGCCGCGTTCCAACATCAAGGCCGGCAGAATCTCCAGGTTGGTGTAGAGGGTCTGGCCCTGCAGCAAGCCGGCCAGACCGGGCGGCAGGCGGTTTTGGGATGGCTCATCGGCAAAACGCGGATCGGTTGAGCCGAGCTGCAGGTCGGTAACCAGACCATAAAAAAGCCAATCGCCGCTCTCCACGACCACGAAGCCGCCTTCCTGCACTTCCTGGGCCGGCAAACTCAGCCGCGCCCGCAGGTTTTCTTTCAGCCCGCCGCCAACAATATAGCCAATTGGGGCATTGGGGTTCTTTTCAAATGGGTTTTGCATCATTCACCTCGCGCCTGTCTTAGTTGAGGATTCCGGTATCGGCCAGAGCGCCCAGGACTGCCATCAGAGTGGCATAATCGTCCCGCAGCAGGGTGATCAACTCACGCGCCGCCTGCTGTGCCCAATCAGGCTGCCCGGCGGCGGCATGCGCCTCGTGCCCTTGCTGTAAATGAGCCGCCAGAATTTCCCCCACCGGCAGGTCAGCGGCCCGCAGAATATGGCGGAAATAACCAAAATGTCCGGCGGAGGTAAACTCGCAAATCTCGGCGGCAGAACACTTATAGATCAAATCAAGGCTGAGCGGCGGGCGGGGCGGCAGGAGATGAAAAATATGCCCATTCTGGCGGTAACCAACCGCCAGGACGCTGATCTCCAGGGGCACATTTCGGTTGACCCGGTTGTCTTGAATAATATTATCGGCAACGTTTTCGGCGGTAACCAGCTGGCGCACCAGCCCGTCATCGTCAACCCGAATATCATGGATGATTCCAAAGATCTCGTATGCTCCGGCTGCCCCCGCCTGCGGGACAAGCACCAGCGCACCCAAAGAGGGCGCGTCAATCTGTGTAACCCGGCAGCCAACCACAAAGCCCGTGGCTGCGCCGCGCAATAAACGACCTACTTCAATCGGTTTCATCGCTTAAATCCTGTTCTCCCTTGTGCATCTTTATAAAACTGTTTAAAAGACTTCTCCCCCGGCTCCACGCCCCGGCGGCGCAATTCCTGCGTGATCATCTGCGTAACCTGATCGCGCTCTTCCAGCGTGACCACAGCGGTCTCATGGGCGCGGTGAAGCAGATAGGGGTAGGGCTTCGTTCCGGTGATCTGGCACTGCCCGACAATCACCGCATGCAGCAGCCCCAGCTTGCTGCTGTCTTTAGCCACCCAGGCCGGGATCTCCACCCGGGCCACCCACGGCCGGCCAGCTCGGCCGACATTCAGATAAAAGAAGTGCAGACCCAGCTCACCCGGGTACTGATCCTTGGACTGGGATTGAATCGCAAAAACAGCCGAGCGTTCCCCAGGGCCCAGGAGGTGGCGGTATAACTCGAAGTCGCGCACCCCGCGAAAATAATGATTGTTTTTGGCCTCCGCCAGGTTATCTTCAGGCAGGCGGATCAACTCCAACAAACGAACAACCAGATCCGCCGAAGGTTTATCCACATAGCCCCCGGCAACTGCCCCCACCCTTTGCAAATGCTGCAAGACTTTGATGTAATCCTCAAGGTGCTTCTGATAACCAGCCGCTTCACTTTCAGAGTTCTTGGCCCCCCACAGCTCCATCGGCCCATCGGTAAAGGTTACCACGGGCTGCACGGCCAGCTCGGCCAGACCCGCCTGGACACTGCGCTCCAACTTATCGCGCATCAACGCCAGGCTGGCTTCGGTGATGGTACCGGCTTTGGTGTACAGATCCTGGTCATACAGCAGCTTGCTGTAAATGGTTGTCTCAGGGGCCGCCCCGCTGGCCTGATACATCTGAATAACCCCGACATTGATCAGGCAGTACTCCACATCCAGATGCCGGTCATAAGGGATCTGCGAGCCGTCGGCTGCAATGATCGTGGCTGGAGGCACATCCGCAGGCGGGGGGAAATGGGCAGTCAGCGCTTCAGGCGCCATCAGGTCCGGATCGGCTGGCTGGGCACAGCGCAGGTTTTGATCCACCTCACGGACTACGCGCTCGACCCGGGCGCGCAGGGCGAGAAACTCACTGGCATATAATTCCAACAGTTGGCGCGCTTCAGCATGAAGCCGGTCCAGCTCATCCTGCCGGGCTCCGGCCTTTTCTCCCAGTTCGCGCACCTGCTGATTTACCTGCTGGAAATCCACCGTCATAGCACCTCTCCCAAGTTGTGGTTTATACCGACCGACAGGATAGAACACTTGTTTTATTGTAAATCAAAACTGGCTGAATGCAAGGGAGAATAAAAAAGTTGGAACTTTAAGAAACCCTGAGAGCCTCTTTGTTAAGCTATAATCAAGGGTATAATCTCGGTCAATTGGGAGAGTAAAAGGCGTTTTGCAGCCCTCGCTCGCAAAAATACCTTCCGCCTCCCGCTGTCAAGAAGTTAAAATCAGGGCGCTCACCGCGCTTTTTGAACATATTTTAAGGAGAGAAACATGGCATATCAGATTTTGAAAGTTCCCCAGGATGGGGCGAAGATCGGCATTGAAAATGGCAAACTGCAGGTTCCCAACAACCCGATCCTGCCTTTTGTTGAAGGCGACGGTACCGGCCGCGATATCTGGCGGGCTTCCGTCCGGGTATTCGACGCAGCGGTTGAAAAAGCATACAAAGGCCAGCGCAAAATCGCCTGGTTGGAAGTTTACGCCGGCGAAAAAGCCTACAACAACTATGGCTCCTGGCTGCCCGATGAAACCGTGCAGGGTTTTCAGGAATTCCTGGTAGGCATCAAGGGCCCATTGACTACCCCAATTGGCGGCGGCATTCGTTCACTCAACGTCGCCTTGCGCAAGGCCCTCGACCTGTATGTTTGCCAGCGCCCTGTCCGCTATTTCAACGGCGTCCCGTCGCCCGTCAAGCACCCCGAATATGTGGACATGGTGATTTTCCGCGAAAACACCGAGGATATCTATACCGGGATCGAATTTGAAAACGGCACCGCTGACAACGCCAAATTCAAAGAACTTTTCCAGCAGAGCTTCCCCAAAGAATATGCCAAAATCCGTTTCCCTGAAACGTCTGGCCTGGGCATCAAACCCGTTTCCAAGGAAGGCACCTTCCGCCTGGTGCGGGCTGCCATTCAGTGGTCACTGGATAACAAACGCAAAAATGTTACCCTGGTTCACAAGGGCAATATCATGAAGTACACCGAAGGCGCATTCCGCAACTGGGGCTACGAAATCGCCGAACAGGAATTTGGCGACAAAGTTTACACCTGGTCACAGTGGGAACGCACCAAAGAAGAAAAAGGTGAAGACGCCGCCAATGCCGAACAGGATGCCGCTCTCAAGGCCGGCAGACTGCTGATCAAAGACGTGATCGCTGATATCGTCTTCCAGCAGACCATCACCCGGGCCCGCGACTTCGATGTCCTGGCTACCATGAACCTGAACGGCGACTATCTCTCTGATGCCCTGGCTGCCCAGGTTGGCGGGATTGGGATTGCCCCCGGCGGCAACATCAACTACACCACCGGGCACGCAGTCTTCGAAGCGACCCACGGAACCGCCCCCAAGTATGCCGACAAAGATGTCGTCAACCCTGGTTCTGTGATCCTGTCTGGCGAAATGATGTTCCGCTACATGGGCTGGAACGAAGTCGCCGATATGATCATCAAGGGTATGGATGGCGCAATCGGCGCCAAGACCGTCACCTATGACTTCCACCGCCTGATGGAAGGCGCTTCGCTGCTCAAATGCTCTGAGTTCGGCGATGCCATCATCAAGCACATGGATGACTGATCCAATTTAGATCACAAAAACGGGCATTCAGTGCTGCGCACTGAATGCCCGTTTTTGTTAATCCTGGTGGAGTATAATCAACAGCATACGTGGGTGTGCAAATCCACACCCTCAAGGAGCATTTCATGAACGTAGCAACATTTATTCAAGGTCTGGCCACTTTTAGCTGGCTGGCCATGATCGCCGTAATTTTCATTGCAATTACAAGCGCATCCCGCGGCCGGCCTGTGCGCGGCATTACCCCCCTGATCTTTGGCCTTGTTGTGGTGGCTGTCCTGCTTTCAGCCGCGGCGACAAGCATCGTCTTTATCCAGCCGGAGGAGCGGGGGGTGGTCATCTCAGCCCTGGCGCCCTTGGGTTACCGTGAACAGCCCCTCGAACCAGGTTTGCGCTGGGTGGTGCCGTTCTTTGAAAATGTCGTCCGCTATCCCATTTCACGCCAGACGTACACCATGTCCATCATCGCCGGCGAAGGCGCAATCCAGGGCGACGACTCAATCACCGCCCGTACTTCCGACGGACAGGAACTGTCCATTGACGCTTCGGTCATTTTCCAGATTAACCCAGCAGATGTAGCGAGTATCCATATCCAATGGCAAAACCGCTACACAGACGGTTTGATCCGCCCAATGTCACGCGGCATCATCCGGGATGTAATCTCGCAGTATGGCGTCGAAGAAGTGATCACCGGCAAACGCGATGAGATGGTTTCCGAGATTAATACTCGCATGGCTGCCAAACTCAAGGAAAACGGCCTTGTGCTGCTGGACTTCCTCTTGCGTAACATTACCTTTTCCACAGAATATGCGGCCTCAGTAGAGCAGAAACAGATTGCCGAGCAGCAGGCTCAGCAGGCAAAGCTGGTGGTCGAATCAAAAAAACAGGAAGCCGAACAGGCTCGCCAGACCGCTCAAGGTCAGGCTGATGCAGCCGTGATCAAGGCCAAAGGCGACGCCGATGCCCGCATCATCCAGGCCAACGCCGAAGCCGAAGCCCTGGCAGCCATTGCCAAAGCCATCCAGGATAATCCGCAGCTCATCCAGTATCTGTATGTCAATAAGCTCTCCCCAAGCATCCAGACCATGCTGGTGCCTGCCAATTCGCCCTACTTACTGCCGTTGCCCACAATGACGACCCCCACCGAAGTACCCGCCGCGGCCCCAACCGCCGCCCCAGCCACCCCATAATCACCACAAAAGGGGAATGCCGCACCAGATTATCGGTGCGGCATTCCCCTTTCCCCCACGGAGGCCTCTGTGACTGCTCCATCTCCATCCGGCAAACAAATTCGCCTGACCAGCCTGTCGAACTGCGCTGGCTGAGCATCCAAACTAAACGCGGAAACGCTGGCGCAGGTTCTGCGCCCAATTGAAGGTATGTTTAATCCGGCCGACTATCCCGACCTGCTGGTTGGAATTGGCGACCCGGATGATGCCGCCCTCTGGCGAATTGACGACCAGCGCGCCCTGGTGGTCACCACCGATTTCTTCACCCCGGTTGTGGACGATCCTTACGATTACGGCGCCATCGCGGCCGCCAACGCCCTTTCCGATGTGTACGCCATGGGCGGTCAGCCTTTCATGGCCCTAAACATGGCTGCTCTCCCGCCCGATCTGCCGGCTGAAATCACGGGCGAGATCTTGCGCGGCGGGGCCGAAATGGCCCGCCAGGCCGGGGTGGTCATCGCCGGCGGCCACACCATCCAGGACAAAGAGCCCAAATACGGTCTGGTCGTGGTCGGGTTTGTCGACCCGCGCCGCGCCCTGACCAAAGGCGGCGCCCGACCCGGCGACCGACTGGTGCTGACCAAACCCCTCGGGTTTGGAACCACCACCACCGCCCTCAAGCGCGGCCTGGCTTCCGCCGAGGATGTCTTGGAAGTCTCAAACTGGATGAAGCGATTAAACAAAACTGCCGCTCAACTGGCAGTGGAATTCGAACTGCGGGGCGGGACAGATATTACCGGGTTCAGCCTGCTGGGACATGCCGATGAAATGGCCCGGGCTGGCGGAGTCCGCTTCCGCTTCGAGTTCGCCGCATTGCCGTTTGTAAGCGGGGCCCAGCGCTATGCTCAGGAATTCATCTTCCCGGGCGGCGCAGCCGACAACCGGCTGTATTTTGGCGGGCGGGTTATCTTCCAAACCAGCCTGGCCGAAAGTTCGCAGATGCTGCTGTTTGACCCGCAGACCAGCGGCGGGCTGCTGCTGGCCGTGCCACAGGCAAAACACGCCGCATTGCTGCAGCGGGCCGCCGAATTAAATCAACCAATCTGGACAGTAGGAGAGGTGCTCGATGGCGCTGGAATCGAAGTCGTTTGAGTTTTCCAGCCGGCGTTCGCCGGTCTTTGGGCGGCACGGCATGGTTGCAGCCTCCCAGCCGCTGGCTGTTGCCGCCGGCCTGAAAATTTTGGCCCAGGGTGGCAGCGCTGCCGATGCAGCCGTGGCCACTGCAGCAGCACTGAACGTGACCGAACCCACATCCACCGGGATCGGCGGTGACTGCTTTGCACTCTATTACGATGCCTCCGCCCGCCAGGTCAGTGCCCTGAACGGCTCTGGGCGTTCAGCCCAGGCCCTTTCACTGGAACGGCTGAAACAGGAAGGGCTGGACGGCCTCCCGCCTTATCATCCCTACACCGTCACCGTCCCCGGGGCCTGCGCCGGCTGGTGCGATCTGCTTGAGCGGTTTGGCCGTCTGCCGTTAGCCCAGGTTCTGGAACCTGCAGTTCGTCTGGCTGAGGAAGGCTTCCCGGTCGCCCCGCTGACAGCCCATTTTTGGGAGCGCGGCGCCGAGCGCCAGCTCCGCAGTGCGGTTGGCGGCCAGGAATTGACCCTCAACGGCCTGGCCCCGCGGCCGGGCGAGATATTCCGCAACCCAGGCTTAGGGCGCACCCTGCGCCGGGTGGCTGAAGGCGGTAAAACTGCTTTTTATCAGGGCGAAATTGCCGAGGCCATCGTGACTGCACTCCGCACGTCTGCCGGGCCTGAGGCTGGCGGCTGTCTGTCCCTGGAAGATCTGGCTTCCCACCACAGCACCTGGGATCAACCCATCCACACAACCTACCGCGGGCTGCGCTTCTGGGAATGCCCGCCAAACGGCCAGGGTCTGGCTGCCCTGCTGGCGCTTAATATTCTCGAAGGCTTTGACCTCAGCCAGTATGCGCCGCTCTCCACCCAGAGGCTGCACCTGGAAATCGAAGCCATGCGCCTGGCTTTTGCCGACACCCGCTGGTACGCCGCCGATCCGGCCTTTACCACCATCCCGCTGACCGAGCTGCTCTCCAAATCCTATGCGCAGGCCCGCAGAGCGTTGATTAATCCCCAGCGCGCCACCCTCGACCAGGTGCGCGGCGTCCCTACTGCCGGCAGCGATACGGTCTATTTTTGCGTGGTGGATGAACAGGGCAATGCCTGTTCCTTCATCAACAGCAACTATATGGGCTTTGGCACAGGCATTGTGCCCGCTGGCTGGGGCTTTTCGCTCCAAAACCGGGGCCACAACTTCAATCTCGAAGCCGGGCACCCCAACGCCCTTGCGCCGGGCAAACGCCCTTACCACACCATCATCCCTGGGCTGATCACCTATGCTGCTGATCAAAACGGGCAGGCAGAAACACTCTACGGCCCATTTGGGGTCATGGGTGGGTTCATGCAGCCGCAGGGGCACGTTCAGGTGGCTCTGGCCCTGACAGAAGATCAGCTGGACCCGCAGGCTGCCCTCGACCGGCCGCGGTACTGCATCGAAGATGGGACTGCCTCCGGACGCACTGGCCTGGAGGAAGGAATTTCCCCCGCCACCCTGCATGCTTTGACCAGCATGGGCCATCCGGTTCACCTGGTCAGTGGTTATGAACGGGCCCTGTTTGGACGCGGCCAGATTATCCGCCGCAACCCACTCGACGGCATATTGTGCGGCGGCAGCGACCCTCGCGCCGATGGCTGCGCCATGCCGGGCTAAAAAGAGGATTGACAGGCAAACATTTCCATGTGATGATTGCAGCGCGGTTGATCCGCGGGATATTTCACGAATAGGATTGGGAAGCAAGATATTTTATGAGAAGTTCATCACACCATACCCGGACACTGCGCCGGCGAATTCAGCTTTTTTTAAAAGAATACTGGATTGAAACAACCTTCGGGGTTTTGGTCGTCATTGGTCTGCTGGCAATTTTAATTCAGCGCAGCCAGATCGAAGCAGTTCAGGCGCAGTTGGGATTAATCGCCCAATCAATCGCAGCCTTCTTTTCTCGCTTCAGCTTGATTGATCTGCTGGGCGCCCTGGTGGCTGCCGCCGCAGCAATATTCCTCTTGTGGCGCATCCGGGTCCGTTTCATGAAATCAAACCGCTGGCTGGCGAAGGCTTGCCCGCGCTGCGGCAGCCCGATTGTGCGGATTCACCGTTCCGTCTGGGACAAGATTCTGGGGTTCACCATCCTGCCCCATTCCCGCCGCTATAACTGCCCAGGCTGCAAGTGGAGCGGGCTGCGCCACCGCGGCGAACACGAGCATCGACACCACAACCAGCCTTAACGCACCCCGCTAATTGAGAAGCTGCCTCTTTCCAAAATAGCGCTTCAAGTAGAAGGAGACCAGTACCTACTGGTCTCCTTCTACTTTTGAACCATTCTCATTCGGCGCCGGGCCAATCCCGACATCGATTTTTTCTTCCATCCGGATCTGACCGCGCAAAAATGCACCTTCTTCGGTGGTGAAGGACGCTGTAACCACATTGCCCCACACCCGGCCGGTGCGCCGAATTTCGACTTTCTCAGCCGTAATATCGCCGCGCACGGCCCCGGCAACCACCACCATATGCGCCCGCAGATCTTTACAGGTCACCCGGCCGGTTTCACCCACCACCAAGACACCGCGCAGTGCGATCTCACCTTCAAAGGCGCCCTCAATCCGCACACCGCCGCTGCCTGCCAGCATCCCCTTCCAGACGACGTTATTCCCCAAAACAGAGGTAATCCGCTCACCGCCAACGGGCGTGGTTGGTGGACCCTGCTTGCGGTTCTCGTTGGAAGCAGATGGTTCAATTTTCTCGCTCGGTTTTAAAACCGGCGCTGGCTCGCGTTTGCGAAACATTTGGGCTCCTGAAGATCAGATTTTTTGAGCAAGCCCCATCAGGCCGTTTTATCCGGCGGCTGGGGAACGCCCATAATATTGTACCCTGAATCAACATACACAACCTGCCCGGTCGTTTTGCTGGACATATCCGAGCAAAGATAAACCGCGGTCTGTCCGCAGTCTTCAGGAGTCACACCCTGGCGCAGCGGCGCAGAATCGGTGAAGGCCCGGTACATATCCTTGAAACCAGAAACACCCGCAGCAGCCAGGGTTCGGATCGGCCCGGCCGAAATGGCGTTGACCCGAATACCTTCCGGCCCAAAGTCGTTGGCCAGGTAGCGCACCGAGGCCTCCAATGCGGCTTTCGCCACACCCATGACATTGTAATTGGGGGCCACTTTTTCCGAACCGTAGTAGGTCAGTGTCAGAAGCGACCCACCCGGCTTCATCAGCGGCTGAAAAGCGTGCGCCAGTGCAGTAAAGGAGTAGACGCTGATATCCATCGCCAGATGAAAACCGGCCCGGCTGGTGTTGTAATACTTGCCGGTCAGTTCTTCCCGGTTGGCAAAACCAATCGAATGAACCAGGATATCCACCTGCCCAAACACATCGCCGGCCTTTTTGGCAACCGCGGCAATCTGCTCGTCCGAAGCGACATCGCAGGACTCGACAAACGTGCAGCCGATGGAAGCCGCCAGCGGTTTAATCCGTTTCTCAATCGCCTCGCCGGCATAACTCAAACCAATGGTGGCGCCCTGTTCGTGAAAAGCCTTGGTGATACCCCAGGCAATCGAACGATCATTGGCAACCCCAAAAATCAATGCTGTTTTTCCTTGTAAAAGACTCATCCATACCTCCAATAATCAAGATCTTGATGGCGAAAGATCGCCGCCGTCTGGCGCCGGTTTCGCCGAAATTGTACACTGCTGGCGCAAAACCATGGGCAGATTGTTGACACAAAAACGCCAGGGTATGCTCTTCCAGGGTTCAGGTACACTATATAACCCCACACGCGGCCCGATGGTCACGCCAGAATCGGGAATTTTAAGACCTTCTTCCACAAAAAGCAGACTTTGTGGGTCGCAGGCGTCGATTTTGTTCATTTGGCCGTCAATCGCCAGGGCCTGGCAGATTTTAGCAGGGCCATCCGCCCAGAGGGAGCGCGGCCGGGGAGCGCGGCGCCGAGCAAATGCAGCGATTCCCTCACTCGGAAAAATTGCCCGGATCAACACCGCAGCCGGAAAATCAACCCGCTCGGTCACAAAATTCAGCATCCAGTGCATTCCGTAGGTGAAATAGACATACACCAGCCCAGGCTGCCCATACATCGGCAGCGTGCGCGGCGTGCGCCCGGCTTTGGCATGGCAGCCAAGGTCATCCTCACCGACATAAGCCTCGGTTTCTACGATATACCCCGCCAGGCGGCGGCCCGCCTCCAGCCGCACCAGGCGCTGCCCCAACAGCTCCCGCGCCACCTGCAGCGTGGCGCGGGAGAAAAATGGTCGTTCCAGACGAAGCATCAACACCAAAATCTCAGCGGCCTACCTGGTAATTGGGGGCTTCTTTGGTGATGATCACATCATGCGGGTGGCTTTCGATCAGACCAGCGTTGGTAATCCGCGTCAGGCGGGTTTTGGTGCGCAGATCTTCCAGGTTGGCGGCCCCGGCATAGCCCATGCCCGAGCGCAGCCCGCCTACGAGCTGGTAAACATAGTCGTGCAGGCTGCCCTTATAAGGCACTCGGCCTTCAATTCCTTCCGGCACCAGCTTATTGCTGCCGCCCTGCCCGCTGCCGTAGCGGTCTTTGCCATAACCCTGCATGGCGCCCATACTGCCCATACCCCGATATTCCTTAAATCGCCGGCCTTCGTAAAGCACCTCTTCCCCCGGAGATTCCTCCAACCCGGCCAGCAGGCTGCCCAACATAACCACATCGGCGCCGGCTGCCAGGGCTTTGACAATATCCCCGCTGTACTTAATCCCACCATCCGCGATGGTTGGGATCCCGTGCGGCCGGGCTGCCTGAGCGCAAGCGTAAATCGCAGAGAGCTGAGGCATACCCGCCCCAGCCACAATCCGGGTGGTGCAGATTGAACCAGCCCCCACCCCCACTTTAACCGCACTGGCGCCCGCCTCGATCAGCGCCAGTGTGCCTTCGGCCGTGACGACATTGCCGGCAATGATCGGCAGATCGGGCCAGCTGTGCCGGATGCGCTGGATGGCGCGCAGCACCCCGGCCGTATGCCCGTGGGCCGTATCGATCGTGACGACATCCACACCCTTTTCAGTCAAAAGCTGGACCCGCTTTTCCAGGTCGGCACCCACTCCCACGGCGGCCCCAACCCGCAGGCGTTCTTTCGAATCGACGGCAGCCAGGGGGTAATCGCGCGCTTTTTGAATATCTTTGACGGTCAGCAGACCCTTGAGAACCCCATTCTCATCCACCAGGGGCAGCTTTTCAATCCGGTGCTTCTGCAGCAGCCGTTTGGCGTCTTCCAGGCTGATCCCAACCGGGGCTGACACCAGCGGCTGGGGCGTCATAAACTGGGTAACCGGTAAATAATAATCTTCAGGATCGACAAAACGGACATCCCGATTGGTCAGGATGCCGGCCAGTGTGCCGTCTGGATAGGCAATCGGCACCCCGCTGATGTGGTAATTTGCCATAATTTCTTCAGCGTCTCGCAGCAGGGCGTCTGGCGGCAGGGTGATTGGTTCAACAATCATCCCGGACTGCGAACGCTTGACCTTGTCCACCTCGGCCGCCTGAGCCTCGGGGGACATATTCCGGTGCAAGATGCCCAAACCACCCTCGCGCGCCAGGGCAATCGCCAGACGGGCTTCGGTGACGGTGTCCATCGCCGCCGAAAGGATTGGGACATTCAGTTCGATCTCTTTGGTGACGCAGGAGCGGACAACCGTCTGGTCGGGCAGCACTTCACTGTATCCGGGCACAACCAGAACATCATCGAAGGTCAGGGCCATATCAGCCGCAAAAATATTTTCGTTCATTCAGCACCTCTTAGTGACGGAAATGGCGGACACCGGTGACGACCATGGCAAGCCCGTTCGCATCGGCCAGGGCGATCGATTCGGCATCCCGCACCGAACCACCCGGATGAACAATGGCTGTAATCCCGGCTTTGATCCCTTCTTCGACCGAATCAGGGAAGGGGAAGAATGCATCCGAAGCCATGACTGCCCCGTGCGCTTTTTCACCGGAGCGGGTGGCGGCAATCCGCACACAATCCACCCGGTTCGGCTGCCCGCCGCCAATCCCCACTGTCGCTTCACCCTGGGCAAAGACAATCGAATTGGATTTGACATGCTGGCAGGCTTTCCAGGCAAAACGCAGCGCCTGCCATTCGGCTTCGGTCGGTTGGCGCTGGCTGACTACTTTCCACTCGGCGCCCTGTGGGTCGCCCAGATCCAGCGACTGGCGCAGCATGCCCTGGTTGACCGAGCGCAGCTCATACAGCGGCGACACACTGGTATCGGGCATCCAGACCAGGCGCAGATTTTTACGCTTTGCCAAAATTTCCAGCGCTAGCGGGCTGAAACCGGGGGCTGCGATACACTCCACAAACAGCTCGCCCAGGCTGCCTGCAATATCGGCGTCGAAGGGGCGGTTGGTAGCAATCACGCCGCCAAAAGCTGAAATGGGGTCGCAGGCCAGGGCCAGCGGGAAGGCAGCCGCCAGGCTGTCACCAGAGGCGATGCCGCAGGGCGACAGGTGTTTGACAATACAGACGGTCGGGCGCTCAAACGAGACCGCGCCTTTCCAGGCGGCGTCCAGATCGAGGATATTGTTGTAGGACAGCGCCTTGCCCTGCAGAACCTTGCCGCCCAGCGGGCCGGTCTGGGCATCGTAGGAATACAGGGTGGCCTGCTGGTGGGGATTCTCCCCGTAGCGCAGGCTGCTGATCGGATAGAGATTGAGAGATAGGGGCTGATCCGCTCCGCTGAAGTAGGCGCTGATGGCCGCATCGTAGTGCGCTGTGTGGGCAAAACCCTTCAACGCCAGGCGTTTGCGGGTCTCCGGTGAGACAGAGCCGGCCTGCAGCTCGGCCAAAACAGCACCGTAATCGGCCGGATCGCACAGCAGTGTGACCCGGCTGTGGTTTTTGGCTGCCGCCCGGATCAGGGTCACCCCGCCGATGTCGATGTTTTCAATCGCGTCTTCTTCGGTCACGCCGGGTCTGGCAATGGTCTCTTCAAACGGGTACAGGTTGACTGCCACCAGGTCAATATAATCCCAGTTCAAGCTTTGCAGTTCCTGCTGGTCGGCATCTGTGGCCCGCGCCAGCAGCCCGCCGTGAATGGCAGGATGGAGCGTCTTGACCCGCCCACCCAGAATTTCAGGCGAATGAGTGTATTCAGCGACTTCGGTGACAGCCATGCCGCTCTCGCGCAGCAGGCGGGCAGTCCCGCCGGAGGCAATCAGGGTCCAATTCATGGCTGCCAGGCCGCGGGCAAAATCCAGCAGGCCGGATTTATCGTGTACAGAGAGAATAGCTTTGGGCATATGATTTCCTTTTACTAAAAATAGTCTAAATTTCTTAAAAATCAGGGCTGCTTGCCAGCCCCATTATACGTCCCTGGCGCCGCCTAAATGAGCGGTAAACCAGAAATCTTCTTTATTTTCCAATCCAAGCAGCACCCACTGCAGTTCGATTGCCTGGGCATAAAAGCGCGCCCGAGGCAAAAAAAGGTCAAGGTTGGGATAAAAGCGCGCTACCTGCTCCAAAAAATTGCGGCCATAATTCTGGAGCAGACAGCCAAAGTCACTGGCAGGATCTCCCAGGCCTGAGGTGCCAAAATCAATCACACCGCTTATCCGCTGATGTTCAGCCTCATACAGGATATGGTAAGAAGCCAGATCCGCATGGATCAGACCTGGCCCATATTCAAAGTTTTGATCCTCATCCAGAAAGCTCAGCAGGTCGCTGGCCCAGGTCTTTTGATGTGGCAGCAGCAGCGGGTAAACCTTGCTCTCAATCCCCAAACGCATCTTTCTCCAGGGTTGAGAGGTGACAGGCGCCAAAGTTTTGGGCAGTTCTGGGGCGTCAATTCGATGCATGGTACCCAAAAATTCGCCCAACTGGCGGGCTATCTCGGTCTGAACACCGGCAGACAGGCTCAAAAACAGGGCACGCGTCAGCGGCTGCCCGGGTATAAACCGGTAGACAATATAATCCAAACCGGAGCAGACAGGTTCTGGTACGGCAAGCAGAACCTGGCCTTGCAAAGCATTCAACACCTGGAATTCAGCCGCCAGAGCCTTGACACCGTATTCATTTTTTGCGAAGCGAAAAATCCACCGCCGGTTCACGACAACCACATCATTGACCAGCCCATCCTGATTTACCTCAGCGGACACCACATCCAGATCCGGCATAATCTGATTAATCCGCTGACGGTACAGGTCGATTTGTGCAGCAAAGTCTCCCATTCGTAAATGTCTCCTTTTCCGCTTTACCCCATGCTGGGTGAAGCTGCAAGCTTTCCCAGTGCGGAAACCAGCAAGGCGTGTTCAACCTGGTGCACGCGCTCTTCCAGGCTCTCGAGGCTGTCGGTCGGGAGAATGGAGACGATTTCCTGGGCCAGCACCGGGCCGCTGTCCACACCTTCATCCGGCACCAGGTGAACCATCACCCCGGTGTGTTGAATTTCGCCGCCCTGGTAGGCCGCAAAGGAGCGCTCGATGGCGTGTGTCCCGGGAAATGTGCCGGGCAAGGCAGGGTGGAGGTTGATCACCCGCCCGGGGAAATGATCCAAAAACTGGGCACTGAGCAGGCGCATCCAGCCAGCCAACAAAACCCAATCGGGCTGGTAGCGGGCAACCAGGCCGGCCAGCTCCCGGTCATATTCCTGGCGGGCAGTTTTACGGTCTACCAGATCTTTAGGCGGTGGGGCTGCTTTGACAACTGCAGGCACCCCGCTGCGCCGGGCTCGTTCCAAACCATACGCTTCGGGCTGATTGGAGACAACCGCCGCGACCTGCATTTTCAACTCGCCGGACTGGCAGGCATCCAGAACGGCCTGCAGGTTTGAGCCGTTGCCCGAAATCAAAACAACCAGACGCGCCGGGCTGCTCATATCAAACGGACTTCCCTGGGCCCAGCCACAACCTGCCCAATCTGCCAGGTTTCTTCGGAGATGGCCTGCTGGAAAGCAGCAGCCTTTCCGGCTTCCACCACAATCACCATACCAATTCCCAGGTTAAAGACCCGGTGCATCTCCAATGGGCTGACCTGACCCATTTTTTGCAAAAGCTGGAAAAGCGGCGGCACAGGCCAGGAACCCGGACGGACTTCGGCGCCGGTCCCGGGCGGCAAAATGCGGGGAATATTCTCCAGAAAGCCTCCACCAGTCAAATGCGCCAGGGCCTTAATTCCCAGCTCCGCCTGACCCAACAGGGGGTAAAGCAGTCCCAGGTAAGAGCGGTGCGGAGCCAGGAGTGCATCCGCCAGAGGCACACCCAGCTCGGGGTAAACATGCTCCAGGCTGACGCCCGCAAAGATCTTGCGGATCAGTGAATAGCCGTTGGTGTGCGGCCCGGATGAACGCAGCCCGATCAGAACATCGCCCGCCTGGATGCCGCCCCTGGGCAGCACGGTCGCTTTTTCCACAACGCCCACTATGGTTCCGGCCAGATCAAATTCGCCAGAAGCATACACACCGGGCATTTCAGCCGTTTCGCCGCCCAGCAGAGCGACCCCGGCTGCCCGGCAGGCTTCCGCCACCCCGCTGACAACCCGGGCAACCATGCCTGGAGCGATTTTGGAAGAAGCAAAATAATCCAAAAAAAACAACGGGCGGGCGCCCTGCACCAGAATATCATTGATGCAGTGGTTGACCAGATCCTGCCCGATCCCCTCAAAGCGCCCGGCCTGGGCAGCCAGTTTCACTTTGGTGCCGACGCCATCCGTGGATGCCACCAAAACCGGCTGATCCATTTGCTTCAACGTCTGAGCATCAAACAACCCGCCAAAAGCCCCAATCCCCAGCAGGACCTCTGGCCCATAGGTAGACCGGACCGCCGCGCTCATCAACTCAACCGCCTGATTGCCAGCCTGGATATCCACACCGGCGGAAGCATAAGCCGACCCGCCCTGATCGGCAGACAGAGCCCGGCCGCCAATATCCTGACGGTACTGGATCCCATGAAATCGAATCTTGCTCATCTGGGTATAGGCCCGGCTGTGAGCGGTCTTGAAATCTTCACCCCAGCCGGTCACCCCCAGAACCCGGCCTCCGGCAGTCTGCACCTGCCCGGCTTCCAGGCGGGTGCCGGCATGAAAAACCATACTGTCGGGTTGGGTATGCTCCAGGCCGTGCAGAACAGCCCCGCTGACCGTCTTGCCGGGATAGTTCTCGGCAGCGGCAACCACACACACCGCCGCTCCTGTCCGCCAGCGCACATCCATCTGCCCCAGGCGTCCCTGGGTGCAGGCCAGAATAATCTCGAGCAGGTCTGTCTCCAGCAGCGGCAGGATGGCCTGGGTTTCAGGGTCGCCAAAGCGGCAGTTGAATTCCAGCAGACGCGGCCCGCTGGGCGTCAGCATCAGCCCGGCATATAAAACACCCTGGAACGGGCAGCCTTCACTGCGCAGCCCATCCACTGTCTTTTGAATCATCGAGATGCCCAGTTCGGCTGCCAGGGCTGGAGGGCAAATCGGAGCGGGCGCATAAGCGCCCATCCCACCCGTATTGGGACCGCGGTCGCCTGCCAGCAGGCGTTTGTGATCTTGAGCCGGAGGCATCAGCCGAATGTCTTTCCCGTCCGTAAAAGCCAGCAGTGAAACTTCCTCACCCTGCAGACGCTCTTCAATCACCACCTCTTCCGCAGCGGCGCCAAAGCTGCGCTCCAGCAGCATGCTCCGCAGCGCTTCTTCGGCCTCCAGGCTGCTTTCCGGCACAATCACACCCTTACCCGCCGCCAGCCCGGATGCCTTGATCACCACCAGATGATCCACCTGGCGCAGGTACTCCACAGCAGAAGGGAAATCCTGAAAAGTGGCAAACCGGGCCGTGGGCAGCCCATGCCGCTGCATAAAGGCCTTGGAGAAGGCCTTGGAAGCCTCAATCTGAGCGGCCTGGCGGCTGGGGCCAAAGGCGGGGATGCCTGCCGCCTGCAGGCTGTCCGCCAGACCGGCTGCCAGGGGCGCCTCAGGGCCAATCACCACCAGATCCGCCGCAATCCGGCGGGCCAGATCCACCAGACCCGGCAGGTCATCACTGCTGACTGCGACATTCTCGCCCAATAGCGCTGTGCCGGCATTGCCCGGAGCAAAATATAAACCGGTAACCTGCGAAGACTGGGCCAGCTTCCAGCCAATTGCATGTTCACGGCCGCCAGAACCAACAATTAAAATCTTCATCGTCTCACTTCTCCAATGCTTTTCCAGCCTTCATACCCGGCTCTTTTCAAAACCCGTTTTGGTCTGCTGCGGGTCAACCTGCAGCGGGTACTGCCCGGTAAAGCAAGCCTGGCAGTAACCCTCGCTGCGTCCCACAGCCCGCATCATACCATCCAGAGATAGATAATACAGCGAATCACAGCCGATCATCCGGCCAATCTCAGGCACATCCAGTTTGTGGGCGATCAGGTCTTCATAGACGCCCATATCGACCCCCATATAACAGGGGTGTTTAATCGGCGGGCAGGTGATGCGCAGGTGGATCTCCTTCGCCCCGGCCTCGCGCAGCAGGCGCACCAGCGGCCCGGAGGTATTGCCGCGCACAATGCTGTCGTCAATCACGATGATCCGCTTATCGCGCACATTTTCACTGATCACATTGAATTTCATCGCAATCCCCTGCTTGCGCAGTGAATCGGTGGGTTCAATAAACGTGCGCCCAATGTAACGGTTTTTGATAAAGCCGTCATTGTAAGGAATGCCGGAGGCAAAGGCATAGCCAATCGCCGCCGGGGTGGACGAGTCGGGCACCGGAATGACCACATCGGCCGGGGTGGGCAGCTCTTTCGCCAGCTCTTCACCCAGCCGCTGACGCACCTGGTGCACCCAGCGGTTATCCCAATAGCTGTCCGGGCGCGAGAAGTAAATATGCTCAAAGACACAGCGGGCCAGCGATTTGGCAGGCGGCAGTGCCTGGCTGACCTTGAGGGCCTTATTGCTCAGGGCAATCACCTCACCCGGCTGGACTTCGCGGATTGCCAGGCAGCCCAGCGTGACCAGCGCCCCAGTTTCAGAGGCAATGGCGTGCCCGCCGCTGGGCAGCATCCCCACGCTCAAGGGGCGAAAACCCCACGGGTCGCGCACCGCGTAGACACAGTCACGCGTCAGCACCACCAGCGAATAGGCGCCCTGCCACTGCTCCATCGCCCAGCGCAGACGTTCATCCCAGGTGCTGCCCTGAGCGCCCGCCAGCATCATGGTCATGACCTCACTATCCGAGGACGAGGAGAGGCCAATCCCGCGCTGTAGCAGGCCCTGGCGCAGCTCGGCGGCATTGACCAGATTGCCGTTGTGGGCCACTGCCAGCGAGCCGTACATGGTTTCAATTTGAAATGGCTGGACATTCCGCACCGCAGATGAACCTGTCGTGGAATAACGGGTGTGCCCGATGGCGTAATGACCCTTCAGCGGTTCCAGGTTCGCCGGCGTGAAGACCTGCGAGACCAGCCCGCTGCCCTTGTGCATATGAATGGTTTCACCGTTTGCGACGGCAATTCCGGCCGCTTCCTGCCCGCGGTGCTGCAGGGCAAACAGGCCAAAAAAGGTCATGCGGGCCACATCCTCATTGGGCGCATAGATGCCAATCACGCCGCACTCTTCATGCGGATGATCCGCATGGTCAGTCTGTTCTATATCACGCAAAAAATCATTCATAGGCATACTTTCTCAAGGAAAAGATTTCGACAGACAGCCTGCAAAACTGCCTGCAGTTCAGATGCCGAGGCAGCGCACAGGTTGATATGCCCGAGCTTGCGCCCAGGCCGGGGGGATTTGGCATACAGATGCAGGTGTGCAGCCGGGTTCTGGAGGATTTCTGGTGCGGCTGGGTGGTCACCGATCAGGTTAATCATAGCTGAAAAGCCCGTCACAACCGGCTGCGTCAGAGGCCAGCCCAGCCCGGCCCGCAGATGACATTCAAACTGGTCGGGATGGGCTCCGTTTTGGGTCCAATGACCTGAATTGTGCACCCGCGGCGCCATTTCATTCGCCAGCAGCACACCATCCCGTTCGAACAGCTCGACAGCCAGCACCCCGGTGTAGTCCAATTTCTCCAAAATCGCGGCTGCGTAGCTTTCGGCAGTTTGCTGCAGCATGGGGGTCAGGTTGGGCGCCGGGGCGATGGAGAGGCGCAAAATCCCCTCCCGATGCTGATTTTCCACCAGGGGATAAAACACACAGCCGCCATCCGGCCCGCGGGCAGCCAGGACAGACAGCTCGCGGTCAAAGGCCACAAAGCTTTCCAGGATCAGGTTTTGCTTGCCCAGCCGCTGCCAGGCAGGAGCGAGATCGTCCGGACTGCGCACCACCGCCTGGCCTTTGCCATCGTAACCCAGGCGGCGGGTCTTCAGCACCGCCGGCAGGCCAGTTTGGTGGACAGCGGCTTGCAGATCTTCCAGCGAATCCACGGTCACGAACTGAGGTGTGGGAATGCCAAGCTGGCGAAAGAGGGTTTTCTCGACCAGACGATCCTGGGCGGTTTCCAGGGCCTGGGGCGGGGGGAACACCGGGACGAGCTGGGCCAAAAACCGGACGGTCTGGGCAGGCACATTTTCAAACTCATACGTCACCAGATCCACCCCGGCTGCAAAGCGCTGCAGAGCAATCCGATCGTCATAGGCTGCCACGTTTTGCGGGGCAAGCTGCCCAGCCGGAGATCCGGGGGTCGGGTCATAAAAATGAAAGGTCAGGCCCAGCGGATACCCTGCCAGAGCCAGCATGCGGCCCAACTGGCCGGCGCCAAGAATCCCAATCGTGGTCATGCGTGTCAGCCGCCTTTGTGGTCGTCCTCGGCAGGATCGGGATGATCCAGAACCGTCTGCGTCTGATTGGCCCGAAACTCCAGCAGGGCAGCCTGCACAGCCGGATACTTGTTGCCCAATATCGCCGCCGCCAGCAGTGCGGCATTGACCGCTCCGGCCCGGCCAATCGCCAGGGTGCCGACCGGAATCCCGGCCGGCATCTGAACAATCGAAAGCAGCGAATCCAGACCATTGAGGGCCTTTGATTGGACTGGCACGCCCAGCACGGGTAGGTGCGTCCGGGCGGCAGCCATTCCTGGCAGATGGGCCGCCCCGCCGGCCCCGGCGATGATGACCTCAATCCCGCGCCCGGCGGCGCCGGCTGCGTAGTCAAAAAGCAGCTCTGGTGTGCGGTGGGCGCTGACCACCCGGGTCTCGAACGGAATCCCCAGGCTCTCCAGGGTTTGGGCGGTATGCACCATCGTCTCCCAATCCGACTTCGAGCCCATAATCACTCCGACCAATGGATTGCTCATGCCGCGCTTCCCTCCAGGACCAGCCCGGCTTTACCCAGGTTACTGCGCAGGCGCGGCCCAACCGGATATTCACCCGGGACAAATTCCTGCCCGCTGAGCATCTCGTAAATGGCGACATAGCGCTGGCTCGTTTCCAGCCAGAGTGATTCGGGCATTTGGGGCGGCTCGCCTTCGCCGCGGTATCCCTGAGCCGCATAGGCCAGGCGCACAAATTCCTTGTCAAAATTCTCCGGCTCGACCCCGGCGGCAAAGCGTTCCGGATAGGTGCCGGCTTTCCAAAAGCGGGAAGAATCCGGGGTATGCACCTCGTCAATCAACAGGATCCGCCCGTCGGCGGCCCGGCCAAACTCATATTTGGTGTCCACCAGGATCAGCCCAGCCTGCTCTGCCAGGGCCTGGCCGCGCCGGAATATCTGGAGAGCTGCAGCCTGAACCTGGTCCCATGCGGCAGCGTCCAGCAGACCGTGGCTGACCACCTCGGCGGAGGTCAGGCGCTCGTCATGCCCGCTCGGGCCGCCCTTGGTGGTGGGTGTGATGATTGGCTCTGGCAGGGCCTGGTTTTTACGCAGGCCTTCTTGAAAAGTGTAGCCGTAAATCTGGCGCTCCCCCAGCTCATAGCGCCGCCAGAGGGCGGTGCTGGTCACGCCGGTCAGATAGCCGCGCACGATCACTTCTACCAGGAATGGCTCAACGTTTTCCGCCAGCAGGGCATTCGGGTCGGGCAGGCTGAGCAGGTGATTGGGGATGATGCTGGCTGTGTTGGCAAACCACCAGGCCGAAAGCTGGTTCAGCACCTGGCCTTTGTACGGCACGCACGCCAGAACCCGATCGAAAGCGGAGAGCCGGTCAGTTGTAACCAGCAGCCGGCGGTTGCCCGCCAGCAAGTAGCTGTCGCGCACTTTGCCATGATAATGATCGGGCAAAGGCAGCTCAATTTCAGCAAAAGCCAGGGGCAAAGCCTCTGAAAATATCTCGGTCCGTTTTTTCATCTGCTGGTCCGCTCCACTTTGGGGAAGAATTTCACCACTGCTTACTGGCTGGCGTACTTTACGCCAGACTGAAATAACGCCAGGCCCAAACCCCAGGTTTCGCCGCGCCCAAAACGGGGATGCTGGTGCGGGAAGATATGGTTTTCGGGGTGCGGCATAAGGCCCAGCACATTCCCCTGGGGGTTGCAAATCCCGGCGATGTCAGCCAGCGACCCGTTGGGGTTTTCGGGATAGCGGCCCTGCGCCGGCTGCCCGGCGGCGTCAGCATAAAGCAGCGCCACCTGGTCATTCTGCTGGAGGGCAGCCAGGGCGGCCGGGTCTGCCAGGCGGAAATTCCCCTCACCGTGAGCCACCGGGCAGTAAATATTTTCCGTCAGGCCGCCGGTCCACAGGCAGCGCTCTGAAACAGGCCGCAAATTGACCCAGCGGCATTCAAAATGGCCGGCAGCATTGAAGGTCAGGGTGGCCCGGGTGTCAACGCCAACCGTCCGCTCGCCCGCCGGGGCAGGCAGAATGCCCGCTTTGACCAGGGCCTGAAAACCGTTGCAGATCCCGATCACCGGCTTGCCGGCAGCGACAAATTCGCCCACCTGCTCAGCAAAATAGGTATTAAGGTCCAGGGCAAATAACCGGCCGGCCCCCAGAGCATCGGCATAGGAAAAGCCTCCCGGTACCACCAGCATCTGGTATTCACTCCAGGCAGCGCCCGTCCGGAGCTGGTTGAGATGCCGGATCTCCGGCGCTGCCCCTGCCATGTCCAAAGCCTGGGCCACATCCTGGTCGCGGTTGGTGCCGGTCGCATGTAAGATTAAAGCGCGTGGTTTCATCGTTCACCCTTCCAGGCCACAACCAGGCGGCCAACCGGCAAATTAAGCAGCTCTTTGCCGGCCTGGTCAATCGCCAGGGCTGGCTCGCTGCGCGCCCGCCCAATCAGGCGGACAGGCAGATCAGCCTGAGCGCTGCTCAAAACTTGTTCAAATGCCTGGCGGTTGCCCGTGCTGACTTCCGCCAGCAGGCAGCCATTGACTTCCTGGAAAATATCCAGCCCGGCCGGCAGATCAAGCTCCAGACCCAAACGGCCGGCAATGCACATCTCGGCCGCCGCCACTGCCAGCCCGCCTTCGGAAAGATCGTGACAGGCGCTGACCAGCCCCTGGCGCATGGCCTGGTGAAGCGCCCGGTAGAGCGCCGGGGCATACGCCACCCGACCGGGATTGGCGTCAGATGGAATTTCACCCAACAAGTACAGGTGGCTGCCAGGCTGTTTCAGGTCCATACTGACCGCCTGGCTGACATCTTCGATAAAGCCGATGGCAGAAATCAGCAGGGTTGGCGGGATGGCGTGCCGCAAACCATCGGCGCCCAGGTATTCATTATTGAGCGAATCCTTGCCGGAGATGAAGGGGGCGGCGTACTGCAGCGCCGCTTCATAGCAGCCGCGCGCCGCTTCCAGCAGGCTGCCCAGCGTTTCGGGCCGGCGCGGGTCGCCCCAGCAAAAATTATCCAGCAGTGCAATCCGATCAGGATCGGCGCCCACGGCAACCGCATTCCGAATCGCCTCATCCACCACGCTGAACGCCATCCGGTAAGCATCCCGTTTGCCATATTCCGGGTTGATACCGTTTGAGAGGACAATCCCGCGCTTCCCGGCTGTGCCGGCAGGTTTCAAGACACAGGCATCCGCCGGCCCATCATTTTGGGCGCCCACCAGCGGCTTGATAATCGTCCCACCCTGAACTTCATGATCATAAATCCGAATAATGCTCTCCTTGGAAGCCACATTCGGGCTGGAAAGCCAGCCCAGCAGGGTTTCGAGCGGTGAAGCAGCCAGATCGACTGGCTCCGCAGCCGGGCGGACAGGGTTGGTGATGCGGGCAGCCAGTTTGCGCTGCGGGATCCCCTCATGCAGGAATTGGTTTTCCAGCTCCAAAATCTTCTGCCCGGCATAACAGACCACCAGGCTGCCGCTCGAGTCAAACTGACCGATATCCGTCAGTTCGACCGCGAAGACAGCGCAAATCGCCTGCAAAGCAGGGACATTTTCCGGCGAGACCGCCAGCACCATCCGCTCCTGAGCTTCAGAAAGCCAGATCTCCCAGGGCGCAAGGCCCGGGTATTTCAAGCGCACATCTTTCAATTCAACCACACCGCCGCACTCGCTGGACATTTCGCCCACCGCCGAAGACAGGCCCCCCGCCCCGCAGTCGGTAATGGCATGGTAAAGTCGCTGGTCGCGCGCCCGGACGATCACTTCGATCAACCCTTTTTCAGTGATCGGGTCGCCAATCTGGACGGATGCGCCTGCCACCTCGCCGGTCTGGGCGTCCATCGTCATGGAGGAAAAAGTCGCGCCGCGCAGCCCGTCCCGGCCGGTGCGGCCGCCCAGCACAATCACACGATCGCCTGGCTGGGGGCTGCGCGGGTGGCTGCCTTTGGGGGCCAGCCCTACGCAGCCGCAAAAAACGAGCGGATTGGCGGTGTAGCCGGGGTCATACAGCACCGCCCCATTGACTGTGGGGATGCCGATCTTGTTGCCGTAATCCTGCACACCCGCCACCACCCCCGATTGGATCCGGCGGGGATGCAACACCCCTTCGGGCAGGTCTGCCAGGTTGAGGTTCTGCGGACCAAAACAAAGCACATCCGTAGCGGCGATTGGCTTGGCCGAAACCCCCAGAACATCCCGGATCACCCCGCCAACCCCTGTATTGGCCCCGCCAAATGGCTCAATTGCAGAGGGGTGATTGTGCGTCTCCACCTTGAAGGAAACTTCGAAATCATCGTCAAAGTCCAGAATGCCGGCGTTATCCACAAAAGCAGAGCGCACCCAGGGTGCAGCGATCTGCTCAGTGGCAGCCCGGATGAAGGTCCGCAAAATGCCGTTGACGGATTCGCCCGTCTCTTCCAGGTTCACCAGAGCCCGAAAGGTCTTATGAACACAGTGCTCGCTCCAGGTCTGGGCAATCATCTCAAATTCAATGTCGCTTGGTTCGCGCCCAACCCGGCGAAAATAGGCCTGGACCGCCTGCATTTCGGGCAGATCCAGTGCAGCCCGGCGGTCAGCCGAAAGGGCCAGCAGCCCGGCATCATCCAGTGAACAGACCGGAATCGTATCGACAATCCCCGAAGCCTCTGCCGGGTGCGGGAAGACCGGCTCGATCTCCCCCAGGGCATAGCGCTGAATGACCGGGTTTGCCAGCAGGCGGCGCGCCAGGGTGTGCAGGTCGGCTTCAGCCAGGTTGGCTCCACGCACCCGGTAGCGGGTGCCGGTGGAAGCCCGCTCCACCCCGCCAATCTTCAGTTCAGCGGCAGCCCGCACCAACTGCTCGGCAACGGGGTCAGTCACGCCGGGGCGCAGGGCCACATCCAGGATAAATTCATTCCCGGCGGCGGGCATCCCGGCAGTAGAAACAATGCGACCCCATTCAACAGCTTGTGTAATGGGGTCGCTGATCAACTCGGCGGCTAAACGTCCCTGGTCTGTAGGGGTTAACTGGCCTTCAATGAAAAATATGTCCTGGCACTCCAGACTCTCCACCGCCGACAGACCCAGGATATGGGCGTCAGCCAGCAAACCGCCAGAACGCGGATCAGCAGCCTGGAGCGAGCGAACCAAAAAGCGGTAAACCTGTGCGGCGGAACTCATGTTTGGGGCAACCTCAGCTTGATGAAAATATCCCGCCAGGCGAATGCCCAGGCGGGAGTAGAAATACTGCTTTCAAAGGTAGTTAGCCGATATTCTATCACAGGGATTTACACCTGACTAGACAATCATTATTAAAAACCGTCAGATCGGCATAAGAGATTTTTGGGTGTTTTTTGGGTGGCTACGCCACCCAAAAAACACCCAAAATAACCTCTTTTCGGACTAACCCGAACTGGCGTTAAAAAAGAAAGTGGATGGCCTGCGCCATCCACTTTCTTTTTTTACTTGACCGGGATATAGATGTAAAACTTCGAATCGGCTGCGCCGAATACAAACTCCTCGTTATACAGCTCAAAGTCGAGTCCACCGGTGAGCTGCAGACCCGATTGGGGCAGCCAGACCTGGTAGATATAGTCATAGGTCGCCTTCAGGTTGTCCAGCGGTCCGAGATGGGCAAAGACGGCGTAGCGCCCGGCAGGGATCTGGCGTACCACCATCTCGGCGGGGATATCGCTGACCTGGTCCACCGCAAAACTGCAGGTGTACTCAAGCTCATTCGGGCCGGCATCCGGGAGCATATAGCAAACGCCATAGGCCGGCGAGCCCGCCGAAACATGCTTGATCTCCGTGCAGCGCTGATTAAAGATGTCCCAGGTCTGGGGGATGCCCTGGGTACCGGGCAGGCCGACATAGGGGATACCGACAACCGTCAATCCGGTTAGCTCTACAAATTTGGGTTCCATTTCATTTTCCTTTCGATTCAAGCTGAACATAATTTTTTGTTTCAGGCTGTGATAACTTTCCACAGGGATTTGAACTTCCACAAAGCGGGCGGCGCCATCTTGCTGGGTGGGGTCTTCCAGCAGAACCTCACGCAGCGGGCTGTGGAGAACATACTGCTGCTGGTCGGTCCAGGTTACGAGCGCCGTATAAGCCTTTTCCAGGGGATCGCTGCCTGCCGGCTGGAGCAGACAGGCCATCGTTTCAACAGCAGGCAGCTGCTGGAGCTGGGCTGCAACCATGCCGCGCCGGATACGCGGCGGCTGGTCCACGGCCAGGCACAGAGCGATTTCAATATCCAGGTTTTGCCTGTGAAACTCTGGATGATGATACAAGGTCAGCCAGGGTCCGCTGTCTCGAAGGCCGTTGGTCCTGGCCCATTCATCCAGTTCTGCCCGCATGCGGCTGATCCGTCCGGGCAGGTCGCCAGATGAACGGACACTCGTGCGCAGACTGGCGGCCCACATGGCAGGGACGGTCTTGAGGGTCACATCCTGCAGCGGCAGGCTGCCCTCCTCTTCGATCTGGCGAATACGCAGATCGACTCGCGCCAGTCGCTCCTGCTCGGCGCGCACCTGTTCTGCCAGTTCGCGCTGCTTCTGGATGAACAGATGGCGGAGGTCATCCGGCGAAAGGCTGCTGTCCAGCAGTTGGCGCACCTGGGCCAGGGAGAAGCCCATATCCTTCAGCGCCAGGATCCGGTTCAGGCGCGGCAGTTGGTCCAATGCGTAGTAACGGTATCCACTGAAACGGTCCGTCCAGACCGGGCGCAGCAAGCCAAGCTCATCATAATGCCGCAAAGTCTTAACCGTCACATGGGCCAATTTGGAAAAGTCGCCAACCTTTAACATCGTCGCTCCTCACAGAACAGATCTGGATGGTCGGCTGTCTGCAGCCAGCCGCCTCGCAAGCCTTATGAAGGTAGTATACAGTCTACCCCAAGGGGAGAGTCAAGGGTTTGATGGCGGCAAATTGGGTCTGCGCCCAAATTTACCCCCATCAAATTCTCTTCACCGATATAATGGGTTTTGGAATACTGCTTAACGGTAAAAATAGTACCTTCTCAACTAAGTGAGGGTTTGGGTGTTTTTTGTGGGCGAAGCCCACAAAAAACACCCAACTTTCCCCACTTACTGAGATGAAACTAAAAGTTTTTAGATCCAACCGGAGGAAAAAATGCGCTACAAATTATTAGGCAAAAGCGGATTGCGGGTATCGGAAATGTGCCTGGGCACAATGACCTTTGGCGAGGCCTGGGGCTGGGGCGCTTCTGTCGCAGAGAGCCGCAAACAGGTGGATCTGTTTGCCAGCCTGGGCGGCAATTTTATCGACACCTCGGTCAACTACACCAACGGCGAGAGTGAACAGATTTTGGGCGAAGTGCTCCAGGGCCGGCGTGAGCAGTTTGTGCTGGCGACCAAATACACCCTGACCCGCCCCGATTCAAAAGACCCCAATTCAGGCGGCAACAGCCGCAAAAACATGCGCCAGTCCATCGAGCGCAGCTTGCAGCATCTCAAGACAGACTATGTGGACGTCCTCTACCTGCACGCCTGGGACTTTATGACCCCGGTGGAAGAGGTGATGCGCGGTCTGAGTGATCTGGTCGGCCAGGGCAAGGTGAATTACATCGCCATCTCCGATTCGCCCGCCTATATCGCCGCCGAAGCCAACACCCTGGCAGAACTGCGCGGCTGGCCGCGCTTCATTGGTCTTCAGGTGCCCTATTCCCTGTTGGACCGGGCCGTGGAACGCGAACTGCTGCCCATGGCGCGCCACTGGGATATGGCCGTGATGCCGTGGGGGATCCTGGAAGCCGGCGTTCTGACCGGAAAATTCCTGACCCAACCCGGAACTGCTACCCGGGTTGACGCCTCACAGCTCAAACTGAGCGAGAAAGCCCAATCCGTGGTTCAGGCTGTCCAGGCGGTCGCCGCCGAAACCGGACGCTCGATGGCCCAGGTGGCGATCAACTGGGTGCGCCAGAACCCGAAAGTCCTGATGATCCCGATTCTGGGGGCTCGCCGGGTGGAGCAGCTTGAGGACAATCTCGGCGCCCTGGATTGGACTCTGACCCCGGAGCAGATCCAAAGGCTGGATACAGCCAGCCAGATCGAGCTGGGCTTTCCGCATGGCTTTTTGGACGCCAACCCCTATATCTTTGGGGATACATTCAAGTCAATTGACAATCATCACAAATAACACAGGGAAAATTTATGACCTACGATTACAGCACCTATCTATCCCCATTCACCTGGCGCTACGGTTCGCCAGAGATGCGCGCCCTGTGGAGCGAAGAACAGCGGCGGCGGCTGTGGCGCCAGCTGTGGGTGGCTCTGGCAGACGTGGAAGCGGGCTATGGATTGGTACAGCCGGCCCAGGTGACGGATCTGCGCGCTCATGCCGGCGAAATCGACCTGCCGCGCGCCCTGGCAATTGAAGCCGAAATCCACCACGACCTGATGGCCGAAGTGCGGGTCTTCGCCGAACAGGCGCCGCTGGGCGGCGGGATCATCCACCTCGGAGCGACCTCGATGGATATTGAAGACAACGCCGACGCCCTCCGTCTACGGGATGGCCTGGAGCTGATCAACCAGCGCCTGAGCGGACTTCTGGCATTGTTTGCCGAGAAAATCAGGCTCTACGCCAACCTGCCGGTCATGGCGTATACCCACATCCAGCCCGCCGAACCCTCCACCCTGGGCTACCGCCTGGCCCAGTACGCCCAGGACCTGCTGCTGGACCTGGAAGCCCTCGGCCGCGCCCGGCGCGGCTTGAAGGGCAAAGGCTTCAAAGGGGCCGTCGGCACCGGCGCGTCCTACGCCGAGCTGCTGGGCGGAGCCGGGCATCTGGCGGAATTTGAAGCCCGCCTGTCCACTGCCCTGGGCCTGCCGTTTTTTCCGGTGGCGACCCAGGTCTACACCCGCAAACAGGATTATCAGATCCTGTCTGCCCTGGCCGGGCTGGGCGGCTCGCTCTACAAGTTCGCCTTCGACCTGCGCATTTTACAGTCGCCAGCCTTTGGTGAATGGAGCGAGCCGTTTGGCAAAAAACAGGTCGGCTCATCGGCCATGCCGTTTAAACGCAACCCGATCAACGCCGAAAAGATCGACTCACTGGCCCGCCAATTGGCCCAGATGCCACGCGTGGCCTGGGATAATGCCGCCCATTCGCTGCTGGAGCGCACCCTGGACGATTCGGCCAACCGGCGCAGCCTGCTGCCAGAGGCATTTTTGATCGCCGACGAGCTGCTGCTGGTGGCCACCCGCCTGGTGAAAGGCCTGGTGGTCAACCAGACTGCGATCGAGCGTAACTTTGCGACCTACGGCCCATTTGCCGCCATCGAACGGGTCCTGATGGCCCTGGGCAAAGCCGGCGCCGACCGCCAGGAAATGCACGAACGCCTGCGTGAACACGCCATGAGCGCCTGGGCAGCCGTTCAGAGCGGCCAGCCAAACAATTTGCAGGAACTTGTCGCTGGGGATGCAGACCTCCAGCGCTATCTGCCCCCACAGGCGCTGATTGAGCTGATGGACGCAAGCGGACATATCGGAGATGCACCCCAGCGGGCGCTGCTGATGGCTGAGGCGATCCAAAAATTATAATTGCTTAATAGAACATGCCCCCACAGCAGGGGGCATGTTCTATTAAGCGCATGAATACTTAGAACCTATCCGAAAATTATATTGAGTAAGATTTGAGCACCAGCCATATGAACAAATGCGAGCCAGTTCTCTGATTTCTTGCACCAACGAGTTGCAATGCTGCGGCGTTTTGCCAGCCACCCC
>Ga0268298_10000826_pt1 | contig 38731 bp, 25 predicted proteins | sample WWTPWeurt_MetaG_FD_194462 | JGI IMG/M metagenome (GOLD analysis project Ga0268298, IMG submission 194462) | Activated sludge microbial communities from WWTP in Nijmegen, Gelderland, Netherland - WWTP Weurt | ecosystem: Engineered > WWTP > Aerobic digester > Activated sludge | place...
GTACTGCTGAAAATTAGGGTAGAACCATTCCCATCATACTTCGAAATTTTGGTATCATTCGGCTTATTGCACAAATTGTATAAAAACTTTTCATACCCACCTAAGTTGTATAAATCAAGCGTAGATGTTGCACTTTGAACCCATGTTGTATCTTGTGTCCAGAAATAGTAACTATTGGTAAAAAAATCGCTAACATAGAAAGTTGGGGAACTAATTGCGCTATCTAAATTTGAACAAATTGCAACTCCATAACCCGGTATATTGGAAACCGTATTTCCTGTAAAAGCTATTGAACCATTACTAAGTGCATATTCAACCAACATAGTTCCACTCAAATTATAGCCCCAAAAAGTGTTTTCGGAAGTACATGGCGATTCGGTGTTTAAAGTTTTTTGTAAGGAAGCATGATCAAGCAAAGAAGGAGCAGTTGCAGGTAAATAAAGCTTGGTACCGGTAGCGTATTCAAGCTCTTGCGCTACTGAAACGGCACAACTTACCATGAGGTAGAAGAAAAAATAACAAATAAATAATGCTTGTCTATTCATGCAATGTATATTTTGTAAAGCTAAGAAATATTGCAAAAGATGACACAATTTTAGTAGTTCACTATTTCCTTGAAGTTGATTCTTTCCATTGAAAATAAGTGTTGTTTGCTTTTAATGGCACTAATTAAAAATTAAATTTGCAAAAAAAATGAAGTGAAGGCACATCTTACACATCCTGTATTTAAAATTGTTTCTGAGTGTTCCACTACCTTAAATGTGCAATCATTTGTAATTGGAGGATGGGTGCGTGATTTGCTTTTAAAACGTCCTTGTAAAGATATTGATATAGTTGCAATTGGCTCTGGTATTGAATTAGCGAAAGCTGTTTCAAAAAAACTAGGAAGTGATTATCCTGTCACTATTTTCAAAAGTTTTGGAACAGCGCATATTAAGTACCACGATTATGATATTGAATTTGTTGGTGCCCGCAAAGAGTCATACCGCAACGATTCGCGCAAACCCATTGTTGAAAATGGTACATTAGAAGACGATCAAAATCGACGCGATTTTACCATTAATGCATTGGCTATATCCTTGGCAGATGCTACTTATGGTAAAATGATTGATCCGTTTAACGGATATAAAGATTTACAAAGTCAACTAATTAAAACGCCTTTAAGTCCCGATATTACCTTTAGCGACGATCCCTTGCGAATGATGCGAGCTATACGTTTTTCGTCTCAGCTCAATTTTGTGATTGATAAAGATGCATTGACTTCCATTACCAAGAATAAGGAGCGAATAAAAATTGTTTCTGCCGAAAGAATTACAGACGAACTTAATAAAATTATTTTATCGCCTCAGCCATCCGTTGGCTTCAAATTGTTGTTTGACACAGGATTGCTGCATATCATATTTCCGCTACTGGCAAATTTGCAAGGTGTTGATACAATCGATAAAAAATCACACAAGGATAATTTTTATCATACACTTGAGGTCTTAGATAATCTTTCGCAACACAGCAATGACTTATGGTTGCGTTGGGCAGCTATATTACACGATATCGCAAAACCGCATACCAAGCGCTTTGAAGAAGGACATGGATGGACATTTCATGGACACGAGGACAAAGGTTCGCGCATGGTTCCTAAAATTTTTGCTGAGCTTAAACTTCCGCTCAACGAAAAAATGAAATATGTGCAGAAACTTGTTTTGCTTCACCTTCGTCCCATTGTTTTGGCAAAGAGCATTGTAACCGATTCGGCAGTTCGACGTTTACTTTTTGATGCAGGCAACGATATTGATGATTTAATGCTGCTTTGTGATGCAGATATCACCTCTAAAAACCCAACTAAGGTTAGTCGTTACAAGGCAAACTATGAGCTGGTGCGTCAAAAGTTAAAAGAAGTTGAAGAAAAAGATCATTTGCGTAATTGGCAACCTCCCATTACTGGAGAAGATATTATGAAGACCTTTAATATTAAACCATCGATTGAAATTGGTGTTATTAAAAACGCAATTCGTGATGCAATACTGGATGGAGAGTTAGCTAATAATTATGAGGATGCCTTCAAATTTATGGTAGAAAAAGGAAAGGAAATTGGACTTTCAGTTGAAATAGATAACTAATTTAATTTCTGTTGATTGGCTGATTACAGGCTTTTTTGATAGAAAATTTAGATGATATTGTTTGAGTTTGTTGAATATTAATTCTATTTTCACAGTACAAATTAAGAGCTTAAAAATTAAGTTAAAAAAAGATTTATCCTATGGCAGCAGTATATAGATTTAGAGTTTCGTTTGAAGACCATACAGACATTTATAGAGATATTGAAATCCTTTCCAGCCAAAGCTTTAATGATTTGCATGAGGCAATTCAACAAGCTATTGGTTTTGATGCCAGTAAAAATGCAACCTTCTATATTAGCAATGATTTCTGGAGACGTGAAAAGGAAGTTCCGTTGCAATTAACGCTTGAATCTGCAGATAAAAAAGGCAAAAGCAAAACAAAAAAAACCTATCTCTGCGATTACATCGACGATCCACATCAAAAACTTATCTATTATTTCGATTTCGATAAAGTTGAAAATTCAGTTTGGACTTTTACAGTGGAGCTTATAAAATTAACTCCCGAAGATTCATCTGTTTTATATCCGCGCACTGTAAAAACGGTAGGTGTAGCGATTCGACAATACAAAGTTCAAAAATTTGCTCCTTCAAATTCCGAGGACGATGAAGAGGAAAAACCAAAATCGAAATCAAAGAAAATTCAAGCTGAAAAAATATTTGATGAAGATGAGTTTGCCGGGGCTGCAGTTTTAAAAGACGATGATGATTTGGCCGATGGATTTGGTGAAGAAGGAGAAGAGGAATTGGAAGACGATGCAAGCTTGGACGATAGCGAGAAAACAGATGGGGAGGATGAAGACGATATGCTAGAAGATAGCCCCGAAGATGAGTTTGAACAGCTCGATGAAAATATGGAAGAGTAATTTCCTTCCTAAAATGCAACCAACACTTTTGCTTCTATGCGGTCCTACTGCAGTTGGAAAAACTGCATTGGCAATTGAATTGGCAAAAAAATACAACACCGAAATAATTTCTTCCGATTCGCGGCAAATTTATCGAGAGATGAATATTGGAACAGCCCGACCCACAGCAGAAGAAATGTATCAAGTTCCACATCATTTAATTGGTCATATTTCCATCCAACAAAATTATACTGTTGCAGATTTTGAAAAAGAGGCGCATCAAGTAGCGCATAAATTATTTCAAAAACATGATTTACTTATTATGGTTGGTGGCAGCGGTTTGTATTGCGATGCTTTTTGCAACGGATTGGATGAATTGCCTGAATCAAATCCTGAATTAAAAAATAAATTAATACAGCAATTGCAGCAAGAAGGATTAGCCTCATTGCAAGTGAGATTACAAGAACTCGATCCTGAATATTTTCAACAAATAGATAAAAATAATCCCCACCGTTTGATTCGTGCTATTGAAGTTTGTCTCTTAAGCGGTAAAAAGTTTTCAGAATTAAGGAGGGGTGCAAAACGAAAAAACAATTTTCGAATTATCAAAGTAGGACTGCAGTTGGAGCGTTCTGAATTGTACGAACGAATTAATTCGCGTGTTGTAAAAATGATGGATGAAGGATTGCTGGAAGAAGCAAAATTGTTGGAGCCGTATAAAAGTTTGAAAGCATTAAAAACAGTTGGTTATTCCGAATTGTTCGATTATTTTGATAATAAAATGAGTTTAGAAAATGCTGTTCAACTCATACAACAAAACACCAGAAGATATGCGAAAAGGCAGTTAACCTGGTTTCGAAAAGACAGCGAAATTAATTGGATAAATAATTCAAACAGCAAAGCCGGTATTCAACAAATTGAAGAACTACTAGCCTAATTCACCTTGCAATCGCGTGCTGCGACAATGTTGCGTTTTTCTTTATTTTGTACAAAGCAAACGATTGAAAAGTTTTTGGAATTTTTCTTAATGGCATAATTGATATTGTACTTTCCTTTAAGCAAGCCAGTTTCAACAGTTTCTAAGTGCCGAACAACACTGTAGTGTTCAAGCATTTTACCTTCGTTAGCACCTGCGTTAATCTTGCTAACCGGTAATTTTTTTTCGAGTAAGGCAAGGTAAAAAACACAATTTGAAGGAAGTGAATTTAATTCGTAATCAAGCTGCAAAGTCAGCGAATCGAGTCGTATAGCTTTTAAATTTTGAATAATTATTTCGGGTGTTTGTGCAAGCCCTTGTGAAATAAGCAAATCCGCCGTTTGTTTTTGAGTTCCAATAAATTCAGCTTTACCATTTACTATCATTTGAGGAGTATAAGTACTTCCGCCCGGGAAAAATCGTGCATAATAATCTTGACGGTCAACGAATTTCTTTTTTGCATACGGATCTTTCCAGCCCATATCATCCCAATAATTTACATGCATGTTCAAAATGTAAATTGCTTTGCCTGTTTTTTCAGCGTCAGCTTGAAGCATATTCACAAACTTATCGGCAGCAGGCGAATTAGCACAGCCTTCAGAGGTAAAAAGTTCAACAACCGCAAACCCCTTTTCTTTAGTGCTAGCAGTAGGTTGAAGGGGAAGTAACAAGAAATAAATAATCGTTAAATAAAGCAAAGGAAGCTCACATAACTTAAAAATAATTTTCATTTTTGAATTTAGACGCTCTGTCAAGTGGTGCATATTTTTATTCATTGAATGAGTTGCAAAATGGAGAGTAACTTTAAGAATTTAATACGGAATAAAACTAATAACTAATTTTGTATCTAGGGTAGTAAAAGCTATTTCTGAATTATAACAGGTTAAAATAAACTATGATATTCACATTTAACTCAATGAAAAGAATCCTTCATGTAATGCTCATTATTTGCTCATTCGCTCAGCAACAATCATTTGCTCAAACAGATACCTTGAGGCTACTTTCATTTGAGAATACCTTATCTTTTGATTTTCCTGTTGAACACAGCGATCAAAGCTATGATTTGCGTCGATTGATGGAAGGACGTTACAACGGGGTTATTTACTCGTTTTTTATTTCAGACGAATACAATTATACGCGCATTATGAACGGATTAGACCTAGACAGTTTATACACTATCATAATTGGAAACACGCTTCAAGTATATGCCAACGATATAGTTGAACACGATACTTACAACATGAATTTCGGTGAGTTAAGAGGTAAGTTTATGCAAGTAACATCCACAAGTAAAAGCAATCCTTATGTTGCTGAATACTACCTGATGTGTGTAAGCGGAAGAATTTTTATTTTATCAGCAACCTACCTATCCAATTATACCGAAAGCCAAATTAAGCAGGCAAAAAATTTAGGAAATAGCATAAAGTTTAACGAAAAACTGGGCTATATGCAACAGTTGAATCGATTCTGATTTATACAATCAAGGAGCTTTTTCCGCGTTTAATAAACTTACCATAGCCTTTGCTTACTTTGGTTTCGCCTTTATCAACGGCAATTTGTCCGCGTAATAAAATACTTTCACATTTTCCGATCAACTCTTTTCCTTCATAGGCGCTGTAATCAACGTTCATGTGATGTGCCTTTGCACTAAGTGTATGTTTTTTTGAAGGATCAAACACCACTAAATCTGCATCACTTCCAATTCCTATTGTTCCCTTACGGGGATACATGCCAAATATTTTTGCAGCATTGGTGCTGCTTACTTCAACAAATTTATTGAGCGATATTTTTCCTTTTGATACCCCTTCGCTAAACAATAATTCCATGCGGTGTTCGATGGCCGGATGCCCATTGGGGATTTTGCTGAAATCATTGAGTCCCATTTTTTTCTGCTCCCACATAAACGGACAGTGGTCGGTAGCTACCACATTTACAGTTCCCTGATTAATGCCTGCCCATAAACTTTCTTGATCTTTTAATTCGCGCAGGGGAGGGCTCATCACGTATTTGGCTCCATCAAAATTTTGTTGATACAAGCTAGCGTCCAACACCAAATATTGAATACAGGTTTCAACAAACACACGCTGGTTTCGCTTTGCAGCATCTCTTACTTGATTTAAAGCACCTTCACAGGTCATGTGCACTACATAAGCAGGAACACCTGTGTGATATGCCATGTCGGCAAATCTGCCGGTAGCCTCCGATTCGGTAATTTCGGGTTGGGATAAATAGTGAAATAAAGGTTCCAATTTGCCTTCGCTTTTGTGCTTTGCAATTAAAAAATCAATCATATCGCCATTCGTGGCATGCACAGTTACCAAACCACCACATTTTTTTACCTCGTTCATCAAGCCCACCATTTGACGGTCATCGATCATCAATGCACCTTTATAAGCCATAAAAGTTTTAAATGAAGTGATTCCTTCTTCCTCCACCAGTTGTACAATCTCTTTTTTAGTTTCGTCATTAAAATCGGTAACTGCCATGTGAAAGGAATAATCACCAAATGCATTCCCATTGCTTCTACCTTGCCATTCACCAAGTGCGTGATGCAATGACTTTCCTTGTGTTTGTAAAATAAAATCAATAACCATAGTAGTTCCTCCATGCAAAGCTGCATTGGTTCCGGTACTATAATCATCGCTCGAAAATGTACCCATAAATGGCATATCCAAATGCACATGCGGATCAATACCACCAGGAAAAATTAATTTTCCACTGGCATCAATTTGGGTATCGGCTTTTAGTTCCAGGTTTTTTCCAATGGTTTTAATGGTTTCGCCTTCAATAAAAATATCAGCAACATAATCTTCTGAAGCAGTTATTATTCGGCCATTTTTAAGTAGTATGCTCATGGGTCTTTTTTAGTTTATTTACTTAGTAAGATAAAAATCTGTTGAGTTCTTTTAGTTGTTGATTTGATGTTTTATTAATCCACCCCTATATCCTCATTCCAAAGCTCCGGTTTTTCTTGGATAAAAACACGCATCATTTTTTTGCATTCTTCCAAATTCAAATCTATCACTTCTACGCCGTGTTGTAACATAAAATCTTTAGCACCACTGAAGGTTTCTGATTCGCCGGCATACACTTTTTTTATTCCAAATTGAACAATTGCTCCAGCGCATAAATAACAAGGCATTAATGTCGAATACAAAGTAGTTCCTCGATAGGAACCAATTCTTCCTGCATTGCGAAGACAATCAATTTCGGCATGCGTTACCGGGTCAGCATCCTGAACACGCTTATTATGCCCGCGACCAACAATTTTTCCATCCTTTACTAACACCGAACCGATTGGAATTCCACCTTCTTGTATTCCTTGTTGTGCCTCGGCAATAGCCAGTTTCATAAATTCATCCATGCTTATTTTCCTTTCATTAATAACCCGTAAACACTTCCTGCCACAATAAATCCAACAAACCAGGCATAATTGTATAAATGCGAAACCCATTCACCAAAAACGCTTACATCTATTGCTTTAATTGTAACCAAAAATCCGGGAATATTTGGAAGAATTGCAACTATTAATGCGATGATAGCTTTTGGGTTTATCCCATTTCGATAAAAATATTCTCCAGTTTGTTGATAGAGCAAATTCACTTGCAACTGTTGCTTTCGAATAAAATAATAATCCACTATCATGATTCCTCCAATAGGTCCTAACAAGCTTGAATAGCCAATTAACCAAGTAAATATATATCCATTGGGATCGGCAATCAATTTCCAGGGAAATATCAATATTCCAATAACACCGGTTATATAACCTCCGGTTCTGAAATTGATTTTCGATGGTGATAAATTAGCAAAATCATTTGCAGGACTCACAATGTTTGCAGCTATATTGGTTGCTAAAGTTGAAATGGCAACAGCTATCATGGCGAAGCTTACTAACAGTTTGCTTTCAAATTTACCGGCTACCTCCAATGGATCCCAAATGGTTTTACCATATACAATAACAGTTGCAGAAGTTACAACTACCCCAATAAAGGCAAATAAAGTCATGCTGGGAGCCAGGCCAATACTCTGTCCAACAATTTGTGCCCTTTGACTTTTTGCATATCGGGTGAAATCAGGAATGTTTAATGAAAGTGTTGCCCAAAATCCCACCATACCGGTTAATGCCGGAAAAAAGAATTTCCAAAAATCAGCAGAGTTCGTAAACTTACTTGGTTGCGATAATATGGGCCCAAGTCCGTGTCCTGCATTAATAGCCCAAAACAACAATGCAAGTGCAGCAGCAGGTAAAAAGAAAGCTTTAAAAACCAATAACTTTTTGATGCTGTCAACGCCTAAGTAAACAACGTACATATTTAATATCCAAAATAACAGAAAGGTTATTGCCGGCCCTGTCTGTAAACTAAAGGATGTAGGAAATAGGGAAGGTAAATTTTCGAGGAAGGGAAACCAAAGTTTCAACATTAGATAAATTGCATAGCCTCCAATCCATGTTTGAATTCCAAACCAACCACAAGCAACTATGGCGCGTAAAATGGCAGGAATATTTGCCCCTTTCACTCCAAAACTTGCACGTGCAAAAACCGGAAAAGGTATTCCGAATTTTGCGCCTGCATGACCATTCAATATCATTGGAATTAATACAATTGCATTGCCTAAAAAGATAGTTAAAATGGCTTCCCACCAATTCATACCGCCTTCAATGAGCGAACTTGCCAACATGTAGGTAGGAATACACAAACTCATACTAATCCACAAAGCTGCGTAATTCCAGGTATTCCAGGTTCGCTCAGTGCTAGGTATAGGTGCTAAATCTTCACTGTAAAGTGCAGGGTCTTTTTCGCTTTCTTCAATCAATTGTGAGGTTTTATTCATACCTGTATTTTATAAAACGAAATGTAGAAATAATAATTCAATTTTAGAATTTACTAAACGAAATCTACTTGCATTGGCTGCTATAATACCTATCAATGATTTGGACTTGGCACACAAAAAAGATGAAGTCAAATGAAATACACTACATTCAATACTCTTCAGGTATCCAGGTTTTTTCGCCCCGCTTCATGCGTTCTATTTTTGTACGATAAATTTGTTGTTCATAGGCACTTTTGTTCGCATAAAGCACTGCCTTGTTTTCCAAATCGATGCCTTTGTTTACATCTCCCATTTTGTAGATAATTCCTGCATAAGTATCATACCAGGCGGCAAAGGAACTGTCAATAGCAATGCAGGTTTCCATAATAGTTGCAGCCAATATTAGATCTTCTTTTTTATCGGCATACATGAAGTAACTCCAGCCAAAATTATTTATTTGCGCAGCAATTTTGGCGGCTTCATCTTTAGTTTTTGGTTTAATTTTTTTTGAATAATTGGCGCGACAATAAACATTCATTTTTTGGAAGTAGCTTTGCATATCTTTTATTTCTAAAAAATAATTCAGCTCAAATTCTATATTCTCGGCTTGTCTATACTGCCTTGGTAACTCTGAATTTAATGTAAGCACTTTTTGTAAGCTAGGTTCATGTTGGTTTGCAATAGCAGCTTGTAAAGAACTTTGAAGTGAATTGTAAAAAAATCCTGAGAGGTAAGTTGTATCAACATTTACTACTTTACTAATTAGGTTGCTCTGTTTTAAAAAATAAGAGTATGTCTCGTTTCCGGAGATAACAATGGGTTTAGTGCGCAACCACTTTCGAAGAAGCGATGAGTCGGTTTCTACGGTGGATGTTGAGCAGGTTGCAAAATACCTATCCATTGCTTCTAAAGGCATTGTATTTCCTGATAAATTACAAAATCGTAACAAGTTGCGAATACTAGTTAAATCATTTTTAGTAGCTTCATAGGTACTAAGCGCAGTAGCATATCCAGTTGGATTATTATTTAATTCCAGAGCATTTTCGGCATATTCAATAAATAGATTTTTTGGAAGTACACCTTCAAATTTTGAAAGCAGCGTACCATCAGCAGTAATGAAAATACCTGTTGGATAACCACCCACTTTATAAAGAGAAAAAATTCTTTTCCCTTCTTCCTTTTCAGCATCAATCTTTAAATTAATAAACCAGGAATTAAATTTTTCTCCCACTTCTTTATCCGTAAAAACTGTTTTTTCAAATTGCTTACAGGGGATGCACCAAACTGCGTAAACATCCATAAAAATGGGTTTTCCACTCTGTTTAGCCAGGGCTTTTGCTGCTTCAAAACCAAGTGGTTTAAAGTCTATCGCAAGCGGTGTTGATTCGCCTTCAGCAAAATGATACTTGTGAAACAAAAGAAAAAGAATAGTGATTAAAATGGTAGCACTGCGCATTGGTTTAAAATAAAAACCCGATAGCAATTTACATACTATCGGGTTGTTCTTAATCTTTTTTACGACTAAACTTAAGCGATTTCAACATCCAATCGGGTAGGGGTTTATTTTGATCGCGCTTTGAAACATCTAAATACCAGCCTATTTTTTTTAGAATTGGAATTCGATAGGTTTCAACAAATTCGATTAAAGTTCCATCCGGATCTTCTATATAACTAAAGTGACCTGCTGCCTCTCCCATATCAAAAGAGGTATTACTATCAATAGTAAACGGATAACCGTGAGCCGCAAAGTTTTTTTCCAACTCTTTCATATCGCGCACATCAAAACTAAAATGAATAAATCCGGCATCTCCCCAATAGCGGTTCTCAAAAATTTTACGGGCCTTACGATCCATCACCTGCACCAATTCAATTTGACTTGAACCTAACAAACGACTGAATGTTCCTGAATTTTCTACCGTTCTTTTTAGCAAAACTCTTCGGTAAGTATTAGCTCCACCCGGCAAGCCTTTCCAATCGTCAAATACTCCGCTGGCATCGTACAATACTTTATCATAGCCTAACAATTCACCATAAAACTTCATGGATTTTTCCATATTACTCACGCCGATTTGTGCTCCACAAACACCTCCGGTCAAATGTTTTTCTTTACGAAACCATTCAGTACCCGGAACAACTTGGAAAATATTTCCAAAATAATCTTTCACCAAGAAATAAGGATTTCCACCTGGATCTTTTTTCAATCCACCAAGTATATCTAATTTTTGTTGTTGCATTTGTTCAAAAGTGGCAGCAACGTCTTTACTCTTAATACGTGTAATAAATATTCCATAATCACCCAATTGCAATTCAAATGTTGCAGGATTAGTTGGCCGACTAGTAAATTGCCATATTTCAAGTCCACTTCCACCTTGTAAATTAATGGCCATTATTGCACTTCGTGCATGTACTTCTCCACCTGTATACCGTGTCATTAATTTCGCTTCTGCACTATCCTGAAAAACAGGAATATCCATACCAAAATTTCGACGATAAAATTCCCATGCCTTTTGAACATCAGGTATTCCAACGCCCACTTGCTGTACTCCAATTATGTTTTGTTTCATGTTTGTGAGGTATTACTTTAATATACTTTGTAGCTACAATTATTCAATTTTTTGTTTGCTCATAATCCAGGTAAAAATAGAAGGAAAAAAACGTTTCAAATACACCGGAATTATTTCTTTACCACCAATTAAGAGTTCTTCTTTTTCCTTTATCAATCCTGCTATAATTTTTTTTGCACACAGTTCCGGCGACATTCCATTTTTAAAAGCTTCATCTACTTTATTAAACGCCTCTCCATTTTTTGTCAATGCATGAAGCGATAAATTTGTGCGAATTTTACCCGGGCAAATTAATGAAACTTTTATATTGTGTTTCATGACTTCCAAACGAAGCGATTCAAAAAACCCATGCAAGGCATGTTTTGATGCAGCGTATGCAGAACGCAGAAAGAATCCATATTTTCCAGCTACACTACTTGTAATTACCAGGTAACCGCTATTTTGAGCAATCATCATTGGCAATACACTTTTAGTTAGGGCAACCGTTGAAAAATAATTTATTTCCATTATTTTTCGATCAATATCGAGCGATGTTTCGCTGGCAAAAGAACGTTGACTCACTCCGCCGTTATTGATAAGCACATCTATTCGTCCAAATGCTGCTTGAGCTTGAACGGCAAATCCATTGAGCGAGGAAGCATCTGATAAATCAAACGGAAGTAAAATAATTTTTGAAGCATCATTCGTGCAATTTTTTTTTACACGCTCTAGTTCATTCAAGCGGCGGGCACTGAGTATTAAGCTGCAATTTAATTTTGCAAACTCATAGGCCAACGCTTCTCCAATGCCTGAGCTAGCGCCTGTAATCCAAACTACTTTGTTTGAAAATGAATGCATTAACGAATTGCTTTTCTAATCTTAATGAGTTGTTTCAACAATGCTTCTAACTTATCTAGAGGAAGCATATTAGCTCCGTCTGACAAGGCTTTTGAAGGATCAGGATGTGTTTCTATAAATATACCATCTGCTCCAACAGCAATTCCTGCTTTGGCAATGGTTGCAATTAATTCGGGCTTACCACCGGTAACACCACTGCTTTGATTGGGTTGTTGCAAGGAATGGGTAATGTCTAACACCACCGGTACATTGTTTTTTTGCATTTCAGGAATACCGCGAAAATCAACAATCATATCCTGGTAACCAAACATAGCACCGCGTTCAGTTAGCCATACTTTGTCATTACCTGACTGGCGCACTTTTTCAACGCCAAACTTCATTGATTCCGGAGCTAAAAATTGACCTTTTTTAATGTTAACCGTTTTTCCCGTTTTTGCTGCTGCGACTAATAAATCGGTTTGTCTGCATAAAAAGGCAGGTATTTGCAACACATCAACGTATTTAGCAGCTAGGCTTGCCTCTTCTGCAGTATGTATATCGGTAAGTGTTGGTAATTGCAGTTGTTGCCCAACTTTGGCGATGAGCTCAAGCGCTTTTTCATCACCAATTCCTGTAAAAGAATCCAAACGTGAGCGATTTGCTTTTCGGTAGGATGCTTTAAAAATATACGGAATTTGCAATTCGTTGCACAGCGATTTTACCGTGCTGGCAATTTCAAACACAATTGCTTCAGTTTCAACTACACATGGTCCGGCAATTAAAAAAAAGTTATCTGAGTTAAGGTGTTGAATATTTGGAAGATGCTTTATCATAAAGGAATAGCAATGATTTTTTGTGATTGAAATGGAAGCGAATGTAACAAAATTTCTGTTATCGTTTTATTTTGCTATCTATCGAATTAGCGGTTACAATACAGAATTTTTCGTATTTTTGCAGTACCATTTAATTCGTTCAAAATAGTGGATTATTTTTAGCATGAAATTACTTACCAAACGTTTTTTTGTTTCCTGGATTATGTCGGCAATAATTATGTTTTCATTGTCGTACCTCTGGCACGGAGTATTTTTAAACGATTTTTCAAGACTTAATTATCCTAAACAAGTATTTTTTGTAATTGCCATTATGGTATACCTCATTATTTCAATGGGTATAGCCATCGTTTACTCGCATCATCGGCTTGATAGTATTGCTTCGTTAAAAAAGCAACCATTGCGAAAAGGCTTATTAGTAGGTATAGCTTTTGGTTTTTCGCTTTACATGATAACTTTAGTAATTGGTGTTTCATTTACCCGCACAATGACTTTAGGCAACATTATGTTTGATTGTGCCTGGCAAATGTTGGAGCAAGGAATAGGAGGGGTTGTAGTAGGATTCGCTAGTGTATTGGTTTCAAGCGAACACTTGTTTGATGAGGTTTAAACTCCTTACCAATTAATTTCAGCTATTCGCTTTTTCCCAATTTCAAAATCACGTATCATTTCTTCAATAATAGCTGCTGCTGGCTGAATAGTATGTATGCTTCCCGAAATTTGACCAATTTCCAATTCTCCGGCTTCCATATCTCCTTCAAACATTCCTTTTTTGGCGCGGGCCCTGCCTAATATCGATTTCAATTCTTCTACCGTGGCACATCTTTCATATGCTTGTGCAAGTTCATTGTAAAAGTCGTTTTTAAGCAAACGAACTGGAGTAATTTCTTTTAGCGTAAGCACAGTTGAACCTTCTTTTGCAGCTATAACAGCTTGTTTAAAATTAGGGTGGGCTGAAGATTCCTCCGTTGTTACAAACCTGCTTCCAACTTGAACACCATCGGCACCCAAAGCCATCGCTGCAAGCATTGCATTACCAGAAGCTATCCCTCCGGCTGCAATGACTGGTATTTTTACACTTTCACGAATCATCGGAATCAAACAAAGGGTAGTTGTTTCTTCTCTACCGTTATGTCCACCGGCTTCAAATCCTTCTGCTACTATTGCATCTACTCCGGCATCTTCAGCTTTTTTTGCAAATTTGGTATTCGATATAACATGTACAACAGTAATCCCGGCTTGCTTTAATAATGGAGTCCAAGTAGTTGGATTTCCTGCCGATGTGAAAACAATTTTTACTCCTGAATCAATTATTATTTTCATGTGTTCATCAATGTTGGGATAAAGCAAAGGCACATTCACTCCAAAGGGCTTCGAAGTGTTTGCTTTGCATTTTTCGAGATGCTCCTTGAGTACCTCCGGGTACATGGAACCTGCCCCGAGCAAACCTAATCCTCCTGCATTGCTCACTGCTGAAGCTAGTCGCCAGCCGCTGCACCAGATCATTCCGCCCTGCACAATTGGATACTTAATTTTCAATAAATTTGTTAGCACATTTTTGTTCATATTTTTAGGTGTAAAATTTTAGAAGAATTAGCTGATAAGACTTTTTTTTTAAGATTAATTTTATATTTTTGTCAAAATTCGATTAAACTAGAAAAAGCAAATTAAAATAATTATTTCAGAAATGCGTAAAATTATACTTATTGCTCTTGTTATTTCACTTCCTTCCCTTGTATTTGGGCAATATAAAAAGGAAGTTGGGATTATGCTTGGTGGTGCTTCCTATTTGGGCGAAATTGGCGGAAAAGAAAAAACCCGCAGAGATTTTGTGATGGATACGAAATTGAGTCAAACACGCACCAATGAAGGAATTTATTTCCGTTACAAAGTAAAGCCTAAGATTTTTGTAACCGGTACCTTTAACCATTTGATTATTCGTGGTGCTGATACACTTTCCTTAAATCCTGCCCGTAACGGAAGAAGATTGGATTTTAAAAATAACATTATTGAATTGGGAGTATTAGGTGAATATGTTTTCTATCAAAACAACGGAATGAAAGGACGAGGTGGAAGTAGAGGAGGAGGACGTGGAGGTTCAAAAAGAGATTTTAGAGCTTATGTTACTGGAGGGATTGCCTGGTTTCATCACAATCCAAAAGGAACTGATGCGAATGGTGATTGGGTAAAATTACAACCACTTGGAACCGAAGGACAAGGAACTACAGGGAAAGCTGATAAATACAAATTATCAGGTTTTGCTTTTCCATTGGGAGCTGGAGCAAGTTATACCTTGAACCGCACTTATCGTATTGGTATTGAATTAGGATGGAGAACAACTTTTACAGATTATTTGGATGATGTAAGTACAGTATATGTTAATCCTGAAAGATTTGAAAAACCTGCAGGAGATAAAACTTCAGCAAGTTATTTGCAAAAAGTGTATTTCTACGACAAAAGCGATAAACGTCCTGATGATGATCCAAATCGTAGTGAAGTAGCTGCCAATGGTAAAAATTATGGCTACGATGCCGAAAGAGCTGCAAAAGCAGGTGATGAAAAAGCCGGTGAACAAAAACGCGGTGACGATTCTCACAACGATTCTTACATGTTGTTACAACTTAAATTAGGATATGTGCTTAAAGGCAAAAGCAAGTATTACAGAAGCAAATCAAGCTATGTTTCGCGTAGTAAATACAAAAAGCGTAGAGTACGTGCTAAGTTTTAATTAATTAGCTAAACAAATTTAAAGCTGCATTTACCAATGCAGCTTTTTTTATGCCTAGTGTACAAGCTTCGTGCGAACTGTAGTTATACTTGATTCGGATTATTAATCACCATTTTACAACAACAAATTACTTGCCCGGCTTACTTGTGAGTCAATAACAGATAGTAAACTTCAAAGTAATTGTTAAAGCTCCATTAGTTAAGCCATAAATAGAATGATAGGCTGTAATAAACTATAGATCAAGTTATCAAACAGTTTCAAATGGATATTACTAGGCAAAAAAAACAGCCTGCAAATTAACTTGCAAGCTGTTCATTTTTTTTGCTAGAAAGCTTAAGAATTGAGCATCACAGGCATTACAAGCATGAGGATATCTTCTTCCTTATTTTCATTCTCGGCCGGTAAAAGTATACCTGCACGATTCGGTGCCGACATTTCAATAATAACATTATCGCTTTCAAGGTTGCTAAGCATCTCTAATAGGAACTTTGAATTAAATCCTATTTCCATATCTTCTCCTACATAGCTACAAGTTAAACGATCATTTGCAGCATTGTTGTAATCGTAATCTTCAGCTGAAATACTTAATTCGCTACCGGTTATTTTTAATCGAACCTGATTCGTTGATTTGTTTGCAAATAAAGCTACACGCCCAATTGAATTAAGCAAAGCAACCCTATCGATAGTTAGTTTATTAGGATTAGTTTTCGGAATTACTGCTTCGTAATTTGGATATTTCCCATCAATTAAACGGCAAATTAAATTAATGCCGTTAAAGCTGAAAGATGCATTGGTATTGTTATACACCATGGTAACTTCGGTATCTTCAGCTGCTAAAATTCCTTTAATAAGGTTAAGCGGTTTTTTGGGTAAAATAAACGAAGCAGCTGTTTTAGGAGCTTTATAATCGCTGCGTGTATAGCGCACCAGTTTGTGAGCATCAGTTGCAACAAACAAAATATTTTGTTCACTCAGTTGGCAAAAAACACCACTCATTGTAGGGCGCAAATCATCATTACCAGCAGCAAAAATAGTTTTGTTGATAGCGTTTGCAATAACGTGCGAATTAATTTTGATGGTACTTGGCTTGGCTATGGAAGGTACTTTCGGAAATTCATTTCCATCGAATCCGGTTAATCGGTATTTTCCTTCTCCTGCTGAAATTTCAATTGCAAAGGTTTTATCGTCAATTGAAAATGAAAGTGGAGTTTCAGGTAGTTTTTTCAACATATCCATCAACATTTTGGCAGGAACTGCAATGTTTCCGCTTTCTTCCGATTTAATGGCAATTTTGGTATTCATCGTGGTTTCCAAATCGGATGCTGAAACCGTCATCTCTCCCTTCTCAATTTCAAATAAAAAATTATCTAAAATAGGCAGCGAATTGCTTGAGTTTAATACTCCTCCAATGTGCTGAAGGTGCTTCATTAAAGTCAAACTCGATACTATAAATTTCATACGTTGTTTTTAGTTTTATAAAGTTAAGTGGCAAATATAAATGATTGGCAACATTTACAGAGAAGCTGGCTTGTTGAGTTATTACATTTTTTCAACAAATTAACGCTCAAAATAAGTAAGTGGTTTTAGCAATTTATCAAATACATAATATTGCAAGGTAAATAAATCAGGTTCAGTATCAATAGCACCATAAAAGCGGTCTAAGTCATAAGGAAGCTGATTGCCTTTTTCATCCAATTGTCCATTGCGTCCTTTGCGGGGATAGGTCTTAATATGCGTTGTTTTACCATGTACATCTTTCACCCATATTTCATGCAAGACGGGTAAAGCTAAGGTTGAATCCTTTGTTTTTGGATCCATTTTATTGGCAATATTATCGAAAGAAATTTCTTTAATATCAAGTAAATAAGCCTTTACGGCGTTCTCGTCAAAATTAACTGACTTACCTGTTTTAAGCGACTTCACCTCAAAATTTACGGCTTTTGAATTCGCTGCATCATGAAGTAGGTTTAATTCAAAGGATAAATCTGTATTTTTTGGATAGTTTATTTTGATAGAAGCTAAATCCAATGGGCTTGAGGGAAATAAATAATTGCTTCGCCATAAATTTTCCTCTAAAAAATAGCGTGTAGTCAAATAACCTTCAAATCCATGAATCCACATGGCATAAGGTACTGATGAATTTTCAAGAATCATGTAAGTCCCATAAAAATCGAGTGTTGGACCACCTACATAATACGTCTTGGTTAATTCATTGTTTTGATAAATCTCAACTTTAACCGATTCCGATGCCAATCGTTTTACTACTGTATTAAATGCAGTTTTAGGGACAGTTTGCTTTACCGTAATACCATAAATAGTCTCAAGTAAGGTGTTGATGGCAGAAGATTTTGCTTTGAACTTTTCATTTACCTGCCACTCGCCTGAATTTACTCTTGTTAACGTAACTTTTTTACCGGATCTATCAGCCATAAAAATCTTAGTAATTGTGGCGGTATCTTTTACTGCAAAATTACTGAGCTCTTTCTTTAGGGTGTTGGTTTTAGAACCACTTTTAAAATAATACAATCCTGCTGCAAGCAACAGTATTACTAAAATTCCAATGTAAATACTTTTGTTTCTCATTATTTTTCTAACATCTAAAGGGGCTCAAATATATTAAAAACAAAATTCTGAATGCTTTAATTATAGTTAGCTCCTGTTTAGTAAAACTATTTTCCAACTCTTGCAGGCACAGCAGCATGGGGATTTTGGGATGTATGAAGCAACACAAAGAGCAGCTGTAATTTATTCCTTAGTAGAAACTGCTCGTAAAAATAAAATTGAGCCATACCAGTAGATGAAAAATACGCTAGCTGTTATTGCCGAAAATAAGTCAAACCAAACCAAATCGCACAGCAGCTAACAATTAAAAATCGAATCACACTTTAAACAATTTTGCTAATTTTAATCTATGTGTTTAAGCGAATAGATGCCATAATACACTGATTTTACTTGAATACGTGAAGTACATAATTTCATTCGAGCTCTGAAAATCGTAGAATGTGTATTTTATTGATTAAAACACACGAATCTGAAGATTCGCGCGAGGGTGAGAATATGAACATTCGCGCGAGAGTGATTTCTGCTGGTAACTATAGATTGAAAATTGGTATTAAATTTACTATAATAAAGCCTAAACCCTTACTCCAATAATACATACATCGTCAACTTGTTTTAAATTACCTTTCCAGTTATCAAATACATCATTTAGAATATTTTTTTGCATTTCCATGGATTCAGTATTAATTGAGAGTAACAATTTTTGTAATTGTTTTGTCTTAAATTTTTTTCCGTTTAATCCTCCGAATTGGTCAGGAAAACCATCCGTTAAAGCATAAATAACATCACCTTTTAATAATTGTACTGTATGCCTTGTAAACGAGTTGGTATCGTTATTATGTTTGCCGATTGGCATTCTGTCGGCTTTTATTTCAATTAGTTTATAATTAGAATTCTCTACAGCTGCTTCTACTTCATCTTCATTTTTACGGACTAGCCAAACAGAATTGTATGCACAAGCACATTCAAGAATATTATTGTCAAAGTCAAAACTTAATATGCTTCCGTCCATGCCATCCTTACCACCCTCTTCACTGCCATCGTATTTTAAGTTTTCAATAATTAATTTTCTTGTTTCATTTAACAATTGTTCAGGTTTTGCAAATCCTTTAGAGGATGCTTCTCTTAAACTTGCTATATTTAAAATGCTCATAATGGCACCTGGAACACCATGGCCGGTGCTATCTGCAGTAACCAGTAAAAAATTATTATTGCTTAATTTAGTAGCCCAATAAAAATCACCACTTACAATATCCTTTGGCTTAAACAAAATAAAATAGTCTTTTAAATTTTCATCAAGTAGGTTCTTATTAGCAAGCAAGGCTCTTTGTATTCGCTCTGCATAATTGATACTATCAGTTATTTCTTTATGTTTTTCTTCAATAACTAATTTCTGTTCAATTACAACAGCAGTTCTCTCTTCAACAGTTCTTTCGAGGTTTTCCTTCTCCTTGCGCAGCAGTGCTGTTCTCCATTGAAAGAAAGAGTAAGCAAGTAAAATAATTACAAATCCAACAATACTTCTAAACCACCAAGTTAACCACCAAGGCGGGCGAATATTAAATTTAAATTCATAAGGCTGACTCCAAACTCCACTTTGATTTGTTGCTCTAACTTTAAATACATAACTCCCATTTGGTAAATTGCTACAAGTTGCTTCGGTTTTATAAGTAACAGGGCTCCATTCAGCATCTATACCTTCTAATTTGTATTGATACTTTAAATGATTTCTGCTTTGCATATGTACACCAATGAAGCTAAAAGTAAGGTGATTGTTTTTATAAGGTAAACTTAAATTTTCAGGTAAATTAAACCACTTTGATAATCCGTCAAATTCTATTTCCTTTAACATTATTCCATTCGAAAGTATCGTATCCCTGCTGATTCCCGCAACTATTTCATTTCCGACACTATCATAATTAACTGCATTTAATTTTGCCCACTCTATATCTTCTCCATATAGTTTAACACTTGTAATATTTACATTAGGAGAACTTGTATCTGCAATGTCTTCTTTGGGTTCATAATAAGTTAATACATCTGAACCCCACCAAATTCTACCCTTACTGTCTTGTAACACAGCATTTCGTTTACAATTCAATCCAAAAAAACCATCGTTATAGCCATAATTATAAAAGAGAGCCTCTTTAATTGAATTGTAATTAGTTTGATTATTGTTTAATTTACTTAATTGTTGGTTGCTGATTTTGCTTAGTCCTTTACGAGTTCCCAACCACATATTGCCATCAGTATCTTGAAGAATGTCCTGCACAGTATTGTTTATCAAACCTTCTTTCTCAGTTAGTGTTGTTAAATATTTACCATCATAAAGCATGCATCCTTCCTGTGTACCAAACCACAGGTTTCCTTTTTTATCTTCTGAGATACACTGAACAGAATTACTAGTTAATCCTTCCTTCTTTGTAAAATGAGTGAAAGTTTTGCCATCGTAGCTGCAAATTCCTCCACCTTCGGTAGCAAACCACATTTTTCCTTTAAAGTCTTGGTGAATATCTAATATTAAAATACTAGGCAATCCTTCCTTAACTGTATAATTGGTAAAGGTTTTAACTAATTTTCCATTTTGCTTTTGTAGATTTTGATGGTTTTTGTAGAGCAGTGTGTCACCGCTATCCACCGCTTCTACAATGTTACCATCATAGCGGCATGCTCCGTTATTTGTGCCGAACCAAATATTACCGTATTTATCTTCGAAAATGGTATTAACAAAATTATCGGGCAGGCCTTCCTTAGTTGTAAGATAAGAAAAAGTTTTACCATTAAAACGACAAACCCCTCCGCCATTGGTTCCAATCCAAAGATTCCCCAATTTATCTTCTAACAATGAATAAATAAAATTTTTGCTCAAGCCTTCTTGATCCGTATAATTGGTAAAAGATTTTCCGTTATAGCAACTGAGACCTCTTGTTGAACCAAACCAAAGATTTTTTGCTTTATCCTCTACGATTGCAGTCACAAAATTATTTGAAAGTCCATCTTTCTCTGAAAAACTCGTAAAGGTCTTTCCATCATATCTATTTAGCCCACCATTATAAGTACCAATCCAAAGATTCCCACTTTTGTCTTCTAAAATACTCCAAATAACATCATCGGATAAACCTTCATTTTCTGAATAGTTTACAAAGGTTTTAACTAGTTTCCCATTAACTTTTTGAAGATCAAATTGTCTGCTTAAAGGAATGTTTGCTCCATTTAATATAGCATCTACGCGATTCCCATCAAATTTACAAATTCCACCACCATAGGTACCAAACCATAAATTTCCGGCTTTATCTTCTACCATTGTTGGAACTTCCCTGTGCGATAAACCTTCATTAACAGAGTATTGTATAAATGTTTTTACAATTTTTCCATTAATCGTATGAAGGTCAATAGGAATGTTAGTGGATTTATTTTCACCTTTAAGAAGAGCATCTACTCTATTTCCATCGTATCTGCATACTCCGTTGCTTGTACCAAACCAGAGGTTCCCGGTTTTATCTTCTAATATACTCCAAACAAGATTGTCGTTAAGTCCGTCGTTTGTTGTAAAATTTGTAAAGGATTTTCCGTCAAAATTACAAACACCTCCACCATAAGTGCCAAACCACAAAATTCCAGTAGTATCTTCAACTATAGAAGTAATAAAATTATTTGATAAACCTTGCGCTACTGTATAGTTGGTAAAGGTTTTACCATCGTAACGACATATCCCTTTTTCTTTTGTACCAAACCAAAGATTTCCAGATCTATCTTCCTCAATGGCCCATACGTAATTGTTGGACAGGCCTTGTTTTTCAGTAAAAGTTGTAAAGGTTTTTCCATCAAAACGAGAAACCCCACCGCCATTAGTACCAAACCAAAGATTGCCTTTTTTGTCTTCTAAGATACACAACACCATATCATTACTTAAACCTTCTTTTTCAGTAAAGTTTGTAAAATATTTTCCATCATAACGACAAACACCTCCGCCTCTTGTCCCTATCCAAAGGTTACCTAATTTATCTTTTCGCAAGCATCGAATGTTATTATGTTTAAGGCCTTGAAGTGTTTTATAGTATGAAAAATTTGCTGGATTATTGTCTTTTGTATCAGCGTCTTTAGCAAATATCACTTCGGGATGGCCGGCAGGAAGTACCTTTTCATATGCTCGCACGGTAGTAGGCAATAAAAATGTATCAGATCCGGGAGTATTTTTTTTTAATTCTTCTGTATTAAGTATAAATCGTGTAGGCTCGCCTGCTATGTGTGAATTTAAATGTGTAAATACTACCTCAGGCTTACCAGCTAGTCTTGTTTCGGGAACCCCAATAGGAATAGATTTAGGATCATTAACACTATCTTTAGGCACTTGTACTCCTATTAATTCAATCGTTTTTGGTTTAAAGGAATTAAAATGTGTTATATTTTGTTCAGTGCAAGAAATTAATAAAACAAAGAGCATGCATGTAACGAAAATTGCTCCCCAAGTAAACTTTATTTTCAAACCGATTTTCATGTTATAAAAATTTATCATAAGAATGTAAAACATTCGTTGTATATAGATTATAGCAATAATAGAAAAAATAACTCACTGTAAATTATTCTTCAATCACGAGTTAATTATTTCAACTGTAAATTAAGGTCATTTTCGAATTGTCCAAGATTTATCAAAGAAGCATCTTGCAATTTAATTCAAATTTAGCAATGTGAGTTAGGCTTTTATTTACTCAAAAGTAAATAGTGTTTTTAAAAAATAGGAGAATAAATTCAAAAGTTTTAAGAGAATATTAATTTTATGGATTGATTGGAAGTTTGAGAACAGAAATAGTAAATTCAAAAAGTTATTATGAAATTAACTTTTTGAATCTTATGAATGATCACAATGTTAATCTACATTTCCAGCTTAAATAGTATATCTTTAAATAAAATTTAATAAATCAAACCATGCAACTACTATCTGCGATTACACTTATTCTTATTCTTGCAATTTTGTTTTTGTCGTTTGTAACCATACAGCAAGGTACAATAGGCGTTGTGACAATTTTTGGAAAATACCGACGTATACTCGGACCGGGTTTAAATATGAAAATTCCGTTCGTGGAAGTAATTAATAAACGTGTAACTATTCAGAATCGCTCGGTTGAACTAGAGTTTCAAGCAACTACTATTGATCAGGCGAACGTGTATTTTAAAGCCATGTTACTGTATGCTGTACTGAATCAAAATGAAGAAACTATAAAAAATGTTGCATTTAAATTTTTAGATGAACGCAATTTGATGCAGGCATTGATTCGCACCGTTGAAGGAAGTATTCGGGGTTTTGTGGCTACTAAAAAACAATCAGAAGTACTTTCATTGCGTAGAGAAATTGTGGAAGATGTGAAAGAGCAAATTGATCAAACCTTAGAAGGCTGGGGATATCATTTAATTGATTTGCAACTCAACGACATTACTTTTGATGAGGCAATTATGCGTAGCATGGCCCAGGTAGTAGCCAGTAATAATTTAAAAGCCGCTGCCGAAAACGAAGGTCAGGCATTGCTCATTACTAAAACCAAAGCTGCAGAAGCTGAAGGAAATGCAATAAAAATTGCTGCCGAAGCTGAACGCCAAGCTGCTCAATTGCGTGGACAAGGAGTTGCTTTGTTTCGTGAAGAGGTGGCAAAAGGTATGAGTTCAGCAGCTAAAGAAATGCAGCAAGCTAACATGGATACTTCTGTAATTTTGTTTTCGATGTGGGCAGAATCTATCAAGCATTTTGCTGAAAACGGAAAAGGGAATTTTATTTTTCTTGATGGAAGTCCCGAAAATATGCAACGCACCATGAAAGAAATGATGGCTATAAATAGCAATAACTTAATGAATCCCCAAAAGGAAAACTAGGCGGCCTTAAAAAACCGTAATTTTTCCTTGGCTTTGCTTTTTATTCCCTCGAACTGTGTAAAAGTAATTTCCAGAAACAAGGTTATTTTTTAGTTCGATTCTGTTAGTTCCTGATTCAAGTTTGTACTTTTTTGAAACAACTTGTTTTCCTAATTCTGTGTATACATATAATTCAATTGCTACAGGATAAGCCGTTGAAATTTCGAATTGAATTAGCTCATCTGTAGGATTGGGAAAAACTTTGCAACGAATTTCTGAAAAGAAATTTTCGCCTGTTTCTACAGTGTTTTGTAACACTGTTATTGCCTTAACACATTCGATACTGTCTCCTAAATTATTGAAAGAACTTAATCGTAATAAGTAAACACCCGGACTTAAACTCGATAAATCCCAATTAGCAAGTGCGCTAGTGCGAATTTCTGTAGTTGAATCACTTACTATCGGCAACCAATTTGATCCTCCCAAAGCTTGAAAAGAAACACTGTACTTACTAAAATCCATCCATCCTCCTTGTGGACCCTGATCGAGCCAAGCCGAACCCATTATTGCCAGTGTCGTGTCGGTATAAGCGGTATCAGGAGTGGCAATGTTTAACAACCATGCATTACTATTATCATAAGCAATAGGATCTTGAACTAGTTTATTTTGTACACACACCATTAAGCTATTGCCTATGGCCATTGGAGGCATAAAAGGTAACCAACTGTAACCCAAAATAAATATTCCATTTTTTTCACTTCTCACCGTTGAGTAAACAGTTACATTATTTGCTACTATAAAGCTGGTATCGGTTGCCCAAAAATATCCTCCACTACCATCCAAAATAAACTGATTTGAAAGTACCGATGATTGCTTTTGACAGCCAACTTCACCCAATTGAGAATTGCTGATAGATACCCGGGATGAATCAAAAACATATAAACTCCAGGTTTGAACGGTACAAGTTATTAAATGCAAATTACGATCGTTTACCGGCATCACGAAGTTTACATAAGTAGAATTATTGTACAAACCGTTTATTGAAGCTGTATCTCCTCTTTCAAACCATGCACCTATAGCTCTGATTTTTGAATTTGTAATGGTAACATCTGACCCATTTACCGGCATTAATCCCCACCAAACCGTACTGCAAGTATCAACAGTTACTGAATGATTAATTCCGTTTATGCCGGGAATACTTGAATTAAACTGAAAATGCAAAACAGTATCTCCTGAAGGAAAAGAATAATTTAGTTGAGCACTATCCGGCACATGATGCCATAGCAATAAGGTGTCGGCATGAGAAAAATGCGTAGTTGAATTCCCAAATAAAATGTATTCTCCGGTTAAGTTACATCCATCAATGCGTAAATTGGGGCTTCCAAATAATCCACAAGTTGTAAAATCATTTTGATGTATAGATGTCATTTCAACAACGGCACTATCTGCTAAAAATAAATTGTGTGAATAGCCACTGTAATTCAGTGAACAATTTTGCATTCGTAAATAACCATTTTGAACAACTAGTAAAGAGCGTTCATAAAAATAGTTCTGTGGAAATGTGAGTGATGAAGAGTCGGCAAATAGTTTACCATGGCCAAAAACATAAATTTCACCAACGTTTGTTACCGTTGCATTTTTAAAATAAAGTACCCCATCATTAAAAACATAAATAGGACCTGTATGTGTAAAATTGCCGGTTATAACAACAGTATCGTTTGGAATAAAACCAACCACCAAAGTGTCAATTACAGAGGATTTATTTTGTGCAGAACTGCTTTTTGGGACACTTTGTAAAATGGAAACCTGTTGTTCTTTTATTTTCAATAAAGATTGCAGTGAATGGGAGGGTAGTTCATTTTTGGTTGAAGGACAAGAAGCAGTGTTTGCTCCATTTTTACAGGCTGTTTGCAATTGTTGATTCACTAATTTTTGAGGAAATCTACTTTTTGATTGAGCCATTAAGTGGAATCTTGTACCAATCAAAAGCATTAAAAACAATAGGATGCAAGTAGTTCTCAAACTTGATTTAGAAGTTTTTGTTTCTATAAAATGTTTCATGATAACTAAATTATGAACTAATCAAACTTTATGTAAACCCTATAATTCGCTAAAATCAACGAAATAAGGTTATAGTAGATTTTTTTTCCTTCTCTTCAAACAACGATTTGCCTAAAGGATTAAAAGCTTTGACTTTTACAACATAAACTCCTTCAGCCGCAGGAGCATTTAAATAGGTTCCATCCCAACCCAAAGCAACGTTTGTACTAATAAAAACCAATTCTCCCCAACGGTTAAAAATGCGTAAGTCAAAACTACTTACATTGTTCCCTATAGCTTTGTAAACGTCATTGTTTCCATCGCCATTCGGTGAAAAGGAAGTAGGCAAATACAAATTACCACAATCGAGTGTAATTGTAACTTCATCCAAAATAGTACAATTGTTTTCGGTCACAGTGAGCAAATATGTGGTGGTTTCTGTTGGGGTAGCTATCGGATTGGGAATATTTGGGTTACTTAATGTTTCAGCAGGCGACCACAAAAAAATAGAACCACTACCGCTTCCATGCAGCATAATTCCGTTGGCACAATCGCCTATAGTATCATTTCCAGCATGAATAGTAGGTAAAGGAACAACCTTAATTTTTACTGAATCCCTACCAACACAGCCTGCATTATTTGAAACAACCACACTGTATTTACCGCTGTCACTAATAGCAATACTTGTTGTATTTTGTCCGGTTGACCAAAGTATGTTTGGAAAACTTCCACCAATTGATAAAGTTGCATTTTTTCCTTCACAAAAAACAGTGTCGGTAGCGTTAATGTTTACTGTAAATCCGCTAGAAAAATTTATTACTGTTTTAGCTGAAGTATCGGTACAACCTCCCGAATTACCAACAATTACACTATAATCGCCCGCTACAGAAACTGAGTAACTTGCACTTTGTGCACCGGCAATGGGGGCATTATTAAGCAGCCATTGATAGGATGTAAAACCATTCCCGGCTTCCAGTAAAGTTGTTCCACCTGCGCAAATTGTGCTTGCGCCATTCACGGTTATGCTAGCAATGGGCTGAGCAGAAACTACAACAACAATTGGCAAAGAGGTTGAAGTACAGGTACCATCCTTAATTTTAACCGTATAACTTCCGGCTTGTGTTGCAGTATAATTTTGTAGTGTAGCTCCGGCAATTATAGTATTGTTTAAGTACCATTGATAATTTAAGGCTGTACTCGATTGTAATACTACAGATCCACCGGTGCAAAAATTTAGCGGTCCTGCAGGTGTTATCACTGGAACTGGTAAAGCTGTAACATGTATAAAAGCGGGCATCGAAACCGTTATGCTTCCACAAATCGTAGTAGCCGCTAAAGTTACCGGAAAATTACCCGGTGTATTGTAACACACATTCGTTGGATTTTTAATTGATGAGCTATTTGTAGCCGAAGTGGCGCCGGCGAAAGTCCAATTCCAACTACTCGGGTTACCGGTTGTGAGGTCAGTAAAACTAATGCAAGTACCAGGACAAATAGTTGAATCGCTGCACGAAAATTTTGGAATAACCGAACCATTACTCGAGTTAATTGATATTGCCGAACCACATCGTGTAACCCAAGTAGGATTACTATCGCAGTCGCGAGCCATACTACAACCATTTGCTCCTCCGGTAGTTAATTGACTAAAATTAGCACCAGGGCTAGGAACATTAATATTTACTGCTGCACAGCTACCAACTGGTGTAGATAAAATAGTTACAGGAAAATCTCCAACTCCCCAATATACAGCATCTACAATAACACCGGATGGATTTACTAAAATTGCTTGTTCATCAGAGTTGCTGTATGTTCCAACTAAAGTTCCAGAAGTACAATTGCAAGTAGCCAAGTTTAAATCTACAACTCCACCCGAATTGTTGCTTCCAATTACATAATAATCATAGGGAGCTAAAATAGTACCTGCCGGAATTGTAACAGTAAATTCACCATCAGTGAGCACATAACACCCAATATTTACAGGTGTAGAACAATCGTTATATAATTCTGTCCATTCCTCAGTATTCGGATTGCAGCTACCATCACAACTACCTGGACCATTAATGAGTATTTCATTTATATAAATACACTGCGCTTTTAGTGAAGCAATGCACAACAGCTGTAAAATGAAAAGTAGTATTAATGGTTTATTTCGGTTCATTGTTTATTTACGCACAAAGTTAATCGATTGAATTGAAAAATAGTTTTATCGGTCGAATTTCTTCTATTAAGTTTACCTTAACTACAATGAATCAAGTTCTTTGGTAAAAAAAACGTTTATCTTGAAAACACTTATTCAAAAAAAAAGCTGTCTATTAAAGACAGCTTTTACAGTATGAAAAAATTCTATCAATAACTAAACACTGCACTACCATTGCTATTTCCTGTGGTCCAGGTAATTTTAAATCCATAAGCACAATTTAGTGTACTTGCATTACCATTTTGATCAACGCCAAGTGTTAAAGTAAAATCCGAATTATTTACATGATGCACTAAACCACCCGAAACCGGACGCCAAAATCCACAATAGCTATTCGATGACCATGGGCTTGTATAATTGGTTGTAAATGCTTGACCAAAACGATTAACACCCCATGCACTTACTGTGTTAAAACCATTCAAACTAGTATCACCATCGGCTTTAAATTCGATGCGTTGATTAGCAGGTGTATATCCCCATTCGTGTGTATGTGCACTATTCCAGGTGGCAACCTGAGAATTGTCAAATTTAACTTGCACGTTAAGGGCACGTTCGCGGTACTTTAATTTTGCTGTTCCTGCCAAAAATCCTAACCAGTCATTTCCATTAACATTGGTTATTTTTTTAACTCCGTTAATGGTTACTGAACGGTTATCGCTTAATCTGGTAACTTTAAAATTAATAAAAGTCTCTGTAAGCACCGAACCTGCATCGCTCCAATGCACACCGGTGGTAAGTTGAACCTTAATTTGACCTGCTCTTGTTCGTGATGGACTTGAACAAGGCGTAATTCCATCAAAGTTAAATATCAAAATTTTCTGAGCTATTTGAGAAGAGTCAACAGTTACTCCACACATCGGACTAGATGCAGTTCCTGAAACCCGACCAAATGCAGGTACATCCTTTATAAAATTGTTGATATCATCACTAACTTCATCCGATTCAGATTTATAGTTATTTGCATCGTCATTGAATTGCTTAGTTTGTGAATCCAATTCTGGTTCTGCTTCTTCTTTATCTTTTTTCTTGCAAGATGAAATTGTTCCAATTATCAAGCTTAAACTGATAAGAACTGCTAGGGATTTTGTTGCTGCTTTCATTGTTTCTAAATATTTGTATTAATAATAATTAGTATACTAAACAGATATAATAAAGGTTACATTAATAGTGTTAACTCAAAGTTATAAAATTTATTGCCATTCAGTTTAAACTTGTTTCTTTTTACCTGCCATTTTTTCCAATCCAAAAAGTTCATCACGTAAACGGGCAGCGCTAATAAAATCCAACTCTTTGGCAGCTTTTTCCATTTCTTTTCGGGTATTTGCAATTGCTTTTTCCAATTGTTCAGCACTCATATATTGTACTACAGGATCGGCTGCAATATCTGCCATATCGCGTTCAGCATAAGCTTTAGCTGCCTTATCAAAATTGAAATTATTATCGGCTACTTTGGTTTGTCCTAAAATAGATTCACGTGATTTTACAATTTGTGTAGGAGTAATGTTGTTGGCTTCATTATACGCCAATTGCTTTTCACGCCGGTAATTGGTTTGTTCAATGGTGCGCTTCATGCTATCGGTAATTTTATCGGCATACATAATTACTTTGCCATGTAAATTTCTTGCTGCTCTTCCAGCAGTTTGTGTAAGTGAACGAGTGCTTCTTAAAAATCCTTCCTTATCTGCATCCAAAATAGCAACCAGCGAAACTTCAGGTAAATCGAGTCCTTCACGCAAAAGATTTACACCTATAAGTACGTCAAATGCTCCTAAACGCAAATCACGCAGTATTTCTACTCGTTCCAAAGTATCAACTTCTGAATGTATGTACCTACATTTTATGTTTAAATTTAACATGTATTTTGCCAGCTCTTCTGCCATTCGTTTTGTAAGTGTAGTTACTAAAACGCGTTCTCCCTTTTCCACCCTTTGTGCAGTTTCATCCAATAAATCGTCAATTTGATTAACGCTCGGCTTCACCTCAATAATCGGATCGAGTAAGCCGGTAGGACGAATCAATTGCTCAACAATAATTCCTCCGCTTTTTTCTAATTCATAGTCAGCAGGTGTGGCGCTTACATATATTGTTTGATGTGCTAAGCCTTCAAATTCTTCAAATTTTAATGGTCTATTGTCCATTGCCGAAGGCAAGCGAAAGCCATATTCTACTAAATTTTGTTTTCGTGATCTATCGCCTCCATACATTGCTCTAATTTGAGAAACTGTAACGTGACTTTCGTCAATAACCATCATGTAATCGTCAGGGAAATAATCCAACAAACAAAAAGGTCGGGTGCCACTTGCACGTCCGTCAAAGTACCTCGAGTAATTCTCTATGCCGCTGCAATAGCCAAGTTCACGCATCATTTCAAGGTCGTAAGTAACCCTGTCTTCAAGTCGTTTTGCTTCCAGGTGTTTTCCAATTTCCTTAAAATATTCCACCTGCTTGGTCATGTCTTCTTGTATTTGCCATATTGCTTTTAACATGGTGTCTTTGGTGGTAACAAATAAATTGGCAGGATTTATCACCACTTGTTGCAACACTTCTATTCGCTGTCCGCTCAGAGGATCAAAGGATTCAATTTCTTCAATTTCATCTCCCCAAAAAACAAAACGAAATGCATAATCGGCATAAGCCAAAAACACATCAACAGTATCGCCTTTTACTCGAAAATTTCCCCGATTAAAATCTCCTTCACTACGCGAATACAAACTGCTAACCAGTTGGTGTAAAAATTGATTTCGGGTAATTACTTGACCTTTTTTTACCTTTATAATATTCGCATTAAAGTCTTCAGGGTTTCCCATTCCATAGATACACGAAACGCTTGAAACAACAATAATGTCGCGTCTTCCGGATAATAGGGAAGAAGTAGTACTTAAACGAAGTTTTTCAATTTCATCGTTAATAGATAGGTCTTTTTCAATGTAAGTATTGGTAGTTGGCAAATAGGCCTCAGGTTGGTAATAATCATAATACGAAACAAAATATTCCACAGCGTTTTTTGGAAAAAACTGCTTGAATTCACCATAAAGTTGAGCAGCCAAAGTCTTGTTATGACTCAAAACCAATGTAGGTTTTCCGGTTTGCTGAATTACATTGGCAACCGTAAAAGTTTTACCCGAACCCGTTACTCCTAGTAAAGTTTGCGCCGGCATAGCTGACTTAACTCCTTCAACCAATTGTCGAATAGCTTCTGGCTGATCGCCGGTAGGTTTAAATTCAGATGTAATTTCAAAATCCATTTTGCAAAGTTAATTTTTGCCAGGCATATTCATGAACACAAGGGGATTATTAATTCAAAAAAAAGCCTCCGAATTTTCGGAGGCTTTTTTTATTTACTCTATTATCTTCATTTCCACCCTGCGGTTTTTTTGTCTACCTGCTTCCGTTTTATTATCGGCAACAGGCTTGCTCGATCCGAAGTATTCTACAATAATTCTATCTGCTTTTATTCCTCTGTCAACAAGGAAATTTTTAACAGCTTGTGCGCGTTTTTGCGACAACAATAAATTGGCTTTTGCATTTCCGGCATTGTCGGTATGTCCACTAAGTTTTAAACGCCAATCGGATTTCTTCACGAGTAATTTTCCTAAATCATCTAATGAGGCGTATGATTCGTAACGAATAATATCTTTACCTAAATTAAATTCAAGATTATCAAAAGCCTTTTTCAAAATTTCCTGTTCTTCCTTTAATAGCTTAATAGGAACATCTATTACCTTCTCTTCTTTCAAGCGTGATTCATCCGGAACAATTTTCTCAAATTTAAAGAAGCCATCCTTCATTCGAGTTGCTCTTAAAGAAACACCTCCAACCAAAATATTTAACTTATCAATTGTCTCGGTTCCATCACCATCTAAACGGAATTTAAAATCTCCATCAGCCGGCAGTGATTCAAAATGGAAGAAACCATCTTTACCTTTTGTTGTAAACTTAATCACCTTACCAGTTGCATCCAATACATACAATACATCCTCAGGACATCCTTTATTTTCAACAGGACCCGGTCTGGTTGGACAACGATCCTCACTGTCCTTTATTTCATCGTTATCGGCATCCGGGCAACCGTTAAATTTAGCTAAGCCAATAATGTCGGCACAATCATCATCCTTATCCGGAATTTTATCTCCATCCTTATCCGGACAACCTTTAAATTCAACCAATCCTGCAATCTCCGGGCATTCATCTTCTTTGTCAATCACTTTATCACCATCTTTATCAGGGCAACCTTTAAACTCAGCTAATCCAGGTACATCCGGACAATTATCTTCTGAGTCAATAATTTTGTCTCCGTCTTTATCCGGACAACCAAAGAACTCTTTTAAACCTGCTACATCCGGGCATTTATCATCTTTATCCGGAATTTTATCTCCATCCTTATCCGGACAACCTTGAAATTCAACCAATCCCGGTATTTCAGGACAGGCATCTTTTTTATTTACAACACCATCTTTGTCTTTATCCAACGGTTTACGTCCAAAGGTTAGATTTAGGCCAACACGCAAATTCAAATTTTTTGTATTTCCCGGATAGGTAATACTGGTTTTTTTTCCATCGTCGTTGGTAACGTTGTATTTATTGTAAACAAACAATCCCAATACATTGTCGCTTACTGCATACAGTTGTACCGGCCCTAAATTAACAGCTAGTCCAAGACCAATATTCATGTAACTGCGATTAAACATTGAATAGTTTATTGAACCATTTAAATACTTATCAATTTTATAATTGTAGGAAAGAGCCAAGGCTGGATGCAACTTTTTATCAAAAAAATGTCCCTGCAATAAAAGAGAAACACTGCTTTGTTCACCGAGCGAATATTGAGCACCTGCATAAATTTGAGGTCCTAATTTTGTTTTGTAACTGCGGTGAAGCGTATCTAACGCAAAGGTCGCATTAAGTGAATCAAACACTAATTCAACCGCTTTATCTATTGATGTACTGTCGTTCACAAATGTATTTAAGTCAATTCCCTGATAGGTAAAAGTGGCATTCGGATTTCCACTAACATAATTGGTTGGTGCGAAATTCCATTTTATAGAGCCCAAATCAAGCACACTGGCATTTACAGTAATAAGATCGTTTACTTTGTAACTACCTCCAAAATCAATTCCATATCCTCTGTTGTGAAGTTTGGTAATAACATCGTTTAATCCCAATCCATCAAAAGGATTATCAACTATTCCTGAGGTATTAAATACTATATCGGAAGTAGCTGTTATATCATAAGTTTGAGGATTGGTAGTAAGTGTAATGTCGCTTTTATTGGTAGAGATATTGGCAATGCCGCTGAGGTATTTTACTCGAATACCAAGAGAAAGCTTGTCGCCAATTTCGCGGCTATAACCTAGTCCGTATTCTAAGTATGTAGTAGCATCTAAGCCTAAATTAAAATGCAACTCCTCGCCAAGTGAGGCTCCATTGCCTTGCCAAATAAAATTGAGTAAATCTTTAGGATAGCGTACTCGCCAATTTACCTTATAGCTAGAATTTAAACTAAAGTAATTTTCTTTTACCTTAAAATTAGCGCTCAGTAAATCGGTTTGCAATGCAAGTGCAAAATAATTGTTGTCGGATAATTTCCCAATCATATTGGCAAAGTCGATTTGAGTGGAGCCATTGCTGCCTTTTTGAATCAGGTCATTTAATTTAAATCCGCTATTGCTTTTGTTTAAGTAAAGCGAAGAAATAATTGGCAGTCCAATATTTACACGACTTTCAGGAAGTATTCCAGGGTTAATATAATTGGATTGAGGAATGGCTTTTAGATTATAGAGTGTAAGGTTTTGTTGGGCTGATACTTTTACAGTCATCAGCAAACAAAAAGCAAAAAATAAGTTGAATTTTGCGTTCATAAAGAAGTTCAATGTTTGTTTAGTAGCTTTCATTTGAATATCGATTTGCAATTATTTAATAGGGATATTCATCTGAGCTCTTGCTCCGAGCTTCACTTTTAATCGACGGTCGCTGTATATTTTTACGTTTTTTGTTCCTTCACTAAAGGTGGAAGATATAGCGCGAACAATAATGTAACGGGCATTTTTTAAAGACAGTGCACGAGCTCTATCAAAATACACATCTGTTCCTTTTTCACTGGGTGTTGAAGTTTGTAAGCCGGAAGGCAAAAACTGCACAGTAGCCGAAGGAAGCACATTTGAATTGGTAAATAGCGAATCAAAAATCTGATAAGTAGAATCGGTAAAATAAATTTGCAACTTTATTCCCATTGGGAAATCATTTACTGCAAGTGCTTTAAATAGTATGTTTTCAACATTATCTACTTTCTGGAATTTAAATTTAACGGTATCATCAAAGGTAAAATCTTTTGCATTTCCATACATTGGCAATATTACTTCAACATTGGCTTTTAACTTGCTTCCTGCATCAACAAAATTGTTCTGCGGGGGCATATTTGGTGGATTGGTTAAGGAATTAACATTGTAAATAATATACTTCGGATGATTGTCCATCGCAGCATTTAAATCGCTGTTGTTATTATCGAGTTTTAATGTATCGCTAACTCTGGCATCTCCAACAACTGTTGGGGCATTCACTAAAATAGGACTGAAGGTAGGATTCGCAATATTACCAACACCAAAGCCCGGATTGTACCATTTTAAATCAATGGAATTAATACTAACCGGTAAACCAAATGAGTTAACCAAATACATTTTCAAAACAGGATCGGCAAAATGAAAAGTTCCAATTCCGATAGGTGTATTGTTATGTCTGAAAATACTAATGGCTACAGTATCTGAATTCGGTGTCAAATTACTTTGCGTGCCAACATTTCCGAATACTGTTTGAAATTCTTGATTCTTAATATCCTCAGTAACACTTACAACAGTGCCGGCATTAACGGTTTTTCCGGGTTCTTTTGTAACCGTGATGTTGTAATTAATTAAGAATTGATTGTGTCCACTGCCATTTGCAGTAAGGTCAAATTTATAATCACTTAAATTTAAGGTACGTGTTGTGGTACCTGTATTTAAGCCAAAGGTATCAAAAAATGATAGGCCATTTTTCTTTGCACCAGGAATATTTATTTCTAAAGTAGCTCCTGCCGTGAAAGTTTTATTGATGTTAAACACAATTTCACCACCAGAAAAAAGTATCGAATCAAACTGTGCATTTGTACTTCCCGGTTGAAAAATAATGTTTTGAGAACGATTAAAAGTTGCACTGCTTCCTACCGGCAATAAATTGTATGCATTTTCTTCTAATGCAGTGATGGCAAAACTTGTAGCCTTTGTTTGATTAGGCAACACTACAAAATCGGTAGCATTAATTGAAAACAGTGTTCCGGTATAAACCAAGGTGCAAAAATTATCGGCAGCTGTGGTGATATTGCCGTTTTTATCAGTACGTAGCACAATATCATTAATAGAAAAATCCGTATACACTAGCGGTATTGCAAGGTTGGGAGTCCATGTACCTTCTTCAATATTATCCATGTTATACTCTTCTTTTACACAAGAGGTAAGACAGGTAGTGATTCCGCCAATAAAAAATAAAAAGCGAAGCGGAAACATCAATATGGATGTATAGTTATATTTCATGCTACTAGTAGATTAAATTTGATTTTGTGTACAGTATAAAATAATGGATTTTCAACATTATTTCACAGTGCGTTTTTTAAGTTTATACTTATGCTAAATAAATTAATACGCAAGTTAAAAAATATTTCTGTACCGTTTGGAGTTTTACTCATTTGTTGAAAAACTTTTATGCATAAGCCTTATTCAGTTTGAGTCACTGCTAATAGGAGCCAAATTTTATGAACAATTATTTAGAAAGAGGATAGCTAATTGAACCGAAAACCAATAAAGTATACCAATTATGATTGTATAAATTCTAAAAAATTAAACTATCAAATATTAATCAAGCATTTTATTTAACCTAGGAAATAAAAAATAGATGATTTATAATCTTTATCTCAGATTGATTGCACTCAAATCGACAATTTGAAATGATTAATTAAACAACTTTCAAGAGAGTTTTATCAGAAGAAAAATATAAAAATGTGTATGTTGAATAATTTAGTAGGCAGGATAAATACGCAGTTTATTTCCTACACCAACAGCAACATACCAACTTTGGTCGGAATACAATTTACCTATTGCGGGTTCGCTGCACACTGCGCACGAATAGCTACTGATTACATTACCTTCAGAACTTAAAAGCACTAAACCTTTATCCGCTGAAGCCATAATAAACTCAAACGACTTTTTTGAACTAGTGCAAAACAGCGGATTATAGCTTGCTTGAAATGGAATTTTAAATTCATTTTGCATTTCCATATTTGCGTTATAAATACTTGCTTTATTTTTTGAAAGCAACAAATTTTTAATTCCTTCATTAGTTAATAAAGAATTGTAGAAATTGCCTTTTACAGAAAGTTCATTTTTTTCAAGTTTACCTGAAAAATACAATCGTGTGCATATACCCGAAGAATCAAGCGCATACAAAGAACTTCCATTCAGGGTGTTTTCAACTTGAAGCTGATAGTTATTGGCATAAAGCGATTTAAATTTCTGCTTAAACTTTACTTGCGATTTTCCTTTACGGTCCAGCAAATTTACATTTCCACTTCTATCAACTAAAACAATATAATCTAATCCCTTGGTTCTGAAATAGCGTATGGGAGCAGTAATAACATCATTCATCGGCACTGCTTCCCATCCGTTTACAGGATCACCCTTATGTGTGTAATTGTATACACGTTTATTACTTTCAGCAATTAAAAAACGATATTCTCCATTTGAGTCATAATCAACCACCGATACAGCATTACTTGCTTTAAAGCTTAAACTAACCGGAAATTTTCCAACATTATTTCCAGCCTCATCCAACAAATAAATCTTTGTTGAAGTTGAAAAAAGTATCTCTAATTCATTGCCTTTGCGTGAAGCAATGGCAAGCGCTTTTCCATGAATTTTTTCTGCCATTTCTTTTTTCCATTTCACTTTACCATCTTTATCAATCAAATAAATGTTAAGTGCATCGTCTTGTACCAACACATATTTACTGCTGTCATCGGGGTGTGTTAAAAAAGATGGAGTCTGATGCAAGCTGCTATCTAATACAGTTTCAGTAATCCATTCTTGTGCGGCAGTATAGCCCGGTTGATATGAAATGTATGCATTGCTATAAAACAAATTTTTATCTGAACTCAACTGCATAGCCAGGCCTTGAAAATTACGCAAACTAGCTGTTTTCGTTTCATCCCATTTTAGAACATCAGGATTAAAAATACTTGAAATTAATTGTGGGCTACGTGCCAATGCTGAATACACATATAGCGTAGCTTGTGATGACATGTTATCAGCAAATTTTTTGTATTTATCATCTTCACCTAAGGTATGGTTAGTAGCAATAGCGTTAATCCATTTTTTAAGAGATGAGCGCGAATTACCAAATACTACAGCTGCTTCAGTTATCACATAGTAGCTCTCGCTTAGTTTTGCAAACGCATCACCAAAAACTAGCGGTAGTAGATTAGCACTAGTTAAATGTGAAATGGTGTAACCTCTAAACAATTCATTCAAGGTATCTGAATTTGAAACCTTGCTATTCGTTTGTTTTTTGAAATCATTCATCAATTCAGTCACATTTTTTTTACCGTTGGTTTGAATTACGGCATAGCAATTTTGTAAATAATTTTCGGAGTTTGATTCAGTAATTACATAGGCAAACTGATTGCCCATCCACTGTTTGAAAAATGTAGCCGCATTTATTCCAAACTTCTTATAAAAGTTAGATGCGACTTGTTGACGGTTAAAATTGGCAGGTGAATTATTGATGTAATTTTCGTATTGCTTAAAAAATAAATTCACATCACTTAATCCTGTCCAATGAACATAAGCAGCCGAGGCAGGGATATGTTCAGTTAATTCTATATCCTGTGCTTCTTGGTTTTTGTATAAGTTTAAATAATTTGAACTTGAATCGTTTGAGTAAGAAAAACCGGTTAAGAGGTAAGCATTCCCTTTGGGTTTAATATCCAAGCTCGACCAATTTGCAAATACGGATAAAACAGGTAAAAAATCAGCTTCTTTCTTGGTCACTGCACCACTTAAGGTTTGTGAAAAATTTGCATAATTGATGAACAGTGTGGCTTCTACTTTTTTACCGGCCGAATTCCATATTTTATCAAAGGAAGGGTCAGCTGATATAGGTGTTCCTGAATTTAATTGTCGAATTGACTCTTCTATTAAATAACTAGAAAAAGAACAGGCAAATATTCCTTTGTTGAAATAATAATAGAACGAATTCCCTTCAGTTTTTTTTAATTCATTAAGAGCAACACCGTCATATATGCGCATTGCTTCACTTGTATTTTTGGAAGAGGCATTTTTAATAAAGTCATTTACTTGTTTTTTAGAAATGGTATTCGGAAGATTTAT